>Ga0207701_10002711_pt1 | contig 18292 bp, 16 predicted proteins | sample KBSSwiSSwithPhiX_FD_184294 | JGI IMG/M metagenome (GOLD analysis project Ga0207701, IMG submission 184294) | Switchgrass rhizosphere bulk soil microbial communities from Kellogg Biological Station, Michigan, USA, with PhiX - S5 (SPAdes) (version 2) | ecosystem: Environmental > Terrestrial >... | reverse complement strand
CGGCCTGCTGCATCTCGGCATGAACGATCCACGGCAGGGCATCGTTCATGTGATCGGGCCCGAGCTCGGCATAACCCAGCCGGGACTTACGATCGCATGCGGCGATTCGCACACGTCCACTCACGGTGCGTTCGGCGCGCTCGCGTTCGGAATCGGCGCCTCGCAATTGAAGCAGGTGCTCGCCACGCAATGCCTGTGGCAGAAAAAGCCGAAGAACCTGCGCGTGATCGTGGACGGCACCCTCAGACCTGGCGTCAGCGCGAAGGACGTGATCCTCACGATCATCGCCGGGATCGGGACAGCCGGCGCGACAGGGCACGCGATCGAATACGCCGGCAGCACCATACGCGCGCTCTCGATGGAAGGCCGCCTCACCGTGTGCAACATGTCGATCGAAGCGGGCGCGCGAGCAGGCATGGTCGCCCCGGACGACACGACATTCGCATACCTGCAGGCGCGCGAATTCGCGCCGAGGGAACGCGACTGGGATGAGGCCGTGACGTGGTGGCGCACGCTCGCCTCCGACACGGGTGCGACGTTCGACCGAGAGGTTCGTCTGGATGGCGCTCTGCTCGAGCCAACCGTCACGTGGGGCACGAGCCCTGAAGAGGCATTGCCGGTGACTGCCTCCATTCCGGATCCGGCCCGGATGAGCGCCGCCGAAAAGCGGGCTCACGCCGAGCACGCCTTGCGCTACATGGATCTGAAACCGGGAATGCCGATCGGCGCGATCCCCATCGACCGAGCCTTTATCGGTACGTGCACGAACGGGCGCATCGAGGATCTGCGGCAGGCAGCCGCGGTGTTGAAAGGGCGCAAAGCGACAGTGCCCGCGTGGGTGTCCCCCGGGTCTACGCAGATCAAGCGGCAGGCGGAAGCCGAAGGCCTCGATCGCGTCTTCACCGCCGCCGGATTCGAGTGGCGCGCATCCGGATGCTCGAGTTGCGCGGCCATGAACGGCGACGTCGTGCCGCCGGGTATGCGCTGCGCCTCGACGTCGAACCGGAATTTCGAAGGACGACAGGGAAGCGGCGCCCGCACGCACCTCATGAGTCCCGCCATGGTCGCGGCCGCAGCGGTAATGGGCCGTATTACCGACGTGCGCACGTTGCTCTGAACGAAACTTCTTTCAAACAAACGAGGCCGCCATGCAGCCCTTCACCAGCCTGACGGCGATCGCAGCGCCAATCGATCTCGCCAATTTCGACACCGACAAGATCATCCCGGCGCGCCTCCTGCGGAAGCTGCGCCTGCCGCCCCACGGCTACGAGCCTTATCTCTTCTACGAGATGCGCTACGATGCGCAAGGCCGCGAGCGCCCGGAGTTCGTCCTCAATCAGCCTCAATACCGGGATGCGCAGATACTCGTGGCCGACGTCAATTTCGGCTGCGGATCATCGCGCGAGGGTGCGGTCTATGCGCTCATGGACTACGGTATTCGCGCCGTTGTCGCAGCGTCCTTTGGCGACATTCACTACGGCAACGCGATTCAGAACGGGCTCCTGCCAGCGATTGCCTCACAGGCTGTCTGCCAGCGCCTGCGCGAACAACTGCACGCGCAGCCGGGCGCACGGATCACGATCGACCTGCCGTCACAGACGATCACGGATACGCAAGGCGTGACGCACGCCTTCCAGATCGATGACGTCTACAAGGAGCGGCTGCTGAAAGGTCTGGACGAAGTGGGCCTCGTGCTGGAGCACCTGCCGGAGATCGAGCGTTTCGAGGAGCGCCATTTCGGCGCGCATCCCTGGCTCGCTTGACCGGTACGGGCGGTGATTTGCTCTGCACGTGTTCCCTTCAAAATTTCTCTTTGTGCATCCCGGCGTACTGCATGACGCCGTTCCATTTGGCGATTTCGCTCTTGATGAATGCCATGAACTCCTCAGGGGTGCCGCCGTCGGCATCGACGCCCACGGTCGCGAACTGATCCCGCAGTGCCTGCGTGGTCAGCTGCGCGTTGATCTCACGATTCAGCACGCGCACGATCGACTGCGGCGTGCCGCGCGGCGCGAGTATGCCGTACCACGTGCCCGACTCCGCGTCCTTTACACCGACTTCCGCCAGTGTCGGCGTGTCCGGCGACTGCGGCGAGCGTTTGACGCTTGCGATCGCGAGAAGCTTGAGCTTGCCGGCGCGCGCGTGAGGCAGCGCGCCAACGAGGTTCGGCATCATGAAATGCACTTCGCCCGTCAACACGGCCGTCACCGCGGGACCCGTGCCCTTGTACGGAACGTGCGTGAGCTGGGTGCCCGTCTGTTTCGCCAGCAGCACTGTCGCGAGATGGCCGATGCCGCCGGTGCCGGCAGAAGAATAGTTGAGCTGCCCCGGTTTCGATTTCGCCAGCGTCACGAATTCCTTCACGTTGTTCACGCCGAGCGATGGATTGACCGCAAGCGTGAACGGCACCGAACCGACGCTGCCGACCGAGGTAAAGTCCTTGATCGGATCGTACGGCAGCTTCTCGTAATAGCTGGGCGTGACAGCGTGCGATGCGGTCATGAAGTTGAGTGTGTAGCCGTCGGGTGGGGCCTTGGCGGTGATTTCCGAACCGAGGACGCCCGCTGCACCGGGGCGATTGTCCACGACGAAGGGCTGTCCGAGTCTTTCCGAAAGCCGCTGGCCCAGCATGCGTGCGGGCACGTCGGATCCGCCGGGGGCAAAGCCGATGATCAGCCGCACCGGCCGCGTCGGGTAATCCGTCTTCGATTCACCGGCGGCACACGGTAAGGACGTGCCGATCAGTACCGCCATCACGACTGCACGTTGAATTCTCATTGCTGCTCCTCGCGTATGCCGCGATCAGTTTTGTCTCGCATCGGGGCGCGGCCCGTGCGCGCGTGTTCTGCACTGCCGGGACGGCTCAGGCTGCGCGCTGCGGATCGCCCAGAACTTCGACCAGTATCTGCTCGTAGATGCGCGGCAACACTTCCAGGTCGTCGACGGCGATGCACTCGTTGATCTTGTGGATGGTGCGGTTCGTCGGTCCGAATTCCACGACCTGAGGGCAGATGTCGGCGATGAAGCGGCCGTCGGACGTGCCGCCGGTGGTCGAGAGCTCGGTCTCGATACCGGCCACTTTTCTGATGGCGCGCGCCACCGCATCGACGAGGTCGCCGCGGCCCGTAATAAACGGCCGGCCGTCGTAACGCCAGTCGAGATCGTACTGGACGCCGTGCCGGTCGAGGATGCCGTGGACGCGCGTCTGCAGCGATTCGACCGTACTCGCCGTGGAAAAACGGAAATTGAACTTGATCTGAACGGTTCCGGGAATGACGTTGTTCGCGCCAGTGCCGCCGTGGATGTTCGAGATCTGCCAGGTCGTGGGGGGGAAGTATTCGTTCCCGCGATCCCATTCCATACCGGCCAACTCGGCGATCGCGCCCGCGACATCGTGAATCGGATTGCGCGCAAGATGGGGATAGGCAACGTGGCCCTGGACGCCTTTCACAGTCAGCTCGCCGGAGAGCGAGCCGCGGCGTCCATTCTTGATCATGTCGCCCGTTCGCTCGAGCGACGTGGGCTCGCCGACGATGCAGTAGTCGAGTGCCTCGCCGCGCGCCGCGAGCGCCTCCACCACTTTAACTGTCCCATCGACGGCCGGACCTTCTTCGTCCGAGGTGAGCAACAACGCGATCGAGCCGCGATGGTCGGGTTGCTTGTCGAGGAAGGCTGTCAGCGCGTCGACAAACGCCGCCAGCGACGATTTCATATCCGACGCACCGCGGCCGTAGAGCGCGCCTTCGCGCAGGGTCGGTTCGAACGGATCACTCAGCCACTGCTCGATCGGGCCGGTTGGAACGACGTCGGTATGGCCCGCGAAGCAGAGCACCGGCCGCGCGCTGCCGCGCCGCGCCCACAAGTTGGAAACCCCATTGCGATCCATGCGCTCGCATTCGAAGCCGAGCGGCTGAATCGCCTGAGTGATGAGATCGAGACACCCGGCGTCATCGGGTGTGACCGAGCGGCGCGCGATGAGCGCCTGGACGAGATCGCGGGTTTTCACTGCAGCGGTGGCTTGTCACGGAGATAGGGTGAGCGCAATGCTACCAGAGAGCGGGTAGAATCCTGCCCGCACCGCCGGCGCGCATTCGCGCGCCGGCCGTTCTCACTCTTTCCACTACAACGTATGCCCGCATTGCTTGTCTCGCATCGCCTGCACGCTCAACGCGCGGACGATCTCACGCTTCGGGCGCGCGGCGCTGGGCTCGATCTCATCGTGCTGCCGGAAGGGAGCGACGCCCGTTTGTCCGACGAAGACTGCGACCGCGTGACCGTCGCGCTTTTCTCGGGCGATGTGTTCCCGACATGGTCGCGGCAGTTCTTCTCGGCAGTGCGTAAAGCGCCGTCGCTCGAATGGCTGCACGTGTTCAATGCCGGCGTCGATCACCCGATCTACACGGAGATGCTGCAACGTGGCGTGCGTCTGACGACCTCAGCGGGCTCCGCCGCGGACGCCATCGCCCAGACTGCGATCGCCGGGCTTCTCATGCTCGGGCGCGGCATGCTGCGCTGGCTCGATGCTCAGCGCCGACACGCGTGGGAACCGCGGCGCGATCTCGACGTGCCTGTGGACATCAAAGGCCAGACCGCCGTCGTCGTCGGGATCGGTCACATCGGGCGGGAGATCGCGCGCCTCGCCCAAGCCCTTGGGCTGCACGTCATCGGCGTGCGGCGGGGCCCGCTCGGCCCCTCCGATCCGGTTGACGAGATGGTCACGCCCGCACAACTTGCGGAGGTCCTTCCACGCGCCGACTGGCTGATCATCGCCTGCCCGCTCACCGACGAGACACGCGGGCTCATCGATGCCCGCATGCTCGGACGGCTGCGTCGGGGCGCACAGGTCATCAACATCGCACGCGGTGAGATCATCGACGAGGCAGCGCTGACGGAAGGGCTCTCCGCCGGACGCATTGCAGGCGCGTACCTCGATGTCTTCCAGAAAGAGCCGTTGCCGCCGGACTCACCGCTCTGGGACATGCCTAACGTGATCGTAACGCCGCACAACTCGCCTGCCGCATCGGGGCAGGAGCAGCGCGTATACGAACTGTTCGTCGAGAACCTCGCCCGCTGGCATGCGCGCGACCCGTTGATAAACGAAGTCCGGCGAGAAACATAGGCGCAAGAAATCGACATGAACCGGAAGCTTCAGGCTGTTCTCGCCGCGTGGGCGGTCGCGCATTCCGTAACGGCCAGCGCGCAGAGCTATCCCGTGAAAACCGTTCGCATCGTCGTGCCGTATGCGGCCGGCGGTAATACCGACTTCACCGCCCGCGCCATTGCTGAGCGTCTGACACCCGTGTTCAAACAACAGGTCATCGTCGAGAACCGGCCGGGCGGCGCGACCAATATCGGCACCGAGATTGTCGCGAAAGCGCCCCCCGACGGACACACGCTGCTCATGGCCGGCGCCTCCAACGCCATCAACATGAGTCTCTTCCGCAAGCTTCCGTACGACACGGTGCGCGACTTCGAACCGGTCACCTTGTGCGTGCAGGGTGCGAACGTGCTGTCGATCCATCCGTCGCTACCGGCGAAAACGTTGCGGGAGCTGATCGCGCTCGCCAAGGCGCAGCCGGGCAAGCTCAACTTCGCGTCGAGCGGACTCGGCAGCTCGAACCATATGGCCGGTGAGCTGCTGAAAGTCATGGCCGGCATCAACATCGTTCACGTGCCGTACAAGGGCAACGCGCCGGCGCTGACGGACACGGTCGGCGGGCACGTGGAGATGATCTTCAGCGGCGTACCGGCGCTCGTGCCGCACATCGAGTCAGGCCGCCTGCGCGCGATCGCCATCGGCAGCCTGAAGCGCTTCGCGGCGATCCCCAAGGTCCCGACGTTCGATGAATCCGGCCTCAAGGGGTACGAGGCAACCACGTGGTTCGGCCTCATGGCGCCGGCCCGCACCCCGAAGGACATCATCACGCGCCTCAACGTCGAGGTTGACCGCATCCTCTCGAGCGCCGACCTCAAAGAGCGCTTCCTGAACGAAGGTATCGACCCGATCGGCGGTCCGCCCGAGGCATTCGCCCGATTCATACGCGCCGAGATCGACAAGTATGCGAGAGTGATCAAGGCCGCGAACGTGCCCCAACAATGAGGAATAGGGCTTGAACGCCGTCACGGTTATGTTCGGCCTCGTCACCGCGTGCGCCGGCACCATTGCAGCCGCGCAGACGTGGTCACCGCAGAAAAACGTCGAGATCGTCGTCGGATCGGCGCCGGGCGGCAGCAACGACAAGACCGCGCGAACCGTCGAGCGGATCATCGCTCAGGGTAAGCTCATCCCCGGCTCGATCACGGTGGTCAATAAACCCGGGGGCGGGAGCAACATCGCATTCACCTATGTAGCCCAGCACGTGAGCGACGCGCACTACCTGCTCGTCGGCACACCGTCGCTCCTCACGAATCACATCACAGGGCTGGGCAAACTCCACCACACCGACTTCACGCCCATCGCGTCGCTGCTCAACGATTACATCGTGTTTGCCGTCAACGCCGACTCGCCGATCAAGTCGGGCAAGGATCTCGTGGCGCAGCTGAAGAAAGACCCGAAGTCGGTGAGCATTGGTTTCGCGACGACACTCGGCAGTCACAACCATATCGCGGCCGGCCTGCTCATGAAGACGATCGGCGGCAACGCGCGCGACCTCAAAGCAATCGCCTTCAAGGGCTCCGCCGACGCCATTACCAACCTGCTCGGCGGCCATATCGACCTCGTTACGACGGCAGCCGGCAACGTAGCCGGACACGTGCAGTCCGGGAAGCTGCGCGTCGTGGCCATCGCCGCGAACAAGCGCTTTCCGGGTGTGTTCGGCGACACCCCGACGTGGAAGGAGCAGGGCGTGAACCTTGTCTTCGGCGGCTGGCGGGGGATACTCGCGCCGAAAGGACTCACGCGCGAGCAGGCCGCATACTGGGAAGGCGTCATGCGGAGGGTCACCCAGACGCCGGAGTGGAAAACGGACCTGGAGCGAAATTTCTGGGCCGATGACTTTCTGGGCAGCGACGCATTCAGGAAGGACCTCGACAGCGAGTACGATGCGATGAAGGCCGTGCTCGTGGATCTGGGGCTGGCGGCACGTTAGCGCCGCCGCGATTTCGGTAAGCGGCGCGGCTGGGACAGCCTGCACGCTGGCGCGTGGCGCTGCTCAGCGCAAGCCACAACCTGACGTCGAAAAGGAGTATTCACATGTCCGATGACGTAGTGCTCGTCGAGCGACCGGCGGAAGCCGTCGCGCTGATCCGAATCAACCGTCCCGCCGCGCTCAACGCGCTCAACAACGAGGTGAGCACGCTGCTCGTGCGCCACATGACGGAACTGTCCCAGGAGCAGGGCTTGCGCTGCCTCGTCATCACCGGCAACGAGAAGGCCTTTGCAGCCGGCGCCGACATCAGGGAAATGGCCGACCTCAGCTCGATCGAAACGATTCAGCGCGGAACGTTCAAGTTATGGGGCGCGATCTCCGGCTGCCCCAAGCCGGTCATCGCCGCAGTGAGCGGCTTCGCGCTCGGCGGCGGCTGCGAGCTGGCGATGACATGCGACATCATCATCGCCGGAGAGTCGGCCAAGTTCGGTCAGCCGGAGGTCAAGATCGGGATCATCCCCGGAGGCGGCGGGACACAGCGGCTGCCACGCGCCGTGGGCAAATACAAAGCCATGCGCTACCTGCTGACCGGCGACCTTTTCGGCGCGCGGGACGCCTTTCAGATGGGCCTGGTGAGCGAAGTCGTGCCGGACGCAGAGGTGGAAAAACGGGCGATCGACATGGCGAAGCAGATTGCGGAGTTGCCGCCGCTTGCCGTCGAGAACATCAAGGAGGCGGTCCTGCGCGGTCTGGATGCTTCTCTCGAAGCGGGCCTCGCGCTGGAGACGAAGGCGATACAGCTGCTCTTTTCGTCTCAGGACCAGAAAGAAGGGATGGCCGCTTTCCTCGGAAAGCGGAAGCCTAAATTCTCCGGGAAGTAAGACTCAGGCGCCGGAGCCGCTCAGCAGAATGACAACGGCGGCGACCACGCACGCAGTGACGATCCCCGCAAGCACGCTCGCACCGACGAACCGCAACAGATCGGAAGCGATCCGCATACGATCTTCAAGAACCGGCGCTGTTGCGCTCTTGGCTGTTTCCATTTTTTGTGTTGTCTTTCGTTGTAATTGTTACTGCTTGCGCACCCTACACGCGTCCGGCCGATGATGCAAAGAGTTTCGATTCGGCGAGACTCTGTACATACATCAATACGCGCGCGTTGTCTCGTGCTACCCCGGACTATCAGCGTGTGCTCGTGATGAATTGACGCTGATCGAAAGAACGCTCCAACCTGCATGCATTCACGGTGTGGAGACCGTCACAGCTCGCGTCGGCGCATTGTCGCCCGTCGGCGTCAGTCGCCAGCACCGCACGGCTTCGGTTTCCGTGGAAAGCTCGTCCTCGGACCTGTGTCGTTTCATGGTTCGCGACACGAGATGCCGTCGCACTGCGCGGCAAAATGCAGCAGATGGTTCGCGCATGCAGCTGGGAATATCAGCTGCACTTTGTGGAAGGTAGCGGGCAGATGCACCATGCGCAGGTTAGCGATATTGGATGTGAGCAGCCGTTCCTGCTCGGGATTCGTGATCGGACCTGCGCTCGGATATAGCCCGAGCACAGGAGCCTGGATTTTTGGCAGATAGACGGACGCGTCGACGGCGTGAAACACCTTCGACATCGCCAACTGCACGTCAGCGCGATTTGTTGCGAACTCGTCTTCGTACCATTTAAGCAGGCCGGGGTCGGTTTCGAGCGGGAACCGCATGCCGACGTTGGTGGCGGCTACCCATCCCTTCATTCCCATGGCCTGCTGGGCTTCTGCTTCCGTCGCGTAGCCGTGTCCGTAGCTCTTGGTGCCCAAACGCACTGGGGTGGACACCAGGGTGAGCGTACGCACAAGTCCCGGATGGGTCGCTGCGAAACCAAGGCCCAATATGCCGCCTTGCGACTCGCCGCAGTAATGTACCGAGCCGGCACCCAGATGGCCCACCAGCGCGGCGAGATCGGCGATGCAATTCTCGTAGGTGAACGCGTGTTCGAGATCGAATTGGGCAGCCGACCTGCCGAGCCCGCGTATGTCGGGCCGAACCACTTTGTAGAAGCGCGCGAGATAGGGTACCCAGCTGTACCAGAACCGGCCGCTGCGCCCATAGCCATGCTGGAGAATCAGGTAGGGCGCGTTACGCCACGGATCGGTGTAGTCATCGATCTCGTAATAGAGATCCGGTTCGTCCGGTCTTTTCAGAAATGGCATGGTAGCGATTTTATAGGGGCAGCGATTTGACTCTCGGACTACTCCCTCTGACTGTGTCGTGGTTCGTAGGGCGCACAGAGGCGTCACCGAATGCTTCCCACCATGCCGAGTTCCTGGATGAGAGCGCATCAGGATTCGAGCTCGCCGTCGGAACACGTCACCTTCCCGGCAGGAGACGGCGGCTCGCGATCTGCGCCCCCGCGACGAGCGATGCCAGCTTGGCCCATGCGACATCGTCGGCAACGCGGCCTTGCCCGGCCGTCGAATCGAATCCGCAGTCCGTTCCCCCAAGCACCCGGTGCGGGTCGCCGACGACCGCCGCAACACGCTCCAGACGGTCCGCGACAACCTGGGGATGCTCAACGAAGTTCGTGAGCGTATCGATCACGCCCGCCACGATGATCTGATCGTGCGCGAGCGGCAGCTTCTCCAGCACCCTGAATTCGTGCGCATGGCGCGCATTCGCGAACGGCAGCACGAAGCCTCCGACGTTCGCCTGACGGATCACCGGCCAGATCGTCTCCAGCGGCACGTCGCAGTCGTGGGGCCCTTCGTAATTGCCCCAGCACACGTGCAGGCGGACGCGGTCGCGCGGGACATTGCGCAGCGCGCCGTTGATTGCGCTGACGACGCGCTCGACGAAGCGTAGAAACTCGCCGTCGGGCCGCTCGTAATAGGACCGGTGGCGTTCGAGCGCGAGATCGGGGCAGTCCACCTGCAGGATCAGCCCGGCGCGCACGACGGCCTCGTACTCGACGCGAAGCGCCTCGGCGAGCGCGTCGATATACGCTTCTTCGGTCGCGTAATGCTCATTGCGACACGCCGACGCGACAATGCCTGGTGACGGCGCCGACATGAACGCTTCCCCGAATCGGGACGCGAAGCCCGCCAGCGTTTCGTTCAGCTCCTGCGGCTCGGCTTCGGCTTCGGCGGGGTCGCGATAGGCGACCGGACTCGTCACGCACGGCGGCACAAGGCTGCTCACGCCGACGTTGTTCGCCAGCGTTGCCTCCTGCATGGCTTTGAACGCGGGATAGCGTTCCACGTCGGCCCGCGGCCAACGCCGCCACGTGCCCGCAAAGCCGGTCATGCGGCGCTGAACGTAGAGAAAGAAGCCTTCGCGCTGCTGCTCACCGTTGTTGATGACGTCGATGCCGGTCTCGATCTGGCGCCGGACGACGGCCTGCATGGCGTCATGACCGGCCGTTGCGATGACATGAGGATCGACGTGTTCGCCGCGGGCGCGCGCGCCATAGAGCCGAAGCAGCTCGGGCGGCCGCGGCAGACTGCCGGTGTGTGTAGTGAGGATACGCTCCGTGCTGTGTAACATAGGGCAACTTCCACTCTGCGCCGTGGCTGCATCATACGATAGGCGCCCGCGCAAATCGTGTCCGGCCGATGAAGCATCTCCTGGCGGTGCTGCTCGTCTCGTTCGTGTCGGGAAGCATGGCGCAGTCTTTTCCGACGCGACCGCTTCGTCTCGTCGCGACCAGCACACCCGGGAGCCCGGTGGACATCTACGCGCGCGCGATTTCCGATGTGCTGGCGAAATCGATGGGGCAGCCCGTGGTCGTCGACAACCGCGCCGGTGCGGGAGGCACGCTCGCCGCCGCGTACGTCCTCGGCGCGGAGAACGATGGCCATGTCGCGCTCGTGAACACGTCCGCGCACGTCATCGCGCCCTTCGTCTACAGCGGGCTTACGTTCGACATGCTGCGCGATTTCTCCGGCATCGGTCCGATCGCACTGCTGCCGAACGTGCTGATCGTTGCACCGCAGCGTCGCTGGAAAAGTCTGCAGGACCTGATCGATGCGGCGCGTGCGAAGCCCGGCGGATACACGTACGCGACCGGCGGCAGCGGCACCGGCACACACATGAGTGCCGAACGTTTTCGTCTGCGGGCAGCGCTCGACGCCGTACAGGTCCCCTACAAGGGCTCGCCGGAGATCCTGTCAGAGATCATATCCGGCCGCGTCGACTGGTCGTTCGTGCCCCTGTCCACCGTGGTGGGGCACATCCGGGACGGTCGCATACCGGCTCTGGCCCTCTCCGCGGAACACCGCTCACCGCAACTACCCGAGCTGCCGACGCTCACGGAAGCGGGGCTCGACAACGCCGATTTTCCGTTCTGGGTCGGCATGTTCGTCCCCGTCAAAACGCCTGCCGCGGCGAGACGCAGGCTGTACGAGGAGACGACACGCGCGATGCAGCAGGCCGATGTGAGAGAGCGTCTCACGAAAGCCGGCGCCGAGATCGTATTCATGACGCCGGACGCGTTCGATACTTACGTCAAGGCACAGGCGGACATCGCTTCCGTCATCGTGAAGGCCGCTAACATCCGCGCGAACTGAAGCGAACATGGGTCGAGCACCGCGCAAACGCGCGCGCGTCAAGACCGCCAACATCGACTGGACGGAACGCATGATGACAGCCCGGCTGTTCGCGACACGAGCGAAGACGCGATGAGCACGCTGTTCTCGCCCGTACGCATCGGGAACATGGAGTTACGCAATCGGGTCGTGATGCCCGCCATGACGACGCGCCTTGCGAACGAGGACGGTACTGTCAGCGACGCCACGATCGCGTACTTCGCCGCGCGTGCTGCCGGTGGGACTGGTCTCGTGACCGTCGAGATGGCATCGCCCGAGCGCGTGGGCAGGCATCGCTTCCGCGAGCTCGGGATCTACGATGATCGCTTCGTGCCGGGATTGCGCCGTCTGACGGACGCGCTGCATGCACACGGCGCCAAGGCGTCGATCCAGCTTGGTCATGCCGGGGGCCACACGCGCGCGGACATCTGTGGTGAGACGCCGATTGCGCCGTGGTCGATGCCGCACTACGTTTTCGAGGTGACCGGCGCCACGGTCACGCCGGTCGAGATGACGCGCGAACGCATCGAGCAGACGGTGCGCGCGTTCGTGGCGGCAGCGGGGCGGGCGCGTCAGGCGAACTTCGATTGCATCGAGATTCATGCCGCGCACGGCTATCTGCTATCGCAATTCCTCTGCCCCGCGGAGAATCGCCGGCGCGACGCCTATGGCGGCTCGCTCGAGAATCGCGCACGCATCAGTCTCCAGATCGTCACCCGCATCAAGACCGAGCTGCGGGGTTTCCCGCTGATCTTCAGGGTGAACGCGAACGACTATTTCCCCGGGGGACTGCGTTTCGGCGATGCACTGAAGGTCGCGAAGTGGGCCGCCGAAGCAGGCGCCGATGCGCTGCACGTGACCGCCGGCCACTATCGGTCGTTACCTTCCGCGCACATGATGACGCCGCCGATGAACTGCGACGAAGGGATCTTCGTCGAGTATGCGGCACGCGTGAAAGCTGAAGTCGCAGTGCCCGTGATAGCCGTCGGACGCCTCGGCGATCCGGCGCTTGCGATGCGTGTCGTGGACGAGGACAGGGCCGATCTCATCGCGCTCGGCCGCTCGCTCATCGCCGACCCCGAGTGGGTGCTCAAGGCGCAGAGCGGAAAACCGATCCGGCGTTGTCTTTCGTGCAACGCCTGCGTCGACGGCATGCGCGGCGGCGACCCGCTGCGTTGCGTGGTGAATCCGGCGGCGGCGCGCGAACTCGACTATGCGTCATCGCACCTGCCGCAGGGCGAGCGCATCGCGGTGATCGGTGCAGGCCCGGCAGGTCTCTCGTATGCCGCGCTTGTCGGCCCGACGAACACAGTCACGGTTTACGAGAAGTCGACCCGCTCTGGCGGCGCATTGCGGTATGCCGGCTGTGCACCGCGATTTCAGAACGTCGAAGCACGCCAGGCGCCGCTCGACAGTTTCATTGATGCGCTCGAGCGAACCTGTGTCGAGAACGGCGTGCGATTCGTTTACGGTGCCGACATCACGGACGCGGCCCAGTTCACGCCCGACGAGTTCGACCGGATCGTCGTCGCAACCGGCGCCCGCTACCGGTTCGGACTGGGCGCGGTGATGCCTGCCGCGCTGCGCCGTGGCTGGGCGCGCCTGCCGGTGATCCGGTGGGTCTTCGGACGGGCGAAAGTGCGCGACTGGCTCTACTACGGCGGACGCGCGCCCGTTCTCCCGAAGCTCGGTAAACTGCGCGGCACAGTCCACGTGATCGGGGATGCCGCAACGCCCGGGAAAACCCGCGAAGCGATCGCGTCCGCGTTCGATACTGCACTTTCAAGGAGCTGATGGCATGAATACGTCGTCGCAGTCTGCTTCGCCCGCCCGGGCGCGTCCGCTGGAGGAGGTCAAAGCCGAAACGATACGCCGCGCCGGCAAGCTCGGACCGCTGGACGGCGTGAAGCCCGAGGACGGCGTGCAGGTCGCGAACGCGCTGAAAAGCCTCGATCGCGACGAGTGGGCGAATGAGTGGTCGAAGCTCGGTGCACGCGCCGAAAGCGACGCCGGCGAGCTCGAATCACGTGGCGGGGACAAGAAGCAGGTCCGCGACGGCTACATGCTCGCATTCAATTACTTCCGCATCGCGCGCTATCCCTGCCCGATCTCGGACGCGACTCAGAAGGCATACGAAAGCTCCCTGCGCGTCTTCAAGAAGGCCGCGCGCCACTTCGATCCGCCGCTCGAAGCCGTCGAGCTGCCGTTCGAAGGGAAAACGCTCAAGGCCTATCTGCAGGTGCCGCACGGAATCAAGAAGCCGCCCGTCATCATGCACTGGGGCGGCGTGGACAACTGGAAGGAAGATCGCACGCGGCTGCATCCGCTCATGCACGAAGCAGGCTGTGCCGGCTTCGCGATCGACATGCCGGGCACGGGCGAGAACGAAATCAAGTACATCGATCCCCGTGCCGACCGTATGTTCTCGACCTTCATCGATTACCTGCTGACACGCGATGACATCGACGCTTCACGGCTCGGCGTATGGGGCGGCAGCTATGGCGGCTACTGGGCGGCGAAGCTCGCGCACACGGAATCGAAGCGACTGAAAGGCGCGGTGTTCCAGGGCGGCAACGCGCACCTCGGTTTTCAGCCGGCGTGGATGAAACCCGCATTGACCGAGCGGGCATCCGCTGCGATCTTCGGGCCGATCGGCCTCTTTCAGTCTCGCAGTCGCGCGATGGGGGTGAAAAGCCTCGAGGAGTTTCTCGAAGCCGCCCCGAAGCTCTCGCTGCTGCATCAGGGGCTCGTCGATAAACCGTGCGCGCCGCTCCTCTGCGTGAACGGCAAGCTCGACGATCAGGCGCCGGTCGACGACATCTACTTCCTTCTCGAGCACGGCAGTCCCAAGGAGGCGCGCGTGTACCCGAACGGCCTGCACATGGGCCGTGGCGGCGGTGTGACCGACGAAGAGATCTGGCACATGATCGTCGGCTGGCTCAAGCTGCGCCTGTCCCAATAGCTGTTGTCCGAAAGAGTCGAGCGATGACGCGATCGAATTTCGAACCGCAGGGCGTCATTCCCGCGTGCCTGCTGCCGTTTCATCCGGACCTCTCCATCGACGAGCGCGCCTATCGCAAGCATCTGCGAAACGTCGTGGCAGTGCCGGGCCTTTCCGCAATCACCATCAACGCGCACGCGTCCGAAGTCGCTTCGTGCAGTTTCGAAGAACAGGAGCGGGTGCTCGCGATGACGATGGATGAAGTCGGCGCGCGGATTCCGGTGGTTCACGGCATCTACGCCGACGGCAGCCTCGAAGCGGCCCGCATCGCGCGCATGGCCGAGCGCGGCGGCTCGGCGTGCCTGCTCGTCTTCCCGCCCAATCCTCTGGGACTCGGCTCACACAGTCGGCCCGAGATGGTCGTCACGCATTTCAGGACGATCGCCGATGCGACGGGTCTGCCGCTCATCTGTTTTCAGTATCCGCTGGCGAGCGGGCTCGGCTATCCGGTGGACACGTTGACGCGGCTAGTGGATGCGGTACCCTCGGTGCGCGCCATCAAGGACTGGTGCAACAACGTCCTTCAGCACGAGCGTCAGATCCGGCTTCTGCAGAGCCTGCCGCGCCCGGTCAACGTGCTGACGACGCACAGCTCGTGGCTGTTCAGTTCGCTGGTGCTCGGGTGCAAGGGACTGCTTTCCGGCGCGGGCAGCGTCATCGCGGATCTTCAGAGCGCGCTCTTCAGAGCAGTCCAGGCGAACGATCTCGCGCGCGCGCGGCAACTGAACGATCGCATCTACCCGATCGCGCAGGCGTTCTATGCCGATCCGTTCGTGGACATGCACAATCGCATGAAGGAAGCGCTCGTCATTCTGGGCCGCATCCCGTGTGCGGCTGTGCGGCCGCCGCTCGTGAAGCTATCCGAAGCCGAAATCGCGCGCATAAGGGCTGTTCTCGAGCAGGCGAATGTCGCTGCGGAGGGTGCGCTGCGGCTCGCGGCCTGAGCAGCGAAGGCGCGCGCGGGCAACGCGCTGCCTCGCCGGTCCGTAGCTGAAGATGGCGTCGCAACGCCACGGGCTTGCGCTGGCGGCGCTCTTCGCCGGCGCCGTCGCGATCGGCGCGTCGGCACTCCTGGTCAAGCTGTCTGAAACGGGGCCGGTATCCACCGGCTTCTGGCGCGTTTTTCTTGCGCTGCCGGTTTTCTGGGTCTGGGTCTTGTTCGAGCGCCGCCATGCTTCGTCGAAGGCGCCGCCCGCTCCCGCCACTCGCCTGATCGCGCTCGCGGGTTTCTGTTTCGCCGGTGATCTCGCGGTGTGGCACTGGTCAATCGTGCTGACGAGCGTGGCAACGGCAACGCTGCTCGCGAACTGCGCGCCGATATTCGTGGCGCTCGCGGCGTGGTTCTTATTCGGTAAACGCCTTCAGCCGGTGTTCATCGCGGGCCTCACGCTGGCGGTCGGGGGCATGATCCTGCTGCTGCGAGGGGACTTTGCGCTTGGAGGACGCGCACTCGTCGGTGATGCGCTGGGCCTCGCGACTGCGATCTTCTACGCCGGGTATCAGCTCACCGTGACGCGCGCACGTGACACCGTTTCGACGGCTCGTCTCATGGCGGGGAGCAGCATCGCGACTGCAGCGATCCTGCTGCCCATCGCGCTCCTCTCGGGTGAACGGTTCCTGCCGCAGAGCGTGAGCGGATGGATGATCCTGATTGCCCTCGCCTTGATCGTACATGCGAGCGGGCAAAGCCTGATCGCGTATGCCATGGCGCATCTGCCCGCGACGTTCTCATCCGTGGGCCTGCTGCTGCAGCCGGTCGTCGCGGCCGCGCTCGGATGGACGGTGCTCGGCGAGACGCTTACGGCCCTTGCGATGTTCGGTGGCCTGCTGGTTCTGCTCGGCATCCGCGTGGCGCATGCGGCAGGACGGAGTGGGTCGCTTTCGAACGATGATCGCCTATGAAAAGAACGGTGCGAGTCGGCAAGGCGCACACGTATTCAAGCGCCGACGTAAGTGCCACGAGTACGACGAAGGCATGTTTCGCTCGATGTTGCTGTGAGGGGTAAGAGCATCGACAATCTGCGCTCCGTGACTGACTGTGGACGATGAGATTGCTGTCGCGCCTCTTCTCCATCGTGCATGTGCCGCTGGCCTCGCTCGTCGGGTGCGCAGCCTGGATCGCGTGCACCGGGCATGGCCTTGCGGCGGATAACCAGGCGTATCCGGTGAGGCCCATGCGGCTCATCGTTCCGTTCGCGCCCGGCGGCTCGAACGACATCATGGCGCGGCTCATCGGACAGAAGTTCGGCGAATCGTTGGGCCAGCAGGTCGTTGTAGACAACCGCTCCGGCGCGAGCGGAATCATCGGGACGGAGCTCGCCGCAAAAGCACCGGCGGATGGTTACACGCTGCTCATGATGAGCCTCACGATCGCGGTCAACCCGAGTCTCTTTTCGAAGCTGCCTTACGATACCGAAAAGGATCTGGCGCCCGTCACCCTCGTCGCTTCCGCGCCGCTGATGCTGGTGGTGCATCCTTCGTTGCCCGCGAACTCGGTACAAGACCTCATTGCGTACGCAAAAGCGCATCCGGGGAAACTCGCCTTCGGTTCAGGTGGTGTGGGCACAACGCCGCACCTGGCCGGCGAGATGCTGAAAGTCATGGCCGGTGTGCAGATGACGCATGTGCCTTACAAGGGCGGTGGCCCCGCGCTGGGCGATCTGATGGCGGGCCAGATACAGCTCATGCTCGAAAACATTCCGAGCACGCTGCCGCTCGCGAAATCGGGCAAGCTGCGGGCGCTGGCCGTCACGGCGCTCAAGCGTTCCACGCTCGCTCCGGATCTGCCCACACTGGATGAAGCGGGCCTCCGCGGTTACGAGATCGTGGGCTGGAACGGACTGTTCCTGCCCGCCGGCTCGTCGCGCACAATCGTTCTGCGGCTCCATCGCGAGACGGTGAAAGCGCTCGCGGAGCCCGATACGAAGACACGGCTTGCGACGCTCGGAGCGGAGGGCGTCGGCAGCAGTCCCGATGAGTTCAAGGCGTTCGTTCAGGCCGAGATCCGCAAATGGGCTCGCGTCGTGAAGGCGGCGGGACTCAAAGTCGAATAATAGAGCCACGCCCCTCTCGAACGTGCAGGCGCGACGCATGGGCGGCTGAAGAACAGTACGGATGTAACCGCGTGCCGATATCGATCGCGAATCTGTTTGCAGATAGCGCAGCGCCGGATGTGGGAGAGCGGATCGACATGCTCCTCTCCCATCGCAACCTCGTCATCGAGCGCATCGTGAGTGCTGCCGATCTCGAGCCCACACAGTATGTGCAGACGCAGGACGAGTGGGTGGTGCTCGTGCGCGGGGATGCGGAGCTGGAAGTCGCGGGAGAGCCGGTCCGGCTCGAGGCCGGCGATTACGTCTTCCTGCCGGCGGGTACGCCCCACAGCGTGAAACGCGCCTCCGCAGCCGCGCTGTGGCTGGCGGTGCATCTGCATCCGGCGTGAGACGGACGGACCCCCTTCCCGGCTGCGCGTCCGCTACGATATCGGTCCGATGACCTGCGGACGTCGCCATCGGTCGAGCAGAGAGGAGGATGGGAAATGCCGTATGCAGATTCAGGTGGTGTGCGTCTTTATTACGAGGAGGTGGGGAAGGGCACGCCGATCGTCTTCGTGCACGAATTCGCCGACGATCTGCGCAG
>Ga0207701_10002708_pt1 | contig 18296 bp, 14 predicted proteins | sample KBSSwiSSwithPhiX_FD_184294 | JGI IMG/M metagenome (GOLD analysis project Ga0207701, IMG submission 184294) | Switchgrass rhizosphere bulk soil microbial communities from Kellogg Biological Station, Michigan, USA, with PhiX - S5 (SPAdes) (version 2) | ecosystem: Environmental > Terrestrial >... | reverse complement strand
CCGGCGTCAGGCCTTCGACGATCAGCTTTCTGGCCTCTCGCTCGACGTGGAAGGCGAGCTCCTCATCGAGTTCCTGCTCGACGCGCTTCGGCCTGAGCAACGCACGTACTCGAAGTTTCAGGTCCTTGAGTATCATGCGAGCTTCATCACACGGCCGATCGCGTTGGCCATGCGCTCCCATTCACGAGCTTCGACCGCGAGTTGGCGGCGGCCCGACGCGGTCAGGTGGTAATACTTGGCGCGGCGGCCCAGCTCCGAAACCTTCCACTCGGCCTCGATCCAGCCCTGGTGCTCGAGACGATGGAGGGCCGGGTAGAGCGAGCCCTGATTGATCTGCAGGACGTCCTGGGAAATCTGCTGGATGCGCTCTGAGACCGCCCAGCCGTGGAGGGCATCTTTCTGCAGCGTGCGCAGAATCAGCAGATCGAGCGTACCGGGCAGCAGATCTGGGGTGTGCGTCATGGTGTCGGCCGCCGACACTACAAGTTCTTGGTGTCGACTGTCAACACCAAGGCTGCCTCACTGAGACGAGCGCGAGGTGACGGTGGTTCCGTGCGTTCCCGTTCGACGACCGGCGCTACATCGCACCCGAAGCCGGGCCCATGTGCTCGGTTGGGCTCTGACTAACGCAACGGCGGGCAGAAAATTCGAGACGGGCGCGGACGGAATGGTTCCCCGGCCGGCTAACGCGAATCGGTGGGACGTCGGCCAGGCATGGGCCGCCATGCCGGCGTGCCGTCCTCCCACTGGTTGTCGGTCAACTGCTGCACATCGCTGCCGTCGTAGCGCATCACGAACAGTTCACCGTACGGCTGCGGAGCATTCGTGTACGTGACCTCGTCCTTGAAGCCCATACGTGAGCTGGCGAATACGATATGCTCGCCATCCGCCGACCAGCCCATATGCGCATCGTTGCCGGGGGTCGACGTCAGGCGTCGGACGCCGGTGCCGTCGGGCCCAATCGTGAACACTTCGTAGTCGCCCGCCTCGATCCGCGAGAACATGATCAGATCGCCGCGCGGGGACCACAGTGGGAAGTTGTCGTAGCCCGTCGTCAGGGTCGTCACCGCACTGGTGGAGAGGTTCATGATCCGCAGGCCGTCGCCATCCGGACCAAACGTCCGATACACGACGCGCGTGCCGTCGGGCGCGAGCGATGGGAATCCGTTGTTGTTGGGGCCCTTGGTCAGCTCGCGGAAGCCGGTGCCGTCCGCCATGATCGTCGCAATCTGTGCGCCCCCATCGACGCGATCCGCCCGGCCGAGGAAGACATCGTGGAAGCCGTTGAAGAACGCGCGGAACGAGCCGATGCCGAACACCATCGCGTCCCCCGTGGCCGACCACTGCGGCCCGAGCACGCTTCGCGTCGCTTCGTGGAAGATGGTCGTCACCTTCTGCGTTTCGGCATCGACCACGAACAGGTGATTGCCCTCCGGTGTCGGCACGTAGTCGGCCGACGCATACCGCGCCCCGCTCGGATCGAACGAGGGCTGCATGCCGCCCAGTCGCAGCTCGTATGAGGGCAGTCGACTCCACATCTTCGGCCCGGTCATGGTCTCGAGTCGACGTGTCAGGGCCCGCTTATGGTACGCGACGCGTCGGCCGTCCGGCGCCCAGGCCGCCCCCAGGACTGAGCCTCGCGGTCCCGATTTGCCGCTGGCGTAGGCGATGCCTGCGGGCTGGTCTTTCCTGATGTAGCCGATGTCGTTGCCGACGAATGCCGGCGCCATCTTCACCCCCGGGCCGCTGGCAAGTTCTGACCCGCCGCCGCTCGCGACGTCGATCGACACGAGCACGGTCGAGCCCGTTTCGGGCACGGCCTGGCGATACTCCATCGTTTCTTGCGCGGTGGAGCAGTATGCGATCACGGTGCGACTGTCGGCTGACCACTTGGGGCTGCCGCAAAACTCGCCGCGCTTGGTCAACTGGCGCAAGCCGGAGCCGTCCGGGTGGACGAGATAGATCTCGGTTCGCTGGAGCGCCTCCCAGCGTCCGTGCGAGAAGGGCAGGCCCTTGTCGCGATCCGACGTAAACGCGATCCATGCGCCGTCGGGAGACCACGACGGGCGATAGTCACCGCCTGGGCCCGAGGTGAGCGCCTTCGGACGATGCGTGCGAAGGTCGAGCGTCCAGAGATCCGCCGTGCCGTCAGCGCGCGTCGTGACGAACACGATCTGCTGTCCATCCCCGGAGAAGGCTGCCTGATCGTCGTAGGCGGGGCTGTCGGTGAGCCGTTCGAGGCTGGTGCCGTCCGGCCGCATCCGATACAGATCCGCCGAGCCATTACGCTCGGACGTGAACGCGATCCAGCCGCCGTCCGGCGACCACGCGGCGTCGTAGTCGACGTCACTCGTGCCCGGAAGCGGATGCTCGTCGCTGCCGTCAGCGTTGGCGATGAACAGACCGATGTCTTGCGGGACGGGGAAGACCCGCGAGAAGAAGATCTGCTGGGGCGGCGCCTGCGCGGATCCGGCGAGGCATGCAAGCACAACCAGGGCGACCGAGACATTGATCCTCATAAGCCCTCACCCTCGCCGACGCTTCGAGATGTTTGCGGAGGCCAGCAGGATACCTCAGTTGAGCTGGCCGCCGCATCAGGACGAGCACGTCGTATCGACCGTGGGTGGCGCGGGCCCGTTTCATGACTCGCTACCGCAGGCTATCGGCGCCCCCGTAACGATCGAGAATGAATGCCTTCATCGATGTCCGCTTGCGGTTACTCGTCGAAGGCGAGCGCGTGAGACGCCGGAGCAACCAGCGTGTCCAGGCGCAGGTCCTTTCGAATTCCGGCATCCAGGACACGGGCGGGCGCAAATCGACGCAACAACCGCAGGCGGTTCGCGAGCCGGCCGGCCGTATAGCGCAGCTTCGGTCGATCCGCACTCGCCGCCCTCAGCACGACATCGGCGACCACACTCGGGGGATCGGCCGCTGCCATCACCTCGATCAACGTCCCGGAGACGGCCGCGCGTATCTCGCGATACTCATCGAGCTTCGCGTCAGCCTGCAGGAGATTCGCGTCGAACTGGGTCTTGGTATATGCCGGCTCGATGACCGAGACGCGAATGCCCCACGTGCGGAGCTCGTGGTCGAGTGACTCCGAATAGCCTTCGATCGCGTGCTTGGTGGCGGCGTAGAGCGCGCCGTACGGCATCGGCAGGAAGCCGAGCACGGATCCGATGTTGATGATGCGGCCGTTCCCCTGGCGCCGCATGTGAGGGACGACGGCGCGTGTCATCCGGACCAGCCCGAAGAAGTTCGTCTCGAAGATCGCCCGCGCCTGGTCGAGGGAGCTCTCTTCCGCACCGGCGGGGGCGACACCGAAGCCCGCATTGTTGACGAGGAGGTCGATGCGTCCCTCCAAACGGATCAACTCCTTGACGGCAGCCTCCACCGAGGCGTCGCTCGTGACGTCGAGGGCCAACATCTCGAACGGCCGCTGACCCACCTTGGCTCCTCGCCGGCTGGTGCCGTAGACCCCGTAACCAGCCGCCGAGAGCCGCTGCGCGGTCACCTCGCCGATTCCTGACGAGGCTCCCGTCACGAGCGCGATCCTGCTGTCCATCGTGTCCTTCCTTCCTGGCCGGTTACCAGTCACCTTGACATCGATCGCCTTATGATGACCATCATATATTGAGACGCACCGGCACCCGCCACGGTTGCCGATGACATCAGTCGCTGTTGTGGGTGAGGTGCTTCAGGGCCGCCTCGCGCAGCGCGTCAGAAAGGCGCGGGTCGTCAACGGCGCGGGCGAGTACGAGCGCGCCGACCATCGTCGACACCGTCACGAGCGCGTCTTCGTGCGCGCCGCGCTTCCCCCATCCGGACGACTCCCGGGCGACGAGGTCGATCATTTCCTTGATGCGGCGCGTCGCCGCGCGCCGCACCGCAGGCGCCTGACGAGGCACCTCGGAGCCGAGCGCCGCGATCGCACAGCCCGTCTCCACTCCCTGGATGTGCGCGTCGGAGAGATAGGCATTCAGCAACGCCTCCCGCGCCTTCTTCGGTGGCGCGGCGGCGGCGACGCGGGCGACCGCAGCCACGCCGTCGGCTCCGGCGCGATCGGCCGCCTCGGCGAGCATCGCCTCGCGTGAGGGGAAGTGGGCGTAGAAGCCACCGTGCGTCAGGCCGGCTTCCTTCATGATTTCGGCGACACCGACGCCATCGTAGCCGTTGCGCCGGATGGCACGACCGGCGGCCTCGACGATACGTTCGTGGGTGACGTCCTTCCGTCTAACAGCGCCGCGTCTCATTGTCTTCGACAATATGACGTGCATCATATATTAGCCTGCAGCGAAGCGCAAGAGACGACCAACGCACGAGTGATGGGCTTAGTGAGACGGAAGTCCGCACGCCCGGTTGAACGCGCATCGTAGTCGAAGTACTGTGCTCGCGCGAAGTGACAAGTAGGATCGACCAATGACGCCACACGACTGGCCGCGCAACGGGCTCGACTCAGGTTCGACTGAGTCCTGGTTGGTCGCCGCAGGCCGCGACCGGCGCCCGGGTGCGCCGCTGAATGTACCGCCGATTCCCGCCTCGAACTTCGTGCTGGGCGACCGCCGCGCCTACTCGCGCGACGACGGCACTCCGACCTGGGAGGCGTTGGAAGAGATCGTCGGCCGCCTCGAGGGCGGGTCCGCGGTGGCGTTCGCTTCCGGCATGGCGGGCATCGCGGCTGTTTTCGATCAGCTCCGAGCGGGCTCGGTCGTGGCGCTGCCCGACGACTGCTACCAAGGCGTCGTGGGCCTCGCCCACGCCGGTCAAGAACGCGGCCGATGGACGGTACGGCGCGTCGCGGTGGCCGACACGGCGCGCTGGATCGAACTGTGCGGCACGGCGGACTTGATCTGGCTGGAGTCGCCGTCGAATCCGCTGTTGACCGTGGGTGATGTGGACACGATCTGCGCGGCACCCAGGAAGGAGGGGGCGATCCTCGGCGTCGACAACACCTTCGCGACGCCGATCAATCAACGTCCACTGGCGCTCGGCGCGGACGTGGCCGTGCAGTCGGCGACGAAGTTCATCGGCGGCCACTCGGACCTGCTCGGCGGCGTTGTCACCGTGCGCGACGACAGCTTGCTCGCGGCATTGCGACAGTCGCGAGAGCTCACAGGCGCGACGCCAGGCACCCTCGAAGCCTTTCTCGCCGTCCGCGGCGCGAGAACACTCGCCTTGAGGCTGGAGCGGGCCCAACACAACGCGATGATCCTGGCCGAACGCCTGGCACGCCATCCGAACGTCACGCTGACCCGCTATCCAGGCCTGGCGAGCCACCCGACTCACGAGTCCGCGCGGCGGCAACTCAAGGGGTTTGGCACCATCATCTCGTTCGATGTGCGCGGTGAGGCCGCGGCTGCTTACACTGTGTGCGCCGGCCTGAGGCTTATACAGCACGCCACGAGCCTGGGAGCGGTCGAGTCGACCATCGAACGCCGCGCGGGTATTCCCGGACAGGAGCACCTGCCATCGTCGCTGTTGAGGCTGAGTGTGGGGATCGAGGGGGTCGAGGATCTCTGGAGCGATCTGGATCGAGCCCTCCGCACAGCGGCAGCTGGATCCCAGGCGGAGTAGCAGATCGAGGCTCGTCTCGCGACATCGAACAGCAGTCCGCGAGTCGCTAAACTGAGCCTGCATCGTGGACTCGGACGGGCATGCATCTCGACGATAGACGGGAATGTAAGGTGCATGTAACCGGGCGGCATGCACGCACGCCTCGCGATCGCGGCGCTCGCGGCAATCGGCCTGGTGACAGGCGTTACACTCGGTGCGCGCGGCGACCGCAATCTGGACGTGGCAAATCCACTACGCCCGTTGCCGGCGCCGCCGGTCGGTCTCAACGGTCTCGACGATCTGCCCAGTCCTCCTGTACCTGAGCGAGTCCGTCTGGGACGCTGGCTCTTCTACGACAAGCGGCTTTCGGCGGATGGGACTGTCTCATGCGGAACGTGCCATGTCCCTGACCGCGCGTTCTCGAATGCGACACGCGTCGCATCGGGTACAGGCGGACACCTTGGGCACCGGAAAACGCCGTCGTTCATCAATGCGGCGCACGCATTCGGGCCCAGGCGGTTCGGCTGGGACGGCCGCGCGGCCTCATTGGAGGAGCAATCCCTGCTCCCGATCGCGAACCCCGCTGAAATGGGAAGCACGGCGTCCCGAATGGTCGATACCTTGAGCCGCATCCCTGGCTATGCGCCGTACTTTCAGCAAGCGTTCGGCGATCCTGCGATCACGCCGGGCCGCGTCGCGTCAGCGCTTGCCGATTACCAGCGGACCCGCATGAGCGGCAACTCGCCCTGGGATCGCTGGCAACGAGGTGACGCCGGGGCGCTCTCGCCGTCCGCTCGTCGCGGACTCGATCTGTTCACTGGCGACGCCCAGTGCAGCCGCTGCCACTACGGCCAGAACTTGACCGACAGCGCATTTCACAACCTCGGACTTGGCTGGGACGCGGTGTCGGCCCGATACACCGACGAAGGGCGCGCGACCATCACGGGCCGACCCGGCGATCGAGGCGCCTTCAAGACACCCACGCTGCGCGACGTCGCCCGGCACCCGCCGTACATGCACGACGGATCGCTGCAGACGCTCCGAGACGTCATTCGTTTCTACGGACGGGGGGGCATCCGCAATCCGCACCTCGACATCCAGATTCGCCCGTTTGACATTTCTCCCGGCGACGTTGACGCGCTGGTTGATTTCCTGAGCGCACTGAACGGCGAGGGGTTCAAGGACCGCGCTCCCACGGTGTTCCCGAAGTAATCGCCGATCCCGCAATCAAATGGGGCAGTCGATTGAATTGATAGCGGCGCGAATCTGGAGCCCCGTTTTTCGACGTTGGCTCGCAGCGAGTGCCCGCTCCTGGGCGCCGAGCCGCACGTCGACTGCTACAGAACGCGACACCTGCCTGGGATTTGAAGGCGCGTGAGCGGCTGGCGGCGGTGCCGCCGGCTTCACGTGATTGCGGTCCCGACCACCATGCTCAATGGGGAAGGCGTGGGAACGATCACCTCGAGCTCGAAGCCGGCCCGCTCGAACAGTCCGCAGAACTCGGCGGCGGGACACTCCGTCGCGTGGCCAACGCGCCGTCGTCTATCATGGCGGCGGAGGTTCCCTCATATGGACACCGGGTCACGAGTCCGCCGCGGCGGCGACGCGGACGGGCAGCTGTGGATGCGCCGCGTGACGGCGCGGGTCAGCGCGGCGCTGGCCGAAGGCGACGATCAGATCCGGCGGCTGCGGCGTCGCGGATATCAGATCGCCGCTCTCGACCGCGACCTGGTCGCCACGCACAACCGGCGATACTCGCTGCGGCTGCCGTTCGGGCGCATCGAGAACCAGGAACAGACGGGCAACTGCTGGCTCTTTGCGCCGGCCGTGCTGGTCCGGGCCGCGGCGCTGCGCGGCGGTCACATCTCGGCCCGGGAATCGTTCTCGGAGACCTACCTCTATTTTCACAATTTACTGCTTCGCGCCGGCGCGTCACTCGAGCGCATCCGCCGCATCACTGCACGTGAGGACTCCGTCGGACGCGACACCCTGCGCCGCGGGCTCTCGGACGAAGTGATGGGACTGTCGGACGGCGGCGAGTGGGAGTGGGCGTTCGGCCTGATCGAGCGCTACGGCCTCGTGCCGGCAGGCCGGATGCCGGCCACGGCCAGCGCAAAGAACACGCAGGCGCTCACCGTCGATCTGCACGAGCGGCTCGCGCGCGCGACCCGCGCCATCGCGAACGCACCGGCCAGGTACGCGCTGATTCGCGCGCAGGCGATGCGCGACGTCGTCCGCATCCTGGTGGCGCACCTTGGCGCCCCGCCGGCGACGGTCCACGCGCACGCACGCTCGCTCTCGCCCGCCGAGTACGCCACGCAGATCGTCGGATTTCGCGCTCAGGACTGGCGCGTGGTGATCAGCAATCCGCTGCTGCCGTTCGATCGCGTCTACGCGCGGCGCGGGAGCGCGATCACCTCAGGCGGAAGCCGTTTCAGCCTGCGGCGTCTGAACGTGCCGCAGCGGCGCATGCGAGCGCTCGTCCGTGCCTCGCTCGAGGCCGGGCAGGCGGTGGGCATCTCGGCGGACGTGAACCGGAATGACATCGACCACGTCCGCGGAATCATGCATCCGGGCATCTTCAACCGGACGCGCCTGTACGGGGCGAAACTGATCCGCGACCTGCCGCGTCGCGACGACATCTACTTCGGCACCGCGTCTTCCAAGCATGCGATGGCGATCGTCGGCCTCGACCGATCGAGCACCGGCGCGGCCCTCAAGTATCGGGTGGCGAATTCGTGGGGGCCCGATCTCGGCGACAACGGCGTCTATCACATGTACGCCGAGTGGTTCGAGGAGAACGTGTTCAAGCTCGCGGTCCATGAGAGCGTGCTCACCGACCGCGAGCGCAACGCATACGCGCGGCCGGCGTTCGTGCCCGGCGGCCGCTTCTACTGATCGAGGCTTACCGCTTCTTGGCCTTTTTCTTTGCGGTCTTCTTTGGCGGCGCCGATTTGTCGACGTCGGGGTTGCTGGCCATGACGTTCCTTTCCGCTCGCGGTTGTTAACGAGTGCCCCCGGTCGCGCGGTACCTGGGGTCGGCCCGGAGGCCGGCGAGTTGGGGATTCCGATCGATTGCGCCGACAGGATAGCCGCCGGCCCGCGCGCTTGCAAGCCACTTCAGCGCCTCTTCCCGGTGACCCAGCGCCTCGTAACCGACGGCGACCTCGAACAGCACCTCCGGCGTGTCCGGCCCGAGCGCCGCCGCCTGGGCCAGCAGCGGGAGGCTGTCGTCTTCCATCTTGAGGAAGGCGTAGTACTGCCCGACATCCGCCAGGAGGTATGCATCCGTCGGTGTTTCCTTGCGGATCGGCGCTGCCAGATCGATGGCTTTCTGGAACGTGTCCCGGACCTTGCCCGGGTCTTCGCGCTGATTCAGGTAAACGAGCGCCAGAATGCCCCAGGTCCGGTACTGCGTCGGACGCATCTCGATCGATTGCTGCAGCATCCGCACGCTCTCCGGGTACTTGCCGGCCTCGGCGAGGACCATGCCAAGATTGCGATATCGCAGCGCCGTGGGCTCGAGCGCGATCGCCTTGCGGAACGCGGCCGCCGCGTCTTCGAGCCTGCCGAGTCCGCGAAATACGAGTCCCAGATTGTTCTGCGCGCGTGAATTGTCCGGCGTCAACTCCACGGCCCGACGGTACTGCTCGCCAGCCTCTCGCCACGCGTTCTTGTTCACGTAGTACTCGCCGAGCTGGTTGACGAGGCGCCAGTCATCGGGAGCAAGGCTCACGGCCTTTTTCAAGGTCGGTTCCACGAGCTCCGTCCTGCCCTGGCGGTCGTACAGGTCCGCGAGCGCGCCGTGCGCCCCGGCGTTGAACCGATCGAGCTTTAGCGCCGTGTCGATCTCATGCGCGGCGGCGTCGTTCTGCCCGCTCTGGACATATAAGGACCCAAGCGTCACGTGCGCCGAGGCCATGTCCGGCGCCAGCGTCAGCGCGCGCAGCGACTCCTCGCGCGCCGGATCCACGAACTTGGGGTCGCGCAGCTGAACGAACTGCAGGTAGTTCGCGCGCCCGAGGTCAGCGTGGGCGGGCGCGAATCGCTCGTCCGCGGCGACGATTTGCTCGAGCAGCGGAATCGCGGTCTCGATGGCATGCGGCCGGTAGTAGTGCGCGATCAGGTCGTGCGCGCGCCGGTAGTTCTCCGCCTGGCTGGCGACCGGTGCTTGCCCGGCGGGTGGCGGCCAGATCAGGCTTCTGATCTGCGGCGCAGCCGCGGCGAGGGCCACTGCCGCCGCAATGGGCGCGGTCCACGCGGCGATGCGCCACGGTCTGCGCGGCCGCGAATCGGCGCGCGGCGGCGCCATGCCGACCGCCTCCGACACGGCGGCGATCATCTGTCCGGCGGTGGCAAATCGTTGGCGCGGATCCGGGTTGGTCGCGGTGTCGACGACTCGCGCGAGCCGCTCCGGCACATCCGGCCGCAGGTCGAGCAAATTACGGCGGGTCCCCGACGTGTGCGCGCGGCGGAGTTCCTCGAAATTCGCGCCCGGGACAGGGTGCTGCCCCGTCATCAAGAAGAACAACAGCACGCCGATGGCGTAGATGTCGGTGGCGACCGTCGCGGGATGGCCGGCGAGGAGTTCCGGCGCCATGTACGCCGGCGTTCCGCTGGAGGAATCGTGTCGGCCGCCTTCGTGCGTGAGCCCGAAATCCATCAGCAGGATCCGGCCGCCGGATTCCCGCATCACGTTGCCTGCTTTGATGTCGCGGTGCAGAAGTCCCGCGGCATGGACCGCCGCCGCGGCCTTGCAGACGTCGATGCCGACCAGCGCCGCCTCCGGTGCACCGAGAGGGCCTTGGGTGGCGACCAGCTGTGAAAGCGTCCGGCCGAACACGAAATCGCTCCAGAAGCCGACGCGTCCATCGTGCCGATCGACCCCGTAGATCGCCACGACGTTCGGGTGACGCACCTTGGCCAGCGCCCTCGCTTCGCGCAGCAACTCGCTCGCTTCCGCCTCCGGATCCGCGCCGCGCGGCAGGAGCAGTTTCAGCGCGACGTAGCGCTGCAGCGTCGGATCGAACGCGCGATAGACCTCGCCAAACCCGCCATGCCCGACTCGCTGCAGCCGCTCGAACGGACCCCACCGGTCGAACGGCGCCCCTGGCGAAGCCCCGTCTCCGTTGTCACCCGTGGCGAGATGCGTCTCCTCCACGCGACGCCATTATCACCCGCAACAGGAGAGCATGCGCCGGCGCCGCGATGTCGCTGGTGCCTGTTGCCGTGTCGGACGGCTGCGAGGTGGTGTCCTGATCGCGTTCCGAGGACGCGGCTGCGCGACGTCGACGGTGACACGGTCGCCTTCTTCGCCGACGGGCAGGAGACGGCGGCTGTTGTTCGCCCAGTTGCCGGTGCGCCGCCGCATTGTCGATCCCGGAAGATCACCACTTATACAACTGTCAGACAGAACTCATCTCGGCGGTCGACTTCGGCGTCATGAAAGCGCTCAGCGCCGTTGAAATCCGCAACAGATTGTGTGTTCCGGCGTGGCATGTCAATTGCTGAGCTGCCGCGCGCGACGGCTGGTCACGTCGAATTTCGTCCGGTCCCTGCGGACAGACTTGGAGAGGCGATGATGCGATTCCTGGCTGTGGGAGCATTGCTGCTTGCCGGCAGCGTCGGCAGCGCTCAGGCGGCGACGATCACGTTCGAAGACCAGGGCTTCGTGCCGACGCTCCCGAACAACGCACAACCCCGCAACGGCGACCTCACGTCAGGTGGGTTCTTCTTCGACATGGCGGGACCGAACCCCGTCTACCAACTCGCCAACAACAGTGCGAACATCAACAATGGCACCACCTACCTGGTGACGGAAGGGGCGCCGAGCCTGGTGACATTCTCGCAGGTGGGCGGCGCGCCGTTCGCGCTGAACTCGTTCGACTACGCCCGGTGGCAGGGCCCCACCATCGGCGCCGCGACGATTACGGTGACTGGTCACCGCGCCGACAACACCACGGTCACGACCACGCTCTTCCCGGTCGGCGACTTCACCGCGGGTGGGTCAGGCACGGACTTCCAGACGGCGCTCTTTGGCGCGGACTGGAGGAACCTGGCGAGCGTCGATCTCCTGGGGACGGGGGCGACGACCGGCACTCTCAACTACTTCGCGATCGATAACGTAGCCGTGAACAATTCCGTGCCGGAGCCTGGGACACTGACCCTGCTCGGCCTGGGCTCCGCGTTCATGGTCAACCGTCGCCGGCGTATCGGCCGCTAGTCCTCTGGAACCGTGGTAGCTGGCAAAAGGTCCGGAGCGCGGCGCCCGGCGGGCAAGGCGAAAGGAGTGAGCATATTGGGCATATGGGAGCGACGAACAACGCCGCCCGGCGGGATGCCCCGCCCGGACCGTATGCCAGAAATCACGGCTCCAGGGGACTAGTGAGAAAACCACGGGCCAGAGGTCGGCACGTGCCGGCCTCTGGTCCGTCAATCCGGTCTACGTGGACTGGACGCCAACGACGGCAAATTCACCCGCTCCCACCACGCCTTCATCATTGGTCTTCACGCCGGAAGTAGCAGAAGGCCTGCGCGGCTGCGACAACTTCATCGAGATCCATGCCACGGTGCGAGCCTCTCCGCCGCTGGCTGAGGGCATCATGGCTCGGTTGTTCGACGTGTCGAACCTCGAGGTGATGGCGCCGCAAGGTGTTCCGTTGCCCGACACGCCAGCGATGGCCGTTCATCGGGGACGGCTCGATTTGCTCCAGGAGCATCTTCGGCGCGATCCCGCCGTCCTCGGCCGCGCACTCGCCATCGACGATATCTACCCCATGGCGCTCGGGTGCCACGAGGACCGCGATCTCGCGCTGCATGGCGCGCCGCTCGATGGAGCAACGCTGCTGCACATGGCGGTCGAGTACGAGGATCTCGACGTCGTCCAGTGGCTGATCGAGCACGGCGCTGACGTGAATGCGCGCGCCGCCGTCGATCGGAGCGGGTTCGGCGGCCACACGCCGATCTTCAATTGCGTGTGAGCTTTAACGCGGGCAGGCGCCACGAAGTGCTGGGACGTTTGCTGCTCGATTGTGGCGCCAACCCGAATGCGCGTGCCTCTATCCGAAAACGGTTGGCGTTTGCGAGCGATAACAGAGTTCATGAACACCGGAATGTCACTCCGCTCGGCCGGGGCCGCGCGTTCCACGAACAGAGCTACGTCTCGTCGGCGCACGACGCGTTTGATTTCCGAGCGCGGCGGAACCGAATGACCTGGTGCCTCAAGAACCGGGTCGTCTGTGACAGCGGCGTATCGCGTTCCGAAAGTCGTAGACAGACGTCGGATCAACAGTAGCCGAGGATCTCGATGGCCGTGTCGAGCGGCGCTGGACGGAAAGCCCCCTGCGCACGGTGCATGCCCGGAAGAGCGTGGCTGGGTATCAGGGACGGAATTCGCGAGTGGTTCTTCAACGCGGCGTGAAATGGCGCCTCTCTTCAGGCCTCCTGATTACCGGACCGATAGGAACGCCGCGCTCCAGCACACAGGCAACTCGTTGAAGTTAGAAGATTCTCTAAGCATTCGTGAGCAATCTAGCTGAATGTTAGGGACGATTCTCGCAATTTGGCCTTGGAAGGCAAGAGTGCGCTCGCGCCGGGAATGCTGCTGGTCGCCGTGGCGGATGACGCTGGAAGTCACCTTCCGCCACCGGCCGAATTCGCATCCGTGCCACGTCAGTATTGCGGTTCTCGGCGAGTTGGACGCGGCGTGGATGGAGACCCCTTTGACGGCGACGCGTCTCGAACAGTACTCTTCGGTAGCCGAGAGCAGCGGGACGCTCGGGTTGCCGTGGTCGCGGGGAGTGGCTCCGTCAACGACTTGTGGCAGCCGCTGACCTCGTTCACCGGTAACCGCGAACCGGACTTCGAGAAGATCGATGCGAATGTCGTTCGGCTCGCCCCGCCGCAGCCCGACGCCTTCGGGTTCGCGCCTTACGGCGACACTCTCGTGGTCAAGGAGAGCGCCGCGACGATCTGAGCCACGAGACGTTGGCCGAGACGCTGGATGTCATCGCGCGCAGAATCGATCAGCGACTCACTGACGAACGCGACGTGGTGGCCCGGGTCCAAGGGACGACGACGACATGAGGGATCCGAAGGAGCGCGAGGCGCGCATGCAGAAATACCGGAAGAGTGCGCCCATGCAGAGGGACCAGCGTACATGGAGAAGATGACGACGCCGAGCCAATGTGCGGCTGCTCGAGTCGATCGACCAGACCGAGCGACTGGCGTGGCTAAAGTAGAGGCGGCCGCGTCAAACCCGCGGCGCTGAGCGCGTCGCGCCATACCCTCCGTGGGACGAAGAATTGGCCCCCCAACTTGGTAAATCTGAATATCGCCCGGACGTAGACGGCCTGAGGGCCATCGCGGTGGGCTTGGTCGTGCTCTACCACTTTGGGGTCCGATCCCTCACGGGCGGTTTTGTCGGCGTCGATGTCTTCCTGGTCATCAGCGGATTTCTGATCACTGGCATTGTCTGGGAACGGGCTGCGGCCGGCACGTTCACGATGGAATGGTTCTATCTCCGTCGACTGAGGCGGCTGGGCCCGGCCCTTCTGGTGACGGTTGTCGTCTCGTATGCGCTCGGCTGTCTGTTGTTTGCCCCGCTGGATTTCGTCGGTCTCTCCACAAGTACGGTCGCCGCACTCTTACAAGTCTCCAATCTGCAGTTCTGGCGCGAGGCGGGGTATTTCGATCGTTCGAAGCTCGTCAAGCCGCTTCTTCATACGTGGAGTATCGGAGTCGAGGTCCAGTTCTACCTGCTCTGGCCGTTCCTCGTTCGGGCGCTGGCAAGAAGAGGCAGTGTGGTTCTGGCCCGAACTGTGTTCGCCGGCGTTGGCCTTCTGAGTCTCGCCGCGTCGCACTTCTGGCTGGTGCGTGACAGTACGGCCGTGTTTTACCTGACGCCGTTCCGCATCTGGGAGTTCGCTGCCGGCGGTCTCGTCTGGCTCGCGGGTGTCAGAACACAGCGGAACTGGTTGGATGAGTCGCTCTATTCCGGAGGCCTGCTGGCAATCGTGTGGTCGGCACTCAGGCTGCCGGATGGCGCGACAGGCCCGATCCTGCTGGTACCAGTCGCCGGCGCGTGCCTTGCGATTCTCGGCGGCCAGGCTCGACTCGCGGCACTCACCCGGTGGACGCCGATCCGGCTGCTTGGCGTCATCAGCTATTCCGTCTACTTGATCCACTGGCCGGTCTGGGTGTTCGCGACATATTTTCGCGGCCACCCGGCGGGCCTCCGCGGATCCCTCGCCCTGGTTGCACTCACCCTGTCACTGGCCGTTGTGTCCTATCGGTTCGTCGAGCGTCGCTTCAGATACGGGCTCGGCGATGCGACCAGGGCTGCCGGCCGGGGCGGTGCGATCCTTGCGAGTCTGGTCATCGTTTCCGCGCTGACCAGCGCGGCGCAGAATGGATGGGTGTGGCGTTTGCCCGCTCTGCTCCGACAGGTCAATTCGTACGACAAGGCGGCGATGGAAAGATATGTGTGGGCGAACGCGGTCAGTCACAGTGCCACCACGTTTGCCGCCGACGCGAGCCGGAACAAGGTGCTGCTCGTCGGTGACTCTCAGGCCGCGGACTTTCTCAACATAGTCCTCGAGAGCGGAGGCACTGGAGGTCCGATCGTCTTTCACAACATCGATGCCCGGTGCGGTGGTCCGTACATCCCGAACGATGGCGATCAAGCGTATTGGAAAGACACAGACCCTTACACGAAGGTGTCGCCGGAATGGATCAATGTCTGTGTGACTCAACTGCGCAGTTTTGCCGCTTCAGGGGCGGTGGCCGCGGCCGACTCCATCGTGCTGGCGTTTGAGTGGGAGAAGTGGTTCGTGCAGAGTCATCTCGGCGATGCCCTGCGTCAGATCAGAAAACGGTCGGCGGCTCCGATCTATATAGTCAGCCGCAAGGAAATGTTGAAGTCCAGCATCGAGATTCTCACCCTGCATCGCACGCTCAACGGCCTCGAGCAGGCTGCCAGCAAGGCCATCCAGCCCTACACGACCGAAACGAATGTGATGCTGCGGAACGTGCCGGACACACGCTTCATCGACCTCTTCGCTCAGGTGTGTCCGACGCCCACCCAGTGCCACGTTCTCACGGAGGCTGGAGAGCCGATCTACTTTGACGCCACCCACGTGACACCAGCCGGTGCCGCGTTCCTGGGCGCCGCGCTGCGGTCGTCGCGTGTCCCATTTCTGACCGCCGACAAGGAATAGCGGCGAGACGAGGTTCGGATCGCTGGGACAAGGTTTCCTGCCCGGGACAATGGACGTGAACGCACAGTCCACCTTCGACCCGAAGAATGATCTACGGGCGATGTTCCCGCGCTTCTCCCCCATCGTCATGACGAACAACCAGCCGCTCATCGGCAGGAAAGGCGCGACGCCGGCCCAGATTGCGTTGGCGCGGCTGATGGCTCAGAAGCCGTGGAGTGTTCCAATTCCTGGCACGTCGAAGATGGATCACCGCCGCGAGAACCTGGAGGTCGTGAACGTGCAACTCACGCCAGCGGAGCTTCGCGAGATCGAGACGGCCTTCTTCCCGGATTGAGATCTATGGTGGCCGCATGGATGCGACGCAGATGGCGCCAATTGGCCGGGACGGAGAGTAACTTATGCGACTGCGCGTGCTACTCGCCCTGCTTGTCATCGTCGGATGCGAAGCCGGCCCGAATTTGGCGTCTGGTTCGCCTGCTGTTGCCGCCGCGTATGCCTCACCGGCGTCCGTGAGACGGGAGGAATCACCCATGTGGATAGCGTGTGATCGCGGCGTGGCGAGATCTTCATCACCGGTAGCACAGACGGCCTGGGCGGAGCCGCAGCACAGGCTCTCATCCAAGAGAGTCACCCGGTCGTTCTGCACGCGCGATCTCCTGAACGCGCGGCGGCGCTCGACGACTCCGCTCGCCGGTCCGCTGGCGTAGTGATAGGCGACCTGAGTAGCGCGACCGACACGCGAACTGTGCGGACCAGGTGAACGCGCTCGGATGGATGCCGTCATTCACGACGCCGGCGCGTATTCGACGAAAAGCCGATCACCGACTGTGCCGGCGATGATCACCGGCACGGTCCCGGTGGTCGCACCTGACCAGATTGTTTTCGTGCTGGGAGACTTCAGAGGTGATGTTGGATCAGGGATACTTGAAAGGCGCTGGGTTGATGAGCGCAGAATCGACGTAACTCGAATGATCTGATCCCTATATAGATGGTTCAGCAGAGCGTCGTACCTCGACGAGTGGCAGTCACCACGTATCAAGGTCGTGACCGTCAACTGGCTCAGAGAATCCGCCGTCAACGGTTTTCACTGTATCCGCGCTACACCCGCGATGCCTTTCTGAATCGTATCCGCCAGTCGCCGGAATTCATTCGGTTCCTTGCCGAGATGAAACGGAGAACGATAGATATCGCCACGAGTTCTCGTGAGAGGCAACGCGCTCCGCCTGGATGCGACAAGCCGGGGCTGGGAATTCGACCTGACCAGTGCCCTTCGACTCCGCATCGAGTCGATCGTTGGCGCGGGCGCGCGGCTCGCGGAAGTGCTACTCTGCCGCGACGACTTCACTGGAGGATAGCCGCATGAAGGGCCTGGCCGAGCTCACCAAAACGACACTGATCGGCGGACTCCTCGTCGTTCTGCCGATCTACCTGTCCATCCTGCTGATGATCAAGACGATCGCCGGCATTTTCGCGTTGCTGTCGCCGGTCACGGAGGCGCTCCCGGCCGGCGCGCAGTTTCGGCACGTCATAGCGATCGCGATCGCGCTCGTTGTGTGCATGCTGGCCGGGCTCGTGGTGCGCACCCGTCGCGGGCTGCGGGCCAAGAACGCGCTCGAGCGCTCGCTGTTCGCGAAGATCCCCGGGTATGCGCTGGTGCGCGGCCTCGCTCAACGGGTGTCTGGTGAGGAGGGCGAGGGCGCGTTCCAGCCGGCGCTCGTGGAACTGGAGGACGCACTCACGCCCGGCTTCATCATCGAGGAGCTGGAGGACGGGCGCTACACCGTGCTCGTGCCGTCGGTGCCGACCCCTGCGGCCGGTTCGCTGTTCATTCTGCCGCGGGAGCGTGTGCATCCGTTGGACGTGCCGTTCACACAAGCGGTGAAGGTGATCTCCAAGTGGGGCGAGGGAGCGGGGGTACTTGCGCGCGGCGTCGCGGTCCGATCGTCATTCACGCTGAGCGAGGCGAAGGCTCAAGCACCAGCTGGCGGCATCTCGCGCTGATTTGTGCTGGGTGTGCGGGACGGAATTCGCAACCGCTGCTGACCGGAGCCCGACACTGTTAGGCCCAGAAATGTTTGGCCGATCAGTCAGCCCATCGATCGTGTCCGAAATCTGTATGCATTATTTCGGACGCCTGACGATGCCCGCGCTGAGCGAGTCTCGGAGATGTGAAGTCCGCGCCTCGTTGTTTGAAAAGCCTCATCGAACTAGCCAGGTGGCGAATGCGTGCCACGAAGCGCTGGTGCCGACGGCAATCCGCAACGGAAACGTTGCCAGGATGCCGAGACCGAGAACCGCGGTGACCCAACGGCTTCGTGAGCCGTGCGCACGAGCACGAGCGTGCTCAGGAGCGTGGCCAGCCATCACGAGGATGCCGATTATCGCGGGGCGCTTCGTGCCGATGTTCCGGCGGCCCGCGATTTCTGGGCGAGAGCCGCGCAACGTTCTTAGAACTTGCATCGCATTGCTTACAAGGGAGTTGCAGGCAAGCAATGTTTCGGAATCGATTGGCTGGGTGTTAGGGAC
>Ga0207701_10002707_pt1 | contig 18298 bp, 14 predicted proteins | sample KBSSwiSSwithPhiX_FD_184294 | JGI IMG/M metagenome (GOLD analysis project Ga0207701, IMG submission 184294) | Switchgrass rhizosphere bulk soil microbial communities from Kellogg Biological Station, Michigan, USA, with PhiX - S5 (SPAdes) (version 2) | ecosystem: Environmental > Terrestrial >... | reverse complement strand
ACTACCTAGTGCACTGATCGCGAATCTTCTTGTACTTCCCGCTGGGGTTTGCTACCGTGCCTCGCATGAACCGAACGCCAGCGTTGCCGCTCACCGGCGAGCAGCGCGCGGCGCTTGAGCGGTGGGTGCGCTCGGGCATGACGCCACAACGCTTGGTGTTTCGAAGCCGCATTGTATTGCTCGCCGCTGACGGCATGCCGAGCAAGCACATCGCCGCGACGCTCGACACCAGCCAGGACACGGTTCGTCTGTGGCGCCGACGCGTTGCGGCCGGTGGCCCGGCGGCGCTCATGAAAGATGCGCCGGGACGGGGACGCAAGCGTCAGATCACGGCGGCCCAGGAGCAGCAGGTCATCGACGCGACACTGCACCGGGCGCCCCCGCGCGCGACCCACTGGAGTCTGCGCACGATGGCGACCGCGCACGGGCTGAGTCCCGCCTCGATTCACCGGATCTGGGGGGCGCACGGATTGCAGCCGCACCGGCTCCGGACCTTCAAGCTCTCGACCGACCCCCGCTTTGTCGAGAAACTCACGGACGTCGTCGGGTTGTATGTCAATCCGCCGGAGAAGGCGCTGGTCTTCTGCGTGGACGAGAAAAGCCAGATTCAGGCGCTGCAGCGCTCGCAGCCGGGGCTGCCGATGAAACGCGGCCGCGCCGGCACGATGACGCATGACTACAAGCGACACGGCACCACGACGCTGTTTGCGGCGCTCAATGTCCTCGAAGGCACCGTCCTGGGCTCGTGTCTCCCGCGGCATCGTCATCAAGAATTTCGGCGATTCCTGAACCAGCTCGATGCCCATACGCCCGCCGACCTCGACGTCCATGCCATCGTCGACAACTACAGTGCCCACAAACATCCGGCGATCGCGCGGTGGTTGCAGCGCCACCCACGGTTTCATTTGCACTTCGTGCCGACGAGCGCCTCGTGGCTCAATCTCGTCGAGGTCTGGTTCTCGCACTTGACCAAAGAGCAGATCCGGCGCGGGGACTTCCTCGGCGTCCGCGATCTCATCGATGCGATTACGGCGTACATCCACAACTACAATCAACAGGCCGGGCCCTTTATCTGGACCGCTCCCGCGGAACGGATTCTCGAAAAAGTCATGAAGTGCCGAGCTGTTTCAGAGTCACTGCACTAGGTAGCTAGGTAGCTCGGTAGCTTGCTAATACCCGGCAACCCAGCTACCTAGTAACCCAGCAACCCAGCTACCTATTTACCCGCCGACCCTAGCGGCCGGCGATCCGGCGGCATGCTGAGTGGCGCCAGCCGTGGCGGCGTGCGTGGCTCGCTGCTGGTGCTGGAATCCCTGAGGATCACGCTCAATTCGACAGGCTGACCGAGGACGATGTCGACCGACTGCTTACGCTCGCCGAACTGCGGGTGGCGCACGAGTACCTCGCGCGTGCCGATCGGGACCCGAAGCGCTGCCAGCGGTGCGGTCCCGACGGCTTCGCCTTCGATGAAAATCTCGGCGCCGGCTTCGGTGGTGACGCGCAGTGAACCTTGAGGAAGCGTCACCGGGTACGTCGTGATTTCGCCGGGCTTGATCGTGAATTCAGCATCCTCGCGATAACCGTAGTGGGTGTTCACGAGCCTTACCTTGTAAGACCCCGGTGCCAGCAACACGTGACCTTCGGCGCTGGTGCCGATCTTGCGATTGCCGTCATAGATCTCGAGCGGGATGCGGGATGTGATCGAGAGGAAGCCGGCAGTGATCTCATAGCGTGCGACGGTTCGCTCGCCAGCCTGTACACGGACAGTCCGGCGCAGCGTTCCCGATTCACCTTCGAGAATCAGGGCATGGCGGCCGGCGGCAAGGTTCTTGACCGTCAGCGGCGTGAAGCCCGCCTCGCGGCCATCGAGAACGACACGCGCACCATCGGGAACCGATTCGACGCGCAGCTCACCCGATCCCTTGGCATCAACCGTGACCTCTTCGACGACCTCGGGGGCTGCGGCCGCAGGTGCCGGTGTGGCGGCGGTCTCGGGGGCGGACTTCCGACCCTTGAAGACGCCGAATGCCAGCGCGCCGACGACGGCGACGACGATGACGGCGGCCGCGATCATCCACGGCTTGCGATCCCGATCTTGCGTGTGCATCGGAATCGGCGGCCGCGCGCCTCGCTGATCGGCGACGAATCCATCGTCTGACCAATCGCGTACCGCCAGCGGAGCCGGTGAGGGCCGCGCGACCGGTGCCATTGCTTTCGCGCGCGCCACTTCCTTGGCGACGGCTTCTTCCGCGGCGATGCGCGCCTGCTCAGCCGATGCCTGGCGGAGGCGCAACATCTGGGCGCGCACTTCATCGAGTTCTGCTGTCCGCCGTTGATCGGCCTCGGCCTTGATGGCGGCCACTTCCATCTGCAGCCGCGCATTCGCCTCTTTCTGCGCTCGTTCTGTCTCCTCGCGCAAGCGGGACTCGGCCGCCTCGCGGATCAACGTCGCTTCAGCTTCGATCGCTCGCGCGGCTTCCTCGTCGGCAGCCTCACGCAGCTCGCGTGCTTCCTGTTCCCGTCGTTCGGCCGCGTCACGCTGCGCCTGTTCGAGCGCGCGCTTGGCCGTGTCCGCCTCCTTGCGGACACGCGCGAGCTCGGACTCGAGCCGCGCGTCAGCTTCAGCGCGGAGCCGTTCGACCGTGTTCTCGAGCTCGCGTGCAGCGTGCGTTTCGACCTCTTCAAGCGCCTTCTGCGCGGCGGCGTCACGCTGCGCCGCGCTTGCGCGCTGCGACATCTCGTGGAGGCGGCGGGCCTCCTCGGCCTCCGTGCGCACCCGTTCGACTTCCGCCTGCAGGTGTGCGTCGGCCTCGGCCCTGACGCGGGCGACTTCCGCTTCGAGTGCGACCGCGGCAGCCTCCTCGGCCGATTGCCGTGCCTCTTCGGCCGCGACTTCGCGAAGCCACTCGACTTCCTGCTGCGTTTTCTCTTGAGCGAGCCGTGCTTCGGTGGCCTCCTTGCGCAGTCGCTCGAGCTCGGAGATCAGATTCGCATCGGCATCTGCCTTGGCGCGTGCGAGCTCGGCTTGGAGCTCGCGTGCGGCTGATTCCTCGGCTGCCTTGTCCGATTGGGCATCGCGATCGACGTCGCGCGCGAGATCCGCGGCCCGTCGTGCCTCCTCGGCCTCGGCGCGAAGACGCGTGAGTTCGGTGTTGAGTTTGGCGTCAGCGTCTGCCCTGACGCGTGCCACTTCGGCTTCGAGCTCGTGGGCGGCGGCCGCCTGCGCCGCCATGCGCGCTTCCTGCGCGGCGAGCTCACGCAAGGTTTCGGTTTCGAGCTGGGTCTGCGCTTGTGCGAGCCGTGCCTCGGCGGCTTCCTTGCGCAAGCGTTCGAGATCGCCCCGCAGCCCGGCCTCGGCTTCAGCGCGAACGCGGGTGACTTCCGTTTCGAGCGCGCGCGCGGCCGCTTCGTGCGCCGCTTTCCGTACTTCCTGCGCGGCTTCGTCGCGACGCTTGTCCGCCTCGCGCTGGGCCTCTTCCTGCGCGCGGCGCGTGTGATCCGCTTCGATGCGCAGCCGCTCGAGTTCCGCAGACAGTCGCGAGTCGGCCTCGGCCTGTACGCGCGCGACCTCGGCTTCCACGGCGCGGACGGCGGATTCCTGCGCGGCGATTTGCGCCTCGATCGCTGCCGCGGCGCGGAGCGCGTTGGTTTCCTTTTCGCTCTGCGCCTGCGCCTGCGCGGCCTCCTGCTGCAGCCGCTCCAATTCCTTGCCGAGTCGGGCCTCGCCCTCGGCTTTCACGCGCGCCACTTCGGCCTGGAGCGCGAGCGCGGCCGCATCTTCTGCGGCCTTACGCGCCGCGTGCGCCGCCGCCTCGCGACGCTCCTCCGCCTCACGCTGCGCCAGTTCCTGCGCGCGACGTGTCTTCTCGGCGTCCTGACGCGAGGCTTCGAGCTCGGCCTTCAACCGTGCATCGGCATCGGCCCTGAGGCGAGCGACTTCTGTTTCGAGGGCCTGAGCAGCCGCGCGTTCGCCGCTTTGGCGTGCTTCGATGAGGGCTTCCTCGCGCTTCTTGTCCGCGTCGCGCTGCGCCTGTTCCTGCAGGGCCCGGGCGGCATCGGCCTCGACACGCAGGCGCTCGATCTCTGTCTGGATCAGGGCTTCTGCTTCGGCACGCGCGCGCGCCACTTCATCGGCCAGCGCCATCGCCGCGGCTTCCTCGGCGATGCGGCGTGCTTCCTCGGCGGCCCGCTGTTCATGCTCGCGACGCACACGCTCGGCTTCTTCGCGAACGCGATCGATCTCGCCCTGGAGTTGCTGATCGGCCTGCGAACGCACACGCGCAAGTTCCGCCGCCAACCGGGCTTCAGTTTCCGATTTCACCCGCGCGACTTCTTCGGCGGCGGCGCGGGCGGCGGCTTCTTCCGCGGCGGCCCTGGCCTCCTGAACCTCGCTCTCGCGCATCGCCGCGGCTTCCGCCTGGATGCGGGCGATCTGCTCGGCTTTCGCGCGCTCGGCAGCCTCCTTCGTGCGCACCAACTGATCGGCGAGCGCCTGGTCGGCGCTCGCTCGGACGCGCGTGAGTTCATCAGCCAGCTTCCGCTCGGCCTCATCGCGCACTTGTCGAAGTTCGGCGGCGAGCGCCTCGCGCGTGGTGGCTTCGGCGGCGGCCCGCGCCTGCGCCACGGCGGCTTCGCGTTGCACGGCGGCTTCCGCTTCTATCCGTGCGAGTTCCGCGGCGCGCTGCTCCGCGGCTTCGGCGCGTACGCGTTCGAGCTCCGCGGCCATCTTTGCGGCGGCCTCGCGCTGCGCCGCGGCCTCGGCTTCGATGCGCGCCAGTTCCGCGGCGCGCTGCTGGGCCGCTTCGGCCCGCACACGCTCGACTTCGGCGGCCATTTTCGCGGCGGCCTCACGCTGCGCCGCGGCCTCGGCTTCGACGCGGGCCATCTCCGTCGCGCGCTGCTGGGCCGCTTCAGCCCGCACACGCTCGACTTCGGCGGCCATCTTCGCGGCGGCGTCACGCTGCGCCGCGGCCTCGGCCGCTTCGCGCACGCGCTCGACCTCGGCGGCCATCTTCGCGGCCGCTTCACGTTGCGCCGCGGCCTCCGCTTCCAAGCGCGCCCGTTCCGCCGCGCGCTGTTCGGCCGCCTCAGCGCGTACGCGCTCGACTTCCGCGGCCACCCGCGCGTCGGCCTGCGCCTGGACAAGGGCGATCTCCGCCGCGTGCACCTCCGGATCGACGCCGTCCGCCGCGGTCCAGGGCTGATCGCCGGAACGGCGCGTTCGGGCGAGGTCGTCAATCGGGATGTGGAGATCGGATTCGTGGTCCTCGTCGATTTCCGGCGTGGTGTCCGGTTCGGTATAGGCGGAAATCGCGGCCGCGATCGGGTCAGGGGCGGACTCATCTACGATCGGATCGATCGATCGCGTAGCGTTTGATACTGTCGCGACCGGAGTCGTGAATGCCTCGAAGGTCTGATCGCCGGTGACCAGTTCCTCGATCTCGTGCACCGGGTCGGTCTCGAGCGCCGACGCCTGCGAGAGCAGCTCCAGTTCCACCGGATCGATGTCATGCGTCTTGGGCGCTTCAACCGCTGTCGCGAAAAAGTCGCGTTTACCCGAGGGAACGGGAGGAGGGGCGCTCGCGGGCGCCTTCGCCGCAGCGGCTGGCGGAGCCGGCGGAGTGCCGTTTGCCTTTCCGAGAGATTTGCCGATCTGTGAAACGAAGGTGGCACGGTCTCCATTGCGGAGTGCTGGGATGGACAGCGTCGGCGGGGTCCCGTTCCGGCTCACGGACTTGAGGTGGTCCACCACCCGGTCGCGGTGACGATCGGAGATGGATTCGCTGAAGAGAACCAGGTCAGGGAGTTGGCGATTGATGGCGACGACGGCAGCGTAGGCAGACGTGACCAACACGAATTCCGCGCCGACGTCGTTGCGGACGATTTGGCGCAGAGCTTCCGCTTTGGACGCTTCCGGTTCGATGGCTAGGACCCGACCCATGTCAGAGTTCACCCTTTGGCAAGATCGACAGAATCGCAATTGATGTGCCACGACTGTAGGCGCGCGTGGGAGTGTTGTAACTTTCAAATGGGGCTGATGTTGCGGGCGTAGTAGAGAGTAAGGCGCACGCGCTGCTCCCGACGGCTGTGACAACTTTGGTATCGGGATGACGATTTTTCGGATCGCTGTTACGACACTGAGCGCAGGGATGTGAAGATGACCTATTTCCGACATTACGCCTTTGGCGGCTGATAGGACTCAATGCTCCTGACCCCCCGTCTCCTTCTGACCCTTGTCACGAGTCTCGTGCTTGCGGCGACCGTTCACGCGCGCGCCGGGAGGCCGGCGCAATCGGCCATCATCCTTGCGACCACAACCAGCACGCAGGACAGCGGACTGCTCGATGTGCTCGTTCCGCGTTTCGAGAAAGAGCGCGGCATCGCAATCAAGGTGATTGCTGTCGGCTCGGGTGCGGCGCTGCGAATGGCGGCGAGGGGCGATGCCGACGTCATTCTCGTGCACGCGCCCGCGGCGGAGCGTCGATACGTCGAGGCCGGTGATCTGGTCGATGGCCGCGCCGTGATGCACAACGACTTCGTGATTACCGGTCCGGGTGACGATCCCGCCGGCATTCGAGCTTTGACCTCGGTGAATGACGTGATGCGCGCGCTCGCGACGCGCGGGGCGTTCGTGTCGCGTGGGGATGATTCAGGAACGCATTCGCAGGAACTGGCTCTGTGGGCAGCGGCGCGCATCGATCCGCGGTCGATCCAGCGCCGCGAAGAGACCGGGCAGGGAATGGGTGCGACGCTCAGCATCGCCGACCAGCGGCGCGCCTACACGCTTACGGACCGGGGAACCTATCTATCGCTGCGCCGACGTCTCAAACTGGCAATCCTCTTCCAGGGCGACGCCAGCCTCCGCAACCTGTATCACGTCTACGCGGTGAACCCGGCGAAGAATCCGCGAATCCAGCGCGACGCGGCGCGAACATTCATCGACTTCCTCGTATCTCCGCCGATTCAACAAGCCATTGCCGACTTCAAACGTGCTGAGTACGGTGAATCGCTGTTCTTTCCAGATGCGTTGCCACAATAGCTTCACTACTCAATTCGCCAAGCGACGAGGGTCTTGTGGCTGAAGTGTTCGCGGCGATCGCGTTGCGGACCATCCTCGTCTCCGGCGCGGCGACCGCCCTGGCTGTCCTCGTCGGCGTGCCGGTCGGATACGTGATTGCGCGACGGAGCTTCCGCGGGCGGACGATGCTGCTCGGCCTCATCAACACCGGCATGGGAATGCCGCCGGTCGTCGTCGGTCTGGTCGTCTGGCTGCTGCTGGTCAGGAGCGGCCCTTTCGGTGACCTCGAACTCATTTACACGCAGCGCGCCATGGTGCTCGCGCAATTTCTCATCGCCACGCCCATCGTCATTGGCTTCACGACGGCCTCGTTCCAGGCGCTGTCACCGCGATTGCCGGACTTGCTCATCGTGCTTGGTGCCGGTCGGATCCGGCGCCTGTGGCTGCTCGCCCGGGAAGCGAAACTCGGCCTGCTGGTCGCAATCATGGCCGCGTTCGGCGCCATCGTTTCCGAAGTCGGCGCCTCGATGATCGTGGGAGGTAACCTCGAACGAAGCACCCGCGTGTTGACGACGGCGATTGTCACCGAGACCAGCCGCGGAGAAGTCGAACGCGCACTGGCGTTGGGGCTCGTGCTGCTGGTGATGTCGTTCGTCGTCAATCTGTCCTTGACCATCGTTCAGCAGCGCTCACGGACATGATGGACAACCAGGCACAAAGCACTAAGTGACCAGCGAAGCGCGCTACATCGATTTCAAAGCGCGCTAGCCGGCCGGACGAGGATCGGCGAGTCGATGGACATTGAGTTCGAGGGTGTGCAGGTGGAGCGCGGCGGCCGCCGCGTTCTCGATATCCCATCGCTCCGCTTGCGTGGTACGCGGACGACCGCGATCCTCGGTCCGAATGGATCGGGGAAGACGACGCTGCTGCGGTTGCTTGCGGGGCTCGAACGTGCGCGCGCGGGACATGTGAGCTACGGAGGTGCCTCGCATCCATCCGTCGCCTATGTCTTTCAGGAGGAGGTGTTTCTCCGGCAGTCCGTTCGCGAGAACCTCGAGCTGGGGCTTCGCCTGCGAGGCGTCAACAAGGGAGAGATGCGGCGCCGCGTCGAGGACGCGGCCGCCCGCCTCGGCATTCCACACCTGTTGGACCGGCGTGCCGATCGTCTGTCGGGAGGTGAAGGCCGCCGTGTCAACCTCGCGCGTGCGCTGTGCCTGAAGGCGCCGCTCGTCCTGCTCGACGAACCGCTCGAAGGACTGGATGAGCGCACGTATTCTCGGCTGCTCGACGATTTGCCCCAGTTGCTCAAGGCATTCGACGCGACGACGCTCCTCGTCACGCACAATCGACATGAAGCGCTGCGAGTGGCGCAGGATCTGGTGGTGCTGATCGATGGGCGCATTCGTGTCGCAGGGGACAAGAGCGCGGTCATGATGAATCCCGGAAAAGCCGACGTCGCCGAGGTGCTCGGGTATTCTGTGCTGGCCGCGAACGGTCATCGAGTGGCCGTGCCGCCGGGGGCGCTGCGGCCTGGGCCGGGTCGCCTGGAATTCTCGATGATCGTCGACGACCTGCTCGACCTGGTGGAGCGGCGCGAACTCGTGGGGCGAGTCGGCGAGACGCGGGTTCACGTGGCGATCCCAGGGACCGGTGAGACACCTCAGCGAGGTGACCGCTCGCTCATTCACACCGAACGCTATTACGATCTTGCGTGAATCTTTACGACTCCGACTCTGATGGACATCCGCCAGCTGCAATATCTCGTGGCGCTCGCGCGTGAGAAGCATTTCACACGGGCCGCGCAAGCCTGTCACGTGACGCAACCCACGCTGTCAGGCCGTATCCGTCAGCTCGAACAGGAGCTCGGGGTCCCCATCGTCGAACGCGGTCAGCGTTTTCATGGGTTCACACCCGATGGTGAGCGTGTCCTCAAGTGGGCACACACCATCCTCGACACCTGGGGGTCGCTGCAACAGGAGATCGCGACGCTGCGGAACACGTCGAACTCGCTGTCCGGCCGATTGTCGGTCGGCGTGATCCCGACGGCGTTGCCGATGGCCGGTCTCATCACGAGGGCCATGCGCGACCGGCACCCCGACGTGGAGTTGACCGTGCTGTCCCAAAGCTCGATCGACATCCTGCGATGCCTCGAGGATTTCTCGATCGACATCGGGCTGACGTACCTGGATAACGAGCCAATTGAAGGCATGCGCTCCGAGGCGATCTACATGGAGCGCTATTGCCTGCTGGTGCGCGCCGATCACGAGCTCGCCAACGCGGCGTCCGTGTCGTGGTCCGACGCGGCGCAGGAACCGCTCTGTCTGCTCACGCCGGACATGCAGAACCGGCGCATCATCGACCGCGCCTTTCGCGCCGCCAACGCGGCACCGGTCCCCAAACTGGAGACGAACTCGGTCATCAATCTCTGCGCGAACGTCCACCTGATGCGGCTGGCCAGCATCATCCCGGAGTACTTCCTCGAGGTGATGGGCCCGATCTCCGACGTCAGGGCCGTGCCTCTGACCGAACCGGCTGTCGAGCACAGCGTCGGCCTCGTTGCCGTCGATCGTGACCCGATTTCACCGCTTGTCCTGGCTGCCTTCGAGTGCGGGCGTGTCACCGAGCCACCCGCCATTTCGCGCCGTCTTTCACGGGAATTTGACACAGCGCGACGTTAGCGGCAGGGCATCATCGACGTCGTCCATAGCGTCATCTGCACAATCTATTGGACCTGTAGGAGTGGTCGCGCCGATCCTGAACGGCATGATTTCACGCTGGCTCATCTGTACGTTGCTCTTCGCGCAACCCGCGCTCGCGCAGTCGGTTGTTTCGGGCACGGTGAGCGATCCGCAATCCGCGGTCGTTCCGAATGCCCAGGTCTCGCTGCTCGGCGGACAGGCCCAGATCAGGGCAACTCAGACCGACGTGCAGGGCAGATACAGATTCGAGGGAGTGCAGGCTGGCACGTACGTCGTGACCGTCAGCGCGAAAGGATTTCAGGAGGCCACAAGTACCGAGATCGTCCTCGCGCCAGGTCAGGGGGTGACGCGCGACATCTCACTCGCGCTCGCCGGGGCCACTGATTTCGTATCGGTGGAAGGGCGCGCCCGCGCCGGCTATCGGGTCGAGAGCGTCACCTCACTGGGACCGCTCGGAGCTGCTCCGCTGCTGGACACGCCGTACACGGTGAACGTGCTGCCGAGCGAGCTGATTGCCAACGGACAGGTGAAGAACTTCAAGGAAGCCTCGAAGTACCTCCCGCTCGTTGAATTCCAGGAGATGCAGGGATCGGAGATCCTGCGCCCCGCCACGCGCGGCATGCAAGGCAGCAACATGCAGAACGCGCGCATGGACGGCATGGGCATCGTCGTCACCGGTGCCAACAGCATGGAGTCGCTGCAGCAGATCGAGGTGCTCAACGGAATCGGCGGCGCGTTGTACGGCCCGGCGAATCCATCGGGGATGTTCAATTTCGTGCCCAAGCGCCCGACCGAGGCGCCGGTGCGTCGCTTGTCGTTGAACTACGACGGTCAGTCGGTGGTGACGGGTCAGGCCGACCTTGGTGGACGTGTGGGATCGGAGCGGCGATTCGGGTATCGACTCAATGCGATTGGTGGCAACGGCCAGACGTTTGTCGGCAACAGCGATCTGACCCGCTCGATGGTGAGCCTCGCCGGCGATGTCAGGCCGTTCGACCGTACGGTCGTCGAAGCCTTTTACAGCCACTACAACCTCGAGCAGCGCGGCTTTCCAGGTTGGTTCACCTACGGACGTTCGAACAGAAACACTCCCTTCATCCTGGTGCCAGAGGACGCACCGGATCCCGCACGCGAAGGTTACGGGCAGCCTGACGCAGGTGTCGACCTCGAGTCACGCATTGGTCAGTTGCGAGTGCGCCACGAGTTGAATTCGAACTGGCAGCTGAGTGTCGGCGCCCTCGATCAGCTCGTCGAACGCGATATCAGCACGCAGGTCAACGCGCTGAGCGACAACGCCGGCAACTACACGGCGTCACTGGCGACCGGCTTTGCGCCTCGCTTCCGTGTCTTCAGTAATCTCTCGCACCTGAACGGTCGAATGATGACTGGCAGCGTCAGTCACGATGTCGCTATTGGCGTCACCGGCTACACGTTCAAGACGTACTCGGACGTGACCAATCCGCCGCCGGCCAGTGTGCGTCTCGGCACGGCGAACATCGCATCGCCGGTTGTATTCGAACTTCCGCCGGCCGGCATTCCGACGCACACGAACCTGTTTCTTTCGAGCGCCGTTCATCAACAGGGCTTCAGCGTTGCCGACAGCGTGGGCCTCGCGGGCGGGTGGTCGATACGCGCAGCGCTCAGCCAGGATTGGATCTGGACGGATAACTACAATAACAGCGGTGTGAGGACGGGCGGCTATGACACGGACGGCGTGAGCCCGTTGATCAGCCTGCTGTACAAGCCGCAGCCGCGCACGACACTGTACGCGACATGGGGCAGCAGCCTGCAGCAAGGCGATGTGGCGCCGACGACGGCAGTCAATGGAGGACAAGGGCTCGAGCCCTATCGCAGTCATCAACTGGAGATTGGTTACAAGCTCTCGTTGCCTGGACTCGATGTCTCGACGGCGTGGTTCCGTCTGGAGCGCCCCTTTGCCAATCTCGACCCTGCCGATAATGTCTTCAAGATCTCAGGCGATCAGTTGAATTACGGCGTCGAAGCAATGGTCACCGGTCGCGTCGGAGCGCGCCTCACCACCTACGGAGGCTTCACTGTCCTGGATCCCACGCTGACGAACACTGCCGCGGTCGAAGCCGAAGGCAAACACTTCGTCGGTATCCCAACATGGAAATCGAATCTGTTGACCGAGTATCGCGTCGCCGCCGGCCCGGCCACGTTCGTGATGCTGAACTGGCAGCTGGTCGGCCGACGTCCGATCGATGACGCCAACACCGCTTACACCCCGGCGTACAACGTCGTCGATGCGGGCGTTCGCTATGCCCACGCGCTGAAAGGTGTGGCGACGACGTGGCGGTTGAATGTGAACAACATCGGGAACACGCATTACTGGTCGACGCTCGGTCCAGGGAACATCACCGGGGCGAATGTGGGGAGTTACACCGCGCATATCGGTCAGCCGCGAACCGTCGCGATATCGATGGAGGTGGCGTTCTGATCTCGTTGCTGAACCTAGTGTCTGGCTTCACCGCGCGAGGACTGCCATTCGCCGTGGTCATCCTGTGCGGAGCGACGATGACGCTTTACGGCCAGTCTTCTCGTAGAGGCGGGTCAAGCCCGCCTTCTGGAACAGCGCTGCACGTCTGTCACGCCGGAAGCCTGCTCGCGGCATTCAATCAGGTAGAGGAGGAATTCAAGAAGCAGCACCCGACCGTAACCGTCGTGGACACGTCGGGGGGCAGTGTGGATCTTGTCCGTCGTTTCGCAGCTGGCGGCTTAGAGTGCGACGTCATCGCGCCGGCCGACGCTCTGGTGATCGACACAATGCTGAAGCCGGCAAAACTCGCGGACTACACAATCGTGTTTGCGAGCGGGCGGATGGTACTGGCCTACATCGTCAAGGATCCGAAAACCGCGGCATTGCGCGTGTCCGGTTCCTTCAATCCGCCGTCGTCTATTCCGCAGGTCAGCGCAGGCTGGTATGACGTGCTGACCGCGTCGGGCGTACGCATCAGCGGTGCGCACCCGTTCATGGATCCAGGTGGATACCGCGCGCACATGATCTTTGAATTGGCTCAGAAGCACTACAAGGTGCCCGGCCTCTATAATTCGTTGCTGCAGCATTACCAGGTGAACGTTGCGGATCCCTCAGGTCCTGCGGCCGTGTTGGGGAAAGACTTCAGCTTTCAGTTCACCTACGAGCACACCGCGGCGGCGGCTGCACAACGTGACTCCTCGTATAGGTACGTGAGGTTGCCCACCGAGATCGATCTCTCGAGCGTTCAAGCTTCAAGTAGAAGCGGGTCTTCAGATCCGCCTATCGGCGTTACGATTCCAGGCCTCGGCATTCCGGGAAGCAGCGCGTCGGTCTCGATCCCCGCGAGCACTGTCGGATGGGGTGTAACGATTCCGGTAAACAGTCGCAATCGAGAGAACGCGATCGCGTTCGTCAGCAGTCTTCTTGGTCCTGCCGGCCGGGCGGCGCTCATGGCGAATGGTCCAACGGCACTCCCGCGCCCGCGCGTATCGCGTTTAGACTACCAGCGTCTTCCTGACGCGCTTCAACGACTTACGGTCGCTAACTAAACCGGCGTGCGTGACGTCGCACCGATAGCTATTTGCTCTTTGCGTTCTTGATGTGCACGCTGTCCTTTTCGTTCTCACAGAACATCTCGAAGATGTCCTGGTCGGCCATCAGCGTATGCGGGATCTTGACGGTGAACGGCTTGGTGTACATCTGCGGATCGTCGAACGTCATCTCGACGTCCATGTGCCCGAAATCGATTCGCCGAAAGCGTTCAGTCACGTGGAGCGCTTCGCTGTGTGGATGTCCAATCAGATCGAGCGAGGTCTTGTCGTTGAACCCACGCGTTTCGATCACGAACACGTCACCTTCCCAACGGCCAACGGAGTAGCCGAGGAACGCCGGAAGGTTGAACTCCTTCGGGAATGCCCGGCCGTCGCTGTAAATCTGGCGATGCAGCGAGCCTGCTTCGTAGAGGACGATGGTCGTCCTGGGCGCCTGCACGATCTTGATCGGTTCGGAGAGGAGACCCGCCAGAGGGAAGCCCGGAACGTCCACGCATACGTTAGCGGGATCGCGCTCGGCCGCCAGCCGGCGCATACGCTCGACAGCCTCCGGCCGCATCGGTGCCTCGTTGGGTTTGAAATCGAGCAGGATGTTGATCGCGTACTTGTTCTGGGTGCCGATCTCCATGCCCGGCACTCCCGTCTTGATCTCCTCGTCGATGAATGCGCCGAACAGGCGTTTCATTTCCTCGGCCGACGTCTGCTCGTGCATCCAGGTACCAGAGAGGTCCGGCCTGCCATCCGCTGTGCGCGGGGTGGGCGCCGTCAGGTTGGGTTTCCCGTCACGCGTCATCGGAGTCCCCGGTGGGGCAAAGTTCAACCACTGCGCGTTCGCGTTGACGGAAAGAGCCACGAACAGGAGAACGAGCCATCGATGTCGCATCACTTCCCTCGTTGATTGGATCCTACCTCAGCAGGAGAGAGGCCGAATGTAGAATGAGGCGAACCTTCAAGGACCGATCATGAGACATATAGCGTTGCCGCATTCGGCGGGCACCTTTTTCATTGTCTTTCTGACGACCCTGAGCGTTACTGCCATCGCTCAGGACAGTGGGACGGCGCTGCCGTCGGCGGCATGTGCGAGCCTGCAGGGGATGTCGATTCCTGCTTCTGCGATTGGGTTGCCAACGGGCGGCGCGGTTGTACAGGCGGCGACGCCGGTCGCCGCATCGGCGAAGGACAATTCCAACGGCGACTTCTGCAAGGTAACAGGCATCGTCAAGCCGCACAACCCGAGCTCGCCAAATCTGGAGTTCGAGGTCAACCTGCCGACAGCGTGGAATCGCCGGGTGCTGCAGATGGGAGGCGGCGGCTACAACGGCTCGCTCGTCACCGGTCTGGCCGGTTTCACGCTGCAGCCGGCCAACGTGGAGAACCCCCTGAAGCAGGGATTCGTCACGGTCGGAACTGATGGTGGCCACAAAGCGCCTCCCGGATTTGATGGCAGCTTCGCCATGGATGACGAGGCGCTGCGCAACTTCGGTAAGGAGTCGGTAAAGAAGGGGCACGACGCCGCGATAGAGATCATCAAGAAGGCGTACGGCCGCGCGCCCGAGCGCTTCTACTTCATCGGCGGATCGCAGGGTGGTCACGAGGCGCTCGATGCGGCCGCGCGCTATCCCAACGATTACGACGGCGTCGTGGCGAACTACCCGGCCTACAACGTCACGCTGCTTCACCTCGGTTCGCTCAATGCGGGACGAGCGGTGTACGAAGGCGGCGGCGCGGCGTGGCTGAATCCGGGGAAAACGAAACTGATCACCGACGCGGTGTACGCCAGGTGTGATGACCTCGACGGGGCCAAAGACGGCATCATCAGCAACGTGAAGGCGTGCACGGCGGCGTTCGACGTGAAGACGCTCCGGTGCGCGAACGGTGCCGACACCGGTGACACGTGCTTGTCGGATGCGCAGCTCGGCGCGGTGGCCAGGATCACGTCCGACTACAAGCCGGGTTTCAGTGTTGCCGGCATGGATACCTTCCCGCGATGGCCGCTGCTCGAGGGAGCGCTCTTTCGCGAACGTTCGAACTGGGGCCAGGTGCCGCAGCCGTCGAATCCGTTGTCAGGCAAGGAGCCGCTGCTCTACACCGCCGGCGACCAGACGGCGAAGTTCATCATCAGCCGCAACCCGAAGCTCGACACGATGACCTTCGACCCGAAGCAGTGGCAGGCGCGCATTGCAACGGTCGCATCGATCATGGATGTGTCCGACGTGAGCCTCGAGAAGTTCAAGGCGAAGGGCGGCAAGATCATCATGACGCATGGCACGGCCGACGACTTCATCACGCCGCACAACTCGGAGCTGTATTACGAACGGCAGGTGAAGCAATTCGGCAAGGCCGGCGTCGACAGCTTCATGCGCTTCTACATGATTCCCGGCTTCGGCCACGGTTTCGGTCCGTTCAACGCGAAGATCGACAGCCTCAAAGCGCTGCAAGCGTGGGTCGAGAAGAGTCAGGCGCCGTCCGGCCTCACCGCCATCGACGGGAACCCGAATGCCAATCGCTCGCGCCCGCTCTGCGAGTGGCCGAAGTTTCCGAAGTTCATCGGCGCGGCTGGCACTGAGAGTAACGCGGCGAGCTTCACCTGCGTGGAACCGTAGTTCGAGAGCTGTCTCTCGATCACAACACACCGAGCGGAGAGGCACCAAGTAGAGAGACAGTGAGCCCGCATTGCCTGAGAGCTTCAGGCAACAAGACCTGTGACAAGGACTCGTCGACGTAGAAAGCAGGGAGCTCATTCACAAATCGAGGGACTCCAATGCGAAATCTGATCATCGGGCTGGTTGGTGGTGTCCTGCTTGGTGGAACGTTGGCGCCGTTGATCGCACAGCGCAGCGCCGACTCGTATCCGGACGCACCGACGGCAGATCCGAAGCACTACTCGGTGTCTTTCGAGAACGACGTCGCCCGATTCGTCCGCGTGCGCTACGGCCCTGGCGAAAAGTCGCCGATGCATCGTCATCTTCCCGGCTGCGTCGTGTACCTCACCGATCAGACGATGAACTTCACTGTCCCTGACGGCAGCTCGGAGAAGGAAACGGTCGACGCCGGCTCACTGGGATGCGGCGATGGCAACGTTCACGCGGCGGAGAATCTCGAAGACGCCGCCGAGTTCATCATTATCGAGTTCAAGGATCGGAAGACGTTCCGCAACAAGTAGAGGCGGCACGTCTCTTCCCTGGCTGCACCGGCAGCTCAGCGGCGGACTCGTCTAGCACGTCCCTTGCGTACGCGAACCGGTACAACTGAGTCACGAGCGACTCCATTCAGGTTCGGAGACGAATGGTTATGGCTACTGCTGCCGCTGATACGACAAAGATTACGCGCGAGAAGCTGATCGAAAAGCTCAACGAGGACCTCGCCCGTGAATACCAGGCGATCATTGCGTACACGGTGTACTCACAAGTACTGAAGGGCGCCGAGTACATGGCTATCGCTGGAGAGCTTGAAGTTCACGCCGGCCAGGAGTTGCAACACGCGCTCACGATCGCGAAGCAGATCGACTACCTGGGAGGAATGCCGACGACGACCGCCTTGCCGGTGAAACAGTCTGATGATGCACGCGAGATGCTCCGCGCCGACCTCGAGAACGAGAACGCGACGATTCGCGCCTACCGCGAGCGTGTCGTCCAGTGCGAAGCCCTGCAGGAGTACGCAATGGCCGAGGACATCCGCGAGATCTTGCGTCAGGAGCAGGAACATCAGATCGATCTGGCAACGGCGCTCGGCGAGGAGGTCCCCAACCTGTCGCGCGGCTAGCAGATTGACGAGCTGACGGCTCAGGCGACAGCGCCTTGGCTTCCGAGATGCGGGAGGGACCATGCGAAGCCGAGCACTCTTCGTCTGCCTGTCAGCGATTGCGATCGCGTCGCGAAAACTCGAGTAATCAATCGGAATCAAGCTGCGCGTCTGAGAGCGCCTGCTCATAGTCAGCGCGTGTATTGAGATTGCGTAACGTCCGCAGGTTCGGGTCGGCGGTCATCTCCTCGGGACGAACCCGCCGTGTCTTGACGGCATCGAAGAGAAACACCGGCCGCAGACGATTGTTCTCCAGCAGATCCTCGACGGTCGCCAATGTCGAACGACGGTAGACGGCGGAGAGTGGATGCGTGAATCCGTCGATCTCCATCACGGCAACGTCATAGCCACTTGCCAGATCGATTATCTGACGTACGAACGCCGGTACCAGGAGGGGCACATCGCAGCTCGTTACGTAAGCGGTATCGACGTCGGCCGGCAATGCTTTGAGCCCCGCGCGAAGCCCCTCGAGCGGACCGCGTCCCTCGTTCTCATCGCGCGCGAGTATCACACCTTCTGGCAGCGGCGGCAGTTCCTGATCGAGAGCCGCCACGATCACGATCGGCGAGACGACTTCACCGAGGATCCGGACCACTCGCTGCAGCATCGTCTCTGGTCCGAACGCCAGCAGCGCCTTCGACGTGCCCATGCGAGTCGACTTGCCGCCGCAGAGCACGATGCCGGCAACAGCGCGGCTTTCAGACTTGTCCACCTGAGGCATTGTAATTTGCGCAACCTCGAGGTTCAGCAGTCGGTCACGTGAACCGTGAAACTGCTCGATCGCCGCTCAACCGTGGCCGTGAGGATGGCACCACGCGTGCACTACATCGGGCGACAGGAGAATGAACGTGAGCAGAACCTATACGAGTCTATGTGCTTTGTTCCTCGTCGCGACGCTGAGTGGCGCATGTGCGAATACTGTGAAGGGTGCGAAGAAAGATACGGAGAAGGCAGTCGAGAAGACGGCGGCCGCGACCAACACCGTTGACGTCAAATCAGCGCTGATCGCCGATGGTCGTGTTGATGCCAGCAACATCAATGTCGATACCTCTTCCAGCACGAAAACTGTTGTGCTGAAGGGAAGTGTGCCATCCGCGCAGCAGAAAACCACTGCGGAAGCAATTGCGCGAGACCACGCTAAGGGCTACACAATCAACAACGAGCTGACCATTGCGTCTTCGAAGTAGTAGGCGCCGGGTCATACCTTCATCCCGAGACGTGCGAGCCGCTC
>Ga0207701_10002706_pt1 | contig 18302 bp, 17 predicted proteins | sample KBSSwiSSwithPhiX_FD_184294 | JGI IMG/M metagenome (GOLD analysis project Ga0207701, IMG submission 184294) | Switchgrass rhizosphere bulk soil microbial communities from Kellogg Biological Station, Michigan, USA, with PhiX - S5 (SPAdes) (version 2) | ecosystem: Environmental > Terrestrial >... | reverse complement strand
GGCGATGTGCGAGAGCGAGAAAACATCGGCCGGCCACGCCAGGCCGAGCGGACGCTTCTCGATGGTGGTCGTCCCGGCGGTTATCTGCCATTCGGCGATGTCCAGCGTCTCCTCCGATACGTTTCTCAGCACCGTCAGCGTGTAGTCACGCGACGCGTGCCGGTCGAACAGCGTCGCGAGCAGCGCGCGGTCCGACGGCCGGATGAACGGATCGAGGTGCGCCGACCGGTTCAGGTCGAACATCACGAGCTCGCTGCCGTTCCGAGGCAGGGCTGAGTACAGGGTATGCACGACGGCCTCGGTGCTGACGGTGGCGTCCACCAGCGACTGGAACGTCAGGATTGGCGGCAGGCCGCTCAGGCGTCCGTCACCGCGATGACGGTCGATCTCGGCGGCGATGGCGTTGGTCAGGTCGTACGTCTGCCGTGCGGCGTTGGCGGGGAACGAGTTGAACTTGAATGGGTTGTATTCGGGCAGGACGTCCAGCCATGCCGCGCGGTCGAAGTAGGGGATCGGCGCAAGTGCGCCAATCACGCTCGACAGGCGCGCGAACGGCGTGACGCCCATCATCGGCGAGAGGAGGACGAGCCGGTCGGGACGAGGCCCCGTCTGTCCGTCGATGAGGTCCAGCGTGTACTTGACTGCGAGCGCGCCGCCGTTCGAGTAGCCCACCATGAGCAGCGGCAGGCCGGGGCCGATCCGGCCGCGCACGTGACGCACGCCGAGGCGCACCGCCGCCATCCAATCCTCCCAGGTGGCCCGCGTCAGGCCGCCGGGCACGCCGCCGTGTCCCGGCATGCGTAGCGAGAGCGTGTAAAAGCCCGTGGAGGTCAGGCGCTCCGCCAGCGCGCGCATCGAGTACGGGGAGTCGGTCAGGCCATGGATTAGCAGCGCTCCGCCGCGCACCGTCGTCGGGGCGAGCTCGAACGTGCGGTTGTAGTCGTGTGGCAGTCTTGCAGGGCTCGACACGCCCTGCGCGTTGAAACGGTTGGCCGGCGTCTTGTCCGCTTCCGCGAGCGGGACTTCGATGTCGCGGTGAACCTGATCGAACACGGCCGCCTCGCGGCGCAGGTAATCCTCGAGCGTCGCCGTTTCGGAGAGATCGGCGGCCGTCGGTTCCGCTGACGGAACCAGGCGGTGCCACGGCTTCAGTTCCGGGTGGCGCCGGCGGGCGTCGAAGCCGCCGCCAACGATCAGGGTGACGACGATCGTGACGGCCACGAGAGCGAGGCGCACGAGCCAAACCCTGAGGCGAGACGTGATGCGGCGCGGAGGCGGCGCGGAGGAGGATGGCATCGTCATGTGAGTCCGTGGCCAGTATGCTATCCGCGGGCGGATGGTGGTATCCTTCTTAGCTCGATGGAGGTTGGCCTGCCTGGCACATGGCGGCAGGCGTCGGATTGCTGACTAAAGCGCTGCTCCCCGCGCTCGGACTCCTGGTTGCCCTGTTCGCGATGCCGACCGTTATAGGCGGCGCTCCGGCGCCGTCCTGGCCGCCGGCGACGTTGCGCGACACGGGTCTCTACTCGGACTGGCCGACGAAGACCATCGCGCGCGACAATCTTCCATTCAGCCCGCAATATCCCCTCTGGTCCGACGGCGCGAAGAAGTCGCGCTGGGTACGCATCCCGAAGGGCACATTCATCGACGCCTCGAACCCGGACGTCTGGCGGTTCCCGGTAGGCACGCGGCTCTGGAAGGAGTTCCGCTTCGCGCGCCGCGCCGAAACGCGCTTCATCGAGCGCACGCGCGCCGGATGGCAGTTCGCCAGCTACCGGTGGAACGACGACGAGACCGAGGCCCCGTTGGCGCCGGAGCTCGGCGCGAGAAGCGCGCCGATTCGCGAGGGCCTCTATCACCGGATCCCGTCGCGGACCGACTGCCGCGCCTGTCACGAAGCCGGGCCCGTGCACGTGCTCGGCATCACGGCCTTGCAGATGTCGCCCGATCGCGATCCGAACGCGCTGCATGCCGAACCACCGGACCCTGGCTCGCTCGACCTCACGAGCCTTGTTGCTCGGGGGATCGTGCGAGGCCTCCCGCGGCGCATCGCCAGTACCCCGCCGCGAATCGCGGCTTCTACGCCCGCGGCGCGCGCGGCGCTCGGATACCTCAGCACGAATTGCGGCAACTGCCATACCGGCGCGGGCGAGCTGGCATCGCTCGCCTTCGCGCTGAACTACACCATCAACCGGGCAGACGGCGAGCCACCGCCGGCGCTACTGACCACGGTGGGGAAACCAAGCCACTTCAAGGTCTCCTCCGATCCGGACATTGTCGAGCGCGTCTGCGCGGGGCATCCGGGGAAGAGCATGATCGTCGCGCGCATGGCGTCGCGATATCCGCTCCTGCAGATGCCGCCCCTTGGCTCGCAGTTGGTGGACGAGGAGGCCGTCGCGCTGATCACACGATGGATTTCGGAGGACGTCGTCTCACCCGAGCCGGCGGCAGCAGACAGAGAGGACAAGCGATGAGGATGAGTGCTCTGCAACGACGTGTGGCACGACTGGTGACGCTGGCGACCGTGGTGGGACTGGTGGTATGGGGTGCAGGGTTCTCGCGCGCGATGGCGCAAGCCGCTGGTGCCGCGCAGGCAAAGCCCGCCGCTGCGAAACCTGCCGGCGCCGCCGCTGTGGCGCGCGGCAAGTACCTGGTGGACATCGCCGGCTGCCACGATTGCCACACGCCCCACAAGATGGGCCCCGACGGGCCAGAGCCTGACATGTCGCTCATGCTGTCCGGGCACCCGGCCGCCATGGCCCTGCCGCCGCCGCCCCAGATGAGCGGCCCCTGGGTGTTCGCAGGCATCGGCCCTTTCACCGCGTGGGCCGGTCCGTGGGGCATCAGCTATACCAGGAACCTGACGCCGGACAAGGAGACGGGCCTGGGCTCGTGGACCGAGCAGCAGTTTGTCGACACAATCCGGAACGGCCGTGAACAGGGTCGCGGCCGACAGATCCTGCCGCCGATGCCGTGGCAGGCGTACCGCAACATGAGCGACGCAGACCTGAAGGCGATGTTCGCGTATCTCAAGTCGATTCCGGCCATCAAGAACAAGGTGCCCGATCCGGTGATCGCGCCGCCTCCGCCGGCCAGGTAGCGACCGATCGGGAGTGCGGATCAGAGCCCGCACTCCCACCTGCCGCCGGCTGGATGCCGACACTCGTGCGACGATGTTCCGCCAGTTTTGCACTCATGCTCACGGCGAGCGCGGTGGTCATCATGCCAGGCCCCGTCCGTGCCGATGACCCGCTGCCCGCCCAGGCCGTGGAGCGGTTCGCGAACCTCGCGCTGACCTGCATCCACCAGCAGTATCCGAACAAGATCGCGCACCTGATGCAGAGCGATGCCGACCTGGCGCCTCCGCGCGAGCTGACGCCTGCCTTCTATGGCTGCTACGACTGGCATTCGGCGGTGCACGCCCACTGGCTGCTGGCGCGGCTCGCGCGCCTCTATGCGGATGCGCCGTTCGCGCAGCGTGCCCGGGCGGCGCTCGCCGAGAGCCTGGCGCCGGAACACATCGCCGGGGAGGTCCGGTACCAGCAGGGCAAGGGCCGCGAGTCGTTCGAGCGCCCATACGGGCTCGGGTGGCTGCTGCAGCTCCATGCCGAGCTGATCGAGTGGAAGGACCCGCAGGCGCAGGTGTGGGCCACGGCGCTGGCGCCGCTCGCGAAGCTGGCCTCCGCGCGTCTGACCGAGTGGCTGCCGAAGCTGACCAGGCCGATTCGCATCGGCGAGCACGATCAGACGGCCTTCGCGCTGGGCCTGGCGATCGATTGGGCGCGCGTCACGCACGACGCGGCGAATGAGGCCGCCTTTACCGATGCGGTCCGGCGTTTCTATCTCGACGACCGCGCGTGCCCGCTGGCCTACGAACCCTCCGGCGAGGACTTCCTGTCACCGTGTCTCGCGGAGGCCGACGTCGTTGGCCGTGTGCTCCCGCCGGGTGCCTTCTCGCAATGGCTCGAGGCGTTCCTGCCGGGCCTCCCGCGCGACGGCCGCGGCGACTGGCTCGAGCCTGGAGTCGTCACGGACCCGGGCGATCCGAAGCTGGCGCACCTGGACGGGCTGAACCTCTCGCGAGCCTGGATGCTCGAAGGCATCGCCGCGCGGCTGCCAGGCGACGATGCCAGACGTGCAGCCCTGCATGCCGCCGCACGCCTGCACAGCGAGGCGTCGCTGCCAAATGTCACCGGCGAGCATTACGAAGGCGGCCACTGGCTCGGCACGTTTGCGACCTACCTGGTGACCAGGCGCGGCCACGCCGACTACCATTGATCGACCGAGGAGCCGATGACGCCGATCCGGATTCGGTACTGCAGGGTTTGAAACTATCTTCCCCGCGCCGCCCGTGTGGCGGCGATGATTGCGCAGGAGACGGGCGTGACGCCCGAGCTCGTCGAGGGCCGCCGCAGCGAGTTCACGATCTGGGTGGGCGAGCGGCAAGTCGCAGGCAAGACGCTCAAGGGGTTTCCGTCCGACGAAACAGTACTGACCGCCGTGCGCACCGCCCTGGCGGAGTAGTCGGACGCAGGGCTTCGCCGCGCGGTGTATCTCGCCGCCGAACCAGTCGGCACGCCGGCCGAGGTCGCTCCCGGCGATCTGAGATGTTTACGGCGTGGGGCCCCCGAGTACCCCACCCCGAACGTCACCCGCCTCCCGCTCCCTCGTCCGTCTGACGCTCGCGCGGCATGCCTCCAATGGTTGTGCGGCGAGACACACCGCGCGGCGCTGGCGTGACGCCTCTGTCTCTGTAGCGGTACCTGATCCTCTGAGTCCTTCGTGACTCCGAGGCTGCCTTCCTGTTGTATTCTCCGTGTTCTCCGTGACTCCGTGGCGAATTTTCTCCGTGGCGCTTGCCTTCTTCCTGCTCTCTGTGTCTCCGTCCCGAATTCCCTCCGTGGCGGCCGAACCTCAGTGGCGACAGGTCTGGGCCGACGAGTTCAACAAGGACGGCACGCCCGATCCGGCGAACTGGACGTACGAGCACGGCCTGGTGCGCAACGACGAGGCGCAGTGGTATCAGCGGCAGAACGCGTCCTGCCGCGGCGGTCTTCTCGTCATAGAGGCACGCCGCGAGCGCGTGCGCAATTCGGCCTTCGTGACGGGCAGCAGGGAGTGGCCTGCCAATCAGGAGTTCGCCGAGTACACGTCGTCCAGCCTCACGACGAAGGGCCTGCATCAGTGGCGATACGGCCGCTTCGAATTGCGCGCGCGCATCGACACCCGCTCCGGCATGTGGCCAGCGTGGTGGACGCTCGGCGTGGACGGCGAGTGGCCCGCCGGCGGCGAGATCGACATGCTCGAGTACTACCGTGGCATGCTCCTCGCCAACGTCGCGTGGGGTTCGCCGCAGCGCTGGGTGGCGACGTGGGACGCTGTTCGCACGCCGGTTGCGTCACTGGGCGCCGGCTGGGCCGATGGCTTCCACGTCTGGCGCATGGACTGGGATGTGCAGGCGATCCGCCTCTACATGGACGACCGCCTGCTCAACGAGACTGCCGTGTCCGACACCATCGACACGAGCCGGCACCGCGATCCGTTCAATGCCCCTCACTACATGCTGCTGAACCTGGCGCTCGGTGGCACGAATGGTGGCGACCCGTCCATCACTACGTTCCCGGCGAGGTTCGAGGTCGACTACGTTCGGGTGTACGAAGCGGTACGCTGACCCATCACGCCTCTCGGTCTCTGCGGCTGATATAGTCGGCCCCCATGTGCGGGATCGTTGCGTCGGTGTCATCTCGTGGTCGAGTTTCCTCGGACGGCCTCGCGCGTGGGGCGGCCAGCCTCGTGCACCGCGGTCCCGATGCCCAGGCGGTGTGGGCCGCGTCGAACGGGCGTGCGGGCCTCGGCCACGCACGCCTGAGCATCATCGACCTCACCACCGGCGATCAGCCGCTCCACAACGAAGACGACTCCATCCACATCGTCGTCAACGGCGAGTTCTACGACTTCGAGCGGATCAGGACGGAGCTGGAGGCGAAAGGGCACTGTTTCAAGACCAGGTCCGACAGCGAGATCGCGCTTCATCTCTACGAGGACCTCGGCGCACGCGCGATGCACCAGCTTCGCGGCGAGTTCGCTTTCGCCCTGTGGGACGAGCGCGACGGCGTGCTCTTTGCCGGCCGCGACCGGTTCGGCATCAAGCCGCTCTACTACGCGCTCGCGGATGGCGCATGTCACGTCGCCTCCGAGGTGAAAGCGCTGAAAGCGCTTGGCGTGCCGCTGCGGTGGGATCGTGAGGCGCTCTACGACATTCACTACGGCTTGATGCACGCGCCGAGCCGATCGGCTTTCGACGGCATCTACCAGGTCCCGCCGGGTTGTTATCTCCTGACCGACGGCGTGCATGCGCACGTTCACACGTACTGGGACTGGAACTACCCGCCGGCCGAGGTGACGCGCAACGCGGATCCTCGCGAGGCCGTGGAGCGGCTGAGCGCCGTGCTGGAGGAAGCCATCCGGCTGCGGTTGCGCGCTGACGTGCCGGTGGCCTGCTACTTGAGCGGTGGCCTCGACTCCTGCACGGTGCTCGGCATCGCGTCGAAGCTGGCCTCGAACCCGCTGCGCGCCTACACGCTCTCGTTCGACATGGCCGACTACGACGAGCGCGCAATCGCCGAAGCGCAGGCGAAGCTGTCGGGCGCCGAGTTCTACCCGATCCCGATCCGCTCCGAGCAGCTCGCCGATCACCTGGAAGACGCGCTCTACCATTCGGAGCGTCCGTTCGTGAACGCGCACTCGGTGGCGAAGTTCCTGCTGAGCAAGGCCGTGCGCGACTCGGGCGTCAAGGTGGTGATGACGGGCGAGGGCGCCGACGAAGTGTTTGCCGGCTATCCGTTCTTCCGTCGAGATCTCGTGCTGCACAACATGGAGGGCCAGGATCCGGAACACGCGAAGCACCTGCTGGCGGAGCTCGAGAGAGCCAACCCGGTCTCGGCGGGCCTGCTGCTTCCGACCGGTGATGCCGGTGGCGCCTTCGACAGCGTGCAGCGCGTGCTTGGGTTTGTGCCGACGATCGTCGCCACGTGGGGACAGCAGGGCCAGGGCATGCGGAAGCTGCTGCACCCGGATTTCGCCTCCGCCTACAACGGCCGCGACTCGTTCCGCTCGCTGTTCAATCACCTCGACGTCGAAGGCCAGCTCACCGGTCGCGAGGCCGTCAACCAGGCGCTGTACATCTGGGCCAAGACGTCCCTGCCCAACTACATCCTCAGCAACCTGGGCGACCGGATGGAGATGGCGCACTCGGTCGAGGGCCGGCTGCCATTTCTCGACCACAAAGTCGTCGAGGAAGTGGTGAAGATGCCCGTCGCCATGAAAATCAAGGGCATGACCGAGAAGTACGTGCTGCGCGAGGCAGCCAGACCCGTGCTCACCGACGCGGTCTACCGCCGGCAGAAGCACCCGTTCCTGTCTCCGCCGGCGACACTGCAAACGGAGGGCTCGCTTTTCGCGCTGATTCAGGACACGCTGCGGGGCCCGGTCCTCGAGCGCACGGGCATTTACGACCGGAAGAAGGTCGTCGCGCTGCTCGACGGGATTCCGAAGATGAGCACGATCGCGCGGACCAGCCTGGACGTGCCGCTGACGTGGATCACCAGCATGTGCCTGCTGCACGAGCGGTTGGAGATCGGAGACTGAGACACCAGGCGTCACCCTCATCCCCCGAGCGCTGCCTTCGCCCTTTTGGCCGAAGCGCGAACGAGCAGGAGGCAGAGGATCAGCGCCGGGATGCCGAGCAGGCCCGCACCGATGAAGAAGAGGCCGTAGCCCTCGAGCAGCGTGCGGCCGACCGCCAGGCGCTCCACGATGACGCCGGAGAAACCCTTCGAGAACTTGCCGACGTAGGTGTACGCCGAACTGAGCAGTGCATATTGGGTGGCGGTGTACCCGAGGCTGGTCAGGCTCGACATGTAGGTGACCAGCGCCACACCGGCGAACGCGATGCAGAAGTTGTCCACCGCCATCACGGCGCCGAAGAGTCGCAGGTCCGGCCCGTAGTACGCCAGCAGCGCGAAGTTGGCGATCGCAACGCTCTGCAGGATCAAGCCGATAACCAGCGCGCGGAAGTGCCCGATCCGAAGCGATGCGAACCCACCCGCCGCGATGCCGGCCAGCGACGACACGAGGCCGATGGACCCGCGCACGGCGCCAACCGCGTCCTTCGACAATCCGAGGTCGTGATAGAACGGGTTCGCCATCGGCCCCATCATGAACTCCGGCAGCCGGTAGAGGCTGATCATCGCGAGCATCAGCAGCGCCAGCCAGCCGTAGACGCGGAAGAATTCGGCGAACGGACCGACCACCGCGTCGGTGAAGCCGCGAAGGGTCCACAACGGCGCGGCGTCCGACTTGGCGGCCATCACCGCCTGCGCCCGCGCCGGCTCCATCGCGACGAGGCTGGCTGTCAGGCCGACGCCCATGAGCACGGCCATCGCCGTATACGACAGCGGCCACCCCCAGTGGTTCGCGGCGATCAGGATGAGCGCGTCCGTCACCAGTAGCGCGCCGCGGTAGCCGAGCTGATACGCCGCGGAGAGCAGTCCCAGCTCGTCGGAGTTGCTCGCCGCCTCGATGCGCCAGGCGTCGACGACGATGTCCTGGGTGGAGGAGGAGAAGGCGACGATGAGCGCGAGAGCGCCGAGCGTTGCGAGGCCCAATGACATGCCGATCGCCGACAACCCGAGCAGTCCGGCGGCCACCAGCAGCTGGCTGACGATCATCCAGCCGCGGCGCCGGCCGAATCGACCGAACACGGGTGCATCCACGCGATCGATCACGGGCGCCCACAGGAACTTCAGCGAGTAGGCGAGACCCACCCACGAGAGGAACCCGATGGCGCCGAGCGTCGTCCCCTGATCGCGCAGCCAGTAGCCCAGCGTGTTGCCGCTCAGCAGAAAGGGCAGACCCGACGAGAAGCCGAGCATGAGCATCACCGCCACCTTCGGCTGCCGCAGCGACGTCAGGACGGACGCGGTCATTGCAGGGATTCTACTGGACGGAGCAGCGCAGGACTGAAGTTCTGCGCCACAAGGTGTCAGTGCGGTGTCCTGCACCAGTGGCACAGGACTTCAGTCCTGTGCGTCAGATCGGTGAAGCCTGTCTATAATCCCCTCAGTGCTGGAGCACGAGATTAAGTACCTGGTCCCTGCGAGCAACGCCGCGGCGCTCGTCGCGTGGGCGTCCAGCGTCTGCCTGCGTGACGGGAAGTACCCGCCGGCGATGGTGCACACGGTCTACTACGACACGCCGCGCCTCGCGCTCCTCGGCGAGAAGATCGGCAGCGACTTCCTGAAGACGAAGGTGCGTGTGCGGTGGTATGCCGACCGCGACGGGCGGCCGGGCGAGGCGTTGTTCGCCGAGGCCAAGTTCCGCGTCGGGAGCCAGCGCCGCAAGGTCCGCCATCGGCTGCCCATATCCGCCGCTGAAGCCGCCGGCAGGCCGCTCCACGATCCGGTGTGGCTCCTGTGGCTCGAGCCGCTGCGTGCAGACGCTCCGCAGCTGCCAGCCACGCTCGCGCCAGTGCTCGGCGTGCGCTACGTACGGCATCGTTTCGTGGAGGCGGCACACGCCTCGCGCGTGACGATCGACGAAGGCATCTGGCTCGACCGCATCAACGCCAGCCGGCTCCATGGCCGCATTCCTGGTGTGTTTCCTCATGCGGTGTTCGAATACAAGGGCCGGCTGCCCGACCCGCCGGCTGCGCTCCTGCCCGTCGTTCGCTTCGGCGGGCGGCGCGGCTCCTCCTCGAAATACCTGGCGTGCTACCAGCACGTGACCGGGATGACGCTCTAGCACATGCCTCCACAGCTCAAAGACCTGCTCGCCGGGACGAGCAACAACGCCATGCAGCAGATTGGCCTGTTGCCGTTCCTGTTCCTGATGGGCGTGTCGCTCATCGGCACGTTCCTGGCGTCGTGGCTCTACCTGCGCTTCTACTCGTCGCGTGCGACGGGCAGCCAGGTGTACCGCGCGTTCCCGCTGCTTGGCCTGTCGATCACGGCGATCTTCGTCTGCATCCAGTTCTCGCTGCCGCTCTCCCTGGGCCTGCTGGGCGCGCTGTCGATCGTCCGCTTCCGCACGCCGATCAAGGAGCCCGAAGAGATCGGCTTCATCATGCTGGTCATCGCGGCCTCGATCGCGACGGCGACCTTCAAGCTGGCGTTCGTCGGCATCCTGTTCGCGGTCGCCGTGGTGGCGCTGCTCCTGCAGACAGGCGGGCGCATCTTTGGCTCGCCTCGCCTCGACGGCACGATCGTCGTCACGGTGCCGGAGGCGCAGGGCACGCCCGCACACGACGCCAGTGCGCTCATCGAGCTGCTCAAGCGCCAGGTGCCTGGCGGGGAAGTCGAAAGCCTCGCGCGACAGGAGACTTCACTGGTTCTGTCCTACGTGTTCCAGGGCATGGCGCAGGATCGACTCGGTCCGCTCGAAGCCGATCTGCGCGCGGCCGCACCCGGATCCACGTACAGCGTGTTTTTCGCGAGGCCCGGCGCGCAGTGATCGGGTGGCTGCGGCGCTGGGGCGCGATCGCGGCGGCCGTCATCGCCCTCATCGGTCTCGGCCTGCTGGTGGACGCGAACGAAGCATTTCCAATGCTCCGCGTCGCCGTCCACCGCACGCCGGCGCTGCTGCCAAGCACGATCATCCTGCCCAGGGAGGAGCGACGGCCCGGCATCCCTGTGGTGTCGCTGTACGTGCCAAACCCTTCGCTCTGGGATCTCGACACCGGCATTCTTCCCAATCGGCTGCGCCACGGCAGGGCGTGGGAGCGGCAGGGCTTCGTCTCGTTCTTCGACGGCGAGCGCCTGACGTTCAGCGGCAGCGTCGGCGTCCGCATTCACGGCGGCGGCAGCCGCCACACGAGGAATCCGCAGGGCTTCCGGCTGTTCTTTCGCAAACAATACGGCCTGCCGTCGATGCCAGCGCAGGCCGCTTTCGGCGAGGGCCACGACTACGCGCTGAAGCGCGTCATCCTGCACAACGACATGCGGGTCTGGTTGAAGGACATGCGCTTTCACCTGACCAACCCGCTCGCGTACGAGTTTGCACGGGCCCTCGGAAGCATCACGCCTGCCACGCGCCCCGTGCGGTTCTATCTCAACGGCGTCTTTCAGGATGTCTACGTCGTCACCGAGCACTTCGACCCGCGCGACTACTTCTCCACGCACCTCGGCCACTCCGCGCTCATGGATGAGCAGAGCATGAATCGGCTCTGGGACCAGGTGCAGGCGATCCAGCCGATGCGGATGCGCGAGGTGTCGAAACTGGTCGACATCGACAACCTCACGCGCTGGTTCATCGCCGTCATCTTCTGCGGCACGCACGACGCTTTCCAGGGACCGGGCCAGTTCATGGATCCTTACCGGCGCCCCGCACCGTGGTTCTGGGTGGCGTGGGACATGGACGAAAGCTTCCGGCTCCTCGATCACGACACGTTCGACAAGATCCTGGAGTCGGCCACGTCGCAGCGCGGCCGGCGTCCCAACGAGCCGCGCCCGCGCATCCTGACCGGATTGCTCAACGACGACCCCGAGTACCGCGAATACTTCAAGGGGCTGTGGGTAGACGTGATGAACCACGTCCTGACGCCGGAGTTCGTGCGCGCGAAGTACGACTACTACGCCGGCCTGGCGGTGAAGCTCGGCGTCCGGGACACCGACTACCTGCCGGCGGTGAAGAGTTTCCTCGACCAGCGGCCCGCCGTGCTGCGCACGATGGCGGCGCAGTATCTCAAAACCGGCCCAATGGTGCAGTTGCGCATGACGGCGCCTGGAACGGTCAACGGCCACCAGGTGAGCGCAGGGTGGACGGGCTACTACTTCCCGGGCATGAGCGTGCGCGTGGAGTCGGCGTCGGGCGTGAAGACGCTCGTCATGAACAACGACACCACCGTAGACGAGGACGAAAAACGAATGACGATTGACGAATGACGAAGGACGAAGGACGAAGGACGAAGGGATTGACGATTGACGTACGTAGGGCCGAACTTTAGTTCGGTCATCGCCAGTGGGGCAGAACTTCAGTTCTGCCTTCACCCGAACGTGATGCCGTTCTGGCTGCCGACGCGTTTGATGTATTCCCGCCCTTCGGTGTACTCCTCCGCCGTCTGCAGGTGCTCGAGCATCAGCGGCGCGTCGACGTCGAGCTTCGTCAGCTCGCGCAGGTAGGTGGCGTAGTCGATCTGCCCGCGGCCGGGAATCACTTCCTGGAAGTGGATGTTCATCTCCGGGATCCACTTCAGGTCTTTCGCGTGGCATGACACGATCCACTTACCGAGCTTCGCGAAGCACTCGCGAATGAGCGCGGCGTTGTTGTAGAACCGCGCGGGCGAGTTGACGACGTTGCAGACGTCGAGGTGGACGGCGAAGGACGGCCTGTCGACCGCGCGAATCAGCTCGAGATAGGCGTCAGGCCCGTCCGGCAGGTTCCACCCCATCATCTCGATCGAAAACGTCGTCTTCGTGGGCTTAACTACGTCGATGACCCGTCGGCAATTCTCGACTGTCGCGTCGAGAAACTCTTTGGAGAGGTTCTTCGGGTCGGGACCGTACCAGACATCCGGATTGAACGAGCCGGCGATATCGACGCAGCACCGGGCGCCGACGGCATCAGCCAATGCCAGCCGCTCGGTCACGTACTTCAGGTTCTCGACGCGCTTCGCAGGATCCGGGTCGAGCATGTTCTTCCAGGCCCCGACCTCGGCGATGACGACGTTCTCCGCGGCGAAGGCCGATCTGATCGCGCGAATGCGGTCGGCGTCACCGACAGCCGCGTTCGGACAATACGCCGCGCTGTAGCCCAGGCGACGATGCTCCTTCGCGAGCGCCACCGGATCCTCGGAATCCAGGAAGATCGGCCCGCCCAGCCGTATCGGCCTCGACGCGGCGGTCACGCGCGCGAACGGCACCGTCGCAACCGCCGCCAGGAACTCGCGTCTCGTCGTCGTGAAGATGTGTGGAGCATCCGCGGCCATGAGCAATCGTCATTCGTCAATCGTCATTCGTCAATCCTCAATCGTGCCGCCTGCGCGCGAAGGTAGTTCCTCTCCGGCATGCTCGCCGTCCGCTCCGCGGCAGCGAGATACCGCGCAATCGCGCCGCCGCGATCGCCGGACATCTCCAGCAGGTGTCCGCGGACGGCATCCAGACGGTAGTGCCCGGCCATGCGGCTGTCGGCGTCGAGCGACTTCAGATGGTCGAGCCCCGCGCGCGGGCCGTCGACCATCGCCACCGCAATGGCATGGTTCAATGCGACCATCGGGTTGTCGTCCATCCGCAGCAGCAGCTCGTAGAGGGCGCGGATCTGCGGCCAGTCGGTCTCCTCGGCGCTCGGTGCCTCGTCGTGCACCGCCTGAATCGCCGCCTGAAGCTGATACGGGCCGACGGCGCCCTTCGAGAGCGTCTCCGTCAACAGACCAATGCCTTCAGTGATTGCGGCCTTGTCCCACAGCCCGCGATCCTGCGTGGTCAGCGGTATCAGCTCGCCGCTCGACCCCGTTCGCGCCGCGCGGCGCGCATCGGTCAGCAGGAGCAGGGCGAGCAGGCCCGCGACCTCGGTGTCCTGCGGCAGCAGGCCGTGCAGCGCGCGGGTGAGCCGGATGGCTTCGCCCGAGAGATCCGTTCGCTGCAGCTCGGCGCCGCTGCTGCTGGCGTAGCCCTCGTTGAACATCAGGTAGAGGACGTGCAACACGGCGCGCAGGCGCTCGGCCTGCTCGCCGCCGGTCGGCAGGCTGAAGGGCACATCCGACGACTTGATCGTCTGCTTCGCCCGGCTGATCCGCTGCGCCATCGTCGACTCGGGGACGAGGAACGCGCGTGCGATCTCGGCGGTAGTCAGGCCGCCCACCGCCCGCAGCGTGAGTGCGATCGCCGACGGCGCTGTCAGCGATGGATGGCAGCACATGAAGAGCAGGATCAGCGTGTCGTCGCGATCGGCAATGTCGGGAGGCGGGGCGTCGGGCGAGAGCTGTTGCGCAAGCGGAATGGGACCAGCAGCCCACGCTTCGCGCAGGCGGCGCGCGGTCTCGCTGCGAATGTGGTCGGTCATCCGCCGCGCAGCGACCTGGATCAGCCAGCCGCGCGGGTTGTCGGGCAGGCCGTCGCGCGGCCACTGCTGGCTCGCGGCCATCAGCGCTTCCTGCACGGCGTCCTCGGCGGCGGCGAAATCGCCGTACCGCCGCACCACCGCGCCGAGCACCTGGGGCGTCAGATCCCGCAGCAGGCGCTCGGCGTCGGCGTCGAGCGTCGCCATCAGTCGACTGGTGGCGGCCCGCTCATCACCTGGCGCACCTCAATGGGCATGTTGAGCGGAGTGCCCCCGGGCCCGGGCGCCGCCGACGCGCGCCCCGCGATCTCATAGGCTTCCTCAGGGCTGCCCACATCCACGATCCAGTAGCCGGCCAGGAACTCCTTGGCCTCGGGATACGGCCCGTCCGTGACCGCCGGCGCGGCGCCGGAGGTGGCCCGGACGATGCGGGCGTCGGAAGGCATGGCGAGGCCCTCGGCGCCGACAAGCTGGCCTGAGGCCTTGAGGGCCTTGTTGAACGTCGTCATGAACTCGATGTGGGCTTTCAGCTCTTCCGGCTTCCAGTTCATGACGCCCCAGTCGCCATTTCCGCGCGGGGCGTGCATCATCAGCATGTAGCGCATATCGTCGACTCCTCGGCTGGCGCCCCAATCGGCGCGTTCATGGGTAAGTCGGAGCCCGAGGGCGGTTCTCGACATCCCGTCTGGTGATTCACATTGAAGCATTGACGATTGTAGATTGACGGTTGGCCCGTTGACGATTGACGATTGACGACAGAGGTGGCCATGTCGAAGCTGTTGCTCGCTGTCTTCACGATTGCCGCGCTGGGTGGCGCTGCGGCGCCGTCCCGCGCGCAGAACACCTCCACCAAGGAGGTGACAGTCCGGGTGACAGTCGATCGGATCCAGAAGTCGGAGCGGGTCGTTACGTTCCGCGCCGAGGGGAACGTCTTCCAGAACGTTTACTTCGATCCGTCCGTCGCGGGTTTCGAGGATCTGAAAGTGGGCGACCGGGTCACGGTGCGGTATCAGCAATCGGTCGTCGTGAAGATCAACCGCAACGCGAAGCTCAGCTCGGAGCGCGACACCACAGCCGAGGCGCAGAAGGCCGACCCCACGGTGATACAGCAGTCGACGGCCGTGGTCAAGGTGGAGAGTGTCGACATGGCCGGCCACCAGATCACGTATCGGACCGCAGATGACCGGAAGATGGTACAGAACGTCGAGGACACCAAACTGCTCGAAGGCCTGCGCTCCGGCGATCGGATCGAGGTGACGGCGACGCGCGCCAAGGCCGTCAGCATCGAGAAGTAGTCTCGCGTGCCACGAATCGCGATGCCTTCAGCACGCCGGCTGCTCCGGGGTGTTCTCGTCGCCGCAGCTGTATCGGCCGCGATGCTCGCGTCACCGGGCATCGCCCGAGCGCAGGGCATCGACTGCTTCAAGGCGCCGAATGCCGTGCAGCGGACGATCTGCACGGACAGCGACCTGATTGCGCTCGACGCGAAGATGGCCTCGTTGTACCGGGACGCGGTCAAACACGCGACGCCCGCGCAGCAGCAGGCGCTCGAAACGCAGCAGCAGCGCTGGGCGGCCGGCACCCGTGACGCGTGCGGCCAGCAGAAGGACGTGAAGGGCTGCGTGACCGAGGCCTACACGGCACGCAATGCGCAGCTCACGTCGTATGCATCGGGCGAGGCGAAGCTGCCGGCGGGCGCGGCCGCATCAACGGGGTCCAGAGCCTCCGCGGTCCACTCGGCCCCGCCCGCGATGCCTCCTCCGGCCCCCTCGGCCTCGTCGGCCTACTCGTCACCCTCGACGTCTTCGAGCCCGTCGACTTCCACACCGAAGAAGAAGACGCCTTCCGTCCCGACGATCACGACAACGGGCACCCACGTGTACACGTGCGGCGACCGGGACTCGCTGAGGGTGACCTACACGAAGCGGGGCAGGGCGCGGGTGCAGTACGCCTCGTCGGACTGGACGCTGCCGCACGTGAAGAGTGCCAGCGGCGCGCGGTACAGGAGCGGCACGACATCGGTGTGGAACAAGGGAACCGCGCTGCTCTTCGAACATGACGGCACGAAGCTCACGTGCAGTGAGTAGCTGAAGGGGTCGGGATACATTTCAGTTTTGCTCTCACCTGGTGTGCACCCGTGCAGAAATTGAAATGTATCCCGACCCCGATCTTGCTGCTCACCGTTGCGCTCGGCGCGGCGTCGAGCGCCGACTGGCTGCGCGAGGCGAAGTACGGCGCGTTCATGCACGTGCTGCCGTCCGACGCGAAGACGCTCGCGATGGTCGACGACTTCGACGTCGAGCGACTGGCGGCCCAGCTCGAGTCGATCGGCGCGAAGTACTTCGTCCTCACGCTCGGGCAGAACTCCGGCTACTTCAACGCGCCGAACGCCGCCTACGACCGCAAGACGGGATATCGAGCCGGCGAGCGCTGCTCGAAACGCGATCTGCCGGCCGACCTCTGGCGGGCGCTGCACGCGCGTGGCATCCGGCTGATGCTCTACCTGCCGTGCCAGGCGCCCAACGAGGATCGGCGCGCGCAAAAAGCCTTCGGCCTGCCGCAGGGGAAGAAGGACCAGCCGATCGATCCCGCCTTTGCGCAACAGTGGGCGTCGGTGATCCAGGTATGGGCAGACCGCTACGGCGACCGCGTCTCGGGCTGGTGGTTCGACGGCGGCTACGACTGGGTCAAGTTCAACGAATCCGTCGCGCAGAAGTACGCCGCGGCCGTCAGGCACGGCAACCCGCACGCGATTGTGACGTTCAATCCAGGCGTGAGCCTGGTCCGCCACACGCAGGCCGAGGACTACACGGCGGGGGAGTTGAACGATCCGTTCGCGATGATCCCCGCGTCATCGTCTGTGGACGGATCCCAATGGCATGCGCTGACGTTTCTCGGCACTGCATGGGCCCAGCGTGATACCAGGTTTCCTGCCGAGCGCTGGGCAGAGTGGGCTCGCACCGTCACCGGGAAGGGCGGCGCGATCACCTTCGACATGGGGCCGAACTGGGACGCGACGGCCGGCCCCATCGGCGCGATCTCGGAGGCCCAGATGGCGCAAATGGCAGCGGTCAGGCAAGCCGTCCGCGGCCGCTGAGGTCTGGCACCTAACGCACCTTGCGCACCTTGCGCACCTTGCGCACCTAGCGCACCTAGCGCACCTAGCGCACCTAGCGCACCTTGCGCACCTCGCGCACCACACGCACCTCACGCCCTGATACCGTCGTCGACCTCTTCAACCCGCTTGCGCGCTTCCGCTGGAGAGTGCGGTGCCCGCTCCGATCTTCCTTGCGAAATCGCTTCCGCTTGGCTTTCGATCCGCAGCGATCCCGCCAGCGGCTCTTGCGGTAGATCGACGCGTACCCGTCACGCAGGATCTGGAAGGGTTGACGGCATTTACCGCACTCGTCGAACGTCGTCGAGCCAGGTGCGTGGAACGTCTCGTACCAGGCCGGGTAGACGAAGTCGGTCATCTGGAAACCGTCGATGCGGAAACCGTCTTCCTCGCACGGGTCGGCCACTTCGAGCGCGTAGAGGCCGAATCCGGCCCGCTGGACGCAGAGCGTGACGGCGGGATCGACCAGCATCTCGGCGATCTCGTGCGTCGCCGTCAGGCTGACCGCATCGCGGAACGCCGCAGCGGACTCCTTCACCGTTGAGTTCTCGCGCACCTCCCTTGCCAGCACGCGCAGGAAGACCTTGGCGAGCGGCATTCCGCGCCGCGTGAGGTCGTGCCACCCATCGGCGCTCGCCTGGTCTTCCGTATCGACGAACACCAGTGCCCAGGCGCCGTCTCGCGTCTTGCGCCGGACGCGCAGCCGTGCCTCGACGCCCCATACCGGGGCGAGGTGCTCGTCGATGAACCGCTGCGCCGCACGGACGAACGTGCCGAGGCTGAATGGCAGCGGTACCGTCGCCGCGTAGACGCAGCTGATTTCCGGGACCACCGTGGACGAGAACAGTGACGGTGAGCTCTTCGCCATGCCGCGCATCGTAGGGCCATGCGGTGCCCGTGACAAGGTACCCGGCGGCTGTGGCGACCCTCGGCATAGAGACGTGATTGAACGAGCCCACCAGCAGTTGCGCGGCGCGAACACTGATGTTGAGCGGTGGCGGTGTGGGCTATGGCGCCTCTGCGGAGCTCAGGCTCGAAACCGTCCCTCCGTGCGCCCCGATTGCAGCGCGGTGCATCTCACCGCCGAACCTGTCGGCACGCCGGCCGGGGTCGCTTTCGGCGATCTGAGATGTTT
>Ga0207701_10002704_pt1 | contig 18321 bp, 11 predicted proteins | sample KBSSwiSSwithPhiX_FD_184294 | JGI IMG/M metagenome (GOLD analysis project Ga0207701, IMG submission 184294) | Switchgrass rhizosphere bulk soil microbial communities from Kellogg Biological Station, Michigan, USA, with PhiX - S5 (SPAdes) (version 2) | ecosystem: Environmental > Terrestrial >... | reverse complement strand
CGAAAGAAAAAACGATCGGAATTGCTTGTGTAGTCTGAAGCAAAGATTGCGTAGCGGTCCCACCGTTTGCGACCAATACGTCAGGCTTTAACCCGACCAACTCTTCAGCATGCTTGCGAAGCGCGGCTCCATCGCCGCCGCCATGCCGAATTTCGAGGCGCAAATTGCGCCCTTCAAGCCAGCCCAGCTCCCCGAGTCCCTGCACCAACATCCGCACCCGTGCATCAGAAACGGGACCAGAGGCGCCGGTGAGTATGCCGACCTGCCGCATTACCACCTTCGGTCGCTGTGCTTCTACCGCAATCGGCCACGTGACCGCTGCTCCGCCGATCAGCGCGATAAATTGCCTCCGCCTCATGCCGGCCTCCGCACTTGATCGCTATCTTAGCTGCCCACAGGGCCCGCCTCATAGAGCTGACTAGGGGCCGGCGACCGAAATTGGCGAGATCTTCGCGCGGAGAAGGCGCCAATCATAGACTTTACAAAATCCGCAAGCCGGCAGTGTTGGCCGGCGTGACGCCCGCCTCGGTGGCGGCGGCAGCGCTCACCGCCCACACCACGTCAGTCTTCGTGTCCACCTTGATAAACTTCGGAGTCGGCATGCTGCCGTTTGTCCAAACGAAAGCGATGCGGTCGGCCAGAAGCTCGCCGCAAAGAACCTGGGGCACGCCATAGCCGCCGAACGCACTCTTGGTCGGGTTGTTACCGTGCCGCACCCAATCCGTCACCGGCCAGAAATCCGGCAATGATTTCGCGCGCGCGGTGTTGATGATGGTCTGTGCCGAACCGAAGAACGTATCCACCGGCAGCACGATCAGCGCGCCCGGCTGGTTGATGCCGTTGATGGCGGCAACGATATTGGCGTCCGTCGGGCTGACGACATTCACCGGGTTCACAGTGACGGGGGGATTGCCCTGAGTGATCAGCGCAAGGCTTTTGTCGGAAGGTGGATAGCCCGGAACGTTCAGGACATGCACCCGGTTTGCCCCTGACTGTGCCAAGGACGGAAGCGCCGCGAGGAGCTTGTCGTAGTAGTCTTTGCCGATCTGCTGCCGTTGACCGTCGACGCCGCAGACGTTGGTTTGGTTGAGGGGCTCGGACACGATGCCGGCGATGGTCACGCTGTTCCAGGCCGCCGTGCCGGAAACCTTGTCCAGCACCGTTTTCGACATGCATAGCACCGCGTCGGGTGGGTTGGCCGGAAGCGTAGAGGGAAAAATCGCACCGAGACCCGTCGCCGGCGTTTCGCGATAGTCGATGACATAGTGGGGACCGATCTCGTAGCCGCGAATGTCGAGCCGCTGGATCAGCCCTTTGATGTAAGGCCGCACGCCGGCAAGACTAGCCGGAGTCGAATTCGAAATGGTCTTGCTCGTCGCCGTGTTCGCAATCGCGACAGCGAGAATTGTCTTTACGGTCGCAGCGTGCCTTTTAGGCGCTTTCTCTTCCATTGCCATTGCCCACACTCCCGGTTTTGAGCTTGCCATGTATCGGAATTCTCCAGATGACCGCCGTGGAATACTCGTAAGTTTATGGCCCTTCTGCAAAGATTCTTAAATCGATCACTGCTCCGTTCACGGACCGAAAACAACCTCCTATCGCGGCCGCCATGGGTGCCGGCACCCGCATTCACACACCAAACTTTAACCGTTCCCGATGTTTCGCCGGATCATGCGCACAGCAATTCTGCTTTCGTGGCCGGGGCGCGTGTGCCAAGCTGCGGTCGGTATTTGCCTCACATTGCGCAGATAACCCAACCGCGTCGAGACCCAGAAAATCGTTTGCGTTCTCGCTACCGAAATCGGTGCCCATATCGCATCGGGACATGATCGATGACCTCCGTTCCGGACAAGCCGTCTTTTGCGGCGCCCATCGACAAGCTCAAGCTTCTGAGCACCCATCCGCTTTTCCGGAATTTTGCGCCCTCGATCATCGACCGGATCGTGTCTCGGGCGGTTATCCGCAAAGTCAAAAAAGGCACGGTCCTTTTCCGCAAGGGTGATATCGGTTCGACTTTGTATGCGGTTTGCGCTGGATCGGTACGGATCAGCGTTCCGTCGGAGCAAGGACAGGACGCCATATTCAATGTCATTCCGTCCGGAGGGCTCTTCGGCGAGATCGCGCTGCTCGATGGGGGCACGCGGACTGCCGATGCCGTGGCGATCGAAGGCTGTGAACTGATGGTCATCGACCGTCGCGATTTCATCCCGATGGTGCGGGAAAATCCTGTTGTGGCAATGAAGCTCATTGAACTCGTCTGCGCTCGGCTGCGCAGAACGAGCGAGCAAGTCGAGGACATCATGTTTCTCGGGCTGCCAGGCCGCCTTGCGAAGGCGTTGCTTCAACTTCGTTCTCAGCCGGGAGCCGGGTCGAGCCGCGCGATCCGCGTCACGCAGCGCGACCTCAGTCAGATGATCGGCGTGTCTCGCGAGAGCGTGAATAAGCTTCTGCGGGACTGGCAACGCCGCGGCTGGATCAAACTCCAGCGCGGCGGCCTCATAATTGTTTCCCAGGAGGCTGTTGGCGACCTCGTCGCCAAACCGGACTGACCTCGCCGCGCGGCGCTCCGGCCAAGATGGTACGCGGCGTTTCGAGCGCGCAATCCCTTGTCCGGTCGCGACAGGATTTGTCATGCTGGAATTCTGAAGTAATCCCTTCAATAGAGCAGAACGAGGCCCAAAGTGAGGCCAATTGCTGTGACGAGGTGGGCGTAACGCGAGCCGATGAAGCTATTCCACATGACGACCCTCCGCGGGCTTTAAGCGGGCTTTCTGCCGGCCCGTCAAAAAAACGAAGCCGTGCCGACCCACCACCCTTTGGAACGCTGCGCCTAAGCGCAACGGATGACGTCTCGTAGCGTGATCCGACGCCGCGACTTTATGAACTGGTTCACACAGCACCACAAAAGACGCAGCTGGCTGCGCGGCGGCGCTGCCGGACGGATTCACACGAAACGTCATTCCTGCACCGAACATTCGCTCGAAGGTGAGCCGGCTCACACCGGCACTGCTGCGCCGGTGCAATCGTCGCCTCGCTGTTGTGAAAAGGAGGCGAACACGCACATCATGATCAAGGCGGCATGGACTGCCGCGATTGTCATCGTCGTTGCCTGGCCGCTGTTGTTTTGGGGCAAGCCGGCATTGCCGGACTTCGAGCGCACCAACGACATTCAATCACGGTTGCTCACTGATCTGCCGCACCGGCAAGAGTTGCTGCGCTGACCGGTCTAATGCGTCGGCTTCGGCGTTCCACATTCGCCGGAGCGGTTCAGCCAAGGGCAGCCCTGCTGCGATCCTGCCCGCGGTCCGTTTTTCGAACATCGCGGCGCGTGATCCGGCGGCCGTTTCGGCCGCACGAAAGGGCTATCTCATCTCCGTCAAGCAATCAGAAGAGTTGGGCCGCCAGCCCATTAACCAAGTAGAAATCATAGCGTTCCGGCGATCCTGAGCCCGGTCGCGCGGTAAAAGGTGAGAACATTGCCTTGTCGCCCGTTGTGCGCGACGTTAGCTTTGCGGTGCATCTGGCCCGATGTTTCCGCCGAGGTCTGCGATGAAATGCCCGAAATGCCAGTGCGAGAATGCTGTCACGGCGAAGTTCTGTGAAGAGTGCTCTGCTCCGTTGGCCCAAACTTGTACCGGCTGCGGAAGCCAGATGTCGCCCAAGGCCAAATTCTGCTCCGAATGTGGCCGTCCATCAAAAGCTGTTACGGCTCCCCGGTTTGCTTCGCCCAAGAGCTACACGCCCCAGCACCTTGCCGACAAGATACTGACAACCAAGGACGCCCTCGAGGGTGAGCGGAAGCAGGTCACCGTGCTGTTTGCCGACATCAAGGGGTCGATGGAAATATTTGCTGATCGCGATCCGGAAGATGTCCAGAACCTCCTCGACCCTGTACTCGAACACATGATGGAAGCCGTCCACCGCTACGAGGGCACCGTCAACAGGGTTATGGGTGACGGGATTATGGCCCTCTTCGGAGCGCCGCTCGCGCATGAGGATCATGCCGTGCGCGCCTGTTACGCAGCTCTCAGGATGCAAGAGACTGTTACGCGATACGGCGATGAGGTCCAGCGGTCTTATGGGGTGCCGGTGACGATCCGCGTTGGACTCAATTCAGGTGAGATCGTCATCCGTGCCATCGGCAACGACCTGCACATGGACTACGCCGTCGTGGGCCAGACAGCCAACCTGGCGGCCCGCATGGAACAAATGGCAAAGCCCGGTACCGTGCTCACAACAGCCGACACACTCCGACTGGCGGAAGGATATGTAGCTATGAGCCCCCTTGGGGGGCCCATGCCGGTGAAAGGGCTCGCTGATTTGGTACAAATCTACCAGGTGACGGGCGTTGGTGCCGCACGCACTCGCCTCCAGGCCTCTGCGAGACGGGGCTTGACACGCTTCGTCGGCCGCGACGCCGAGTTGGAGCACCTCCTCAACGCGCAACAGCTTGTCGAGCAGGGTCGAGGACAGGTGGCGGCGATTGTCGGGGAAGCTGGGGTGGGCAAGTCACGCCTGGTCCACGAGTTCGTTCATTCGCACAATGCAGCTGGCTGGCTGGTTCTAGAATCCAATTCGGTTTCCTACGGCCGCGCAACGCCGTATTTGCCGCTTATCGAATTACTCAAGGATTACTTCAAGATCAATGTCCAAGACAGCACGCGCCTGATCCGTGAGAAAGTGACAAGCAGGATTTTGACTCTCGATTCGTCGTTGCAGGACGCTATTCCACCGGTGCTGGATCTCCTCGATGTGTTGGATGGCTCGCATCCGTTCCGATCCCTCGAGCCACTCCAACATCGGCAGTACACGTATCGGGCAGTGACCCGTCTGTTGTTGAGCGAAAGCCGCGTGCAGCCGATTATCGCGGTCTTCGAGGACCTTCACTGGAACGACTCGCTTACCCTCGGTCTGCTGAATGAGATGGCCGTTGGCTCGCAAAACGCTCGCTTGCTTTTGCTGGTCACTTATCGCCCCGATTTTCGTGACGAATGGAGGCACCGGCCCAATTATCTCCAGTTAAGTATCAGCCCCCTCGCCAGCGAAAGCCTGACAGAACTCCTTCAGGCCGTGTTGGGCTCCGATCCGAGTTTGCAGACCCTGGAGAGCTTCCTGGTGGAGCGCGCCAGCGGAAATCCATTCTTCGTAGAAGAGATTGTGCGAACGCTTGTCGATACTGGCGTGCTCGAAGGAAGGCGTGGCAGCTACTACCTTGTGAGGCCGCTCTCGAGCATTGAGGTACCGCGCACCGTGCAGGCGGTGCTCGCCTCACGTATCGACGCGCTGCCCGCTGCCGGGAAGCGCCTGCTGCAGGAGGCCGCGGTCATCGGACGCGACGTGCCATTCGTACTCTTGCATGCAATTTGCGGGCTGACAGAGGACGAGCTTCGCAGTCAGCTTGATGCATTAGAAGCAGCGGAATTTCTCTACGCAACGCAGCTCTTTCCTAATCTGCAGTACACCTTTAAGCACGCCCTCACCCACGATGTCACCTATAGCGAGGTGCTCCATGAACGTCGCCGCGACATTCACGTGCGCGTTGTCGAGGCCACGGAAAAGCTCTACGTAGACCGGCTGGGCGAGCAGGCCGAGCGACTCGCCTATCACGCTGTCGGCGGTGCACTGCATGAGAAAGCAGTGCACTATCTTCGGCAGGCTGGAGGGAGGGCCGCCGCGCGATCGGCGCTACTGGACGCGCGGGCCTGGTTCGAGCAGGCCATGGATGTTCTGAAGAAATTGCCGGAGAGCCAGGCCGCTCTGGAGCAAGCCTTCGACGTCCGCCTGGAGTTGCGGCCGGTGCTACGCCTGCTCGGAGAAGGTCGGCAGATGCTTGAGCACCTCCGCGAGGCCGAGGCCCTCGCCGAGTTGTTGAAAGACGATTCCCGGCGTGGCCTTGCCTGCGCCTTCATGACGACTGTTCAGTCATCACTCGACGAGTTGGACGAGGCACTGGTGACCGGCAAGCGCGCCCTGGAGATCGCCCAGCGCCTCGGCGATTCCAAGCTTCTCATGCTCACCACGGCGTACCTCGAGCAAACGCATTACTATCGGGGCGAGTACGAACAGGTGGTCGATTTGGCCACCGACAACGTAACGTTGCTGCCCGCCGACTGGGTCCAAGAGTATGTTGGTATGTCGGTCCCAGCATCGGTCTTCGGTCGTGCTTTCCTGATCATGAGCCTCGCCGAGGTTGGGAGATTCGCCGAGGCGGCCAAGTACGAGACAGAGGCGATCCAACTTGCCGAGCCAACACAGCATGCGCACACAGTCAGTTGGGCTTATCTTCCTGCGAGCATACTCCACCTCGTTAAGGGTGATTGGGCGAAGGCGCTCTCACGCGTCGAGAAGTGGATCGCAACGCTTCAGGCTGGAAATGTTGCGGTCCAACTTCCCTGGGCGATTTCCTCCTCCGCCTGGGCGCTGGCCCAGCTCGGCGATGCGGGCGAAGCGCTGAAGCGGATCAGGGAGGGCGAGCAACTCCTCGAGCGTCAGACATCGGGGGGAATCGTCGCTCATCGTAGCTGGGCCTACCAGGCGGTCGGGCGCGCATGTCTGTTACTCGGTCGGCTCGACGATGCGCAGCGCCTAGGCAATCATGCGGTTGAAACTTCGCGGCGCCAGCCCGGCTTTGCGGCCCATGCACTGCGCTTGCTCGGCGACATCGCGAGCCATCCGGACCGGTTCGATGCCGAAGCAAGCTTGGCCCACTACCGAGAAGCGCTGGCACTTGCCCAAGGGCACGGAATGCGTTCGCTCGTCGCCCACTCCCACCTCGGCCTGAGCAAGGTCTACCGTCGCACCGGCCAGTCAGAGCGCGCTCGCGAGAGTCTCACCAAAGCGATGACAATGTATGGCGCGATGGACATGAGTTTTTGGGTCAAGCAGGCGGAGGCTGACATGGTGAGTTCTGCCGATGTGGGACCGCATGTTCGCCCTGCCGCCGAAATCAGACCGGTACTGGAAGCACCCTGATTCTGGTTGAGGCCCGAACCATGGCGAACGAACATTTCGCAAACGTACGATCCTCAGCTGCGTTTTCGTGCCTGCCTCACATCCTGGAACATCAAGCCAAGCGAATTCCCAACGCGCCGGTAATACTTGCTCCCGGCCGTCCCCCGCTGACCTACAGCAGTCTCTATCAGCACATCGATGAGATGGGGAGCACGTTGCGGGCCATGGGGATAGCGCGTCGTGATCGGGTGGCCGTGGTGCTGCCGAACGGTCCGGAGATGGCGGTGACGATTCTCACCGTAGCGGCGAGCGCGACATGCGCCCCCATGAACCCAGCCTATGGGGCTGAGGAACTGGACAGATATTTCAGTGATCTGCGACCTCGTGCATTGATCACATCGGCTGGGATCGACTCGCCGGCGTCCCGTGTGGCGCTCTCGCGCGGCATCCGCGTTCTCGAACTGTCGACCACACCCGATGCGGAGGCCGGTCTCTTCACCCTCGCGGGAGACCAACAAGATGGGGCGCCTCACGAACCGGTTAAACCGGGCGATGTCGCGTTGATGCTGTTCACATCCGGTACAACAGCGCGGCCGAAGCGCGTCCCGATGACACACGCCAATATATGTGCCGGCGCTCATGCTTACGCCGCGTCGCTAGCGTTGAAAGAATCTGATCGGTGCTTGAATGTACTGCCGCTCTTTCATGGGCATGGTGTCGTCGCCACCGTGCTCACTTCATTGACAGCCGGCGCAAGTGTCGTCTGCACCCCCGGATGTGATGTCAACAGCTTCTTCGGCTGGTTAACTTCGTTTCGACCGACGTGGTATTCCGCAGTACCTACAATGCATCAAGCCATTCTGGCCCGGGTTCGGCAGAATTCCGAGCGCGTTGCGGACTGTGGACTACGCTTCATCCGTTCCGCGTCAGCCCCTCTGCCACCCACCGTCTTAGCCGAACTGGAGCAGACTTTCGAAGCACCAGTCATCGAACTTTACGGCATGACAGAGACCGGCTCCTCAGCGATCGCTTGCAATCCGCTACCGCCGCGTCGGCGCAAGGTGGGATCGGTCGGCGTACCCGTGGGTTTAGACGTTGCGATCATCGGCGAAGAAGAGGCATTTCTGCCCGGCGGAAAGACCGGCGAGGTTGTCGTCCGTGGCGCGAGTGTCATGTCGGGTTATGACGGCGATCCGATGGCGAACCAGGCCGCATTTGTCGGCGGTTGGTTCAGGACAGGGGATCACGGGTTTTTCGATGATGACGGATACTTGGTTCTCGTCGGTCGTAAGCAAGAGATCATCAACCGCGGCGGAGAGAAATTCGCGCCGCGGGAAGTCGACGAAGTGCTCCTGGAACATCCGGCGGTGGCAGAAGCCGCAACCTTTGCCGTGCCCCATCCCACATTAGGCCAGGACGTCGCGTCGGCCGTCATATTGCGTCCCCACGCGATGGCGACCGCATCAGACATTCGCCAGTTTACCATCGGCCGCCTCGCCGACTTCAAGGTCCCGCGCCAAGTGCACATCGTTGATGAGCTCCCAAAGGGCCCAACGGGCAAAGTGCAACGTGTCGGTTTGGCGGCAAAGTTGGGACTCGCGAACCTTGTCGTCAGGCCGCAAACCTTCGTCGCGCCGCAGACGTACTTCGAGAAGATGTTGGCGGAATTCTGGGCCGAAATCCTCCAAGTCGAACGGGTCGGTATCCATGATAATTTCTTCGCGCTGGGTGGTGACTCGCTTTCGGCCGTACATGTTCTCGCCCGCATTTGCGACATCTTGCATCTCGAGGTTGGGGTTTCTCGCATTTTCGAGATGCCGACGGTTGCGGAGATGGCTCTCCATCTCGATACGTTGGTTCATGCCGACCGGGCTCAAGGACGTGCCTCCGCCATCGTGCACGCCCCCCGCAAACGTAGGGTGCGAGCCACCCCCGCGCAGGAACGGTTGTTGAAACTGCAAAAGGCGCTGCCCGAAATTCCGTTTTGCAACGTTCTTTACGCACTCCGGCTAACATCCCCTGTCGACGCTCTTGTCCTGGAGCGAAGCATCAATGAAGTCGTGCGTCGACACGAAAGTCTGCGCACGACCTTTGCTGTAGTCGAAAGTCGATACGAACAGGTCATTGCGTCGCAGTTAAATGTTCCAGTGACATTCGACGATCTGCGGAAATTACCCAAATCCCGAAAAGAAATCGCCACACACAAGCTGGTACAGCGCGAGCTCCTGCAATCCTTCGATCTCGCTCGCGGACCGCTCGTTCGGGCGTGCCTGCTGCGCCTGGCGGAGCAGGAGCACCTCCTGCTGATGACCTTGCACCAGACCGTCGTTGACGGCTGGTCGCTCGGCGTGTTCGTCGAAGAACTTGCCGTACTCTACGAGGCGTTCACAGCTGGCACCGCCTCGCCCTTGGCGCCGCTTTCAATTCAGTACCCCGACTTTGCCCACTGGCAGCGGAACTGGCCGTCACACCCGGACATGGTTGCGCAGCTTGCCTACTGGCGCGAGCAGTTGCAGCCTCCTCTAGCGGTGATGAAGCTCGCCACGGCCCGTACGCGCCGGGCAATCGACAATCTCCGTACTGCACGACGAGAGGCGATACTGCCTGCGGACCTGGCGGAGGCCGCTAGACGCTTCGCCCATGGCGAAGGCAGCACCTTGTTCATGGCGCTCGTTGCAGCCTTCAAGGCGTTGTTGCATCGCTACCTGGGTCAGGAGGATCTGCGGGTCGCCACGAATGTTGCCAACCGCAACCGTCCAGGCACGGAGGGACTAATCGGCCGGCTAACCAACACGGTCATTCTCCGCACCGACCTCCGCGGCGATCCCAACGCTCGAGAGCTGTTGCGCCGAGTGCGCGCGACCACGCTTGCCGCCTTCGTCCACCAGGATTTTCCCTTCGGAGAGCTCGCTGAGGCTCTCGCGTCCGAAGGCTCCGCGGAGCCTGCGGCTCTGGCCCAGGCGATGATCACGCTACAGAGCGCCAACTTGCGGCCGCGGGCGAGCGCCGCACACGGGCTCATTTTCGAGGAAGCCAATCCAAATATGCTCATGCCGCTTGTGACGATCACATCATACGATATTATCTTAATGCTGAGGGAAAGCCCTCATGATCTTATTGGAATTTGCGTATATAAGCCGGCACTCTTCGGCGCGAGGACTATTGATCGCCTGCTGCGCGACTTCCAAAAGGTACTCGAACAAATGGTCACCCAACCGGATCGTCCCATTTCGGCAATCCGCGTTTCGCGGCAGAAAACGAAAGGCCGCTGAATGAGAGCCATCAGCGTCCATGCCCCGCGGCTGTGTTCGTTGCGCCGGCAATTTTGTACCGCTGGAGACGGAAAATGAAAACCATCCTGACAATCGTGTTTGCTGGGTTGCTCATCTGGCCCGCGCCGGCCGGCTCGAAGACGTACTCACTGACCGTTAGCGTTCACAAGGATGTTGCCGATCTGACACGCAACGAGGCTAAAGCAATTTTGAAAAGGGCGTCGCGGATTATGCGTACCGCCCAGTGCAATGTAAGATTCACATTGGATGGTGACATCGGTCGGTTTGACGTACCTGATACCAAACAAATCACCACTGAGGCCCAGCGCGACGCCGTGCACAACGTGAAAGCTAACGTCAAGATTGTCGACAAGATCGGGTTCTGCTTCGCCCCCGGTGAATTCAGGGGATGCGCATTTCCCACTGATCAGCCGCCCGGCCCGCCGGAGATTTCCATAATCCTCACCAGAAACGAAGCATCGTTGGCCAATCGATGGGCGCATGAAGTGGGTCACAGGATGGGATTGTCGCACCGCCAGGGCCGCGACAAGAAACCGCTAATGACAGCCTGCGCCGTTGAACCGCAGTCGGTGAAGCTCAATAGGAACGAATGCAAATGCTTCCTCGAAGGGCCGCTATCGTGCGGAAAACCAGAAATAATCCGCTGCCAAAATTGAATTGTTAAGGTTCAAGGGGGCTGTGGCGCCTAAACCAGGGAGCCGTTCGACAATTCTTCTTATTCACAGCAGAGCTACAACAGTGCACAGTATAGGGCTTTGCGAGTTGGCGATAACACAGGCTTGTATCATCGCCAGAATCTTGCTGAATTAGAACATCGACTCGTAACTGCGTGCCTGCCATTTTTCGACATAAGCTGGCCGTTATATCCAATTCTGAGGAGACAGGTCATGGGTGACGAAGTGGGAGTGTTTTCCGAGCGAGAATTGAAAGCACTCGGCCGGAGGGGACGCGCCACCCTCAAAAAGGAAGCTCAAAAGCAACTGCGGTCTCGTTCAATTCGCAAACTCATTAATCCGGATCCAGTCGGCCAAATTATTCGCCCGCATCAACAGATCCGCAAGAAACTAAGGGCGAAACTGCGCCCCACCCTTAAACGGCTCAGGGCGGCGACCTGACTAAGCGTTGGCTCCAACTCAAGCTTCTGATCCATTGGGCACTAAGTCAGGATTGCTCACGGGAGGCGCCTGCTCGCTCCGTAATCAAAGCCGCATAGTGGCGGCGAGCTTTTGCGGACCGAAATAGGCTACCGGCAGTTTTCCCAATCGTCCGTCATCCAAGCAGGGCAACTGAACCGGCCCGATCAGCCGCAGCGTCCTAGACGAAGTCTGCGCCCCTAACCAGTCCGCTGTGGCAAGTGGCGCGCGGTCGCTTCAACGGTCGTTCACTGCGTGGCGGACGGTCGCAATCCTTGAGTTGGGGTATTGTGTCGTAGAGTGGCTGTAAGCCTTGCAGGTCTGCGTCTAATCTCCTTCGAAAGATCAGCCACTCCACGCTAGACAGGTCAATATTCCTGCTGCAGTTCTGGCACGGCAGCATATCGTGCTCGATGATCCATCCGGCGGCGCCATTGTTTCCAGTTCCGCAATGAGGGCACCTAAACGGTATAAGGAACATCTTCCGCAACTCGTGTCGTGTCATTTGATCCTCCGGATATGTTCCCCCATCATGGCCCTCAGACCATTCGCTCATCGTGCCTGCTCGTTTTGAGAGGGCGTGTGAACCAGTTCACACGGTGAGCGCTCACACACATCCAGGCGGGTCTATTCAGGGTCTTTTGGCGGTAGCTTTTGGGGGCAAGCTAAGCGCCTGATTTCGAGTTGTTTGGGACGAAACCTAGTGATTTCAGGGCTTTAGAGCCCAATTCCCTAAACATCGGAGCCGGGAATTTCTGAGCAAGAACGCTGGTCATCTCTGCGGCAACGCTGCATTCCTGCCCCAATGGTTCAAAACACCCGCCGCTCGCAGGATTAATCTAACAACATCGGCCGTCGTCGGCATCGCCATTGCTTCTGCTTCACCGCTCGCGCATCGTTTCTTGCCGATAGCGAAGCAACGGAGACAAGAGATAGTCCAGGATCATCCGCGATCCGGTCTTGATCTCCACTGTCACCGCCATGCCGGGTGACAGCTTGACCATCTGGTCATCGATCCTCATTTTGCTGCGGTCGAGCGAAATGCGCGCGCTGTAGTTTAGCTCCTGGCCCTTCGGCTCACTGGTGTCGTTCTGGGACCCCGACCCTCGATCGCTGGCGCGGTTTTGTTGTCGATCGCGGATGACGGCGTCCTGCGAAATGCTGAGCACTTGGCCGTGCAAGAGCCCATACCGGGTGAAATTGAACGTATCGACCTTAATCTCGGCTTGCTGTCCGGACCGCACAAAGCCGATGTCGCGGTTCGATACCATTGCTTCAATTTCGAGTTGGCTGTCGCTCGGCACGACAACGAGCAGGGCCTGAGCGGGCGTCACGACGCCGCCTACCGTGTGAACCGCGAGCTGCTGCACCGTGCCATCCACCGGAGCGGTCAGCAACTGGAGCCTGATCTTTTGCTCGGCCTTGATCAGGTCCTGGGCAAGCCCGTTTGCTTTTTGCTCAGCCTTGGCACGCTCTTCGGACAGGCTGCGCCGATATTCTGCCGTCGCCTGGCTCCGCGTTTCGCGAACCGCAGCCACAGCCGCCTCAGCCTCTTTCAGACGACTCTTCTGGACGGCCAATTCCTCTTGTTGTTCGACCAGTTGCTGGAGAGTCTCGAAATACGTCAGTTTCGAGCCTAGCTCTTTCTCCGTGAGCGTCTTGCGAATGTCGAGGCGTGACTGGATGATTGGAATTATCGTCTCAAGCTTGCGGATCGTGGCCCCGATAGTGGTTTGCTCCGCCTCCTTCTGCGCTTGCTGACGGGTGAGTGCCGCGATCTTGGCGCGGTGCTCGACCACTTGGTTCAGCAGGAGGTGGCGCTGGGTGTTGATGAGCCCGGCGTCTGCGTTGGCGGGCGGCTTGAAGTCGTCCATTGGATCGTCGCCGCCGGCGAGCGCCGCGCGAAGCCGCGCGATGTTAAGCTGCTCGGCGAGCAAGTCACTGTGCAGATGATCGCGTTCCGCCGCGCTTACGGTCGGGTCGAGTTCAATGAGCACGTCGCCCATCTTGACCGTTTGCCCGTCCTGCACCCGAATGGAGCGAACCACCCCAGTCTCGAACGGCTGGACGACCTTGGTGCTGCCGCTCGGCACGATTTTTCCGGTCGCCGAAGCAACGATATCGATCGTACCCAACCAGGCCCAAACCAGCGCCGCGCAAAACAGCAGTATGAGGGTGGCTCCGATCGCACGGCCGATCGGCGACGGCGGCGTTTCTGCAATTTCAAGCGCGGCCGGCAGGAACGCAAGCTCTTCGCCGCGCCGTTTTTGTTCACGCTGAAACGGGATGACGCGTGGCGCCGACTCGGCGGACATGGCGGGTTTAGTTGACTTCATGGATGCCTGCCTGCAATCGATGCAAAGATGCATAACGTCCACCGGTCCTGATCAGGACGTCGTGGGTACCGTCCTCGACCAGGCGCCCGCGTTCGAGTGTGACGATGCGATCCATCGCCCGTACGGTTGAGAGCCGGTGCGCGATGACCAGAACTGTCCGCCCTTTGGCAATCTCCCTCATGTTCTGCTGAATGATACGCTCGCTCTCATAGTCGAGAGCGCTCGTCGCCTCGTCGAAAATCAAAATGCGCGGATCTGTGACAAGTGCCCGGGCTATAGCGATGCGCTGTCGTTGGCCGCCCGACAGCGTGGAGCCGCGCTCGCCGATCACCGTATCGTAGCCTTCACTCAGCTCAAGAATGAAGTCATGCGCTCCGGCGAGGCTTGCCGCTGCGATGATCTGCTCCATCGGCATCGCTGGGTCGGCGAGCGCGATATTCTCGCGCACCGAGACGTTGAACAACACGTTCTCCTGCAAGACGATGCCGATCTGGCGGCGCAGCCACGCCGGGTCGGCCATGGCGAGGTCCACGCCGTCCACCAGGACGCGCCCGCTTTCCGGGACGTAGAGGCGCTGTACGAGCTTTGCGAAGGTGCTCTTGCCCGACCCCGAGGGCCCGACAATGCCGACCGTTTGGCCGGCCGGCACATCGAAGCTGACATCGTGCAGGATTTCCGGCCCGTCGATGCGGTAGCGGAACGTCACATGGTCAAACTTGATGTTGCCGCGGATCGCCGGCAACCGCGCACGCCCCGCCATATAGGTGGGCTCGGCAGTGGTGTTGAGGATGTCGCCCAGTCGCGCTATCGACAGGCGCGCTTGATGAAAATCCTGCCAGATCTGCGCGAGACGCAGCACCGGCGCGCTGACCCGGCCAGCCAGCATATTGAAGGCCACCAGCTCGCCGACGGACAGGCTGCCGTCGATGACCAGCTTTGCACCGAAATAAAGAGTGGCTGCGGTGACGATCTTGCTGACGAATTGCACGACTTGGCTCGCGGTATTGCCGAGGCTCAGGACGCGAAAGCTCGCGGCCACGTAGCCGGCAAGCTGTTCTTCCCAGCGGCGCTGCATCTGCGGTTCGACGGCCATCGCCTTGAGCGTCTCAATCCCGGTGACGCTCTCGACCAGGAAGGCCTGGTTTTCGGCACCGCGCCGGAATTTCTCGTCGAGCCGCCGCCGGAACAAAGGCGTCACACCTGACGAGATCGCGATGTAAACCGGAAGCGAGCCGACAACGATCCACGTGAGCAGCGGCGAATAATAGAACATCACCCCCAGAAACACGAAGGTGAAGAACAGGTCGATGATCAACGTCAACGCCGAGCTGGTGAGAAAATTGCGAATGTTTTCCAGTTCGCGAACCCGCGCCACCGAATCGCCGACGCGTCGCGCCTGAAAGTAGGCCATTGGCAAAGCCAGCAGATGGTGAAAGAGGCGCGCGCCAAGTTCGACATCGATGCGGTTGGTGGTGTGGGCGAACAGATAGGTCCGCAGGATACCGAGAATGGTCTCAGCGGCCGAGATCACCAGAAGACCGACGACCAGCACGTCGAGCGTGCTCAACGCCTGGTGCACCAGCACCTTGTCGATGACCACCTGGAAGAATAGCGGCGAGACCAGTGCGAAAAGCTGCAAGAAGAACGACGCGATCAGAACCTCGCTCAGGAGATGTCGATATTTGTGGATCGCTCCCAGAAACCAGGTGATGTCAAAACGGCGCGTGACGTCCGATAACCCGGCCCGGCGCACAATCATGATGAGCTGGCAGTCCCAGATCGCGACGAACTCGTCGCGCGTCATCAGCACAGGCCGCCGCGTCTGGGGCGACTGAACCAGAATCTTGTCTTCGGCGGCCTTGGCAACCACGATAAATCCGCCGTCGCTCAAACTTGCGATGGCGGGTAATGGCGTTTTTGCAAGCCTCGACCAGTCTGTCCGGTAGGCCCGTGCCTTGAGCCCGAGACCTTTGGCGCACCGGATCATCTCCGGTGCGCCAATCTTGTTTGTACCCACCCGGTGCCGGATTTGTCCGGCATCAGCCGCAACGCCGAGGAGACGCAGCATCACCACGAGTGCTTCGAGTCCAGCATCAACTGGTCTCGCGTTGTCGGCCTCGGTGCTCACGTGCGTTCTCCAGGGCGCTGCTGCTTCAGGCGTGCGGTTGCGCCAGCATCGGCGGCTGACTTGACGTGGGCTCCGGCATCGGCGCTTCGCCGTGACCAGCGCCCGGCGGAACGAAGCTCGAAGCCATGGCCTGACCCAGCAAAGCGGCGCTGGCTGGGGCCGTTGTGACCGCGTTTAAGACGACGTTACTGCCGGGTCCACCGTTGAGGACGTCGATCCCGCCATTGCCGATCAGCACGTCGTCTCCTGCGCCGCCGCTTAGAACGTCGTTGCCGTGGCTGCCGATCAGGATGTCGTCGCCGACGCCGCCATTGGCGGTGAGCAGCATGCCGTTCAGTCCGGACGCCTCGATGACGTCGTCACCGCCGAGACCATTGATGACGATCCGGTCGTCCGCGTCGAAGCCGGAGATCGTCGTCGTGCTAGCGAGGCCCGACACCGTGACCACGCCGTTGTTGTTGGTCACGATAATGACATCGTCGCCGTCGGTCGCATTGATGACGACCGTGTCCACCACACCGTCGCCGACGCCGTTTGCACTCAGGTCGATGTTGACCTGGCTGACGTCGGTGTTGGACAAATCGTTGACCGTGACCATATCGGTACCAGCCAACGTGTCGAGGTCGATCGTCTCCACGGTGTCGAGATCCATGGTGATGCCGCCGATGTCGCGGGTCAGCCTCGCATGGTCGCCATTGGCTGAAATGGTGAAGTTCTCGCCGATGTTGGCGCCGTTGAATTGCAGCGTGTCGAGGCCGTCACCTCCGTCGACGACATCGCTGCCGTCGCCCGGGTTCCAAACGAACGTGTCATTGCCGGTGCCGAGCAGCGCATTGTCGTTGCCGCGCCCGCCGGCGATGACGTCGTCACCATCGCCGCCGATCAACATGTCGTTTCCGTCACCGCCGGTGATCCTGTCGTTGCCGGTGCCGCCGTCGATGGTGAGCTGGATGAGAGTGGCGAGACCATTTCCGGCGGTGATGATGTCGTCGCCGCCGTTTGCATTGACAACGAGGTTCTCGGTGGTGCCGATGTCGATAAAGAACGGCGCCGGGCTGGTGCGATCGAAGCGCACGCGCGAGCCGTTCGCCACGATGCTGAATGTCTCGGCGCCGTTGCCGCCATTGACCTCGGCGGTGTCGGTACCGTCCCCACCCTCGAACAGATCGCTGCCGTCGCCCGGATTCCAGATCATGCGGTCGTTGCCGGCTTCGCCAAACACCTGGTCGCTGCCCGTGCCGCCGGTCAGCGTGTCATTGCCTGCGCCGCCGAACAGCAGGTCATTACCGCCTTTGCCGAGGATGACATCGTTGCCCGCGCCGCCGAAAAGCTGATCGTTGCCCGAGCCACCGGTCAGCGTATCGTTGCCCGCACCGCCGAACAGCTGGGCTGCGGGCAGAGCGCCGTTGGCCTCATCGAGCGCGATGGTGTCGTTGCCGGCCTGACCAAACACCTGGATCAAAGACGTGTTTGCGACGGTAGATGTGCCGCCATCGACCGGAACGGCCCCGCCGTTCACGAGAATTCGTCCAGCTGCGTCGCGACTCGTCGTGATGGTGTTGTCCTGGCCGTCGCCGAATACGGAAAGCAAGCCGGCGGCGGGAGAAAACTTAGCTTTGATAGCCATGGTCATGGTCCTTTCAGATGTTAGCCGCAGCGCGGATGCGCATTGGCTGTGAACAGGTTCGAACGGGGCGCGTTGGTTCGGTGGGGTATCGGCCTAGACAACGGCCACGCCACTACGGAGTTATTTTCATGTCGCGCATTTCACGCGCGACTGGTTGAGTGTGGGTCATGCTGAGCTCCAATGGCGTTGCACGAACATCCACATTCCGGCACCGTTCCGGTATCAGGCAGAAGTACTGCTGTGCCGTGAGGCAAGAAAGACGCGATCCTCTCCGAAACAATTGAAAACAGAGCGCAAACTCCGTGCAAAAAAGCAGTCCCCAGTACGTATTTTGAACCAGTACTTACGTACTGGTCGCGGTGTTGGACGGGACGCGCGCAGAAACTGGGCGTGAAGCCGAACCAGCGCTATTGGACGATCTTGTCGGCTGCGATGAGCGTCTGTTCACGGGGTTTCTGTGGTCAATCTGTGGTCCGTTCTCCGTAAGCACAAACAGTTGCACAGCTCCGTCATCGAGGCCGTACTTTGAGTTCGAATGCTCCGCCGAGATGTTCAGAGTGCTTCTCCTTGTGGCCCTACTCCGTCTCTCTCGGAGGAGCAGGGAACCGGAATCCAACGTTCTATCCGCCCGACATCCGGTCGATGCTCGCGGATGGCATGCAGCGCGTCCGTCCCGTTCGAGCACTTTGCGCATATAACGAAATCCGCCTCGGCCTCGAGCACCTTCGCGATGCCTTCGAGCACGATCGGGTGGTCGTCCGCAATCACTAGGCGCACATTTTTCCGAACATCACTCATGTCGACACCTCGAGGCGCAACACAGAGCCTGATATCGACGTATCCGCGCGTAGTC
>Ga0207701_10002703_pt1 | contig 18327 bp, 19 predicted proteins | sample KBSSwiSSwithPhiX_FD_184294 | JGI IMG/M metagenome (GOLD analysis project Ga0207701, IMG submission 184294) | Switchgrass rhizosphere bulk soil microbial communities from Kellogg Biological Station, Michigan, USA, with PhiX - S5 (SPAdes) (version 2) | ecosystem: Environmental > Terrestrial >... | reverse complement strand
CACCTACGCGACCCAGCCGGACCGGCTGAGCGCGCCGCTGGTCAGGGACGAGAACGGGATGCTCGTCCCGGCGTCGGTGATCATTGTGATGTTCCTGGGAAGCGTCGTGGATGTCGTCTGGCGCCGGATCAACCGGACGGCGAATGAGGCGTATCTGGTGCCGCTGGCCTCCGGCCTGATCGCGGGCGAGGCGATCGTGGCCGTCGTCATACCATTGCTCGTCGCGCTGGGAGTGATCAGTCAATGACGGCACACTACCGTTCACCCTTCCGGGTTCTCTGTTCCCGGTTCGCGTTCATGCTCGGTTCCGGGTGCGTCGTGCTGGGTTCGGCATTCGCCTGGTCGGTTGCGCTCGGCGCGCAGCAACCCGTCTCCGACGGCCCACAGTACGCAGGCGGGAATACGCTCGTGAAGCCGGCGAATTACCGGGAGTGGACCTTCCTCGGCTCGGGACTTGGCATGACCTACGACGCGTCAGCCGCCGGCACGACGTTCACCAATGTCTTCGTCAATCCGGCGGCGTACCGCGGATTCCTGAGTACGGGACGATGGCCCGACAAGTCGGTGTTCGTACTCGAGTTCCGGGCTTCGGCGACCGATGCTCCGCCGAATACCAACGGGCGCTTTCAAACGCGTCTCATCGGCATCGAAGCCGAGGTGAAGGACGCGCGATTTCCTGACGGGTGGGCATTTTTCAATTTCCGCGGCGCCGATAGCGCCGCGCCGCTCGCCGGGCAGGACGTGGCGTCGTGCGTGGAGTGCCACTCGAAGAACACCGCGGTCGAACGCACATTCGTGCAGTTCTATCCGACGCTGCTCGACGTGGCACGCGCAAAAGGAACTCTCAAGCCCGGATTCTGAACACGTTAAGATCGATGTGTGCCTGAACAGCGCATCGACGTCGAGCACGAGCTGACGACGCTCGAGGCCGGACTGAAGCGTCTGGAGGCGGAGTACAACATGTTCTTCGCCGGCCGGCTGCCGCGGCCGCCGTGGGAAACGCGCGGACGCGTCGACGCGATGGTCAAGCGGATCGATCGCTCACGGCTGATGAATACCGGCGACCGCTTCCGTTTCGAAATGATCCAGACCCGGTTCCACACGTTTGTCGATCTCTGGGATCGTGGGTTGCGCGCGCGTGAAGAAGGACGACCCGGGCCGTTTGCGCAGGCGCAGAAGAGCGAACAGCCGAAGGCGAGACGGCCTCAGGACCGCATCCTGCACGTGACGACCTTCTCCGATCCGCTGAAGGAGATGGACAAGCTGCACGAGCTTTACGACAGCCTGGCGGAAGCGCGTCGCGACATCGGCGAGGAGCCGGTGCCGTTCCACAAGTTTGCGGATCTGATCAAGACGCAGGTCCTCGGGTTGAAAGAGAAGGGCAGTCCCGAGGTGGCGTTCCGTGTGGCGTTGAAGGATGGGAAGGTAAACTTTACGGCGCGGGCATTGCGCGGAGTGCGGCAGGAATAGTGGCGGTCGTCGCCTCTGGGCTGTTGGCGTTCGTAGTGTCCGGCTTTCGCCGGACACAAAAAAGCCCGGCGAGTGGCGACCACTTGCCGGGCCAGGTCGTTGTTCGTGGTTCTAGGCTTTGGTGACGTTCCCTGCCTGCGGACCCTTTGGACCGTCGACGATCTCGAACTCGACCGCCTGACCCTCTTCCAGGGACCGGAAGCCGTTGCCACTGATTGCGGAGTAGTGCACGAACACGTCGCTGCCACCCTCGCGCTCAATGAAACCGTAGCCCTTGGCGTTGTTGAACCACTTGACCTTGCCTGTAATGCGCATCGTTCTTCTTCCCTGCGTGCCAGCCATTATTTCGGGCACAAAAAAAGACCGCGAGTGCTTGCGCGGCCTCGACTGCAACGTTGCGGGAACGCCCCTCAACGCACGCTTATCCTACGCGTGCGCCTAAGGTAGAGTCAAGCAATTGGCGATGCCCAGAGCCCTCTTAAGCGTGTCGGACAAGACCGGTCTTCTCGAGTTTGCGCGCGGACTTGCCGCACGCGGATTCGAACTGGTCTCGACCGGCGGAACGGCGCGCGCGATCGAAGAAGGCGGTCTTTCCGTCCTTCCGATCAGCCGCGTGACCGGGTTTCCGGAAATGATGGATGGCCGCGTCAAGACGCTGCATCCGATGGTGCACGGCGGCATCCTCGCGCGCCGCGCCGTGGCGGCTGATCGTGACGCCGCCGCGCAGCACGGCATCACGATGATCGACCTCGTTGCCGTCAATCTGTACCCGTTTGCGAAAGCCGCGGCCAACACAGACACCCCGTTCGACGGGCTGATCGAGGAAATCGACATCGGCGGGCCCAGCCTCGTGAGAGGGGCGGCGAAGAATTTTCAGGACGTGCTCGTCGTCGTCTCGCCTGAAGACTATCCGGCCGTGCTCGAGCAACTGGATCGCGAAGGCGGTCCGACAGCCAGCTTCAGATTCGGCCTCGCGCGTCGCGCGTTTGTGCACACGGCCTTCTACGACGCGGCGATTGCGGCGACGCTCGCGGAAGTCAACGTCTCTGACGACGGGTTCCACAGAATCAGCACCGGGTCGCCGGCGTTCCGGATGCGCGCGCTGCTGAAAGTCCAGGACCTCCGCTACGGCGAAAACCCGCATCAGAGCGCGACCTGGTACACGGAATACCCGCGCTATGGGTTCGGTGATGCCGCCGTCCTGCAGGGTAAGGAGCTGTCGTACAACAACCTGCTCGACCTCGACGCGGCTCTGCGCATCGTGCTCGACTTCAGCGAGCCCGTCGCCGCGGTCATCAAGCACACGAATCCGTGCGGCGTCGCGACCGGTGCCGGCCCGGCGGACGCGTACGTGCGGGCCCGCGACGCGGACACCCTGGCCGCCTTCGGTGGCATCGTCGGGCTCAACCGGCCGATCGATGTGGCGGCCGCGCGGGCGCTCGTCGCGACGTTCATCGAAGCGGTCATCGCACCTGGTGCCGACGCTGAAGCGCTCGCGATCCTGGCCGCGAAACCGAATCTGAGGGTTGTGACGACGGACTTCAGTCAGATTCCTGCCGGCGATCGCGACATCCGCACGCTCGTCGGCGCGATCGTTGAACAGAGCCGCGACCGCGTCACGGAAGCGGCGACGAGCTGGCCTGACGGTCAGATCAGGATCGTGACGAAGCGGCAGCCATCCGTTCAGGAATGGCACGCCCTGCGGTTCGCCTGGTGCGTGTGCGCGCACGTGAAATCGAACGCGGTGATCTTCACTGCCGCCGATCGCACGCTGGCGATCGGCGCGGGACAGATGAGTCGCGTGGACGCCGTGCAACTCGCCCGCATGAAGGCGACGAGTGCGGGATCAGATCTGTTGCGCGGCTCCGTCGCCGCGTCGGATGCGTTCTTCCCGTTCCGCGACGGTCTTGACGCGGTCGCCGGGGCGGGTGCCACGGCCGTCGTTCAGCCGGGCGGCTCAGTCCGTGACGAGGAAGTCATCGCCGCGGCTGATGAACATGGTCTGGCGATGGTGTTCACCGGGCGGCGGCATTTCAGACACTAAACGTTTCGAGTCGTATCTGCGGGCGCAGAAATGTCACATCCATCGCGCCGTATTTCCGCTACATTCCGGCTGTGGATGCCGTCTAACATCCAGGAGGATCTATGAATCGTCGCGGATTCTTACTGGGAGCCCTGTTGCTTGGTACGGTCGGTCTGTTACCGAGGCATGTGCTGGCGCAGGACCCGCAACCGCAGACCCCTGCCAACCCCTGCACCCCGGGTGAAGGACGTGGACGCCGTGGTGAAGGCGGTGGACGCCGAGGTGAGGGTGGTGGGCGCCGGGGTGAAGGTGGTGGACGCGGCCCTCGTCAAGGTGGGCGCGGCCCCCGTGAAGGTGGACGGGGACCACGTGAAGGCGGGCGCGGCCCCCGCGAAGGCGGAAGAGGCCCACGCGAGGGCGGACCGCGCCGAGGCGGCCAGCCGCCGTGTGATCCGCCGGCGGCTCCTCAGTAGAGTGCCTAAGGTGCCTAAGGTGCCTAAGGTGCGTTAGGTACCTCAGGCACCCCCCATTCTCTGGAACTTTTCCCCTTCATCCTGCAATCACCTCCCGGATGCAGGACATCGCGGTTCCCGACTATCCCGCTCAGTCCGATCGGGAGCTTGTCGAGCGGACGGCCGCTGGCGATCGCGAGGCCTTCGCGGCGCTCTACCGGCGTCACCAGGGAGCGGTGTACCGCTTCGCGCGGCTGATGACCGGCTCGACTCCCGCCGCCGAGGACGTCGTCCAGGAAGTGTTTCTCATCCTGATGAAAGACGCCGCGAAGTATGACGCCGCGCGTGCGGCGTTGACGACGTATCTGTTCGGCGTGACGCGTCGTGTGACGCGGCGCCGGCTTCTTCGTGAGCGGCGCCTGGTCGCCGTGGACCTCGGTCGCGGCGTGGCGCGCTGGGGCGTGACGCCGGACGTCGGCGAGGCGCTCGAGCGGACCGACGCCCTGCAGCAATTGCGACACGCCATCCTGTCGCTGCCCTCGCGGTACCGGGAAGTGGTGATCCTCTGCGATCTCGAAGGCGTGACGTACGACACGGCGGCAGGATTGATCGGTTGCGCACTCGGAACGATCCGATCGCGTCTGCATCGCGCGCGGCAGATGCTGGCGACGAAGCTGCGCCGGAGTGACGGACGCCACAGTGTCAAACCCGTTGTCATGAGGTGTGCGATATGAGCAGTCGAGACGACGACATCGGCGCCTGGCTTGACGCGTTGCGCCAGGCGGAGTCGGATGATGCGGCTCCTGCGCATGTCGAGGCCGCGGTGATGCACGCGTGGGATGTCGCCCATCCAACAGCGGCGCAGGTCCGTGCCTTCTCCGTCGCATCCCGGCTCGGTTCACTGGCGGCGGCTGCGGTGCTGGCGATCGGCCTGGGCGTACTCGGCGGGCACCTTCGCTCTGTGCAGCCCGCGGTGCCGTCGCTCGCAGCAGAGGCCTCCTCACCCGTCATTCTGGTCGGCGAACGGCTTCGTGACGGAGAGGAAATCCGGCTGGTCCGCATGCGAATGCCGGCATCCACTCTTCACGCGCTCGGAGTGACATCAATCGCCGCCCGTGACGTCGACGTTGACGTCATCGTCGGCGAGGACGGTGTCGCTCGCGCGCTCAGGTTGAACCCGTAGTGTCCGCCTTCAGGCAGACCTGCCGCTTTGTAGTGTCCGCCTTCAGGCGGACCTCCGCTTTAAGGAGATCGCAATGAAGCCCCATCGTGTCGCGACGTTCGTTCTGGTCGGACTGACTCTGAGCGCCGCTGCGGCGCACGCGCAGTCGAGCGCGTCTGGCGGAGGGCGCGGCGTTGTCGCCGTGGTTCGCGGAGCGGGATTCCAGATCACAGAGTCCGCTCCGATCGAAGTCGCGCCTGTGAAGAACGCGCCGTTCGCCGCTCAGGCCGTCACCGAGTTTACCCAGACACTCGAAGATGGCAACCGCATCGATCGCCGCTATCAGTCGTCGGTGGCGCGCGACAGCCGCGGCCGCACACGGCGCGAAGAAGAGATCGCGTTGATCGGTCCGCTCTTCGCAACAGCCAACGCCGGCGCCCCACGGCTTGTCACGATCGTCGACGCGGATGCTGGTGTCACCTATACGCTCGACGAAGAGCAGCACATCGCGTTTCGAAGCCTGCCCGCCGCCGACAAGAAGCTCGTGGAACTCAACAAGCTGTTAGACAGTGTGAAAGCGAAGGTGACAGGACCCAACAGCGGAGGAGGTGGCCGTGGCGCGGCTGCGGCCGATCTGAAGAAGGAAGCCATCCTGCAGAAGCAGGCGGACGGCGACGAGCAGGTAACGATCCAGGATCTCGGAACGAAAACGATCGAAGGCGTGCGTGCTCAAGGGCAGCGAGCAACCACGACCATCCCGGCCGGGACCATCGGCAACGCGCGGCCGATCGAGATCGTGTCCGAACGCTGGTTCTCGCCGGAATTGCAGATGCCGGTCCTCATCACGCGGCGCGATCCGCGAAACGGCGAGACAACCTACCGGTTGACGAACATCCTGCGAGGGGAACAACAGGACGGTCTCTTTACTGTGCCAGCGGGCTACGAGGTGAAAGACGGAGCCCTGAAGTTCAAATTGCTGGAGGTCGCGAAAACCAAGAAGATCGACGTGTCAACGAAGCCCTAGACATCTCTACACCGCGGCGGCGTCGATCGCTTTCAGGAGTTCGGTCACGCCAACGGTGGCGGGACCAAACCTGGCGACTGCGATGCCAGCAGCCTCGTTGGCCAGCCTGGCCGCTTCGGGAATCGTCGCACCCGCCGCCATCGCCAGCGCCAGTGTCGCGATGACGGTGTCGCCGGCGCCGGTCACGTCCGCCACCTCCCGCGCCGCTGCCGGGAGGTGCGCTTCAACCCCGTCCGCGAGCAGCCACATTCCCTGATCCCCGCGGGTCATCAGGACACTCTGGCACTGCGCGCGTTCGCGAAACAGCCGCGCCGCCCGGCGCGCGTCGTCCTCGCTGCGTACGCGCATGTTCGCGGCGATCTCCGCCTCGTGGTGGTTCGGGGTGACGACCGTGGTGCCGGAGTAATAGTCCACGTGGGGGATTTTCGGATCCACCAGCACCGGAACATTCTGTTCGGCCGCCGCCGCGACCGCCGCCTTCACCACCGCGCGTGTGATGCACCCTTTCAGATAGTCGGAGATGACGATCGCCGACGTGTGTCGCGCATGCTTCTGAATCTCCGCGATGACGCGATGCTCGATCTCGTCCCTGATCTCGGCGTCGACCTCGTAATCGATCCGCGCCACTTGCTGGTTCCGCTCGGTGACAACGCGGACTTTGGTGGTCGTCAGGCGCGTGGGGTCGCCCACCAGCGCCGGCGCGATACCGGCTTCGCGGCACGCACGCGTCAGTGTCGCCGCGCCCTCATCTGTGCCGGTGACGGCCACGAGCGTCGCTGAGCCGCCCAGGGCGGCCACGTTATTGGCAACGTTGGCCGATCCGCCCATCCGATGCAGTTCGTGATCGAACGCGACGACGGGTACCGGCGCCTCGGGCGAGAGCCGCGTGACGCGGCCGACGACGAACTTGTCGAGCATCGCGTCGCCGATGACCAGCACATGCGCGCCCACGAAGCTGTTGGTGATCTGTCGTGCCCGTTCCGGCTGGACGCTGGGGAGAAGCATTCAGGCAGCGCGGCGCGCTTCGACGGACGCGGTGTTCAACGCCGCGAAGGGAAGCGTAATCAACACGAGGAAGAGCATCAGGAACTCGGAGTCGCCAAAGTTGTACTCGAACAGTCCTGCGGCAAGCATTGCGGACAGGACTGCCAGCGCCGCCGCTGGCAGCAGCCGGTCAGTGCTCCCGCGGACGAGACGAACGAGCGCGACGCCCAGGCTGACGACAAACCAGAGGAAGACCGCCAGGGCGGGAAGCCCGCGCTCGGCCGCGATCTGCATCGGCACGTTGTGCAGGTGCGGGTTCACCGGCTGCACCGCGTAGGCGGGTCGATACTGCGGGTAGACCCGCTGGACCATCGCCGGTCCGACGCCGGTCAGCGGATGGTCGCGCACGATGCCCTGGCCGACCTCCAGCATCGCGAGCCGATCCTGGTTCGACGGGTCGCGCAAATCAAACATCGACATCATGCGATTGGTGACGTTGTCCGGGGCGAGCGCGAACACCAGCGCAATCGCGACCGGAAGGAGCGCCGTCAGCCGGAAGTCGCGGAGCGCCAGCAGCACGGCGACGGCGACGCACGCGCCGACCCAGGCGTTGCGGCCCAGGCTGACCGCGAGTGCGACGACGAGCGCAGGCATGACGAGCGCGGGCCAGATGCGATCGCGGCTGCCGAAGACGACCCGCGCCACGGCCGCGCAGAGCACCAGCATCAATGTGCCCGAATAGGTCATGTAATGCGTGAGCGCGCCCTCAGGGCGCAGCCGCAGACTGTCGTAGTGGAGCAGACCGTACTGGACGATGCCGATGGCGGCACTCACCGCGCCGACGGCCAGGATGACGTCGATCACCAGCAGGGCATTTCGGCCGCGCGCGACGTAATACACCAACGGAACGATCAGCAACAGGACGAGCTGCTTGCTGTCGATGACGCTGGCGAGTGGGTCGATCGAGAACGCCGCAGAGACTAACGTGACACCCGCGTACGCGAGCAGCGGCAGCATGAACCCCGGTGCGGCCGGCCGTGCGTGATCGCGAACCAGGAGGGCCACCCACGCCATCAGGGCGGCGGTGAGCAGAATTCCCGCCGCCGCGATCGAGAGCTGCAGCGATGCGACGAAGGCGAGCAGCAGCCATAGAGCCATGCGCTCGAGGCTGAACGCGGATCGTGCGCCGATGGCGGGCATCGTGGTCGTCGTCATGCGCGCGTTCCGCCCTGTCCGCCGGAGCGCGCAGCGCGAAGGTGGATCATCTCGGTTTGATGCTGCAGCGCCCGGCCCGTGGCGGCCACAACCTGATCGGCGCTGATGCGCGTCAGGCAGCGGAAATCGCCAGGCGCGCAGCGACGCTGATCGCAGGGGCGGCAGGGCAGTGGGCCGGCGTCAACCATCTCGGTGAACCAGCGGGGATCGCGCCACGGCCGCGAACGTTCGGGCAGTGTCGGCCCGAGCAGCGCGACGATCGGGGTCTCCGTCGTGGCGGCGATGTGAAGCGGTCCGCTGTCGCCTCCAATGTACACCGCGGAGATGCTGGTCAGTGCACGCAGTTCCGCGAGGTCGTAGTCACCTTCAAGGATCCGTCCACCGGCGGCCCCGGCCAGCGCTCGTGCATCCCGTGCGATCGCTGCGGCGGCGTCATGATCGGATGGCCCGGAGACGAGGATCACGCGAAGGCGATTGTCCTGCCGTGCGAGGGCGCCGGCGGCGGCCGCGAACGACTCCGCCGGCCATCGCCGGAACGGGTTTCCTGCGCTGACGTGCATGATGACGAGCGGATCGTTCGGACCGATGCCTGCCTGCGCGAGCTTCGTCCGCACGCGCGCCCCGGCCGCCGGATCCTCGGCCATCTCCATCGGCTCGCGAACCGGATCGCACCCGTCGATGCCTAACGGGCGCAGCAGGTCGGCCTGGTTCTGCACCGAGTGGCGCGGTGTCAGGTCGGGGGACCGCTCCACGACGTGCGTGTACATCCACGATCGACCGGCGATCGAGTAGCCGATGCGCATGGGCGCGCGGCTGACCCAGGTCAACCAGGCGGCTCGCGGCCCGCCGTGAAGGTCGATGGCGATATCGAAGCGGCCGTGGCGGAGGTGCCGCGCCATCGCGAGATCGTCGCGCACGCGTGCGAACCCCGAGCGCTTCGGGATGACAAGCAGTTCGTCGATGTTGCGATTCCCGGCGAGCACGGGCGCGGCCGCAGGCTCAACCAGGTACGACACGTGAGCGTCCGGGAAACGGCGACGAAGTGCGCGAAGGGTCGGCGTGGTAAAGGCGACGTCGCCGATCAGGCGAAGCCGGGTCAGAAGGATCCGCGGCGCGTCAGGCTTCGATTGTCGCCTCGTCAATGAGCATCACCGGAATGTCGTCCCTGATGGGGTACACGCGTTTGCATTGCTCGCACTTCAGGGCAGCGCCATTGTGGACGAGTTTTACGGGGGTCTTGCAGTTCGGACAGGCCAGAATTTCCAGCAGTTCGGCGTCTACCGCCATGTGTCCTCCGGGATCCGAAGGACTATAACATCTTGAAGTAAAATCGTTTACCTCATGCTGCACATCCATCTTCCGCAACGCCTCGCGCTCGTCCTCGTAGTCCTTGGGCTGAGCCCGGCTGCGGGCATCGCGCAGCAGAACTCGACCAACCCATATTTCGAATTCCTGCAGGCCCGCCGGCTCGAGGGCGAGGGAAACTCTGATGGCGCGCTTGCCGCGCTGCAGCGAGCTGCCGCCGCCGATCCGCGATCGGCGGAGATCAAGTCCGAGATCGCCGCGCTGTATGCGCGCCGCAATCCTCCGGCTCGCGCCGAAACCGAACGGTTCGCCAAGGAAGCGCTCGCGATCGACGAGAACAACGTTCAGGCGAACAGCACACTGGGCTATCTCTACGCCGGCTCTGGGGCACCTCGGAACGCAACCCTGACTCCAGAGGACGTCAAGAGCTCGATTCTGTACCTCGAGCGCGCTGCAGCGGGAACGATCGGCACCGACCTGCAGATGCAGTTCACGCTCGGGCAGATGTACCTCCGCGACAATCAGCCGCAGAAGGCCATCCAGGCGCTCGCTCGAGTCGTGTCGCAGAATCCGGGCTTTGCGACCGGACGACAACTGCTGGCGAACGCGTACGTCGCCGCCGGCGATCTGAAGGGCGCTATCGGGACGCTGCAGGAAGTGGTCGAGTACCTGCCGGCCCTCGCCTTCGACCTCGGCCGGTATCTCGAGCAGGACGGACAGTTGAAAGAAGCCGCCGCAGCCTACACGGTGGCGCTGTCCCAGCAGCCCAACAATCGTCAGCTCAAGCTGCTGCGCATTGCGGCGCTTTACAACGCGAAGGAATTCACCGAAGCGGCACGCTACGCAGGTGAGGCGCGAAAGCAGCATCCGGACGACGTGAACTTCCCGCGACTGCAGGCGCGCGCGCTGTTCGACGGGGGCGACAAGAGCGGTGCGATTACGGTGGCTGAATCGGCGGCGAAGGCGTTTCCGAAGGATGCCCAGACCCAGTTCGTGCTGGTGGATCTCTACCAGGACGCCGGCCGGTCGGCCGATGCGGAAAAGCTGCTGCGGCAGATGCTGGCCAACGAGCCGGCGAATCCGCGGGTGCTCAACCACCTCGGCTACCTGCTGGCCAATCGCGGGGATCAGCTCGAAGAAGCCATCACCCTGGTTCGCAAAGCGCTCGACGCCGATCCCGGCAGGCCCGAGTACCTGGACAGCCTCGGGTGGGCTTACTTCAAGCGCGGAGAGATGAACGAGGCGGTGAAGTACCTCGCCCAGGCGGCGGACAAGCTCCCGGCCAACTCCGAAGTTCAGGATCATCTCGGTGACGCCTACGCGAAGCGCGGATCGACTCAGGACGCGATTGCCGCGTGGACCAAAGCACTCAACGGTGACGGGCAGGGGATCGAGAAGGCGACCATCGAACGCAAGCTCCAGGACGCGAAGAAGAAGCTTCCAAGCAAATAGATGTGATCAACTCCCAACCGCCGACTCCCCACTCCCAGAGCAGTCACTCCCGAGCGTTTCGTTTGGGCATTGGGAGTTGGGGATTGGCGATTTTCTTTTCTTCCTGCGCCTCCCTTCCCAGGCCGATTGCGCTCCCGTCCGACCCTGGAACGCCGCTTGCCGACTTCGCCGCCGTGCACGCGCAGTTGTCGTCGGCGTGCACGGCCGTTCGTACGCTGACGATGGAAATAGGTCTTTCAGGACGCGCAGGGAGTGAGCCGCTGCGTGGACGGGTCATCGCCGGATTCGAGCGGCCCTCGTCCATGCATCTCGAAGGGGTGGCACCCTTCGGAGGGCCGGTGTTCGTCCTTGCCGCTCGCGGTGGTTCCGCGACGCTGCTGCTGACACGGGAGGATCGGATCATCCGCAACGCTCCGCCCGAGGCGATCCTCGGCGCGCTGACCGGTGTGGCATTGGATCCAGCGGATCTCCTGGCGGTCTTCACCGGCTGTGTCGTACCGGGACCGCGGGCGATCGCCGGTCATCTGCATGCCGGCGGGCTCGCGTCCATCGACGTCGAGAGCGGCGACCAGGGAACCCAGCGCCGGACGGCGACGCTCTATCTCCGCCGCAATGGCTCGCAGTGGGAACTCCGCGCAGCGAAGCGGGATCGCTGGCAGATTGAATACACGCCCGGGGCCGGTTCGTTTCCGCAGTCGGTGCGGCTCATCTCAACGAATCCGGATGTCGTCGTCGGCATCACTGCGGCGCTGTCGCAGATTGAAACCAATCAGGATCTGGATCCCAAGGCGTTTACCGTTGAGGAGCCGAAGAACGTGATGCCGCTGACGGTCGATGAATTACGGCGGGCGGGGCCGCTCAGAGAAAAATGATTCGCCTTCGCCCTTCCGGCTCCGGCGGACACGTTCTGCTCGCGATTCTCGTCGCGCTGGGCTGCGCCATCGGACCACTCGGAGCCCAGGGCCGCGGCGGCGCGCCTGTCTACGGCTACGAGGTCGTCAAGGTGTACCCGCACGATCGGGAGGCGTTCACGCAAGGGCTGTTGTATCGCGACGGTGTTCTCTACGAGAGCACGGGTCTCAACAGCCGATCGTCGCTGCGCAAGGTCCAGCTCGAAACCGGCAAGGTGTTGCAGCAGGTCCCCGTCGAATCGCGCTACTTCGCGGAAGGCCTCACCGACTGGGGCGGGCGTCTGGTCCAGCTCACGTGGAACACCAACATCGGCTTCGTCTACGATCTCGCATCCTTCAAGCAGCTGCAGACATTCAGCTACACGGGCGAGGGTTGGGGGCTGGCGCGCGACGACCGGCGAATCATCATGAGCGACGGCACGTCCACGCTTCGCTTCCTCGATCCGCAGACGCTGAAGGTGACCGGCCAGGTGCAGGTGACCGACGGCAGTGTGCCAGTGCGCGACGTGAACGAGCTCGAGTTCATCGACGGCCAGGTCTATGCGAACGTCTGGCTCACCGATCGCATCGCGATGATTGCGCCGGACACCGGCCGGGTGACCGCCTGGATCAACCTCGCCGGCTTGATGTCGAAAAGCGGATTATCTGGCGACGCCGTGCTGAACGGGATCGCGTATGACGCGCAGCGGAAGCGGCTGTTCGTGACCGGGAAGCTGTGGCCGTCGCTGTTCGAGATCCGCATACGGCGCTGACGCTCACTCGATGACATCATCGCTGCAGCAGAGCGTCACGGTCCGCGCCCACGCCAAGATCAACCTCGATCTTCGCGTCCTTGGCCCGCGGGCGGACGGGTATCACGAGCTGCGGACCGTCTTCCAGTCCATCGCGCTACACGACGTGATCCAATGCGTTGCGCGCGAAGGGCCGCTGGCCATTGAATGCGCCGCCGCCGGCGTGCCGCTCGATGGATCGAACCTGGTCTGGCGCGCCGCGGAAGCCCTGTGGCGCGCGCTGAGAAGGCCCACACCGGTCCGCGACGTCGTGATCAGGCTGGAGAAGCACATCCCGCTGCAGGCGGGTCTCGGCGGTGGCAGTACCGATGCGGCGGCGACGCTGATGGCGCTGGCCACATTGTGGAAGGTACCGGTGCGTCCGGCGCAGTTGACGGACGTGGCGGCGACCCTCGGAGCAGATGTGCCGTTCTTCCTGTCGGGCGGCACGGCGCTCGGACTCGGGCGCGGCGACGAGGTCTATCCGCTTGCCGACCTGGCACGGCACTGGATCGTGCTGCTCGTGCCCGGCTTCGGCGTGTCGACGGCCGACGCCTACAACTGGTACGACTCGGAGCGTGACCTGTCGCGCGGCGCGAGCGCGCGTGAGCCGCAGCACGTGCCCGGACCCTGGCCGTCGCGCGCGGCCCAGATGATCAACGATCTCGAGGCGCCGATCGCCAGGCATCATCCCGAGATCGATCAGATGCGCACGGCGTTGCGGCGCGCCGGGGCGCTGGCCGCGGCGATGTCCGGCAGCGGCTCCGCGGTGTTCGGGTTGTTTCAGAAGCGCGCCGATGCGCTGGCCGCTGTGGAGCGTTTGTCGGGATCGGGCTGGCGGGTCCTCCTGACCGAATCGCTCGACCGCGGTGACTATGCGCGCCGCAGCCGGCCGATGCTGCGACGCCGGGCGGCGTGAACAGTCGCGTGAAAGCACTCCTGCTCGTGCTGCTCGCCGCGGCCGTGGTGCCCTTCTTCGTCAAGCTCGCCGACTCGTCGATCTGGGACGCGAACGAGGCCTACTACGTCGAGACGCCGCGGGAGATGATCGAGAGCGGCGACTACCTCAACCCGTCCTTCAACTACGAACCGCGATTCAACAAGCCGGTCCTCAGCTACTGGATCGTCGCTGGCCTGTACCGCGTCTTCGGCGTCTCGATCGCGGTGGAGCGGCTGGGAATCGCTGCGCTGGCGATGATCATGATCGTCGCGGCGTGGTTTCTCGCCCGCGCCGCCTCCTCGCATCCGTGGGCGCCGCCCCTGGCAGCGCTGGGCCTGGCCGTTGGTCCGCGCTTCTTCATGTTCAGCCGTCGCATCTTCGTCGACATGGCGGTCACTACGATGATGACGCTGACGCTGCTGTTCTTCGCGCTTGCGGAGCGGTATCCCTCACGGCGCCGGCTGTTTCTCACGCTGATGTATGTCTCGGTCGGCCTTGGTGTGCTGACCAAGGGTCCCGTGGCGGCCGCGATTCCGTTTCTCGTGTTCGTCACGTATCTTGCCGTTCATCGTGAACTCGGCCGGCTGCGGGAGATGATGATCCCGACGGGCGCGATGATCGCGCTGCTCATTGCCGCGCCATGGTATGTCGCGCTGTACCTCCAGCACTGGTGGACCTACATCACCGGGTTTTTCATCGGTGAGAATGTCGGTCGCTTCACCGAAACCATTGGCGTCCAACAGAGGGGGCCGTTCTTCTACCTGAAGGTCCTCCCCGGCGACATGCTCCCCTGGTCGCTGTGCCTGCCGGCGATCGTCTACGCGTGGCTTCGCGATCGCCGAGCTCGCCAGGATGGTTCGTCACTCCGAGTCCGTACGCTGCTCCTGCTCTGGATCGCGGTCACCATCGTGTTCTTCTCGCTGTCACAGACCAAGCAGGATCTCTACGTCTTCCCGATTGTCGCTGCGGTGGCCGCGCTCGGAGGCGACTGGGTTGCACGTAGTATCCGGCTTCAGCCGGACCAACGGAACGCCTGGTTTACCGCCACGTTCGCCGTCATCGGCATCGTGATGGCGGCCCTCGGCGGGGTCGTGATCTATCTGTTCAGCGGCGACACGCCCGTGTACCTGGTGAGCGGGGCGAGGGAGTCCGCGCTGATCATGATCGCGGGCGGAGTACTTGTTGCTGTCCTTCCGTGGCTGCGACAGACGTTTGCCGCAGTGGCGGCCGTGCTGGGTGTACTGATTGCCTTCAACTGGATGCTGGCGCTCTGGTCGCTGCCGTCATTCGAGCAGTTCAAGCCGGTGGTGCCATTGAGCCGCGTCATTGCGCAGAACGCCGGCCCGCAGGATGTGATCGCGCACTCCGAAGTGGCCCTGCCGAGCATGGTGTATTACCTGCGTCGTCACATCGAGGACGATCTCTATTCCGATCAGTTGGCGGAGCTCCTGCGATCCGACCGTCGCGTGTTCGCGGTCTTGCCCGCGGATCGATACGAGGCGCTGAGGGGAGGGTACGGCGTCGAGACATGCGTCGTTGCCCGTCATCAGACTGCCGACATCAAGCTCCGGTCGCTGCTGGAGCGATGGGCGCCGCCCGAGGTGCTGGTCATTACCAACAAATGTCGCCCGTAGCACGTCCCGAAGCACGCGAGGAGACGGCGTGTAATCTGTGCGGCTCGCGGAATGACGTGGTCGTCGGCACGCGCGATCGCGATGGTCACCCTCTCCGCACCGTCCTGTGCCAGACCTGCGGCCTCGTGTGGACGAATCCGCGCCCGACAACCGCGGAGATGAACGCGTACTACGGGACGACTTACCGGGCGGACTACAAGGGCCAACGCACTCCGCCATTGCGCAAGATCGTGCGCGGCTTCATCGGCGCAGCAGATCGACGGATGATGCTGCGGCCTCTGTTGGCGCCCCGTAAAGGGGCGCCCTACGACACGCCACGTAGGGCACCCCTTTACGGGGTGCCGCCGCGGATGCTGGATGTCGGGTGTGGGGCTGGCGAGCTCGTCTATCTGATGCGGCACGACGGCGTGGATGCCTCGGGCCTCGATCCCGGAATTGAGTTCGCAGAGTTTGCTCGAGCGGTTCTGGGGGTCCCGATCCAGACGGCGGCCGTTGACGCTGCGGTCGTGCCCCCGGCGTCACAGGATCTCGTCACGATGTTTCACGCCCTGGAGCACGTGCCCGATCCGCGCGGTGTGCTGTCTACCGTGCGCGGCTGGTTGACGCCCGGCGGGCACCTGGTTGTCGAGGTCCCCAACATCAGTGCGCGTGTGCAGGCGCCGTCACACCAGTATCACTACGCGCATCTGCACCACTTCACAGGCGCCACGCTTGGCGCGATGGGAGAGGCCGCCGGCCTGCGACTGGTGAGTACCGCCTATACCGGCGACCGCGGCAACGTGATTTGCGTGTTCGAACGGACCGACGACGGGCAGCGGCCTCCGGTCGGGCTGGAAGCCGAGGCGGCCCGCACGTTGGCCGAGCTGCGCTCGCATACGGCGCTGCGCCACTACACGTCGCCCGTTCCCTTCACTCGGGCGCTCGGCCGTTTGCGGCGCCGTCTAGCGGAAAACCGGCTGCTTCTCCGGCTAAAGTCGGTCGATGACGTGCTTCGCTGGGCCGATTCTCTCGCCGAAGCCCACCCCGAACGTCGAGCCTGAACCTGAAACCGAACCCGGAAGCGGGAACATGGAAGTATGAACGCCAGATTTGCTGATGGCCGTTAACCTCGTCTACACTAAGAGTTTCCAGTAGCGCGGGCGGGCGATTCCTTAGAGATCCAAGACGAACTGGGGCGTGGCCAAGTGGTAAGGCGCGGGTCTTTGGATCCCGTATTCGAAGGTTCGAATCCTTCCGCCCCAACCAAACGAACATGAAACGACCGCCGCTCAGCGGTGCAGGACTGATGGCAACGGGCTTTGGCGATCTGAAGATCTTTTCCGGCAGCGCACACCCGCAGCTGACGAAGGACATCGCCGATTTCCTGGGTATTCCACTGGGGCAGGCCCGGCTGCGCCGGTTTCCGGACAGCGAAGTGTCGTTTCAGATCGACGAGAACATCCGCGGCGCCGACGTCTTCATCGTGCAGCCGACGTCGAACCCGGTGGACGAGCATCTGATGGAGATGCTGGTCATGATCGATGCGTTCCGGCGATCGTCGGCGGCACGCATCACGGCGGTGATTCCGTATTACGGTTACGCCCGCCAGGATCGGAAGGACAAGCCGCGCGTGCCGATCTCCGCGAAGCTGGTCGCCAACCTGCTGAGCGCGGCCGGCACCAACCGTGTCTTGACGATGGATCTGCACAAGGCGCAGATCCAGGGGTTCTTTGATATTCCGGTCGACCACCTGTTCGCGGCGCCCGTCATCGTCGAGTACTGCACGCGGCTGCAGGCCGAGAATCTGACGATCGTGTCGCCCGATGCCGGCGGTGCCGAGCGCGCCCGCGCGTATGCAAAGCGGCTCGATGCGGAGCTGGCGATCGTGGACAAGCGGCGTACCGAAGACGGGACCGCCGAAGTGATGAACGTGATCGGTGACGTCGAAGGGCGCACTTGCATCCTGCAGGATGACATCATCGACACCGCCGGAACGATTCAGAAGGCCGCCGATGCGCTCAAGAAGGCGGGCGCGGAGCGCGTGCTCGCGTGTGCGGTGCACGGGGTGCTGTCGGGACCGGCGACCGAGCGCATCGAGAAGTCGCCGCTCGATCAGATGATCGTGACGAATTCGATTCCGCTGCCCGAGGCCGCGCAGCAGTGCAAGAAGATCGTCGTCCTGTCGGTGGCGCGGCTGCTGGGCCAGGCGATCCGGAATATCCACGAGGAGACGTCGGTCTCCTCGCTGTTTGTGTAGTGTCCGGCTTTAGCCGGACCGGTAATAGAGAGAGTTATGGACGCTACGCTTGAAGCTGTAAAGAGAGAAGGTCGCGGGAAGAACGAGGCCAATCGTCTGCGTGCCTCGGGGCAGATTCCCGCGGTGGTCTACGGGTCGAAGAAGGAAGGCAAGACGCCGGAAGGCGTGGCGCTCGCCGTCGATCCGAAATCGCTGTTGCGTATTCTGCACTCGGATTCGGGCGCCAATACCCTGATCACCCTCCGCGTTGACGGCACCGAAGCGCGCGTGATGGTCAAGGAATACCAGCTCGATCCAGTCACGCACCATCTGCTCCATGCCGACTTCTACCAGCTGGCGATGGACAAGGCGATCACCGTCACCGTGCCAATCGTCCTCAAGGGCGAGGCGCGCGGCGTCAAGCAGCAGGGTGGCATCGTCGATTTCATCACGCGTGACATCGAGGTGCAGTGTCTGCCGACCGACATTCCGGAGAACATCCCCGTTGATGTCACGGAGCTGAACCTGCATGACTCGATTCGCCTGAAGGACCTGGCCCAGGGTGAGAAGTGGAAGGCGATCACCGACGGCGAGACGATGATCGTGCACGTCGTGATGCCGAAGGCCGAGGAGGCGGCGGCAGCGGCGACGGATGCGACGGCGGAAGCTGCCGCGCCGGCGGCGACAGCCGAGCCCGAAGTGATCAAGAAGGGCAAGGAAGAGAAGGAAGAAAAAGAGAAGAAGTGAAGCTGATCGTTGGGCTCGGGAAT
>Ga0207701_10002699_pt1 | contig 18337 bp, 17 predicted proteins | sample KBSSwiSSwithPhiX_FD_184294 | JGI IMG/M metagenome (GOLD analysis project Ga0207701, IMG submission 184294) | Switchgrass rhizosphere bulk soil microbial communities from Kellogg Biological Station, Michigan, USA, with PhiX - S5 (SPAdes) (version 2) | ecosystem: Environmental > Terrestrial >... | reverse complement strand
GAGGAGCGCAGCGAGAAATTTATCCCTTAACCGACTGACCTTTAGCGCTATCTAAAAAATGCTGAAACTCACTCTTGGATTCATCTCCGCATTCAACGAGCGCGTCGATCCGCTCATGAATGGCACGGTCAAAGCGGAAGGCATTGAATTGATCCCAACCTATTCGCATCCCGCCGAGACTTTTTGGCGCCAGCTCAAGTTCGGAGAATTCGAAGTCGCCGAAATGTCGATGTCATCTTTTCTGATCGCAAAATCCCAGGGCTCCGACATGGTGGCCCTGCCGGTATTTCCCAGCCGGCGGTTGTTCCAGACCGAGTTGTCGTATCATGTCGACTCTGGCATCACGAAGCCCGGAGATCTCGCCGGAAAAAAACTCGGGGTCGCCGAATACCAGCAAACCGCCGCGCTCTGGATCCGCGGTATCTTGGAACACGATTTCGGCGTGTCGCAATACAACATTCACTGGCACATGGAACGCAGCGAAGAGATGAGCCATGGCGGCGCCACCGGATTCAAGCCTCCGGCGGGGATCTCCTTCAATCGGATCGCCGCGAACAAGAGTTTAGTCTCGACTTTATTAGGAAACGAACTGGACGTCGCCCACGTCGCCAGCCCTTTTGTTCTCCAGGCCAATACGCTCGATCGCTCGAGCCGCATCGTCGGGAAAAATGACTGGAGCAAAATCCGGCCGCTGTTTCCCGATCGCATGATCGAGGCTGAGCGTTTCTTCAAAAAGCATGGTTTCCTGCCGGTCAATCACACTTACATTATTCGCGGCGATATTTATCGAAAATATCCGTGGATCGCCTTCAATCTTTATAGTGGCTTCGTCAAGGCGAAAGCGCTCGCGCGACAAAAACTGGCGGAGTCCATTCCCAGCGCTTTGTTCTTCGGCTCCGAGTACCTTGCCATGACGCGTCGACTGGTCGATGACGATCCCTTTCCGTACGGCATCAAGGCAAACCAGGCGATGCTCGATACGATCACGAGCTATTCTCATGAACAAGGCTTGACGCCGCGCCAGATGAAACCCGAGGAACTCTTCGCCGAGCAAACCCTCAGCTTATGACAAATCGTAGGGGCGCGGCATGCTGCGCCCTCTAATGCGGCAAAACAAGCGATGTCGAACTTAACCCTGAGTTTTATCTCCAACTACAACGAACGGGTCGAGCCGCTCATGAATGGCGCGGTGAAGCCCGAAGGCATCGAGATCATTCCCACCTACTCGCATCCTTCGGAAACGTTTTGGCGCCAGCTCAAATTTCAGGAATTCCACATTGCCGAAATGTCCATGTCTTCCTATTTAATCGCGCGTTCGCGCGGCGCCGATATGATTGCCCTGCCGGTGTTCCCCAGCCGCCGGTTTTTTCACGCAGAGCAGTCCTATCACGTCGGTTCGGGCATCAAAGAGGCGGGCGATTTAGACGGCAAGCGCATCGGCGTCGGCGAGTATCAACAGACGGCGGCACTTTGGACCCGCGGCGTGCTCGAACATGATTTCGGTGTGTCTCAGTACAAAGTTCACTGGTACATGGAACGGACGGAAGAATTGAGCCACGGTGGCGTCACCGGTTTTATTCCGCCGGCGGGCATTTCGTTTCACCGCATACCGCCGGCGAAAAGCCTGGCGACCATGCTCGTCAATGGTGAAATCGATGTCGCACCGATCGCAAGCCACCTCTCGCGCACGGTCAATATTATTGATCGTTCGACTCACATTCGCGGCAGTGAAGGTGACTGGTCCAATGTCAAACCGCTTTTCCCGGACGAAATCGGCGAAGCGAAACGCTTCGTCGCCAAGCATGGGTTTGTTCCGGTAAATCATACTTACATCATTCGCGGCGATCTTTATCGCGAGCAACCGGAAATCGCTACCAAACTTTACCAGGCGTTTCTCTCTGCCAAGGAGAAAGCGACGGCGACACTGTTGGAACGGACCCCGGCAGCACTGATTTTTGCGCCGGAATATCTCGCCATGACTCGTTCGATCTTGGGTGATGACCCATTTCCTTACGGGATCGAAGCTAACAGATCGATGATCGATACGATCGCCAGCTACTCGCATGAGCAAGGCCTGACACCGCGCAAAATGACGACCGAAGAGTTATTCGCAAACGAAATACTGGATTCGTAATGGCAATGTAAAGCATCAGAACCGGCAAGGATTTCTCGCCTGCTCGAAATGACAGCTAAACGCGATTGTCGCGGGGCGCTCGGTGAGCTTCGTCAGGCTAATGACGCGAGAGATCTTTCCGAACGTGGAGCCGTAATGTATGCCGAAACTTAGACTGAGTTTCATCTCCGGATTCAACGAGCGCGTCGATCCGCTCATGAAAGGGATCGTCGAGGCGGAGGGAATCGAGCTAGTCCCGACGTATTCCCATCCGTCCGAGACTTTTTGGCGCCAGCTCAAGTCTCAAGAATTCGAAGTCGGCGAAATGTCGATGTCGTCCTATTTGATTGCCCGCGAGCGCGGCTTCGACATGATCGCGCTGCCTGTGTTTCCAAGTCGGCGCCTCTTTCATACGGAAATCTCATATCATCTAGACTCAGGCATCGAGAAGCCGGAAGACCTGGTGGGCAAACGAATGGGTGTCGGCGAGTATCAGCAAACCGCCGCGCTCTGGCAGCGCGGTATTCTAGAACGCGATTTCGGCGTGTCGCAGTACAAAGTGCACTGGTTTATGGAACGGACAGAAGAGTTGAGCCACGGTGGGCAGACTGGTTTCACGCCGCCGCAGGGTATCTCCTTCCAGCGCATTCCAACTGACAAGAGCATGGCATCGATGCTGGTGAACCACGAATTGGACGGTGCAGCGATTAACAGTCCGTGGCAAAACATGCCGACTTTCATCGGTCGCTCGCACCGAATCCCCGGCTCAGAGAGTGATTGGAGCAAAGTGAAGCCGCTCTTCAGCGATCGTATGGCCGAAGGGAAAAGATTCTTTCAAAAGTGGGGATTTCTACCGGTAAACCACGCTTACACGATCCGCCGCGATGTCTACGAGAAATACCCGTGGGCCGCGTTCAACCTTTATAGCGCTTTTGTAAAAGCGAAAGCCCATTTCAACGCTAGGCTCGTGGATAGCATTCCGTCAGGGCTGTTCTTCGGCAAGGAATACCTGGCAATGACGCAGGAGATCTTCGGAAGCGATCCTTACACCTACGGCATCAAGGAGAATCGCAAGATGCTCGGGATCTTGATCGATTTCTCCCACGAACAGGGACTGATCAAGACCAAGCCCAAAATAGAGGATCTCTTCGCGCGCAGCACGCTGGATCTCTGAGGGCAACCTCGAATCAGTGAAAGCACGACGTACACACGACAAGTCCTCGGTGAGAAAACTGCATCGCCTGGGCGAATGTCGCACCCTTGTCATTTCGACGCACAGCGAAAGACTTTGCATTTAACGATTTACGAGAAAGATTTCTCGCCGGCGGCTCGAATGACAAGCACGACCAGTCTTTGCCTTCAGGATTTGAGTTTATTGTGCCGAAGTGCTCGCGCCGCTAGATTCTGAACAGAACTATGAAATTGGTCCGAAACATATTGCTGGCTTTACTCGTATTGAACCCCGTTGTATGGACGATGCGCGCGGAGGCCAAGTCCATCAATTTTGCCTCCAACACGCCAACCTTGAGCGGCACCCTGCCACTCACTGTGGCTCAAGACTTCGGTTTTTTCGGCGCGGAGAGTTTGGAGGTCAAGACGGTGCTCATCCGAGGCGGGCCGACGGCCATGGCCGCCTTGGTCGGAGGCGGCGTCGATTATACCTTGGTCGCCGGTGTCGCGGCGGTGCGCGCGATCGCACAAAATGCGCCCATGCAAATCATTAGCGGACTTCAGCCTTACATGGATTATACCCTTCTAGGAGCGAAAAACATCCACAGCGTTAACGATCTCAAGGGCAAGGTCGTTGGCGTTACCGGACCTGGAGGGATCGCCGAGTTCGCCGCCGTCGAAGGTTTAGCCAAAAAAGGTTTAGTGCGCGACCGCGACTACAAGATTCTTTATGGCGTCGGCAACAGTCCGTCGCGTGCGCAAGCCTTGGAATCCGGTAAAATCCAGGCGTCCCCTTTTTCGTTTTTGGAACGACTAGAATTGGAAAAGAAAGGCTTCCCGATACTTTTTGATATCGGCAGCGCGATCCCGGGATTCCCATTCGTCGTTATTGTCACCAGCAAGCAGAAGATCGAGAATGATCCGGAGGAAATTGTCGGTGTGCTGCGCGCCATTCAGCGCGGGCTCGAATTTCTCAAGCGCAACCGCGAAAGAGTCGCCGACGGCATCATCAAAAAGAACAAGTTTGGCGATCCGGCGACGGTGCGTCAGGTAATCAATCAGTTTGCCGAGGTTTACTCGGTATCGCTCCACAAGAGGGACGTCGAAGCTCTGATCGGTGCGACACGCATCGAAGCCGAGGCGAAAAAGCTCGGCGGCACGGAAAAATTTTATACCTTGCAATTTTTGACAAAAGCAACCGAGCAGAAGTGAAGAACGGGTACTGGAGTGTCGGAGAAGTGGGTAATCGCGTTCTCCACATCACTCCACCACCATCCTTCCAATTACATTTGTAGGAGGAAATCATGTCGGCCGATCTCGAACTAACCCTGATGCTCGCTGATTATCACCGCACTCGCCCGTTGTTGAACGGCGAGGTCAAAGCCAAAGGAGTGGATCTGCAGCCGCGCCGAGCCGAAACCGGCGAAGCCTGTATGCGGCCGGTCTATGAAGAGTTCGATATCGCCGAGATGTCGATGTCCTGGTACATGATGGCGCGCTGCCGTAAGGAACCGGTCATCGCGCTACCGATTTTCCCGCTGCGCATGCAGATACATCCCTACATATTTTGCTCGCCTGGTTCAGGGATTGAGCAGCCGAACGATCTCAAAGGAAAAAGAATCGGCATGGACGAGTACCGCCTCACCGTCGGGCTGTGGGCGAGAGGAATTCTGCAGGAGCATTATGGAGTACGCCCGGAAGAATGCCACTGGTACACTTCCGAACCCGAGCGAGCCGGCTATCAACCGCCGGCGAACATCAAAATCACCGTTGTTAACGAGCCCACCGAAGCGTTGCTGCTGCGCGGTGAAATCGACGCTCTGATTCCGCCCAATATCGTGCCGTCGTTTCGCGGCAAAGATCCGCGCATTCGCCGCGTTTTTAAAGATGCCCGAAAAACGGTGAACGAGTATTATCGCAAAACCAAAATTTTTCCGATCACTCACGCCTTGGTCATGCGTGAGTCACTTTTTGAAGAACATCCCTGGCTCGTTTCGAGTCTGCTCGAAGCGTTTACTGAAGCCGAAGCGGTTTGCCGGAAATCCTACGCCTACGCGAAGCGCTCGGCGTTTCCGAGCGCAGTGCTGATTTTAGAAGAAGAGGAAGAAATCTTTGGCGACAATCCATGGGGCCACGGCCTGACACCGGAGAATCAAATCGTCCTGGAAAAATTCGTGCACTATGCGCATGAGCAAGGTTACATTCCCAACCGGCCGCCATTGAGTGAACTCTTCGCGCCCGTGGGAAACTGACTGATTGCCTCTGAGGGCAATCAGTCACCCTGAGCAAAGCGAATGGTTCGTTGGAGTGCTGCGTCGATCCGAAACCTCGAGTCTTTCTATTCACGGCACTTTGTACCCCAACTCCTTCGCGACTTCGATCGCGAAGCGCGGCTCGGCGACCTCTTCGAACGTGATTTTGCGATCGACAAAGCGTCCCTCGGCCTTGATCGCGCGAATGATATTGCCGATGCCTTCCTGCGTCGGAATCCCGGTGTCATTGAAGCTCGTTTGAACGACGCTGTACGTATCTGATGCGGTTTGCTTGTCCATCTTCAGCACTCGGGTGATCAGATCGAGTGTCTTTTCTCGCGATTGCAGCATGGCGCGTTTGCCCAGTTGCAGCGCGCGAATGATTCGCCTTACCTCATCGGGGCGCGACTTGATCGTGCGGTTCAGGGCCGTGAGCCCGCCAGAAGCCATCTCCACAAGCGAACCGATGTCGAGAAGTCGGACAAACCCCCGCCTCTGAGCAAAGAACATCGTCGGCGGATTGAGAGTCGCCGCATCGACGAAACCGGAATCCAGCGATTGAACCAGATTGCCGCCGGGCACGGAAACCGCAACATAATCCTTCGCCGTGAGGCCGCTTTTCTCGAGAGCTACTGTCATGGCCACATGGCTGGTGCCGCCTAATCCGGAGACACCGATTTTTTTGTTCTTTAATTCCTGAAGCGATTTGTATTGTGGTTTGGCCATGAGCCAATAGGTGATGTGACTGGTCGAGGACCAGAGAGCGCGCGAGTCAACGCCGCTTAAAGTTGCGCTGATACTCGCCGGGCCGATTCCCGACTGATAGTCGAGATCGCCTGAAACCAGCGCGGCCACGGCCGCCGCCGAGCGCATCAATATAATTTCGACATCCAAGCCCTGCTCCTGAAACAGGTTCCATTCGCGCGCCGCCACCAACGGCAATGCCGAATAACTCAAGGTGGCGTTTGAAATGCGAATCCTGCGGCGCTCCTGCGCATCGGCAGACGCGGCCAGCGATAGAACAACAATTAGAATGCTGAAAAAGACTCGCATCAAATTTTCTCACTTTGAACGATAGAGATTATTGATGAAACCACTTTGCTCCAGCTCGCGCACGAACTGATTGTCGATCTGATCGTCAATCGACAGCGGCCGCACCCCGGGCTCGTTCTTATCGAGAAATGATTTGATGACCGCGATGCCCGCTCGACTCGGATAGGGAACTTTGGGCATATAGCGCTGATAATCTTTCTGAGTTTCGTCGATCAGCAGCTGATCGTCGATCTTAAAGCGCGATTTCATCACCTGTCTTACCGCTTCCGGATCTCTGCTGAATACCGCCATCGCCTCTGCGATCGCCTTCACGAACCCTCGCACGACGTCGGGGTTCTGCTTGATGAACGCGCGCCGCGTCACGACTCCCGCCACCTGATATTCGGGAACCAGATCCGCCACATCAGCCAATTCGCGGTAACCTTCTTTCCTTGCGCGCGCCAAGGTCGGCAACGACAGAGGCCCGCCGACGATTTTGCGCGACTCCATGCCCGCGAGTATCGGTGGCACGCCGCCCATCTGCAAAATCGATACGTCGGTCTCGGGTTTGAATCCCCATTTTTCCAAGGAAAGACGCAGCAGCATATCGGTTGACGAACCATAGCGTGTAATCCCCATCGCCTTGCCCTTGAGCTCGCGGTAGTCTTTGATCTCGGGCCGCACCATGATTGAAAACGGCGGCTTGGTCACGATGCTCAAAAGCATGACCGTATCGCTGCCGTGGGCGTTGACCCGAAAGACGGGCTCGATCCCCTGAATGCCGATCGGCGTAGTGCCACTGAGCAACGATTGCATCGCCTGAGAGCCTGCGACATAGATCAACTCGACGTCTAGATCATTTTTGGCGAACAAACCTTTATCGACCGCGAGCCACGTCACAACGCCCGCGCCGGAAATCGAGCTGTAAGCGACCCGCACCATCGTTCTCGCCGACGTCTCTGTGACCGGTGCTCCGGCGATCATCATCGACAAGGCTGCTGCAGCGACCACTGAACTCTTCATGACTCGCAGTGTGCTCATATATTATTCGCCTGTTGCCTGTGTGCTCTTGCCTATTTATGAAACGGCTCTGTTCCGGCGTACGCCCGCGGGTTCACCAGCGCGTGCTCTTCCTGCATGAGCCAGGCGATCTCCGCAGCCAAGGGCACGCTCGCTGCTTCCATCGACGCATGAGCCGCCATTTTGCAGTACTTTAGTGTAACTTTGTCGAACGCGCCGATTTCATGCGCCCACTTCCATGCTTCATCTTGTAATTGTTCATGGGGCACCACTCGGTTAATCAATCCCGCCGCCATCGAGCGCTGCGCATCCCAATTTTTTCCCGTGAGGATCATCTCGAAAGCAAATTTGGTGGGGATCAAACTCTTGAACATGGTCGCGATGATCGGATACGGCAAAAAGCCGCGCATGACTTCCGGCAAACCGAACTGCGCCTGATCCGACGCGATCGCCAAATCATGCGGCAGCAGCAAAGTGATCCCGGCACCGAGACAGAAACCGTTCACGACCGCGATGGTTACTTTGGGAAAGGTTCGGATCACTTCAGCGACATGGTAGGCGCGTGGTTCAGCACGGCGATCCGTGCCACGGTTCTTGCCGCCTTCGGTCGGGAATTCCGAAAGATCGCGCCCGGCGCAGTAGGCGACATCGCCGGCTCCCGTGGTCAAAACGACTGCGATCGTTTCAACGTTGCGCAGCTCTTCGAAAACCGCGAGCAGCTCGCGAATGACCGCGCGGCTTAGAGCATTCCGCTTCTCCGCCCGATTGATCGTAATCTTCGCCACTGTGTCTCGCGTTTCGAGAATTGTAAATTTGCCTTCCCTGATCATGAATTCTACCTCTCATGACTTTGCAAAGTTTATAGGCGAATAACACCGCGGTTATCTGCCGTCAACCAGTGATCAGCTTGCAACCGGGATTCGACTCGGGTAAGCGGGTTTGTAATGCGATCGTGCACGGCAATTAAGAAAGGCTCACACGTGATCCACCGCGCGTTGCTCATCGCCACTCTACTTTATTGCGTAGATCCTTCACCCGTACGATCGGCCGACGCGCCAAGGTTGGAAAAGCTGATCATCGGCTATCCGGCACCCGTAGCCTCCCTCGGCATTGTCGATGTGATGCGCAAAGCGGGCTTGTTCAAAAAGAACGGTCTCGACGCCGATCTCGTTTATATTCAAGGCAGCCCGATCTTGACCACGGCGATGGTTTCAGGGCAGGTGCCGCTGAGCTTTATCGGCGGCGCGGCGATCGTCGCCTCGGCGGTTGGCGGCGCAGACACGGTTTACCTCGCCTGCGCGATCAACACGCTTTACTGGCGCGTCTTCTCGACACCCGACGTAAAAACCGTCGCCGATCTCAAAGGCAAGAAAATCGGAGTGACCACCTTCGGCTCACAGGAAGACAGCGTCATACGATTTATTTTGAAGGAACGCGGCTTGCTCCCCGACCGCGACTTCGCTCTGGTCGCCGTCGGCGGCGCGCCGACCCGGCTCGCGGCATTGAGCAAAGGGGTCATTCAAGCGTCGACATTTATTCCGCCCCAGGATATTGCCGCCGAAAAGCTCGGCTTGCATGAGCTGATCGATATGAGCAAGCTCGGCCTTTACAATCCGGGGAGCTGCTTTGCGAGCACCAAATCTTACATCAGAAGTCACCGTGACACGGTGATGCGGGTGATGAAAACTTTTGTCGAAGGCCTCCGCTATTACAAGGAAAACCGCGAATTCGTTTTGCGAGTCACTGCCGAGTTCGCACAGAATCGCGACCCCAACGTGCTGAATCCCACCTATGAAGTGGTGACGCGATTCCAAGATCGCGTACCGTACGTGAACATGAAGGGAATCGAGTTTATGCTGAAGACTGTAGAGCTACGCGACCCACGGGCCAAGACTTTCGATCCCAACAACGTCGTCGATTCGAGCTTCATCCAGGAACTCGAAAAGAGCGGCTTCATCGACACCGTCTGGAGAAAATAAGTGGTTATCCGAAACCTACAAGGGGCTGAGGACGCGGTGGGAGTGTCTTGAGTACTAAAAGGCGGGACCCAGCCAACGCCGAGCCCCGCCCTTAATCAGTCCGCTAACAATTGAAAGCTAAAGTCTATTGACCCTGCTGGTGAAGTGATTTCCAAGCCTCCATCCGTTGCGCCCTGTTGGCCGCCATCTGCGAATACAAGCTTGTTACTCGACTCTGTTGCGTCGAATTCAACAGGGACCAAACCTGCTGAAAAACGCTGTACCGCTCTTGCTTTAACTGATTCTCCAGTCCGTTGACTTGATTGATCAGATTAGTGTCGGCGGTGCCGGTAGAGTACAGAGAGCTATTGAGCTGTTGTCTTAGAGGCATGAGCTGACTGATTATTTGTTTGGTGTTTTGCCGGCTGTTCTGTAGCAACGAATGCACCTGGGTCTTCTGGTCCGGTGTGAGCTCGGCGGCGCGCATTAAAAAAAAGATGTTAGGCCCACCGGCCATTCCCCCACGGCCGTGCCGCATCTGCGCATAGCTAGGCAACGACCAGGCACTGAGGCCTAGTATGATACCCAGAATGACCGCTAAGGTTGTGAAATGTCTCGTCTTAAACACCATAAACCCTCCCCGTGTGATTTTTATACATTGAAGCTGTTGGGCCCCAGCATTGCCGGTTAGACGATAGCCCAATCGAAAGGGTTTACTTAAGGGAAATCCGCCGTGAGGAACTTAGAGCGAGAAAGTGGCTTATCGACCGTTTGGAAGAAGTAACAGGTCAGACGTGAAGGGTAAGGGGCTTTTTCTCTGACGCCTGACCCTCACTACTAACGGCTAACCGCGACAGCGCTCATCCCCACCGCCCGATTAGTCCGAGCAGGTCGCAAACTCGATTGGAATAACCCCATTCGTTATCATACCAGCTCAGGCATTTGAGATATTTGCCCTCCGTCACGCTGGTGAATGCCGGATCGAAGATCGATGAATGCGAGTTGCCAATCACATCCGATGAGACCACGGGTGTCTCCATCATTTGCAGAATGCCTCCCATTCGTGCCGATGCCGCCGCCGACTTGATGGCGGCGTGAACGTCGTCCGCATTGACGGACTTCTCCAATTCGACAAACAAATCAACCACTGAGCCGTCCGGCACCGGCACGCGCGCGGCGATGCCGTCCAGCCTTCCCTTGAGCTGCGGCAATACTTCTCCCACCGCTTTCGCCGCTCCCGTCGAGGTGGGGATGATGTTTTCCGCCGCGGCGCGGCTGCGCCGCCAATCCGAGTGCGGCACGTCGGCAAGCCGTTGGTCGTTGGTGTAGGCATGCACGGTGTTGATGATGCCCTCGACGATGCCAAAGGAATCGTGCAGCACTTTCGCCATCGGCGCGAGGCAGTTGGTCGTGCAGCTCGCGTTGGAAATCATCCGGTGCTCGGGCTTGAGACCGTCATCATTGACACCAATGACGACGGTATAATCGATCTTGTCCTTCGCCGGCACGGTCAGTATCACGCGTTTCGCACCCGCTTCGAGGTGTTTCTGGAGCTGTTCTCGAGCCGTGAATATCCCCGTCGATTCGATTACGACGTCGATTCCCAGAGCGCGCCACGGCAGCTTCAGCGGATCTCGTTCTTGAATCATGCGTGTGCGTCCGTGAGACGTCACAAGCTCGTCGCCTTCAAGCCGTAAGACACCCTCGAATCGTCCCATCACCGTGTCATAGTTAAGCAAATACCGTAGCGCGTCATGATCAAACACGTCATTGATCGCGACCAGATCGGCATCCGCGCGTTTGTCCAAAATACGAAACACCGACCGGCCGATCCGTCCAAAACCATTGATCGCAACTCTCATCGCTCACCTCCGGTCCCGCCGAGCTTGCCATATTGCCGCACGACGTCGAGCACGCGGCAAGCTTGCCCCAAACTCTCGTACCAGGCGAGCGCTTTGATGATTCTCTTACCGGCTTGGAGCGTCGCGCGCGAGTCGAAGAGCAAAGACTGTCGGCAACCAATCACGTCGGAAGATACGATTGGATCATCGCTGACGCCGATCAGTTCCGGATGGCGCGCCGCGGCCGAACGCATCGCATCGTTGACTTGATCGACGGTGACGCCGCTGTTCTGCATGACGCAATTCACATCGAGCAGCGAGCCGCGCTGAACCGGCACGTTCAGCGCATAACCGCTCAACTTTCCGGCAAACTTCGGCAGAATAGTTTCGACCCAGTGCGCCGACTCGTTTTTATTGGGAATGATGTTTTCGGCGGCGGAGCGGCTGCGGCGAAAATCTTCATGGGCGTAATCCTGGAGCGACTGATCGCTGGAGTAAGCGTGCACCGTGGTCATCGACGCGCAATCTACCCCGAGCGCCGAATCCAACACCTCGAGCAACAACGCAAACGCATTTGTGGTCGCGGAACCTGTGGAAATTATCCTGTCGCTGAGCTTTGCATGCTTCTCATTGATTCCTGGGATCACGATTCGATCGATCGGGTCCGCTGGAAGCGAGGCGAGAATCACACGTTTTGCCCCGGCGCGCAGGTGGCCTTCCATATCCTTGCGTCGACGATATCGCCCGGTCGCGTCCACCACGCAATCGATATCCATAACATCCCACGGAACTTCCTCCGGCCGCACGTGCTGGAACATCCGCGTACGAAACTTGCCGTTCACCAGATAATTGTCTCTGAGCTGGCACTGCAGCTCGTCTTTAATTTCGCTTTTGAGCAGATACTCGATAATTTCTGGCTTGCCAATATCGGCTACGGCAACGATCTCGATGTCGTCATTTTCCAGCGCGAGGTGATAGAGGTGCCGACCGATCTGCCCCAAGCCCATAATGCCGACACGGATCTTTCCGTTGCGCATCTGGCTTACCTCCGGTTCTGAAGAAGTCGGTGAATGGAATGATGATATTATACCCGAGCTTTGATAAAACCGACAGATTTTTCCAACGACTCGCCAGAAATTTTACCGTGGCTGCCGCGTCTCGGTTTGTCGTTCCGCAGGCTTTGAGATAAGACACGGCAATCTCGGCGCACGATCATGATCCGGATTGTCTGCGTGAGAAAATAGTTCGATGAACCAGATCGGAAATATCACCGAAGACTCCAGCGGTTTCTCGCTTTTGCGCCACCGTGATTTTTGCGTTTTCTGGACCGGATCGTTTCTATCGAGCATTGGGACTCAATTCACGACCGTCGCAATGGCCTGGCAAATCTATGAGCTCACCAATTCGCCCCTGCAGATCGGTCTGCTCGGAGTCGCTCGTGCGCTGCCGCAAATTGCCCTGCTTCTGGTCGGCGGATTACTGGCCGATGCGGTGGACCGTCGCAAACTGATGATGTGCACCCAAATGGGATTGTTTTGCGTTTCCACAACTCTCGCTTGGTTGACTCTCGCCGGGAAAGCCAGCCCGCAAATGCTTTATATCGCAACGGTGTTCTTGGCATTTTTTACATCCCTCGAGCAGCCGTCGCGCCAGTCGATGATTCCGAACCTGGTGCCACGGCCATTGCTCGCGCAAGCTTTGGCCTTGCAAGGCACACAGCGCTACGTGCCGATTATCGCCGGACCGTCCATCGCTGGCGTGGTCCTGGCGGTCTGGGGACCCGCCGCCTGTTATTCGGTCGATGCCTGTTCGTGGCTCGCCATGCTGGCGGCGCTCATTCTGCTCCGCGCCAAGATCCCCCAGGGAGGCGGGTGGAAAACTATTTCGCTGGCATCGCTGCATGAAGGCTTGCAATTCGTCTGGTCGCACGGAATCATTTTTCCCCTGATGGTGTTGGACTTCAGCGCGACCTTTTTTGGCAACGTGCGCGGATTGTTCCCGATCTATGCGCGCGACATTTTGTTCGTCGGCCCCAAAGGACTCGGCATCCTATATGCCGCGCGGGCGGTCGGCTCTTTGATTGCAGCCGGGAGCATGGCGCTGTTCGGCCCTGTCAGGCACGGCGGACGTTGGATCTTCCTGGGCATCGGCATTTATGGAATCTCGACCGTGCTGTTCTCGGGCTCGCAGCTGTTCTGGTTTTCGATTCTGATGCTCATTTTAACCGGAGCGGGCGATACGATCAGCTCGATCCTGCGCTCGACCATCAACCAGCTCAGCACACCGGACGAGTTGCGCGGGCGAATGTCGTCGATTAACAGTATTTTTACCAGTAGCGGCCCGCAGCTCGGTCAATTTGAATCGGGTTTGGTCGCGGCTTGGCTGGGCGCTCAGTTATCGGCCTTGACGGGCGGATTGGCGACCCTCCTCGTGCTCGCGATCGTCGCTGGAACGTTCCCACGGATGCGCCGGTTCGAGAATCCACATTTTTCGACCGGCTGAGGCATCGCAAATGGCACGAATATTTAATCGACTGGAGTCGCTATGAGCACACTTGATCAGCCTATTCTGATTGCCAACAGCAATTATCATGTCGGTCACCAGATCGCGATCGCCGTTGCCGAGGAGCAAGGCTTTTTCAAGGGAGAAGGACTGCAGCAATACGACTATGACTCGCGTGGCCTTATTCCGGGGCCGCTGGAGCGCGACGGCCTGGCACTGGCGATGAAAAATCACGGCGTCGATATCGCGACCGCCGTGGACGTCGAAGCGGCGATTTACCAACGCGCGCGCGGCGCGGAAATTTACATCGTCGGCGGCTGGCGCTACACGCCATTTCTCAAATGGTACGGGGCCAAGCACGTCACAGACATGAGCAAGCTGCGCGGCGGACGTATCGGCATGCGCGAGAAGGAAGGGCTCGTCGAGGTCTTTATCACCGACGCTTTGCGCCAGGCGGGCGTTGATCCGTTCAAAGACGTTCAGTGGGTCTATGATCCCGTCTTCGGCTATCGCAACAATCCGGCACACATGGAAATGCTGCGCTCGGGGCGAATCGAGGCGATCACTTCGCAGCCGCCGTTTTCCGTGCAGCTCGAACGCGAGGGCTACCCGATGATTCTCGATCCCAATAAAATTTTCCCACGCCGACCCGGCAAGCTCACGGTCGCCACAAAACAAATGATCGAAAAGCGCGCCGGGGAGCTTAAAGCCTACTTCCGCGCGATTATTCGCGCCTTCTGGTTCATGCGCGATGTGAAGCATTTCGAATATCTGAGCGATCTCGAAGCCCGGCTTAGAAAGACCCGTACGCACAACGAAGACGAGCGGGGCACCGTCGCCATCGTCACTTCGCCGGACCGCGTCGAGAGCTGGGCGTTGCCGATTGACGGCGCCATCCCGGCCCCGGTCATCGAAAGGATCGTCGGCGAAATGGTTAACAAAGGAACGCTCGCGAATGCGCTTCCTGTCGCTGATATTCTACGCGACGATGCCGTCGACCAAGCTTTCGGCGAGGTGAGCGCGCGCCCGGCATTGAAATCGCCTCTGGACATCGCCCTTGCCGCTCAGGAAAAATATGGCTTTTAGCCACCCTATGCTATTTCGCTCCAGAAGGACGGTCGACTCGCCATGAAATGGACGAAGCTAGCGATGATCATCGTCGCGCTCTTTTGTGCTCGCCCGCTATTGGCGTTGGATCAGGTCAATGTCCATGTCTCCGCCGGTATCAGCCCCAACGCGCTCCTCTATCGTTTCGCCAAAGAAAAAGGTTTTTACCGCGAAGAAGGCCTCGACGTCCTGCTCATTCAAGCCGGTATGCTGCCCGGCATTCAGGGATTGGTCGGCGGCAGCTTTCAGTTTAGCCAAATCCTCGGACAAGGCGCAGGAGCGGTACTGCGCGGTCTGCCGCTGAAAATTGTCATGGTCTTCGACACGCGCCCGCTGAATTGGCTCTACGCCGCCAAAAACATCAAAACGATTCAGGACCTCAAAGGTGGGAAACAAATCGCGGTGTCGAGCTTCGGCGCGGCCCTCGATCAGATGACGCGCGAGCTTTTGCCCAAGCATGGGATCGATCCACAACGTGATGTCGTGCTGCGCGCCATCGAGCCGACGCCGAGCCGCTTGGCCGCGCTTTTCTCCGGCGCCGTGGACGCCACGGTATTGAATCAATTGGACCGCTTGATCGCGAAGAAAAACGGCTTTAACGAGTTGCTTTTTTACGGCGACGATTTGGAATTCATCACCGCCGGAGTGGTGGTGGCGGAAAAAACCCTGGCACAGCGGCCGGAACTCGTGCAGCACTTTTTGCGTGGAACGCTCAAAGGTTTTCTCTGGCTCAAAACTAATGAAAAAGAGGTGGTGCCGAAATTTGCTGCGGCGATGAAAATCAGCGACAGCGAAGCCGCCGATGTCTATAAATCGGCGCTGAAGATCATGTCCGCCGATGGCACGATCCCAAGAGCCCTGCAAGAAAAAATGATCGCCTTCCAGCGTCGCTCGCTGAAGATCGAGCGCGAAGTCTCGCCGGAGCAGGTCTACGACTTCACCATCGTTCGCGCGCTCAACGAGGAGCTGAGAAAGGAAAAATAAACTCACCAGGGAGACACAGAGTAAGCACAGAAACCTTTGAAATCGACGTTCTCTGCGACTCTGTGCCTCTGCAGTGCATCCTTTCTTGCCTTTGTATCTCTACGGGGTTGCCGACGAGCGCGGAATAGTCTTGTGTCTGCTCCAAAATACCGGCCAGAGCAAAAACACCGCCGCCACGCCCAACAATGTGGCGCAGATCGGCCGCGTGTAAAAAATGGCAAAGCTACCGCGCGAGATCAGCAGCGACTGACGCAGCGACGTTTCCATCATCGGACCCAAAACCATGGCAAGGATAAAAGGCGCGCCTTCGAAGCCGAGCCGGCGGAAAAGAAATCCGCCAATCCCGAAAATGAGCATGATAATGATTTCCGTCGTATTGGAATTCAGTGTATAGACGCCGATCAGACAAAATAACAAAATCATCGGAAATAAAATGGCATAGGGTGTCTTGAGAACTCGCACCCAAATCCCGATCAGCGGCAGATTCAGTATCAGCAGCATCGCATTGCCAATGTACATGCTCGCGATAAAACCCCAGAAAAGCTCCGGATACTTATTGATGAACAGCGGACCCGGTTGAATACCGTGAATCATCAAGGCGCCCATAAAAAGCGCCATGATGGCGCTCGTCGGTATGCCGAGCGAAAGCAAAGGGATAAACGAGCCCGCCGTCGCGGAATTGTTTGCCGCCTCCGGCCCGGCAACGCCTTCGATCGCGCCTGTGCCAAATTTTTCCGGATGGCGTGAGAGCCGCTTCTCCATCGCATAAGAAACGAACGATGCAATCACCGGCCCCGGCCCGGGCAAAACTCCCAGCAGAAAGCCAATGACCGAACCGCGCGCGATCGGCCAGCCGCTCGCTTGCCAATCTTTTCTGTTCGGCAGCAGACCCTTGATGCTGGTTTCATAAATCGATTGAGTCCCGATTGCGGCCAGATTCTCCAAAACTTCAGCGACCCCGAAAAGTCCCATCGCTACCGGCACTAGACCCAGCCCGTCGCGTAAAGTGAGGCTTCCGTACGTCAATCGTTCTTCGCCTGAAATCGGATCCATACCGACACTTCCGGCAAGGAGTCCAAGGACTGTCATGATGAGCGCCTTGATCATCGACCCCTGTGTCAAATAGGCGACCAACGTGAGTCCCGTCAGTGTAAGCGCGAAGTATTCCGCTGGGCCGAATCGGAGCGCGGCTCTGCCGAGCATGGGTGCGAGAAACATCAGGCCGATCACGCCGAATGTCCCCGCAATGAACGAACCGAATGCGGCAATTCCCAATGCAGCGCCCGCCCGGCCTTGACGCGCCATGCGATAACCGTCGAGACACGTCACCACTGAGGCGGTTTCACCTGGAATATTGACAAGGATTGACGTGGTGGAACCGCCGTACATGGCTCCGTAGTAGATCCCGGCAAGCATAATGACAGCGGTTGCCGGCGCCATCTTGAACGTCAGCGAAAGCAAAAATGCGACAGCGCCGACAGGACCCAATCCCGGCAACACGCCCACCAGAGTACCGACCACGGAGCCAAGAAAGCAAAAGAGCAAATTTGTCGGTGTCAGCGCGACTGAGAAGCCCAGCACCACATTGGCGAAGATATCCACATTAAATACCCAGGATTCCGCCGGGAAGAGGAATGCCGAGAAGCCAACCGAAGATTGCGTAAGAAGCGATGGCGGTCAAAATCGCAACGAAAAAAACTTTGGACCAGCGCTGCGATTCGATCGCTCGAAGCAAAAGAATCATCAAAAACAAAGTGCTGAGCAAAAACCCCAACCGCTCGAGCACCAGGGCAAAGCCGATCATCGCTATCAAGGTGAACGCGATCCTAAACCAACCTTCCGGCAGGATATTGTCCGGTGATCGGCCCGATTGCGCGCCGAAGAGTCCCTGACCGCACAAAATTATGGAGAGAATCAAGAGCAGAGTTGCAAGTACCAAGGGAAAAAATCCCGTCTGCGGTACTCGCATACTGCCAAACGAAAGATGCCGGCTTTCTAATAGTACAAACCCCGCCAATCCGGCGAGAACAATCGAGACAGCGAACTGGGAGCGCTTCATCGCATCAGAGCGGATTCGCGAATCGCTCAACTGCCGATTTTTGCAACCCTCACGACCTCCGACCACTTCTGTTCTTCTTCGAGGTAAAACTTCGCTGCTTCCTGCGGGCCGAGATTTTCAACAAGCGCTTGTGCTTTTTCGATTTGCCCGATGACCTCGTGATCCCGTAGCGTGTCGCTGAGCGCGACGGCGAGTCGCTTGACGATCGCGCCGGAGGTCTTCGCTGGCGCAAACAAGCCGACCCAGATTTTCAAGTTCAACTCGGGAAATCCTTTCTCGACCGTGGTCGGCACATTGGG
>Ga0207701_10002698_pt1 | contig 18343 bp, 17 predicted proteins | sample KBSSwiSSwithPhiX_FD_184294 | JGI IMG/M metagenome (GOLD analysis project Ga0207701, IMG submission 184294) | Switchgrass rhizosphere bulk soil microbial communities from Kellogg Biological Station, Michigan, USA, with PhiX - S5 (SPAdes) (version 2) | ecosystem: Environmental > Terrestrial >... | reverse complement strand
ATGCCGGCGAGCGGTGCCGCGGTGGTCGCGACCAGCGCCGACGGTGCGGCGGCGGGTGCGACGGAGACCGGTTGCGGCGCGCTGCGCATGACGAGCGCGCCGGCCAGCCCGGCGGTGACGGCGCCCAGCAGGCCGCCGCCGATCCAGACGGCACGGGGCACGGCGCTCATCGAGCGCGTGGGGACAGGGGAATCGTGCGAAGCAGTAGACATGGAGTGTCCTGAAAGGGAGACTCCGCTGTATCGGCCGCGGCGGTCAGAGGTTGACCGCCCGGTGTGTCAGTTGTGTCCGGTGGTGTCGCGATGCCCCCGGGACGGTTTCGCCCCGTTGCGCCTTTCAACCGGCGCTTGCATCGGCAAGCTGCTGTAGCGCGGCGGCATCGAGCCGGAGCGTCATCGCGTTCAGCAAATCGTCGAGCTGGGCCGTCGAGGTCGCGCTGGCGATCGCCGAGATCACCGCCGGCTGCGCCATCAGCCAGGCAAGCGCGACGGTCGCCGGCCGGCTGCCGAGCCGCTCGGCCGTCGCGTGCAGCGCGTCGAGCACGCGCAAGCCACGTTCGGTGAAGTGGCGCTTGACGCCGCCGGCGCGCGCCCGACCGGCCGTGTCCTCGGCGCGCCGGTACTTGCCCGACAGGAAGCCGCTGGCCAGCGAGAAGTACGTGGCAACGCCGATCTCATGGCGGGCGCAAGTCGCTGCGAGCTGATCCTCGAAGCCGGCGCGGTCCATCAGGTTGTAGAGCGGCTGCAGGCATTCGTAGCGCGCGCCGCCGGCGGCCGTACTCGCGGCGACCGCGGCATCGAGGCGCTCGGCGCTGAAGTTCGAGGCGCCGATCGCGCGCACCTTGCCGTCGCGCACCAGCCGATCGAACGCCGCCAGCGTTTCGTCGAGCGGCGTCTTCGGGTCATCCTCGTGGGCGTAGTACAGATCGATGCGCTCGACCTGCAGGCGGCGCAATGAATCCTCCGCGCCGCGCTCGATCTGCGCGCGCGTCAGGCCCTTGCCGAGGCCGGGCATGTCCATGCCGACCTTGGTGGCGACGATCATCCGATCGCGCCGGCCGCTCGCGCGCAGCCAGCGGCCGATCACGGTTTCCGATTCGCCCCCCACGTGGCCGGGTACCCACAACGAGTAGACGTTCGCGGTGTCGATGAAGTTGCCGCCGGCCTCGGCGTAGTGGTTGAGCAGCGCATGCGAACTCGCCTCGTCGGCGGTCCAGCCGAACACGTTGCCGCCGAGGCAGAGATTCGAGACGGAGAGGCCGGAACGGCCGAGGGGGCGCAGTTGCATCGCAGTGATCCCGAGTGGTGCGCGAACCCGAGTTATCCCACGTTTGCGCTCAGCCGGCAGGTCGCGCGGTGCGGCTCAATTCTTGTCGGGGTTCTGCGCCAGCCACTGCTTGTAGCCGTTGCAGATCAGCTCGGCCTGGAACGCGCCGATCGTGCCCGAGCCGAACACGAAATCGATCGTCCGTTTCAGCTTGCCTTCGAGCGTGGTTGCGCGCAACTGGCCCGCTTCGCTTCGGCAGGCATCTCGCGATACGTGCCACTTCTCGACGACCGCGGTCTTCGAGGTCGTCACGGCCATGCCGATCACCGTCGCAGCGGGCTTGCCGTCCTCGGTCGTCGTCTGTTCCAGCGAGCCGCGCTGGATGTAGGTCTTGGTGTCGCTGGTCTCGCCGGCAACGAACCAGCGGCTGTCCGGCTCGGCGGCGGCAGACAGGCAGGCGAGGCTCAGGGCAACGGCGAGAAGGGTCTTCATGGGCAGCACGGAGGCAGTCCGAAGTTAGCCAAAAAGGATAAACGGAGTCGCCAACCCCGGCAATCGGGCTTTCAAGCCCCCGGCGAGCCCACCCTGAGTGGCGCCGAAGCCCTGTTCGGTGTTCACGCGGATGGCGCACGCGCCCGTTTTGACTAGGCTCGTCGAACCACCTGGAGGCTATCCGATGAGACGCTTGCCCCTCTTCCTGACCGCTGCCGCGCTGTGTTTCGCGGCGTTCGGCGCCGCCGCCCAAGGCTACCCGACGCGCCCGATCACGCTGGTCGTGCCGTTCGCGGCCGGCGGCCCGACCGATGTCGTCGCGCGCGCGCTCGGCCAGGCGATGGGCAAGACGCTGGGCCAGAGCGTCGTGATCGAGAACAAGCTAGGCGCAGGCGGAACGCTGGCGGCCAACTTCGTCGCGAAGGCGGCGCCGGACGGCTACACGATCCTGATCCACCACAACGGCATGGCGACGGCGCCCGCGCTCTACCGCAAGCTGCCGTTCGACCCGCTGACCGACTTCGAGTACGTCTCGCAGGCCGTCGACGTGCCGATGACCCTGCTCGGCCGCAAGGATCTGCCGCCGAACAACCTGCAGGAGCTCATCGCCTACCTGAAGGCCAATGCATCGAAGATCAACCTGGCTCACGCCGGCCTCGGCGCGGTCTCGCATCTCTGCGGCATGGTGTTCCGCCAGGCGATCGGCGTCGAGCTGCAGACTGTGCCGTACCAGGGCACGGCGCCGGCGCTGAACGCGCTGCTCGGCGGACAGGTCGACCTGCTGTGCGACCAGACCACGCAGACGACGCAGCACATCAAGGCCGAGACCGTCAAGCTGTACGGCGTGACGACGCTCGAGCGGATTAGGGCGCTGCCGAATGCGCCGACCCTGAACGAGCTGGGCATGAAGGGCTTCCAGGTCGTCGTCTGGCACGGCGTGTACGCGCCGAAGGGCACGCCGCAGGCGACGCTCGACAAGATCAACGGCGCGGTCCGCGCGGCCTTGAAGGACCCGACGGTCAGCCAGCGGATGGCCGAGCTCGGCGCTGAGATCGTGCCCGAGTCGAAGCAGACGCCGGAAGGGTTGCGCAGCTGGCTGAAGACCGAGATCGACCGTTGGGGGCCGGTGATCCGCGCCGCCGGGGTCTACGCGGATTGACGTCGGCGGGTCACTCGGAGGCGCGCCGTCTCCAACGTGGCGCGGTAGCTTGCTCGTCATCGAGCAGTGCGGCATCGGCCGCGGCTAGCGCCAGGCAAATAGCGGTTGCTCGAAATGGGCGACGCGGGTCGCGCGGCCGAGCAGGCAGAGCTCGCGAAACTGGTACAGCAGTGCTGCCGTCGGTGCCGCGATCCAGCTCGTGCCGACCGGCATCCGCAGCACCGGGTGATCGTGCTCCGGCAGCTTCTCGAGCATCGGTGCGTCGGCGCGCAGCAGCTCGTCGACCGGAATGCGGTGCACGCTCGCGACTTCGGCCGCGTTCGGCACCAATGCGGCGCCCGCGCCGGCCCAGACCACGACCGGTGTGATCACGAAGCCCGACCGGGTCGTGAAGTCATCGAGCCGTCCGAGCACGCACGCGGCATCGACATCGAGGCCGACCTCCTCGGCGAGCTCGCGCAGCGCTGCCGCTTCGGGCGTTTCGTTGCCGTCGATGCGGCCGCCCGGCAGCGCCCATTGACCGGCGTGGCTGCGTAGCAAGGTCGAGCGCCGCGTCAGCAGCACCGCGGCCCGATCGCTCGGCGTCGCGTGGCGCGGCATGCCGGCGAGATCGGCGCCGGCGCCTTCGTCGATCAGCGCGATCGCGACTGCGGCGTGATGCGCGACATCGTGGGCGTGGCTGTGGACCTCGAAGCCGCGCAGCCGCTGCTGGATCAGCACGCGCAGATCGTCGTTGCGCCGGATCGGCGGCGGAAGTATCGAAGTCGACATTCGGCGGTCCGAAGCCTCGCAGTCGCAACGCCTACAGCGCGCGCGAGATCACTTCCTTCATGATCTCGCTGGTGCCGCCGTAGATGCGCTGTACGCGGGCGTCCGCATACATGCGGGCGATCAGGTACTCGTTCATGTAGCCGTAGCCGCCGTGCAGCTGCAGCAGCTCGTCGAGCACGCGCCCCTGCGTCTCGGAAGCCCACAGCTTGGCCATCGACGCGGTCGCGGTGTCGAGCGTGCCGGCGACGAGCTGCTCGACGCAGCGGTCGATGAACGCGCGGCCGACGCTGATCTGCGTCGCGACCTCGGCGAGCCGGAAGCGCGTGTTCTGGAAGTTCGCGACCGGCTGCCCGAAGGCCTGGCGCTCGCGCACGTAGGCGAGCGTCGCTTCGTAGGCCCCTTCCATCCCCGCGAGCGCTGCGACGCCGATGATCAGGCGCTCGTACGGCAGATCACCCATCAGCTGGTAGAAGCCCTGGCCCTCTCGTCCGCCGAGCAGGTTGTCGACCGGCACGCGCACGCCGTCGAAGAACAGCTCGGAGGTGTCTTGCGCCTTCATGCCGATCTTGTCGAGCAGGCGGCCGACCCGAAAGCCTTCGCAGCCCTCGGTCTCGACAATCAGGATCGAGGTGCCGCGCGCGCCCTGCGTCGCATCACTCTTGCAGACCACGAGCACCAGGCCGGCCAGATAGCCGTTCGTGATGAAGCTCTTGCTGCCGTCGATCACGTAGTGGTCGCCGTGCCGTGCGGCGCGCGTGCGCAGACCCTGCAGATCGGACCCGGCGCCCGGCTCGGTCATCGCGATCGAACCGACCAGCTCGCCACGTGCCATGCGCGGCAGATGGCGCGCCTTCTGCGCATCGGTGCCGTGGTTCAGCAGGTAGTGGGCCACGATCGAATGCACCGAGGTCGCCATGCCGGTGAGACCGCGTCGCGCGGTCTCTTCGTAGAACACCGCTTCGTGGCGGAAGTCGCCGCCGCCGCCGCCATGAGCCTCGGGGATGTCGGCGCACAAGAAGCCGAGCGCGCCGGCACGCCGCCAGATCGCATGGCCGACGTGCCCGCGCCGGCGCGCGGCCTCGTCGTCCGGCAGCATCTCGGTCTCGATGAAGCGCGCCACCGAATCGCGGTAGCGCTCCAGATCCTCGTCGGTCCACGAGCGCGTGAAAGTGAGCGGCATCGGCATCCTGGCAATGGTCAGGTTCTGATTCTGCATGGGCACATCGCTTGCCGAAATGAAGGTCCTGGAACTCGAATGGAGTGCGGCCATGCCTCAAGCTAAATGGAGCGACAAGCGCGAACGCCAGTACCAGCACATCAAGGAGGGCGCCGAAGCGGGCGGCAAGCCCGAGAAGGTCGCCGAGCGGATCGCCGCGGCGACGGTCAACAAGGATCGAGCCCGCCACGGCGAATCGAAGACGGCCAGTCGGACTTCGCTCGAAGGCCCGTCGCCAGAGCGGCGCGGTGGCCTGCATTCGCACTCGGGCGCGGCCGGGCGGACGCGGGACCAGCTGTATCGCGAAGCCGCGAAGCGCGGCGTCAAGGGGCGATCGAAGATGTCGAAGGAACAGCTGCAGGCGGCGGTCGGCGCCTAGCGCATCGCCGGTTTTATTGCAGCGGATCGATTGCTTCTGGAACCGGTCCGGCTCAGAGCCCGATCAAGCCCGATCGCAATCCTTCCGCGACCGCTTCGGCGCGTGTCGCCGCATTGACCTTCGCGAGGATCTGCGCGACGTGGTACTTCGCGGTGTGGGCCGAGATGGCGAGCACGCCGGCGATGTCGCGGTTCGACAGGCCCTTGCCGACCAGCTCGAAGACCTCGAGCTCGCGCGGGGTCAGCGGCTCGCACTCCGGTGCGGAGGTCTGGAACGGCGCGTCGCGCACCGACAGCCCTTCGAGCACCGCACTGACCGCAGCGCGCAGCCGTGCGCCGGCACTGTCTGCTGCGAGGTGCGCGCTCGCACCGCCCGGTCCACGGACGACGAGCTCGGCGCCGGGCAGGACCCAGCAGTCGGCGCCGTCGTCGGCCGCGCCGATCTGCACGTCCCAGCCCTCGACGCCGCGCAGCGCCGCGGCCACACCATCGGCAAGCAGTGGTGAGGTGCCGACGACGACGATCCGCGCCATGGAGTTCGCAGGCCCTAGCCGCAGAACGAGCTGGGTCGCTGGATCACATCGATCGCGAGCTCGTGGCGCTGCCCGCCGCGCACGATGACGGCCTGCACGGTCGCGCCGACCTGCAGGTGACTGCGCAGCGCATCGAGACTCGAGGCCGGCTGCCCGGCGAGCGTGATGATCACGTCGCCGACCAGCAGGCCGCCGCGTGCCGCCGGACCATCCGCCGCGAGTGAGGTGACCAGCAGGCCGTCGACGCCGGCCCCATCCATCGTCGCGCGCACACCCTGGACCGCGATGCCGAGATAGCCCTGCGGCAGGCGACCATGGGTCAGCAGCGGATCGAGCACGCGCTCGATCGTCGCAACCGGCACGACAACGGCGTGGTGGCGCGAGAACGAATGGCTGGCGATGCCGAGCAGGCGGCCGGCCGCGTCGGCGATCGGCGCGCCGACGAGACCCGGCGGCAGCCCGCCGTCGAGGCGGATCAGCTGCTCGAGGCGGCCCCCGCGCCAGGTGCGCCATTCGCCGCCGACGGCGCCGACGTGGCCGAAGCTCGCGTGCATCTGCCCCGAGGGGTCGCGGCCGACCGCGAAGACGGCGTCGCCGACGCGCGGGGTCGGAGCCGGCATGCGCACGGCCGCCGGCACGGGCACGCCGGTAAAGGTCACGACCGCGAGGTCGGTGCCGCCGTCGATGCCGCGCACTTCGCCGTCGGCCTGCTCGCCGTTCGGAAAGGCAATCGAGACGCGCGGATGGCGCCACAGCAGCGCGGCGCTGGCAACCGCAACGCCGTCACGCCAAGCTAGGCCGGTGGCTCGATGCCGCCGTGTCGTCAGGCCGATCACCGAGGCGGCGATCCGTTCGACGTGGTCAGGCAGTGTCGGTGCAAGGTTGTCGGGGTTCATGGCATCACGGGCAGTGGTTGATGGACCGATCGTGCTCGGCCGCGTCGCGTCGCGCCTCCACCGATCGGCGGGCCTGCCCCTGCCCGATCGGGCAGGCCTCGCATCGCAGTTGAGGCCAGCGGAGGAAGCCTCAAGAGTGCGCCGTGCGGGTGGAGCGGTCATCGCATGTCCTTGGCGCGCCTGCGGACTTGCTCGGGAGGCCGGCGGGGCTTCGGCGTCGGCGCGGTACAACGCGTCGACCACCACCAAGGAGTCAGCATGAGCGAAAAGAAGGCGAACGTCCATTGGGAAGGCGGCGGCCGCAACGGCAAGGGCCAGATCAGCACCGAGACCGATGCGCTGAAGGCCTATCCGTACGGCTTTGCGAGTCGCTTCGAAGACGACCGACGCGGAACGAATCCCGAAGAGCTGCTCGGCGCGGCGCATGCGGCGTGCTTCACGATGGCCTTCTCCTTCGCCTGTGACAAGGCCGGCTTCGTGACCTCTGCGGTCGACACGACGGCGAGCGTGCGGCTGGTCAAGCAAGGCGAGGGCTTCGCCATCGATCGCATCGCACTGACCATGCAGGCCAGCGTGCCCGGCATCGGAGAGGCGCAGTTCCAGCAGATCGCGCAAGGCGCAAAGGCCGCATGCCCGCTGTCGAAGGCACTCGCCAGCGTTCAGGAGATCACGCTGGTCGCGACGCTGCGGGCTTGACGGCGGTCAGCTTGCCAAGCAAGTCTTGCGAACCGAATCGGTGAGGGGTCGAGCCGCCTGTCGCGCTTCGATCCGGCGCGTTCCGATTGCTGTGCGCTGCGGCCTCGTCGTGGCCGCGGTCTTCGCGCTGAACGCACCGGCCCGCGCGATCGACCTCGCGCCGCTTTGGAACTTCAGCGATGTGCCTGGCAGCGAGCAGCGCTTTCGCGACGCACTCGCCACCACGACCGGCGACGACGCGCTGATCCTGCAGACGCAGATCGCGCGAACCTACGGGCTGCGCAACGACTTTCCGAAGGCGCGCGAGATCCTTCACGGCATCGAGCCGCAGCTCGCATTTGCGGGTGCCGAGGCGCGGGCACGCCATGCGCTCGAGCTGGGTCGCACCTATGCGTCGGCCGCGCATCCGGCGGCGTCGATCGAGGACGAAGCGAAGACGCGCGCCCGCGCCGCCTTTCTGGCCGCGCACGACCTTGCGAAGACCGGTCAGCTCGACGGCCTCGCGATCGACGCGCTTCACATGATGGCCTTCGTCGACACGAAGCCCGACCAGCAGTTGCGCTGGGGCGAGCGTGCGCTGGAGATCGCTATCGAATCGACGCAGCCGGCGGCGAAGCGCTGGGAGCCTTCGCTGCGCAACAACATCGGCTATGCGCTGCATGAGCTCGGCCGCTATGACGAAGCGCTGGCCGAGTTCCGGCGCGCCGTGGTGCTGCGTGAGAAGAGCGGCGATGCCGCCGCACTGCGCGACGCGCGCTGGATGGAGGCGTGGACCTTGCGTGCCCTCAAGCGCGTCGACGACGCGATCGCGATCCAGACCAAGCTGGAAACGGAGTACGCCTCCTCCGGCACGACGAACCGCGGCGTGTTCGAGGAGCTCGAGCTGCTCTACCGCGCGAAGGGCGATGCCGCGATGGCGGGGCGCTACGCCGAACGCAAGGACGCTGCGCCGCGGTAGTTCCCGCAAGCGATGCACGTGCGCGAGCGGTGCATGGATGCGCTGCGCGGCGGCGCCTCGACGAGCGCCGCGCGCGAAACCGTCGTGTTCTGGGACTTCGAGGGCTTACTGAGGCTGCGCCGATCCGCTGCCGCCACAGCCTCGCCGAGTCAGCTCGGTCGCGCGATCTGCACCGTCTTGATGTTGACGAACTCGCGAATCCCGTAGCCCGCGCACTCGCGTCCGAAGCCCGAGTGCTTGACGCCGCCGAACGGCAGACGTGGGTCGGAGCGCACGTTGTCGTTGACGAAGCTCAGGCCGGCCTCGAGGCGCTCGGCCGCAATCCGTTCGCCGCGCGCGAGGTCACGCGTCAGCACGCCGGAGCCGAGGCCGAACTCGCTCGCGTTCGCGATCTCGATCGCATCATCCTCGTCGCGCGCTTCGATGACCGCGGCGACCGGGCCGAAGACCTCGTCGTCGTGCGCGGGCTGTCCCGGGGCGACGTCGCTCAGCACCGTCGCCGGGTACCAGGCGCCCGGTCGATCCGAGATGCGGCCGCCGAGCAGCAGGCGCGCGCCGGCGCGGATGCTGGCTTCGACCTGCGCGTGGATCTGGTCGCGCGCGGCGACGCTCTGCAGCGGGCCGAAGCGCGTCGCCTCGTCGCGCGGATCGCCCATCGTGTAGGCCCGCATCGCCTCGACCAGTGCGGCCTCGAACGCGGGGCGCACCGCCTGCACCGCGATGAACCGCTTGCCGGCGATGCAGCTCTGCCCGCCGTTCACCATGCGGGCGCGCGCGCAGACCTTCGCGGCCGCGGCGACATCGGCATCGTCGAGCACGACATAGGCGTCCGAGCCGCCGAGCTCGAGCACGCACTTCTTCAGCACGCCGCCGGCGGTTCGCGCGACGCTGCTGCCCGCGGCGACGCTGCCAGTCAACGTGACCGCTGCGACTTTCGGATGCGCGATCAGGCCGTCGACCGCATCGCTCTTGACCAGCAGCGTGCGAAACAAGTCATCCGGAAAGCCGGCGTCGCGGAACACAGACTCGATCGCGAGCGCGCAGCCGGGCACGTTGCTCGCGTGCTTCAGGATCGCGCCATTGCCGGCCATCAAGGTCGGTGCGGCGAAGCGGAACACCTGCCAGAACGGAAAGTTCCAGGGCATCACCGCGAGCACGACCCCGAGCGGATTGAAAGTGACGAAAGCATCTGCGCCGTCGATGCCGACCGGCACGCGCGCGAGGTACTGCGACGACTGATCGGCGAAGTGCTCGCAGGCGCTCGCGCACTTGTCGACCTCGGCAAGGCCGTCGGTCACGGTCTTGCCCATCTCGTCGGTCATCAGCGCGGCGAACTCGGCCCGACGCCGCTTCAACACCGCCGCGGCGCTGCGCATCCGCTCGGCGCGCGCCTCGAAGTCGACCCGGCGCCATTCGCGAAACGCGGCGTCGCAGCACTCGACGATTGCGGCCGCGTCGTCGGTCGAGTGGCCGTCGTACGACCGCCCGCCCTCGAGCGTCGCCGGGTTGGTGGTGTTGAAGTGGGGTCGGGTCGATTCGGTGCTCATCGCGATTCCTCGGTTGCCGGTCGAGTGGCGGCCGGCATGTCGTCCTCAAGTGCGAGGCGGGTGCGCCATGCCTTGGCCTCCGCCTGCACCTCGGCAGCGAGTCGCGCCTTTCGGCCGCGCTCGTACAGCGGCGCCAGCACATCGCATACCTGCGCGCCGAACGTGGCCTGGTCGATTGCGCGCGCCGCGGCGAGCGCCAGCGCGAGCGCGGCTCGAACTCGTGCGGCACCCCGTCGAGCCAATTGCGGCCGATCAACCAATGGGCGTTGCGCTGCGAACTCGAGCAAGCCGGCCGCGTCGGCCAGCAGCAGTGACGCGCTGGTCATTCCGAGCGACTGCCTCGAGGCCGTGATCGTGCGCGCCTGACGCGTCGACGCTCAGCCGGCGCCGTCGTTCGGTGCCGGCCGCGTGCCGTCGAACGCTCGTTGCAAGAGCTCGCGGATGGCGGTACGCTCGAGCGGGCGCGGATTCGGATACTGGTTCTTCACCGCAAGGTCGGCGGCGCGGTCGAGTCCACTCTCCGGCATGCCGATATCGCGCAGCGCAGTCGGTGCGCCGTGCGCACGTGCGAGTTCAAAGATGCCAGCCGGCGCGAAGTCGTCCGCATCGGCCATGCCGAGCGCGCTCTGGATGCGACGCATCGCCTCCGGCGCGTCCGCCGCGTTGTAGGCCAGGGCGTGCGGCAGCACCACCGTGTGCACTTCCGCATGCGGCAGGTCGAAGGTGCCGCCGAGCGTGTGGCAGAGCTTGTGGTGCAGGCCCATCGAGACGTTGCCGAGCACCGAGCCGCACAGCCAGGCGGCATACAGCGCATCGCCGCGTGCCTCGAGGTCATGCGGATCGTCGGCCAGCCGCGGCAAGGCGGCGGCTGCGGCGCGGATGCCTTCTTCGGCCATCAGCGTGACGATCGGATTGCCGTCGTGCGCATAGAGGCCTTCGGCCGCGTGCGCGATCGCGTTCAGCGCGCTCGTCAAGGTCATGCCGATCGGCAAAGTCAGCGTCAATTCCGGGTCGTAGAGCACCGACCGCGGCAGCACCTTCGGGTCGCGTCCGGTCTTCTTGACGCCGCCCTCGGTCAGACCGTAGATCGAGGTCATCTCGCTGCCGGCGTAGGTGGTCGGGATCGCGATGATCGGGAAGTCACCTTCCGGCGCTTCCAGCGCGATCGCCTTGCCGAGACCTATCGTCGAGCCGCCGCCGATGGCGACCGCGCAGTCGGCGCCGAGCCGCTTCGCTTCGGCGCGCGCTGCGCGAGCGGTGTCGATCGGCACGTGCATGCGCGCCTCGGCGAACACGCCGACGGCACGCTCGCCGAGAAGTGCGGCCACACGATGCGCCGCGCCGATCTGTTCGGGTGTTGACAGCACCAGCGTCCGAGTCGCGCCGATCGCCTCGATCTCGCGGCCCAGGTGCTGCAACGCGCCGACGCCGAAGACGACACGTGACGGCAGGGGGGTGTATGTGAACGGCGTCAATCGACTCTCGACGAATCGGCGGGCTGGCGGACGCCGACACGGAACGCGCTTTTGAGGGACGATGCGGCCATCGTGCGAACGGTGTGTGCCATGGTTTCGGTCTTGCTCAGTGTAGGTGGGTCGCCGCCGACCCGCCTGCCTTGCTTACCGCGCCGTTCGACCGATGGCAAGTGGGATGCAATAACCAAATATCACATGATGTAAGACTGCTGGCCGCATCGATGCATGCCCCACTAAGATTGCCATCAGGGCTTGTCCGGATATCGACGAGTCGTCGTGATCGAGGGCGTACCCGAGAGGCGTTCGTGCGTGAAACGGGCTGTCGGCGCCGGACAGAACACCGTCATGCGGGCCCCGGAGACCTTCAAGGTTTGATTTGGACTTGACCGCACCGGCGCCCACCCACGCGATGGGCTTCACGCTCGATCCGACGCTGCTCGCGCATCGCCGCCGCGAGAGCGCGCGCCGCATTCACACGGTGCAGATCCCTGCGATCCGGGCAATCGGGTTCACCGTGCTGTGCCTGATCGCCTTGCTGCAGGACCTGCGCGCCAGCGGCACGGTGGACTGGATGCAGCTCGGCCGCCTCGTGGCGATCAATCTGCTTTACGCCGCGATCAGCTGGACGGTGCTGCGGCGCTTCTACGGACGCACCGGGCGCCTCGACGTCAGCGTCGTATTCTTCCACCTCGACGTGCTGGTCTGGCTGCCGAACCTGCACCACCTCGAGCAGGCGCATTTGTTCTTCGCGTACTTCCTGCTGATGCGCGTCGCCGACCAGGTCGGCTTCGGCTTCCGGCGCGCGCTCTACTTCGGGCATGTCGTGGTCGTCGCCTACATCGCCTATTCGGTGTGGGTCTACGCCACCCATCCGGCCGCCTCGCAGTGGATGGACCGCTTCGCGATCGCCGCGATCATGTACCTGCTCGGCATCTACCTCGCGTTCACCGGCCTGGTGATCGAGCGGCTGCGCAATCGCATGCAGCAGGCGATGCGGGCGGCGCGAGAGCTGGTCGATGACCTCGAGCACAAGAAGACGGCGCTCGAGACGCAGGCGACCGAGCTCGAGCATGCGCGGCGCCAGGCCGAGCAGGCGAGCGTCGCGAAGTCGCAGTTTCTGGCGACCATCAGCCATGAGATCCGGACGCCGATGAACGGCATCCTCGGCGCGTCGGAACTGCTGCTCAGCACGACGCTGGCGAGCGGCCAGCGTCACTACGCCGAGACGGCGCACCGGTCGGCAACCGCGTTGCTCGCGCTGATCGACGACGTGCTCGACCTGTCGCGCATCGAGTCGAGCAAGCTCGTCATCCACACGACCAACATCGACCTGCGCGCGCTCGTCACCGAGGCGGTCGACCTGATGGCGGTGACGGCACGTGACAAGCCGGTGGGGCTCAGCTGCACGTTCTCGAGCCGGCTGCCGAAGCGCGTCGAGTGCGATCCGATGCGGCTGCGCCAGATCCTCGTGAACCTGCTCCACAACGGCGTCAAGTTCACGCAGCAGGGCCGGGTCGATCTGGAAGTGCTGGTCCTCGACGACACCAACGACACCGTGCGGTTGCGCTTCGAGGTACGCGACACCGGAATCGGTCTGGCCGAGGAGCAGTTCGACTCGGTGTTCGATGCGTTCACGCAGGCCGACGCGTCGACCACCCGGCGCCATGGCGGCAGCGGCCTCGGCCTGGCCATCGTCCGCGAGCTCGTGCAATTGATGGGAGGCCAGGTCGGCGTCGAGAGCGAGGTCGGCGCGGGCTCGAATTTCTGGTTCGAGCTGGCGTTGAAGAAGGCGCCCGAGCCGTCGGTCATGCCGGACATCGTGATCGGTGAAACGCACAGGCCGTCGGCCCATGTTCTGCTGGCCGAGGACGACGTGGTCAACAAGATGGTCGTCGAGGAAATGCTGAAGGCGATCGGCTGTGAGGTCGACGTAGTCAGCGACGGCGACGCGGCACGCGTCGCGGCGGCGCGGACTCGCTACGACCTGATCTTCATGGATTGCCACATGCCGGTGATGGACGGCTTCGAGGCCACCCGGCGCATTCGGGACGACGAGGAGGGCATGGACGCCCACACGCCGATCGTCGCGCTGACCGCCGATGCGCTGGCCGGCGACCGCGAGCGCTGTCTCGCCTGCGGCATGGACGACTACATGACCAAGCCGGTCAAAAGCGCGCTGCTGGCCGCGGCGGTGCAGCGCTGGACCGGCCGCCGGACGCACGCGTTGTCACAGTGGTGACCACGGCGGATTGAACAGCTGCCCGATTGGCGCTGTCGGCCGCCACACGACCTTGAAGGAAACGGACCAGCCGCTGCCCTCAAGCGAGCTCAGGCCGCCAACACCGGAATCTTCGCGATCCGCGCCCGCCACTCCTTCGGGCCGGTCTCGTGCACCGAGACGCCGGTCGAGTCGACCGCGACGGTGACCGGCATGTCGCGGACGTCGAACTCGTAGATCGCTTCCATGCCGAGGTCGGCGAAGCCGAGCACGCGGGCCTCGCGGATCGCTTTCGAGACCAGGTAGGCGGCGCCACCGACCGCCATCAGGTAGGCGCTCTTGTGCTTCCGGATTGCCTCGATCGCGACCGGCCCGCGCTCGGCTTTCCCGATCATCGCGATCAGGCCGGTCTGCGCCAGCATCATCTCGGTGAACTTGTCCATCCGCGTCGCGGTCGTCGGTCCGGCCGGGCCGACCGCCTCGTCGCGCACCGGGTCGACCGGGCCGACGTAGTAGATGACGCGGTTGGTGAAATCGACCGGCAGCTTCTCGCCCTTTGCCAGCATGTCCTGGATGCGCTTGTGCGCGGCGTCGCGGCCGGTCAGCATCTTCCCTGACAGCAGCAGCGTGTCGCCGGGCTTCCAGCTAGCGACCTCTTTCTTGGTCAGCCGGTCGAGGTCGACCTTTTTCGACTTGTTGTAGTCGGGCGCCCACTTCACGTCGGGCCAGAGGTCGAGCCTCGGCGGCTCGAGAAAGGCCGGGCCGGAGCCGTCGAGCACGAAGTGCGCGTGGCGGGTCGCCGCGCAGTTCGGGATCATCGCGACCGGCTTGCTCGCCGCATGGGTCGGATAGGTCGCGATCTTGATGTCGAGCACCGTCGTCAGGCCGCCGAGGCCCTGCGCGCCGATCCCGAGCGCATTGACCTTGTCGAACAGCTCGATGCGCAGTTCCTCGATCTTGTCGCGCGGGCCGCGTGCCTTCAGGTCGAACATGTCGATGTCGTCCATCAGGCTCTGCTTGGCCATCAGCATCGCGCGCTCGGCGGTACCGCCGATGCCGATGCCGAGCATGCCGGGCGGGCACCAGCCGGCGCCCATCGTCGGCACCGTCTTCAGGACCCAGTCGACCAGGCTGTCGCTCGGATTCATCATCACGAACTTGCTCTTGTTCTCGCTGCCGCCGCCCTTCGCGGCGACCTGCACGTCGACGATATTGCCGGGCACGAGCGTCGTGTGAATCACCGCCGGCGTGTTGTCGCCGGTGTTCTTGCGCACGAAATGCGGGTCGGCGACGATGCTCGCGCGCAGCGGGTTCTCGGGATCGAGGTAGCCCTTGCGCACGCCGTCGTTGACGGCATCCTCGAGCCCGGCCGGAAAGCCCTCGAAGCGGACGTCCATGCCGATCTTCATGAACACATTGACGATGCCGGTGTCCTGGCAGATCGGCCGGCGGCCCTCCGCGCACATCTTCGAATTGGTCAGGATCTGCGCGATTGCGTCCTTCGCCGCAGGGTTCTGCTCGAGCTCGTACGCACGCGCAAGGTGGGTGATGTAGTCGGCCGGGTGATAGAAGCTGATGTACTGGAGCGCCGCGGCGACGCTGTCGACCAGATCGGCGTATCGGAGGGTGGTCATGAGGGGGTCGGTTACGCTGTGACGCTCCAGTTTATCGAACGCCGTCCGCACCCTTGATCGCCAACGCCCGCCGCTTCACCGAGTCCGAAGTCGCCGGAGGCGTGCTGCTCGCGATCGCCGCCGTTGCCGCGCTGATCATCAGCAACTCGCCGCTCGGCCCGCTCTACCGCTCGTTCATCGAGCTGCGCGGCGAGGTTCGCATCGGCGACGGTTGGCTGGTTCTCTCGAAGCCGCTGCTGCTGTGGATCAACGACCTCTGGATGGCGGCATTCTTCTTCCTGGTCGGGCTCGAGATCAAGCGCGAGCTGCTCGAGGGCGAGCTGAAGACGCCGCGTCAGGCCGTGCTGCCCGCGGTCGCGGCGCTCGGCGGCATGCTGGTGCCGGCCGCCCTCTACGCCGCGATCAACCGCGCCGACCCGATCGCGCTGCGCGGCTGGGGTGTGCCGATGGCGACCGACATCGCCTTTGCGCTCGGCATCCTGCTGCTGCTCGGCTCCCGCGTGCCGACGTCGCTGAAGATCTTCCTGACGGCGGTCGCGATCATCGACGACCTCGGCGCGATCGTCGTGATCGCGCTGTTCTACACCGACGACCTGTCGCTGACGATGCTGGTCGCGGCCGGCGCGGGGGCAGCCGTCTTGCTGCTGCTGAACCGCCTGCGCGTGGCCAGCATCGGTCCGTATGTCATCGTCGGCCTGGTCGTCTGGGTCTGCGTGCTGAAGTCGGGCATCCATGCGACGCTGGCGGGCGTTGTCACCGCACTCGCCATCCCGCTCCGCAACCGCTCCGGCGACGACTCGCCGCTCGAACGCGCCGAGCATGCGCTGCAACCGTGGGTCGCCTTCGCGGTGCTGCCGCTGTTCGCATTCGCGAACGCCGGCGTCGAGCTCGGCAGTGCCGGCTGGTCGACGTGGCTGCAGGGCGTTCCGCTCGGCATCGTCGCCGGCCTTGTCGTCGGCAAGGCGGTCGGCGTGTTCGGCGCGTCGTGGCTGATGATCTGCTTCGCCGGCGCGCCAATGCCGACCGCGGCAACATGGCGCCAGCTGTTCGGCGTCTGCGTGCTGTGCGGGATCGGCTTCACGATGAGCCTGTTCATCGGCAGCCTGGCGTTCGAAGGCCAGGCGTCGGCCTACGAGACCCAGCTCAAGCTCGGCGTGCTCGGCGGCTCGCTCGTCTCCGCGATCCTCGGGGTCGCGCTGCTATGGCGTCGACCCGCAGGGGCCGCGCTGTCCGGATAGCGGCGCTGTTGGTCGCGCTCGCCGAATGTGCGTCCGCTCGCGCTGGATCGCTTGCCGCCGTCAGTGGTCGTTCGGGGTCCCGGCCATGAGCCGGTCGGTCATCGCGATCGCCAGCGCCGACAGCAGGAACGTGATGTGGATGATGGTCTGCCACATCAGAACCTTCTCGGAGTAGTTCGCGGCGCTGATGAACGTCTTCAGCAGGTGGATCGAGCTGATGCCGATGATCGCGGTGGCGAGCTTGACCTTCAGCACCGACGCGTTGACATGGCTCAGCCACTCCGGCTGGTCCGGATGGCCTTCGAGGTTCATGCGGCTGACGAAGGTCTCGTAGCCGCCGACGATCACCATGATCAGCAGGTTGCTGATCATGACCACGTCGATCAGCGCCAACACCACCAGCATGATCACCGTCTCGTTGAGCTGGGGCGCTGCGTAACCGGTGATCGTCCCGGCGGCGTCGCGGAGCGGCGGCAGCTGGTAGCCGATGCTTTCGATCAGCTGCTTCAGCGCGGTCTCGCTGCCGAACACCGCGTGGATCAGGTGAACCAGCTCGACCCAGAAGTGATAGACGTAGACGCCCTGCGCGAGGATCAGGCCGAGATACAGCGGAAGCTGCAGCCATCGGCTGGCGAAGATGAGATTCGGTAGCGGCCGGAGGCTGGCGTTGGCGGGGTCTTTGAGTCTGGGCATGGGTGGGGCAGGAGCGAAGCGCGGATTCTAGTAAGGGGACCTCGGCTCCCTCCGATCACCTTCACGCTAAAGTCGAGCGACATCGCGTCGGCGCCGTCTTGACCGTCGGCCCGGTCCGAATCAGGACGTGCCGCACCCCGGGCCGACGACGAACCAAAGCCGAACCTTGAGGAGACTCGACCATGTCCAACGCCGTCGCCCCGAATCTGTACCCGCCGCCGGAAGCCGCCGTCAAAGGCGCGCACGTCTCCGGTATGGAGGCCTACCGGAAACTGGCGGCCGAGGCTGAAGCCGACTACGAAGGCTACTGGGCCCGCCTCGCGCGCGAGCTGCTGAGCTGGAAGGCGCCGTTCACGAAGGTGCTCAACGACAGCGAGGCGCCGTTCTTCAAGTGGTTCGAGGACGGCACCCTGAACGCGTCGTACAACTGCCTCGACCGCCAGGTCGAGGCCGGCCTCGGCGACAAGGTCGCGCTGATCTTCGAGTCCGACGACGCCAAGGTCACCAAGGTCACCTACCGCGAGCTGCTCGCCCAGACCTGCCGGCTCGCCAACGCGCTGAAGGCCAAGGGGGTCAAGAAGGGCGACCGGGTCGTTATCTACATGCCGATGTCGGTCGAGGGCATCGCCGCAATGCAGGCCTGCGCGCGGATCGGTGCCACCCACTCGGTGGTCTTCGGCGGCTTCTCGGCACAAAGCCTGCGCGACCGAATCGCGGACACCGGCGCGGTGATGGTGATCAGCGCCGACGAGCAGGTACGCGGCGGGAAGCAACTGCCGCTGAAGGCGATCGTCGACGAGGCGCTCCTCCTCGGCGGCTGCGAGGCGGTGAAGGACGTCATCGTCTACCGGCGCACCGGCGGCACCGTCAGCTGGCAGGCCGGCCGCGACAGCTGGCTGCACGAGGTGATCTACGACCTGCCCGACACCTGCGAGCCCGAGTGGGTCGAGGCCGAGCATCCGCTCTTCCTGCTCTACACGTCGGGCTCGACCGGCAAGCCGAAGGGCGTGCAGCACTCGACCGGCGGCTACCTGCTGCATGCGGCGCTGACGACGAAGTGGACCTTCGATCTCAAGCCCGACGACGTCTTCTGGTGCACCGCCGACATCGGCTGGGTCACCGGCCACACCTACATCACCTATGGGCCGCTCGCCCTCGGCGGCACCGAGGTCG
>Ga0207701_10002697_pt1 | contig 18344 bp, 17 predicted proteins | sample KBSSwiSSwithPhiX_FD_184294 | JGI IMG/M metagenome (GOLD analysis project Ga0207701, IMG submission 184294) | Switchgrass rhizosphere bulk soil microbial communities from Kellogg Biological Station, Michigan, USA, with PhiX - S5 (SPAdes) (version 2) | ecosystem: Environmental > Terrestrial >... | reverse complement strand
GGGGGGGGGGTTTGTTCGGAGGGTTCGAGGGTTCAGAGGTTCGAAGATGGGTTCAGAGATTCGAAGGTGGGCCCGGAGGTTCGAACCCTCGAACCCTCGAACCCCCGCACCTCCTGAACCGAACCCTCAGAACCCCCTTGCCCTCCATACCCTTTCGAACCTGCGTGCTCGGTCCTGCCCGTCAGCACCACTGGCCGGTGCACGGCGGCGTGCCGCCATTCGAGTCGTTCACCACGCCAACCATCGTCGGGTGGATCGAGCAGTGGTAGTTCGATCCGCCAGCCGGAACCGCGATAGCCGCGCTCGAAGCTCCAGGCGGGAGGTCACCCGTGTTCCATGACCCATCGTTCGCGACGATGTGGTGCGTGACGCTGTGGGTGTTGGTGAACGTGATCATGCCGTTCGCCGGCAGGGCCGACGGATTCGGATTGAACGAGCGATTGCCCGATTCTCCGACGATGCTCACCGCGCCCGCTCCTGGAGTCGGCGTGGGAGTGGGGGTCGGGTTCGGCGTGGGGCTGTAGCCGCCACTGCCGCTGCTGCCGCACCCGACTGCCACGAACATGAGCGCCGCCGCCACCAGTCGTATTCCAACACGCATCGATGCCTCCTGAATGAAGAATAGCCGCACCGGTGCAGAGCAGAATCCATACCACATGAGATTGACGTGAAATGACGGCTATCTGACGGTCGAGGAGAAACTTCCGTTACCGCGGGCGTAAGCGCTTACGTCGGGCGTTCAACCGTCCACGCCGCCGCTGGCCAGCCAGCCGCCGTCGATCACGATGCTCTGGCCGGTGATGTAGGCGCCGGCGTCCGACGCGAGCAGGACGGCCGTGCCGGCCAGATCCGCGGGCACTCCGGGACGCCCCATTGGGATCACGCGCACGGCGCTGTCGTAGAGCCGGTCATCCGAGAACACGGCGTCGGTCATCTTCGTCCAGAAGCGGCCGGGCGCGATCGCGTTGACCGTGACGCCGTCTTTGGCCCACTCGAGCGCGAGCGACTTCACCATCTGGCGCATGCCGCCCTTCGACATCGCGTAGATGCTGACGTTGGGGATGGCGACCTCGGCGGCGATCGATCCGATGCACAGGATGCGGCCGTGGCCCGCACGCCGCATCACGTGCCCCGCCGCCTGCGAGATGAAGAAGGCCGCCTCGAGGTTGATGCGCATCAGGCTCTCGAAGTCCTCGCGCGCGAACGACGCAGCCGGCTTGCGGACGTTGATGCCCGCGCCGTTGACGAGGATGTCGAGCCGGCCGAGCGCGTCGGTCGTCCGCGTGACGAGCATGTCGGGCGCCTCGCGCGCGCCGATGTCCACCGCGATCGTCGTCGCGCGGCGTCCGCGGCGCCTGACTGCCTCGGCGGCGCGTTCCAGTGCGTCGGCGCTACGCGCGGCGAGCGCGATGTCGGCGCCGTACTCGGCGAGCGCCAGAGCGATACCCAGGCCCAGGCCGCGGCTGCCGCCGGTGACGAGCGCGACGCGCCCGTCGAGGCGGAACGATGGCATTTCGAAGCCGGAATCCGAAGGACGGGGTCGAGGCATATCGAATGACGAAGGACGAAGGACGAAGGATCAGGCCGGAACCGGCTGAAGCAGATCCGTCCGCGCGTCGAAGTTGCCAGCCTCGTCGTACTGCCAGTCGCCTGGCGGCACCAGGATCTCGACGTTGCCGGGCAGCGTGGCCAGGCAGGCCTCGGACAGCACCACGCGGTCGAGGGCCAGCGTATTGCGGATACGGGCGACGCGCGGCGCAGCCGGATCGGCAGCGCTGATGCGGAGCGCGGCCTCGAGGCACTGGCGATCGGTCGGGAAATGGATCGAGATGCGCGCGGGCGCCGGCGTCATCGCCGAAATCGCGTTGGTGTACGTGAAGACCGGATCCATCGAATCGACCAGGCGCTGAGAGACGATGTCCGCCAGGCCGATGCCGACGGCGTTGCCGTGGCTTTCCGGCGTCAGGCCGCGCGCGTAGATGACGCGCACGTCGGCCCGGCGGTTTGCCATCGGCTTCAGGTCCACGCCGCGCCCGATGATGTTGGTGTCCATCCCGGCGCCACTGATGTTCTTGCCGATCTCGTCGACGATCAGGACGTCCACTTCCGGAATCGGCAGCGCCGGCATCCAGCTGCGCGCGCGCTTCAGCAGCTCCGGCTCCCGGGCGTGGAACTCCGCGCCCTTGAGCAGCGTGATGTGACCGAGCTTGTGCGAGCCGTCCTCCACCAGCGCGACGCCGAACGCGTTGGGCAGGTGCGACAGCACCGTGGCCGAGACGTCGAGGAACACCTGCTCGTAACCCTGCGTCTTGGCGGCCCAGTGCGCGCGGAACGCGCCTTCGGCCTTGCCAAGCCCGATGACCGACATCTTCAGCAGGCCGCTCCCGACGCGGAGGCTGTCGAAATCCGTGTGCGGCTTCACGCGGTTCACGACGATGACGGCGTCGGCCGCGAGGAACGCGGCGCCGATGACCACCTTGACCCCGAGCGCGCTGTCGCCGACCTCGGTCACGTCCATCGACGCATCGATGGGCGCACCAACTCCACGTTCGGTGACGCCGTATCCCGCCAGCACTTCGCGCTGGCCCTCCGCTGTCGCGCCGCCGTGGCTCCCCATGGCGGGCACGATCACGGGCTCCGCCCCTCGCGCGCGGAGCCATGCCACGAGAGTCGCCGCCAGCTCGCCGATGCGATCCACGCCGCGGCTGCCGATAGCGAGGGCCACTCGCCTGCCCTTCCAGGGCTCCGACGCCCACGTGTGATCGAGGGCCTCCCGCAGCGCCTGAGCGGGGTTCGCGAGCGCGTGATGCTCAATCGGCGGAGCCACCAGGCATTGACGTGGAAGCGTGGTCATTTGAGCGACCTCAGTTGCAGCACCTCGACCGGATCGGGCGAGGCATCAGTGGCAATCTCCAGCACGGGGCGCCAGTCTGTCAACGAGAACTTCACGACCCTGTTCGCTGCCTGCGCCGAGGCGTAGCCGAAGCCGGTGCGTGTGTCGATCGTAACGCCTTCCGCCGCACCGCCCACCATGAATCGGGCGACCTGCTTCTCGGTGGCGGTGTCGAGCACGGCCAGCTCGCCGCTGCCGATGAGCGTCACGAGCAGGAACCGATCGTCCGGCGTCAGGCGGACGCGAGCCGGGCTGCCGGCTACCGGAATCTGTCGCGTCACGGTCAGGTCGCTCGTAGCGACGAGAGTCACCGTGTTCTGGTCCCGCGTCGCCACGTAGAGGCGGCTGCCGTCACGGCTCAGCGCGAGCCCCATCGGGATCCCGCCGACGCGCGTGCTGCGCGTGTCCCCGCCCGGCCGGCGGTCGATCGCCGAGATGGTCCCCGCGCCCGCGTTCGCCGTGTACAAGTAGCGCTCGTCCTTGCTGATGGCGACCATGTGCGGGAGCGCCTGATCGAGCAAGTGCTCGGCGGCGACCCGCCGAGCTTCCGCATCCACCTCCAAGACGGCCGCGGGATGGTCGACGGTGATGTAGACACGTCCCGAGAAGCCCAGCGCGATACCGTGCGGTCGGCGGAAGCGGCCGAGGTCGATGGTGGCGACGCGCGCGCCCGCTTCGAGATCGACGATCGAGATCGTGTGGCCGCCTTCCGCCGTGTCGTTGTAGCTGTCCACTCCGTAGTCGGTCACGTACGCGTAGCGATCGCCAGGTGACAACACCATCTCGTGCGGCTTGGTGCCCACGGGCGCCGCCCAGAGCCGGGCGCCTGTAGTCGAGTCGTATAGACCGAGCGTGCTGGCCTTCTTGTGCAGCACGAGCAGGCGCGGTGGCGACTCGGCGCCGGCAAGCGCGATGGCCGTCGCGACCGCAATGCCAAAGACGACGACAGGAGCGCGCCGGTGACCGGACCGCATCCTTACGGTTCCACCCAGTTGAGCGCGCGGCTCGCGGCCTTGGTCCAGCCACGATAGAGCCGCTCGCGCTGCTCGGACGGCATGGACGGCTCGAAGGCGCGCTCGAGCGCCCAGTTGTGCGCCACGTCGTCCTGGCCCGACCAGTAGCCCACGGCCAGGCCCGCCAGATACGCCGCACCGAGCGCGGTCGTCTCCGCAACGACGGGCCGCCGGACGGTGACGTCGAGCAGGTCGGCCTGGAACTGTAGCAGCGCGTTGTTCGCGGCCGCGCCACCGTCGACCTTCAGGCTCGACAGCTTGACGCCGGCCTCGCGCTGCATCACGTCGAGCACGTCACGCGTCTGGTAAGCCATCGACTCCACTGTCGCCCGCGCGATGTGACCAATCGTCGTGTCGCGCGTCAGGCCGATGATCAGCCCGCGCGCGTAGGGATCCCAGTGCGGCGCGCCCATGCCGACGAAGGCCGGCACCACGTAGACGCCTCCCGAGTCCGCCACGCTCCCGGCGAGTCGCTCGATCTCCTGCGACGAGGCGATGGCCTTGAGCCCATCGCGCACCCATTGCACGGCCGCGCCGGCGATGAACACGGCTCCTTCGAGGCAGTACGTGGTCTTGCCCCCAACCGTCCAGCCCACCGTCGTCAGCAGGCCGTGCGGCGAGCGCACCGCTGCGGATCCGGTGTTGAGCAGCAGGAAGCAGCCGGTGCCATAGGTGTTCTTCGCCGCACCGAGCTCGAAGCCCGCCTGCCCGAACAAGGCCGCCTGCTGATCGCCGGCGATTCCGGCGATGGGGATCCGGGCGCCCAGAAGCGACGCGTCGATTTCGCCGTAGACCTCGCTCGACTGCCGGACTTCCGGAAGCATCGCGCGCGGCACGTCCAGTGCACGAAGCAGCTCGTCGTCCCACGACAGGGTGTGAATGTTGAAGAGGAGCGTCCGGCTTGCGTTGCTCGGATCGGTGATGTGCAGGCGGCCGCCGGTGAGCCGCCAGATCAGGAACGAGTCGATGGTGCCGAACAGCACGTCGCCGCGCTCCGCACGCGCGCGCAGCCCCGGCACGGTATCGAGCAGGTACTTCAGCTTCGTGCCGGAGAAATACGGATCCAGCACGAGCCCGGTGTTCCCGCGAAACAATTCCTCCAGGCCCTGCGCCTTGAGCGCCTCGCAAACAGGCGCCGTGATGCGGCTCTGCCAGACGATGGCATTGGCGACGGGCTTGCCGGTGGCCTTGTCCCAGACGACCGTCGTCTCGCGCTGGTTCGTGACACCCAGGGCCGCGACCTGGTTCGGCGCAATACCGGCCTTGGCGATCGCCTGCCGCGCCGTCGACAATTGCGACGACCAGATGGCCTCCGGATCGTGCTCGACATGTCCGGGCGACGGGAAGATCTGCGGGAACTCCTGCTGCGCCGACGAGACGAGACTGCCGTCTTTCTTGAAGACGATCGCGCGGCTCGAGGTCGTTCCCTGATCGAGCGCAAGAACAAACGTGCTCATCACTCTGGCTCCCCGGCCGGATGCAGCCGCTCGATGGCGGCCATGTAGACGAAGCCGCCCACCAGTCCGCCGAGAATCGGGCCGACAATCGGCACCCACCACCAGCCGTTGCCCGCCGTGAAAACCCCGCCACCCCATCCGGCGAGTGCCGTGAACAGGCGCGGCCCGAAGTCGCGGGCGGGGTTGATGGCATATCCCGCGTTCAACCCGAACGTCGCGCCGATCAGCAGCACGAGCAGGCCAACCACGATCGGCGCCGCCTGTTTTGGCGGGGCAAGGTTGCGCTGGTCGCCAATCGCGAAAATGACGCCCACCAGGAGCGCCGTGCCGACGATCTGATCGATCAGCCCGCCGAAGGTCGACAGCCACGGCTGCGGATAAGTCGCGAAGATCCCTGCCGTGCCCATGGCCCCGGTCACCTGCCGCACGCCGCCATCGAAGTGCGTGAGCGCCTCGTGATACGTCGTGAACACAATGGCCGACGCGACGAAGGCGCCCGCCGTCTGCGCCACGACGAACGGCAGCACCTTCGACCACGGGAAGCCGCGGAAGGCCGCGGCAGCGATCGTCACCGCCGGATTGAGGTGTCCGCCCGACACGCCGCCCGACACATACACCGCCATAGTGACGGCCAGGCCCCAACCGATGTTGATCGATAGGTACTGGCCGTTGCTGCCGCCGCCGAGGTTCACCTGCGCGACGACCGCGACGCCAAACAGGATGAGCACGAGCGTGCCCAGGAACTCGGCCAGCACTTCACGACTGGTGGTCGGCACAAGAACGCTCCATGTCGGGGATCAGGGATCAGGGGCCAGGGATCAGGGGCCAGGATAAGGGGCCAGGGACCAGGGGTCATGGTCAGGTCCAAGTTTCCTGGTTTCACGTCTACGGATACAACAGCTGCAGGCTCCAGGTATCGCCGGCGCGGACGAAGAGCTGGCGGTCATGGAGGCGGAACGTGCCCGCGCGCCAGAACTCGATCCGTGACGGAACGAGCCGGAAACCGCCCCAGTGCGGCGGACGCGGGATGGCGCGGCCTTCGTATTCTAGTTCCGTGGTGTGGTAGCGCTGCTCGAGCTCGGCGCGGCTCGCGAGCACCTGGCTCTGCGCCGACGCCCACGCGCCGATCTGGCTCCCGCGAGGACGGCTCGCGAAGTACTCGTCCGACTCATCCTCGGCCACGCGCTCCACGATGCCCTCGATGCGCGCCTGCTCGTCGAGCCAGGGCCAGTAGCAGCAGATCGCGGCGTAGGCGTTGAGCGCCAGCTCCCGCGCTTTCCGGGACGTGTAGTTCGTGTAGAAGACGAAGCCGCGCGCGTCCACGCCGCGCAGCAGGACGATCCGCGCCGACGGGTGGCCGTCGCGCGTGCTGGTGGCCAAGGTCACGGCCACGTGGTCGAAGGGTGCGTTGGTGCCCGCGCGGGCGAAGAGAGAGACGAACTGACCGATCGGGTCCACCGCCGACACGGCGGCAGTTTATATCAGACGGAGACCTGCTCCCCGGCGTCGCCCCGCTGGCGCTTTCGCACCAGCATCACGAACAGCGCCGCGGGATAGATCGCCAGTCCGAGCAGGATCGCCCCGATGGTCGGGCCCATGACAAATGGCAGGACCCAGGGCCGTACCAGCCCGAACAGCTCGTGCAGGAAGGCCCACGACAGCAGCGACTGGCTGAACAGCCGCACGAACTCGCCCCGCAGGTCGGCCGGCAGCGGCACTCCCAATAGCGCTCCAGCGATGGCCGTCGTCGCCGTGTACCACGGGACCATGATCCACGGCAGGTTGGTGCACAGCCCTGCCAGCACGAGCAGCTTGTTCAGCCTGAGGACGAAGGCCGCCGCGAACGCGACGACGTACGAAACGACGAAGAACGGAGAAAAACCGGCGACGATGCCCAAGGCGTACGCGGCCGCCAGGCGCGGCGGCGTGTCGTCGAGCCGCAGCACCTTGTCTGCCCAGCGGTAAAGCGTGCCCAGGGTCGCTTCGAAGGCCACGGAATCAGTATGGCAAAAAAAGTCCATGGGTGTATGGGTCCATGCCCCTGGGTTGACGGACCACTTCGGCCCGGTCCTTGACAGCGTTCTGGCCGCCCCCTACTAGTGCCGCATGGCCGTCGCTCCCGAGACCGGTGCGGGCGCGCTCAATCAGTGGGCGCCGTTCCGCGGTTACGTGCTCGACGGGGCGTATGACGAGATGTTCGACCGGGCGGGCCAGGCCCGCCCGCCGTACGCGCCGCTGTTCGAGCGGCTCGCCCAGGTCGATCCGGCCGAGCTCAGGCAGCGGCAATCTGCGGCCGACCTCGCATTCCTGAACCAGGGCATCACGTTCACAGTCTACGGTCAGAAGGACGGCACCGAGCGGATCTTCCCCTATGATTTGCTGCCGCGCATCCTGACGGCCGACCGAGTGGGAGGTGATCGAGCGCGGGCTCACGCAGCGCATCACGGCGCTCAACCTGTTCCTGAAGGACATCTACGGCGAGGCCCGAGTCCTCCGCGAGGGGCATCGTCCCGCGCGACCTGATCTACAGTTGCCGCCACTACCGCCGGGAGATGATCGGAGTGGCGGTGCGCCGTGATGTGTACGTGTCGGTGGCGCCAGGAGCACACTGGCCGTGTCGGTGGACGTTACGCCCTCGGATGCGCCGTCCGCCCTCGAGCCCATGCTGCCGGAGCCGCAGTGGGCGATCGAGGAGGTCGCCGCGCCGGTTGACGTGAATGCCGAGCGCGAGATGCAGTCGCAACAGCAACAGTAGGTCCATGGGGCCATGGGCGCATCGGGTCGAGTACAATTCGGGCGCTTTTGAGGAGGGACTTGATGCGCTCGATTGTGGGTTCGGCATCGTGGCTTGGCGTGTTCATCATGCTCGCGTGCGGCGCGGGGCGCGCTGCGGCGCAAACGGCCGCGCAGCCCGCGCCGCCGCCCCTGCCCGATTGCCCGGATGTCGCGCGCGCGATGAGAGACCTGATGGGACAGGATGCCCGCCTGCGCGACTGGCCGAACCTCACCCGCTATCGCATGGCCAACGACGAGCTGCAGAAATCCGCCGCGGCGGTGCCCGTGGTCTTCCTCGGCGACTCGATCACCGATCGCTGGGACGACGAGGGCAGCGGCGGGTTCTTTCCTGGCAAGCACTACGTGAACCGCGGGATCGGCGGCCAGACCACGCCGCAGATGCTGATTCGCCTGCGCCCCGACGTCCTCTCGCATTCCCCGAAGGTGATCGTGCTGCTGGCCGGCACGAACGACATCGCCGGCAACACGGGCCCCGAGTCCGACGAGGACATCGAGCAGAATATCGCGGCCATCGCCGAGCTTTCCGCGGCGAACGGCGCAAAGGTAGTGCTGGCCGGCATCCTGCCCATCAGCGACTACCACCAGAAGCCCGATCAGGTGCCGCAGACGGTACGGCGCCCGATGTCGCGCATCACCGCCGTCAACGCCTGGATGAGGAAATACGCCGCCGATCACGGGCACGTGTTCCTGGACTACACGCCCGGTGTCGCCGACTCTCGCGGCATGCTGAAAGCGGACTTCAGCGACGATGACCTCCATCCGAACGCGCAGGGCTACGCGGCCATGGCGCCGTTCGCCGAAGCCGCCATCGCGCAGGCGATGAAATAGCGGATGGCTGAGGCGGGTGCTGCAGCGTCAGCTCGTGACGCGGAAGCCGATCAACTGTTTCGCCGCGCCGCCCTGCCCGAGCGCGCGCAGCTCGATCAGATAGTCGCCCGGCGCCAGATTCGACAGCGGCAGCTGCACGTTGACCGTTGTCGTGGTCAACGGGCTCGGCACGGGCAGGTTCTCGATCGGGTCGCCGATCCGATTGAGCAGGCGTACCGCCACGTCCGGAATCTCCGTCCCCGGGCCATAGGCCTGGAAGCGCACGACCAGACGCTCGGTGCGGCGGAACTCGCGCACGATCGTCGGAACCGCGTCGGCGTTCTTCGAGAGCGCATCGGCCTCCGGCTGCGTGCGGGCGCGGAAGACGGACGGGGTACTCAGCGACACTTCCGGCGCCGACAGGTCCGGCACCATGAACTCGCGCGCATCGGTGTCGAGCGTGAAGCTGCTGGCGTCCTCGATGGCGACCTTCATCTGCACGCGCCCCGGTGGCACCTCGAAGCTCACCACGTGCGCGGAGCGTAAGCCGGTCGCAGGCGGGGGCGCCGGCGCAGCACCGTCGACCTGGACCATGCCGGTCGAGAAGCTGGCCGGCTGCGACGGACTGCGTCCGCGGTAGAACGGCGCGCCGTCGGTACCAATCACGGTGACCGCCACGCGGTCGGCCTGCTCGCGCCGCTCGCCGACCGCCGGGGCCGGCTCCCACACGTAGGTGATTTTCGTTTTGCCGTTGTTGCCGCGCGACATCCCCATCCACGATCGGATGTACTCGCCGCGCCGCTGCGAGGTGATCGACGCCAGCGCGAAATCGACGTCCTTCGGCCGGTCAGGCTTGGGCGGCGCCGTCGCGTTCTTCAGATCTTCCTGGCTGAACGCGACGTAGCCCTTGCGCGCGCGGACCTCGACGCCCGGCCGGTTCACCTTCACCTTGATCTCGTGGAACTTCCCGTCGCCAAGACTGCGTGCGGAGTTGTAGCCGAGCAGGTAGTACGCGCTCTGATCACGGACGATTTGCTTCAGCCCGGCGAGAAGATCGTTGCTGTTGACGATGGCGCGGCCGTCGGTGTTGTCGGCCAGCACACGGATCGAATCCATCGTCAGGCGCAGCATGTCCCGGTCGGTCGTCAGGCTGATGCCGCCCGCGCCTTCGTCGATGTCGCTGTCGAAGGCGGCGAGACCGCGTGGATCGAGCGCGTAAATGGAGACGTTGTTGCGGTTGGCCAGCTCGTAGATGTCCCGGAGGCGGCCCAGCATCTCCGCCTGCGAGAAGAAGCGCTCCTTCTCCGCCGCCATGCCGTCGCCCGCGAATGGATTGCCAGTCACCTCCGTGCCGCCCATCATCGCGTTCTGGCGCCGCATCTGCGGCGGCAGGTAGTCCGTGTAGCCCTCGCTCACCAGGACCAGCGCCTTGCGACCCTCGCGCAGCCCGCCGAGCTTGATGATCAGCCCCTTGATCGCCGAGATGGACACGTCGTTGCGGATCTGCTCGACGACCGTCGCCGGGTAGTTGGCGTATTGGTCCTCGAACTGGTTTCGCGGCGTGTAGTTGTACTTGACTCCGTCGAACTGCTCGAGCGCCTTCGCCAGGTTCTCGTGATCGCGGCTCATGACGACGGTGTCGGTCGGCTGCAGCGGGTACATGATGCTGACCATGTCCTGCGGCGCCACCTGGTCGCGCACGAATGCCGCCATCTTGCCGCGTGCGAACATGGCGTTGCCGCGGCGCACGTGGTAGTCGTCCAGGAAGAAGGCGAACAAGCGGACATCGTCCCGCTGCGCCTCGGACTCCTCGTCGAAGCTGGTGCGAATGGGCCGCGCGGGCGTCGTCGAGGTGATCGCGTCGATCTTGAACAGCTTGAACGTCTCGATGTCCTGCGGCTTGCCGTCTTCGAACACCTGGAAGTCCGCCTGCTTCAGGGTGTCGACGGGCGCGCCCTTCTTGTCGGTGACGATGACGTCGACCCGAACGAGGTTGATGTTCGCGCGGAAGGTGGGCTGCGTGGCCTGGCCGCCCTGCGCCTGGCCGTCTGGCGCCGGAGCGGCCTGGCCGCTCTGTCCGGCGGGCTTCTGCGTCGCCGGATCCTGCGGCTTGGGCTTCGGCGACTGGCTCGCGGCGAGCGTCGTCAAGGTCAGCGCCACAACTGCGGCACAGAGGGCGAGCGGCCTGACCCTGGAAAGTCGTGGAGCCATGGATGTCCCTGTTCGCATGATACCTGTGCTTTGGACGTCCGGCGACGGGTTCGAGCCTGCTAACATCCGGACCGTGTCGATCCCGCCGCTGACGAACCTTTCGGAAGACGAACGCCTGCTCTTCGACTCGGTCCTCGAGTTTGCCCGGCGCGAGATCGCCCCGCGTGTACGGGAAATGGACGAGCAGGCGAAATTCCCGAAGGACCTCCTTCCCAAGCTCTTCAACCTCGGGGTGATGGGCATCGAAGTGCCGGAAAGCCTGGGCGGCGGCGGCGCCACGTTTTTCCACTCAGTGCTGGCAGTGGAGGCGCTCGCCCGGGTGGACGCCTCGGTGGCGGTGCTGGTGGACGTCCAGAACACGCTGGTCATCAATGCCGTGACGCGCTGGGGCAGCGACGACATCAAGGCGCGCCTCCTGCCGAAGCTGGCGGGCGGAACTGTCGGCGCCTACGCCCTCTCGGAAGCTGGTTCCGGCAGCGACGCCTTCGCGTTGCAGACGCGGGCCGCCGAGTCTGGAGACGGGTTCACGCTGACCGGCCGGAAACTCTGGATCACCAATGCGGACGAGGCGGACCTGTTCATCGTCTTCGCGACGGTGAATCCCGAGGCCGGCTATCGCGGCATCACCGCGTTCATCGTCGAGCGTGGGAGTCCCGGCTTCAGCGTCGGCAAGAAGGAAGACAAGCTTGGGATCCGCGCCAGCAGCACGTGCGAACTGCTGTTAGAGCAGTGCCACGTCAGCCGCGCGAACGTGCTCGGCGACGTTGGCAAGGGCTACAAAGTCGCGATCGAGACGCTGAACGAAGGGCGCATCGGCATCGGCGCCCAGATGCTCGGCATCGCGCAGGCGGCGCTCGATCATGCCATTCGCTACACGAAGGAGCGGAAGCAGTTCGGCAAGGCCGTCGCCGAGTTCCAGGGCGTGCAGTTCGAACTCGCGCGCGCCGCGATCGAGGTGGAAGCGGTGCGGCTGCTCGTCTACAACGCCGCCCGGCTGCGCGATGCGGGCCGGCCGTTTCTCACCGAAGCGGCGATGTGCAAGCTGCACGGGTCGGAAGTCGCCGAGCGCGTAGCGTCGCTGGCGGTCAACCTGTTCGGCGGTTACGGATTCGTGAAGGACTACCCTGTCGAGAAGCTGTATCGCGACGCAAAGATCGGGCAGATCTACGAGGGGACGACGAACCTGCAACTGCAGACGATCGCGAAAGCGCTGCTGGCGTAACGCCACGGACGCCGCATGCCTTTCCTCACAGGGACCAAGAACGCAAACAATTCCGACGCCACGTCAGCGGAGACAGCGCGGAGAGCATCGAGATCGGCGAGCGGCTGAGATAGGATAGCGGCTCACATGAAATCCAGGTTTCAGAGGAGGCCGAATGAGACGTCTCACCCTTGCAGTGGTCATCGTTGCCGCGCTGTCCGTTTCGTCATCCGCAGCGGCCCAGACATCGTCCGATGGCACTGCGCAGGAGCTCTATCATGCCCACTTCGTGAAAGCAGCACTCGGCAAACTGGCTGACCTCATCGCCGCGTACACGTCGGCGCCCGTGCCTCCCGGCGAACAGAAGCCGATCATTCTGCGGCACCGTGAGGGAGACGACTGGGATCTGCTCGTCCTGACGCCTTTCGGTAAGGCTGCATCCACGGTCAGCGCGACTGTCCCGCCCGACATCCAGAGCCAGTACGCGAAGATTCGCGCCAATTCGGAGCGGCACACCGACTCGTTCGTAGCCGGCCCTCCGTGGGCCCAGGCGCAGAAGGCCTTCGGCAGCGATGCCGGCGGCGTGTATGTCGTCGGCGTTTACCGGTCCGCCAATGGTCACCGGGATCAGCTTGGCCAGGCGCTCGACTCGATCGCGGCCAGCGGACCGGCCGGCCGCACGGCCACGTTCCGCCATGTCGAGGGCGGCCCGTTCGACTTCATCCAGATCACGCACTTCGACTCGTGGAACGCGATCGACGCACCGGGTGCGGGCCAAACGGATCCGCAGGCCCAGTCGCTGGAGCTCCGGCGCCACATGGCCGAGCACCACGACACGATCTGCATACGGGTCGGCCAATAGGCTGAGACTGGAGGCTCTGCGTGGAAGGCTGGGGCGCAGGACTGAAGTCCTGCGCCCTCGTTACGCGAGCGGCACTCAGGGCTGTCACTGCGCGAGCACCGCAGCCGCAATAATCATCCGCTGCACTTCGGACGTACCCTGGTAGATCTCGGTGGCCCGGGCGTCGCGGAACAATCGCTCGACGGTTGATCCGCGCCGGTAGCCAGCCGAGGCCAGGACCTGCATCGCCTTGTCTGCCGCACGATGCGCGGCTTCCGACGCGGCCAGTTTTGCCATCGCCGCCTCCGGCCCATATGACTGCGGCAAGTCGGCTGCGGCAGCAGCCTTGAGCGTGAGCATGCGGGCGGCCTCGAGCTCCGTCGCCATGTCAGCCACGAACCACTGTATCGCCTGATACTGCGCGATCGGCCGGCCGAAGGTCTCGCGCGTCTTGGCGTGGGCAATCGCCTCATCGAGCGCGGCCTGACCGACGCCAAGCGCCTGCGCGGCGATGGCGATGCGTCCCGCCTCGAGCGCCTGGCGCGCGACGGCGAAGCCGCCATTCTCCGCGCCGACGCGCTCCTCCTCGGTGACCTCCACGCCGCTCAACACGAGGTCCACGCAACCGAGACCGCGCACGCCGAGCGAGTCGACGCCAGGCTCGCGCTGGATGCCGGCTCGATCGAGCGGGATGAGGAAGGCCGACACGCCGCGCCCGCGCGCGCCCGGCTCGGTAGCGGCGAAGACGAGCGCGATGCCCGCATGCTCGCCGTTGGCCACCCACACCTTGCGTCCGTCGAGACGGTACCCGCCCGAAGTACGAGCCGCCGTCGTCTGCTGGTTCGCCGCGTCGGTCCCGGCGTCGGCCTCCGAGAGCGCGAATGCACCGAGCAGGTCGCCCGTGGCAAGGCGATTGAGCCAGCGTTGCTTCTGGGCCGTCGAACCGGACTGGGAGATGGCCTCGATGACCAGCGAGTTGTGCACGGCCAGAATGACCGCCATCGTGGCGCTCGCCCGCGCGATGGCTTCGATCGCCAGCACGTAGCTCACGTGGTCCAGCGCAAGCCCGCCGAACTCGCCTGGCGTCAGCATGCCCAGATACCCCCGCGAGGCGGCCTCCCGCAGGAGCGCCATGGGGAACTCGCCGCTGGCGTCGATGTCGGCTGCCGCCGGCGCCACAAGCTCCCGCGCAAACGCCGCGGCCTGATCTCGCGCCTGCTCCTGCCCGGGGGTCAGCTCCAGCTGCATGCGACCAGCATAGCTGAGGACCCGGCCGCGTCAGTTCCAGGAGGACGCGACACCGTCAGTTCCCATACCCCGTGTATACTCTCGCCCTCAGCTCAGCCGTTCCAGGGGCCCAGGGAGGTCACACCTCAGCGTGCCCGACGTCACAGGCGCACTCGAGTTCGGCCGGTACCAGCTCCACGAGTTGCTCGGACGTGGTGGGATGGGCGAGGTGTTCCGTGCCCACGACACGGCGCTCGATCGCGACGTGGCCATCAAATTCGTCGCCGCCGACAAGCTGGCCGATCCCGAGGCGCGCGTCCGCCTGCTGCGCGAGGCCAAGGCCGCCGCTGGCCTCGACCATCCCGGCATTTGCCCCGTCTACGAAGCGGGAGAAAGCCCTGACGGCCGCGCGTTCATCGTCATGCAGTTCGTGGAGGGCCGGCCGCTCTCCGAGCTGGCCACGAACGGACTGCTGCCGGTCCGCGAGACGCTCGGCTACGCAGTCCAGATCGCAGAAGCCCTGAGCGCCGCGCACCACCGCGGCATCGTCCACCGCGACTTGAAGCCAAGCAACGTCATGGTGGATGCCTCCGGACGCATCAGGCTCCTCGACTTCGGCATCGCCAAGGTGATGACCTCTGCGGCGGTCGCGACAGACCTCTCAACCACCTCGGTTCAGACGACGGCCAATAAGCTCGTCGGAACCCCGGGCTACATGTCGCCCGAGCAGATCCAGCAGCGCCCTCTCGACGGCCGCTCCGACCTGTTCGCGCTGGGCGTGTTGTTGTACGAGTGCCTGACCGGAAAGCGCCCGTTCGACGCGCGCACGCCCGTCGAGACCGTCGCCAACGTGCTGCACGTGCAGCTGCCACCGCCGTCCACACTGCGGGAAGGGCTTACCGATCGCCACGATGCCCTGTGCGAGCGGCTGCTCGCGAAGGAGCCGGCCGATCGCTTCCAGTCCGCCGACGAGGTGGTCGGCGCGATCCGGCTCCTGCTGCAGGACACCAATCACGTCACGGGCCCCGTGGTCGTCGACAGCGGGCGCAGCAGCCGCCCGGTCGTTCGCGGGCTGGCTGTCGTGATCTTTGTCCTGCTCGGGTTTTTCGTGTGGAAGATGACGCGGCAGCCCGGCCTGCCACCCGTGCCGGCCGAGGCGCAGCAATGGTATGAACGTGGGACAGAGGCGCTCCGCGAGGGTGCTTATCAGACGGCGCGCAGCAATTTCGAGGAAGCGACGCGCCTTTTCGACCGGTACGCGCTCGCGTATGCGCGACTCGCCGAGGCCGATACCGAGCTGGACGACGAGGGCGCGGCGCAGCGCAGACTGCTGCGGTTGTCGAGCCTCGTGCCGGATGAGTCGCGACTCTCTCGAGAGGAGCGCCTGCGCGTCCGCGCCGTGCGAGCGCTTGTGCTCCACAACCCCGACGACGCCGTCGCCGCCTATCGCGAACTGACCGGGCTTCAGCCGAGCGATGCGGGAGTCTGGCTCGACTTGGGCCGCGCCGAGGAGGCTACGGGCCAACTAACCGACGCGAGTGCGTCGTACCGACGATCGATCCAGGAGGAGAAGCAGTATGCGCCTGCCTACCTTCGTCTGGGCGCCGCCGAGGCGGCGGCTGGGCGCATGGACGCGGCTCTGACGGCTTTCGCCGAAGCCGAACGGTTGTACACCGTGGCCTCGAATACCGAAGGCCTTACCGAAGTACTCCTCCGTCGCGGGTCCACGCTGGACGCAATGAGCCAACCCAAGAGGGCCCGTGCCGATCTCGAAGCCGCGCTGTCACTGGCGACGACGGCGAAGTCGCTGGGCCAGCGCGTTCGCGCGCAGATGGCTCTGAGCAGCGTTACTGCGACCGAGGGTCGCCCGTCCGATGCCGAGAAGTTGGCATCAGCGGCCGTTCAGGACGCGCTCGCGGCAGGACTCGACACTGCGGCCGCGGAGGGCCTGATTGATCTGGCCGCCACCTTCAACGACCTTATCAAGGTCGACGAGGCCAGCGTCGAGGCCGAACGTGCGGTCAAGATCGCGACGGACCGCGGCGCGAGGCGCACGCTGGCACGTGCGCGGCTGCAACTAGCAGAAGTGCGCCGGCTGCAACGGCGCGAGCCCGAAGCGCTCAGTATCGTAGACGACGTCCTGCCGCTCGTCAGGCAGAACAAGTACCGCCGCTTCGAGCTCACCGGACTGTTGATACAGGCACTGACACACGACCAACTCGGCGACCTCGAGCAGGCCCGCCGTACCTCCAAGGACGTACTGGCTGTGGCGGAGTCACTCAACGACGAGACTCGCACGGCGCTCGCCGCAGCCATCCTCGCAAGAGTCACCACGCAGCTTGGGAACCTACACGAGGCGTTGCCGCTGCGGGAACGGGCGGAGGCCATCTACCGCCGGCTAGACGATCAGAGCGCGCTGCCCTACGCGCTGGCCAATCATGCGGACCTCCTGATCCGCCTCGGACGGCTCGACGACGCGGGCAAGCCGATAGCCGAGCTGGAAGAGGGCATCGCGAAGAAGAAGGAGGCCTACGTCGGGCGAGCGCGCCGGGTTGCGTTTCTTCGAGGGTTCCTGGCAGCTGCGGCGCTCCGATGCAGTGATGCGAATGCCGCATTGGCGGGCGTGACCATAAGTCCCGAAGACTCCGACGCGGCGGGTGTCGTGACACCGGGACTGAGGGCGTTCTGTGATGCGAGGCAGGGGCGACCTGTCGCCCCGTATGTGACGGCGTCGGAGAGGGCGGCGTTGATGGATGTTGCCGAGCGCGATTACTGGTTCGCCCTGGCAAACGTCGTGCGCGGCGACGGGCGGGCGGTCCTTCTCGCAGCCGCCGACGGCCTGGACAGGGTGAAGTCCCTGAAGAACGACGAACTCCGGTGGCGACTCACGGCGCTCGGCGCCATCGGAGCGAAAGGCGCGAACGACGAAACGCGAGCGGTCGCGATGTTAGAAGAAGCGAAGGCCGCAATCATGCGGGTCCGCGCGGCGCTGGCCGACGCAACGAAGCCGTATGAGTCACGGCCGGATTTCGTGTATCTCACCAAACGTGCGGGGCTGTAGTCGGCTTTCCAAAGAGGGGGTCGCATGCCTGGAGCAAAGGTTGGATTCATGACACGGTTCGGCGAACTGTGGCGGGAACATCCACTGATCACGGCAGCGGGCATACTGACTCTGCTGCTTGCCGGGGCAAGGCTGGTGCCGCTGGTAAAAGCGATCTTCCCGGCTTTGCTCGGCGCGAGCGGTGGTGACGAGCCGCCTATTCGAGTAAAGGGCGGGTCAATCGACCTGGACGTGATCGACCCCAATACGTCGACGTCGCCCTGGGGCGGAAACGGCCAGAACTGGTTCCCTGCCAGGGGGCGCCGGAACAGTGAGGATATTGGCTTTGCCGTCCTGAACGCTCCGAATGGATGTCCATCCGTTTTCAAAGACGCGCAAAAGCTGGTCTTCAAATTCACGAACTCCCCTGGCGGCGCTGACGATGTCACGATCCAGGTAAGTGCTTTCACGACGCATGTCATTGGGGTCAATAACTTTACGCCCCCCTCTGGAAGAACCCTCAGTTATCCCGGAGCGGGCACCGGTACGTGGTACATGAGGATCCACCAGAGGGGTGGAGGACAGCCAATTACTTGCAAGCTCGACGCAAGTAACGAGGTCATCATCTTCGAGTGGTGACGACCCGGAGCATCGTGGCTGCAGGCCTTCGGGCCTGCAGCTCTCCTATGACCAGTTCAGGAGCAGACGGATGCGCTACGTGCTCGCATTGGTGTGCGGACTCGCACTTCTCTCGTCCCTTGGGATACGCGCCCAGGGGCAGGGGCCATTGCTCCTCCGCTTTCCCACCATCAGCAAGACCCAGATCGTCTTCAACTACGCCGGCGACCTCTGGATCGT
>Ga0207701_10002696_pt1 | contig 18344 bp, 19 predicted proteins | sample KBSSwiSSwithPhiX_FD_184294 | JGI IMG/M metagenome (GOLD analysis project Ga0207701, IMG submission 184294) | Switchgrass rhizosphere bulk soil microbial communities from Kellogg Biological Station, Michigan, USA, with PhiX - S5 (SPAdes) (version 2) | ecosystem: Environmental > Terrestrial >... | reverse complement strand
GGAGAACCCGACATATCCCATGTAGAGCATGGGCGGGTGGATCACCATGCCCGGGTCCTGCAGCAACGGATTCAAGTCACGGCCCTCGGCCGCGGCAGGCACCAGGCGCAGGAACGGATTGCTGGTGAACAACATGAAGAGCAGGAACCCGACGCCGACGAGGCCCATGACGGCGAGCACGCGTGCAAGCAACGGTGCAGGCAGGTTGCGTGAGCGCAGGGTCACCGCAAGCGCCCAGCTTGTGAGCATCAGCATCCACAGCAGCAGCGAGCCCTCGTGCGAGCCCCACGTCGCCGCGATGCGATAGGGAAGCGGCAGCTGCGTGTTCGAATGCAAGGCCACGAGCTCGACCGAGAAGTCGCTGGTCGCGAAGCTGTACGCGAGGCACCCGAATGCGACGACGATGAGCGCGAACTGCGCGCGGGCAGCTGGCTTCGCAAGGGCCATCAGCGCGGCGTCGCGCCGGTAGGCGCCCCACAGCGGAATCGTGCCCTGCGCGAGCGCCACGAGCAGCGCGAGGATCAATGCAAAATGGCCGAGCTCGGGAATCATCGCTTGGTGTCCTTCAATGTCGGCATCTCGATGGACTTGTGCTTCTGCGCCGCTTCGAGCGCCGCGCCCGCCTCCGGCGGCATGTAGTTCTCGTCGTGCTTGGCGAGCACCTCGGTGGCCTTGAACGTGCCGTCGGCAGCGAGCATACCTTGCGCGACGACGCCCTTGCCCTCCTTGAAGAGGTCGGGCAGGAGGCCGCTGTACACGACGGGCACGCGTTGCACGGTGTCGGTGACCACGAAGCTCACGTCCACCGAGTTGGGGATGCGCCTGACGCTTCCCGCTTCCACGAGGCCGCCGATGCGAAACGCGCGTCCCTGCGGCGCTTCCTTCGCGGCCACCTGCGACGGCGTGAAGAAGAAGACGAGATTGGACTGGAACACGTTCAGCACGAGCGCCGCCGCCACGCCGAGAACGACGACGCCCAAACCGATCCACGCGAGGCGACGGTGCCGTGCTTTCATGACCTGGCCTGCCTCCTGGCGGCGCGCCATCGCGCGCGCACGCTGACGACCTCGAGCGCGATTGCGAGCGCGGTCACGCCGTACGCACCCCACACGTAGAACCCGTAGCCGCCCATATTGAAAAAATCGCTCATGCGCGCACCATTCCCGGCAGCTCTTCGATCCACGCCGACCCGCGCTCGCGCTCGAGGATGATCGCGCGCACGCGCCACAGCGCGACGGCGATGGCGTAGAGCCACGCCGCGACGGCCATGACGAGCATCCCTGTCAGCATGATGGTGTTCATCTTCGAGCCGGTGGGGCTCACCGACGCCCCCTGGTGGAGTGTGTTCCACCACTGCACCGAATAATAGATGATCGGGATGTTCACGGCGCCGACGATCGTGAGGACGCCGCACGCGCGATCGGCGCGCCGCGCGTCGTCGATCGCATTGCGCAGGGCGATGACGCCGAAATAGAGGAACAGCAGGATGAGCTCGGACGTCATGCGCGCGTCCCACGCCCAGTAGGTGCCCCATGTCGGGCGGCCCCACAGCGACCCCGTCCACAGCGCGATGAACGTCATCCATGCGCCCGTCGGCGCCAGCGCCTGGGCGAGCATCGCCGAGAGCCGCGTGTTGAAGCTCAGCGCGACGATGCTCCAGAACGCCATCACGAGATAGATGAACATCGACATCCACGCCGATGCCACGTGGATGAAGATGATGCGGTAGGCCTCGCCCTGCTGGAAGTCGGTGGGGGCGACCACGAGCCCGGTCCAGAGGCCGATCGCCGCGAGGATTGCCGCGGCGCCCGCGAACCACGGCGCCATGCGTCCGGCGAGCGCATAGAAGGTGGCGGGCGAGGAGAATCGGTAGAGACTCATGTCAGTCGCGCCGGGCCGTCCCAAGCGATTGACTGCGCCCCCTCGGGGGGCAGCGAGCGAGGCGAAGCCTGCGAGCGTGGGGGTCGTTCACGTCAGTCGATCGCGATGCGTACGGCTGCAGCCATGGCAAACGGCGCGCCCACGAGTGCAACGAGCAATGCCGCCCCGAGGAGCGACATGTTGGGCGACACCGACAGGCCCGCACGAAACGCGTCGGCGGCGCCGGCGCCGAAAATCAGCACGGGCACGTACAGGGGCAGGATCAGCAATGCGAGCAGGCCGCCGCCGCCGCGCGCGCCGAGGGTCAGCGCCGCACCGATGCCGCCGAGCAGCGACAGGATCGGCGTGCCGATCAGGAGGGCGAGGACGACGACCTTCAGCACATGCGCGTCGAGCGCGTACTGCAGGCCGAGGATCGGCGCGAGCACGACGACGGGCAAGCCGGTCGTGAGCCAATGCGCGAGCGCCTTGCCGCCCACGAGCGCGGGCAGGGGATAGGGCGACATCGCGACCTGCTCGAGCGTGCCGTCGGCAAAGTCGCTTGCGAACAGGCGCGGCAGCGCGAGCAACGACGCGAGCAGCGCCGCGACCCACAATACACCGGGCCCGAGCGCCGCGAGCAGGACACGATCGGGCGACGACGCAAGCGGAAAGAGGCTCACCACGATGACGTAGAACAGAAGCTGGACCGCGAGTTCCGCGCGCGAGCGCAACGCGACGCGCAGGTCGTGCGCGACGGCCCAGCGGATGGCGGAAAACACGCCATGGTCGGGTTCATTCAGCGCGGTGGCGGCGACGGTGCTCATGACAGTGCAAGGCTGTCCGCACGGTCGGGCGGCCATTCGAGCGGCTGGTGCGTCGCCGCGACGACGATTCCGCCGGCGCGCAAGCGTTGCGTCACGAGCTCCGCGAGCACGCCAATGCCGGTCGTGTCGAGCGCCGTCGCAGGCTCGTCGAGCAGCCACAGTGCGCGCGGCAGCAACGCGAGGCGCGCGAGCGTGACCCGGCGCCGTTGTCCTGCCGAAAGCGTGCGTGCCGGCAGTTCGCGTTGGCCGGCAAGGTCGACGGTCCCGAGTGCCGACGACAAGGCGTCGTGCGTCACGGGCTCGCCGCCGAGCTCCGCCAACGCGCGCAGGTTCTCCTCGACCGTCAACTCGTCCTTGAGCGCTGCGGCGTGACCCGCGAACGCGATGTGCGCGCGCATCGCGCCGGTCGCGCTGCCGTTCAGCGTGACGGCGCCGTCGTCCGGTTGCGTCAGGCCCGCGAGGACGCGCAGCAGCGTGGTCTTGCCGCTGCCGTTGCGGCCCGTGACGAGCAACGCGCGTCCCGCCTCGACGCGCAAGCGGAGGCGGTTGAAGAGCACCGCAGTGCCGCGCCGGGCCGTGATGTCGATCGCCTCGAGCATGGCCTAGCATACCGTCACGGGACGACGCGATCGATGGTCACCCGGACGTCCTTCGCGCCGGGGTTGACCGTCGCGCTGGTGCCGGCCAGGTCGCCGGACTGCGGCTTGACGTCGCCCGACTTGCTGACCCGAGCCTCGATCACGACCTTCCCGGCCTTGGAGATCGTCGCCGCGGGGCTCATCGCCATTTCGTCGGTGAGCGCGAAAGCACGGGGCAGGTCGCTGCCGCGGAGCTTCATCGCGGCGAGCGGCATGCGGCTCCCTTCGGGGTCGCGCGCGAAGATGAACACGGTATCGCCCGGCGCAATGTTCTTCGCGAGCTTCGCATCGACCTCGACGCGCCCGGTCACGCTCGTGCCGCCTGTTGCCTCCGCGCGGGGTGCTGCCGGCGTTGGCTCCGCCTTGCCCGGCGTGGATCCGGCCTGCGCGAGCGCGTCGTCGATCTGTCGCAGTTGCGGGCTGTTCGGCGGAAGGAGTGCGCGCAGTTTCGTCCACGATGCAATCGCAGCGGCGCGATCGCCGCGCTCCATCGCGGCGGCGCCAACCAGCGCCAGCGCCTTCGCGTTCTCGGGCTCGAGCTTGATCGCACGCTCGAGAAGCTCCGTGGGCTGTCCGGCGAGCGAGCGCCCCTGCGCCTGCGCGACTGCTTCGGCCCACTCGACGTACAACGGCGCGCTCGGCGGAAGTCGCTTGCTTGCCTCGTTGTACGCCATCGAAGCGGCGTCGTAGCGATTGAGGACGCGATAGGACCTGCCGAGGAGGGCCCATCCCTCGCCGTCCTCGGGATTGGCCTGGAGCCTCTTGGCGAGCTGGTCGACCATCGCCACGATCTGCGGGTCGCTGGCGGGATCGGCTTGCGCCGACGTGGCCGCCGCCGGCGCCGCGTTGATCGCGGCCGGATTGCCGAGCATGACGTAGAGCACGCCCGCAACGACGGGCACGCAGGCCACGAGCGCCATCGCGGCGATCCAGCGCGTCCGCTCGCCGACGTGCGGCGCGGGTTCGCGCGCAGTCGCGAGCTCTTCGCCGAAGCGGCGCGTGATCTCGGCCAGCGCGGCATCTCGCTCCTCCGCTGTGATCGCGCCTGCCGCAAGGTCCGCTTCGACCTGTCGCTTGTGATCGCGGTAGACGGCGGTGGTCGCCGACTCGTCCGCGGGCGCCTCGACCTTCGGCGAGCGGCGCAGCAACGGCGTGACGACCCACGCGAGAATGCCCGCGACGAGCGCGAGCGCGATCAGCCAGAACAAGGGGGACGATGCCATTGGCAATCGGGGCAAATCGTCGATTATAGCGTTGCGGGCAGAGCGAAACCCGGCCCTATGCGCGACGTTGGATTATGATGGGCGACCCTCGAAAAGGCGCCGCGCACCATATGGCCGACGACAAAGACATCCGCGAAGCTTCCCTCGAGTATCACCGGCAGGCTCCCGCCGGGAAGATCGCGCTCCTTCCGACCAAGCACCTCACGAACCAGCGCGACCTGGCACTCGCCTACACGCCGGGCGTGGCGGCCGCTTGCGACGAGATCGTGCGCGACCCGAACGAGGCGTCGATGCTCACGGCGCGCGGCAATCTCGTTGCCGTGGTGACCAACGGGACGGCGGTGCTCGGTCTCGGCGCCATCGGCCCGCTCGCGGCAAAGCCGGTGATGGAAGGCAAGGCGGTGCTCTTCAAGAAGTTCTCGGGGCTCGACTGCTTCGACATCGAGCTCAACGAGCGCGATCCCGACAAGCTCGTCGACATCATCTGCGCGCTGGAGCCGACGTTCGGCGGGATCAACCTCGAGGACATCAAGGCGCCCGAGTGCTTCTATATCGAGCGCAAGTGCCGCGAGCGCATGAAGATCCCGGTGTTCCACGACGACCAGCACGGCACCGCGATCATCGTCGGGGCGGCGATCGTGAACGGGCTCCGTGTCGTCGAAAAGGAGCTGGGCGAGGTCAAGCTCGTGTGCTCGGGCGCCGGCGCGGCCGCGCTCGCATGCCTCGACCTCCTGCGCTCGCTCGGCATCAGGCGCGAGAACATCTACGTCGCCGACATCGAAGGCGTGGTCTACGAAGGCCGCACCAAGCTCATGGACGAGCACAAGATCGTGTATGCGCAGAAGACGTCGGCGCGCACGCTCGCCGACATCCTGCCCGGCGCCGACGTGTTCATCGGGCTGTCCGCCGCGCGCGTGCTGAAGCCCGAGTGGCTCATGCAGATGGCGCCGAAGCCGCTCATCCTCGCGCTCGCCAATCCGGAGCCCGAGATCATGCCGGACGTCGCGAAGGCGGCACGGCCCGACGCCGTCATCGCAACGGGGCGATCGGACTTTCCCAACCAGGTGAACAACGTGCTGTGCTTTCCGTTCATCTTCCGCGGCGCCCTGGACGTCGGCGCCACGACGATCAACGAGGAGATGAAGCTCGCATGCGTGCGAGCGATCGCGGACCTCGCGATGGCCGAGCAATCGGACATCGTCGCGCACGCGTACAGCAACGTCGAGAACCTTCGCTTCGGTCCCGACTACCTGATTCCCAAGCCGTTCGATCCGCGCCTCATCGTGCAGATCGCGCCGGCGGTGGCCAAGGCCGCGATGGACTCGGGTGTCGCGACGCGCCCGATCCACGATTTCGACGCGTACCGCCAGAAGCTCACGCAATTCGTGTATCACTCCGGCCTGCTGATGAAGCCGATCTTCACGGCGGCAAAGGCGGCGCCCAAGCGCATCGTGTACGCGGAAGGCGAGGACGAGCGCGTGCTGCGGGCGGTGCAGGTCGTCATCGACGAGGGATTGGCGAGACCCATCCTCGTCGGACGGCCTGCGGTGATCATGAAGCGGCTCGAGCGGTTCGGCCTTCGCATGCAGCCCGAGACGCACTTCGACATGATCAACCCGGAGCGCGACGACCGCTACAAGGAATACTGGACGGAGTATTACCGCCTCACGCAGCGGCGCGGCGTGTCGGAGGCGTATGCGCAAATCGAGATGCGCCGGCGCCTGACGCTGATCGGCGCCATGGCGATCCATCGCGGCGAGGCGGACGGGATGCTGTGCGGAACGTTCGGCACGCACGCGCTGCACCTCACGTACATCGACCAGGTGATCGGCCAGCGCCGCGGCATCCACAATTACGCCGCCATGAACGCCGTGATGATGCCGGACCGCGTCATCTTCATTGCGGACACGTACGTCAATGCCGACCCGACGGCGGACCAGCTGGCCGAGATCACGCTGATGTGCGCCGAGGAGATCCGCCGGTTCGGCGTCACGCCGAAGGTCGCGCTGCTGTCGCACTCGAGCTTCGGGTCGTCGCAGCATCCGCAGGCGAAGAAGATGCAGGCCGCGCTCGCGCTGATCAACGCGATGGACCCCGACCTCGAGGTCGAGGGCGAGATGCACGGCGACGCCGCGCTCAACGAGCAGGTGCGGCAAGCGGCGTTCCCGAACTCGCGCCTGAAGGGTGAGGCGAACCTCCTCATCATGCCAACGGTGGACGCCGCGAACATTTCGTTCAACCTGCTGAAGGTCGCGGCGGGATGGGGCGTCACGCTGGGGCCGATCCTGCTCGGCGTGGCCAAGCCGGTGCACATCCTGACACCATCGGCAACGGTGCGACGCCTCGTCAACATGACCGCCCTGACGGTCGTCGACGCACTCACCCAGCGGCAGCCGTCGCTGTTGTAGTCGCCTGCCTACGCGGCGTCGTCACGGGCTCCGGCTGCGCGGAATTCGCGTCCGGCCGATCATGCGACTTTGCACGATCACCGGAGAGTTGCCATGACCGAAGCCGTCGCGGATACCCGCCCGGGCGTGAGCGAGGAATCCGTCGCGAAGCAGCGCGACGAGTTCTTCGATCGCCTGAAGAAGACGCCGTATTGCATGCTCATCACGCACGATGTCGACGGCGGGATGCACGTGCGGCCCATGACCACGCAGTGCGCGGCGGAAGCCGGACAGATCTGGATGTTCCTCGCCGCCGACAGCGAGACGGCAGCGGAGGTGTCCGCCAATCCGAACGTCATGCTCACGTACGCGGACACCGGCGACAATGCGTTCGTCGCGGTGCGTGGCCACGGGACCGTCCTGCGCGACCCGCAGCGCGCGAAGGAGCTCTGGAGCAAGATTGCCGAGGCGTGGTTCCCGGGCGGCCCCGAGGATCCGAAGCTTGCCCTCCTGCGCATCACGCTGTCGTCCGCCGAGCACTGGGAGCCGCCGCAGGGCAAGGTGATGCAGTTCGTGGAGATCGTCACCTCGGCGCTCACCCACAACCCTCCCGAGCACGAAGGCGTGTATCGCAAGCTGCACTTCTGACGTCGCGGGGCTGGCCCCGATTTCGCTACACTTGCATCCCAAGCGCCTCGTGCAGCCGTGCGAGGCGTTTTTGCACCAACCTTGGGAGGATCGTGATGCGAATTCGGGCATGTCTCGCTGCGCTTGCGCTGGCGTTCACCGCGCAGGCCGCAGCACAGGATACGAAGATCGCGTTCCAGCTCGACTGGCGCTTCGAGGGCCCAGCCGCGATGTTCCTGCTGCCCAAGGCCAAGGGGTACTTCGCCGCGGAGAAGCTCGACGTCACGGTCGATGCCGGCAGCGGCTCGGGCAACGCGGTGAATCGCGTCGCGTCCGGCACGTACCAGATGGGCTTCGCGGACCTCGCGGCGCTCATCGAGTTCGTCGGCAACAATCCGACGGCCCCGAACAAGCCGGTCGCGGTGATGATGGTGTACGACACCACGCCCGCGGCCGTGCTTTCGCTCAAGAAGACGGGCATCAAGGCGCCCGCCGATCTCGTCGGCAAGAAGATGGGTGCGCCCGTGTTCGACGCGGGCAGGCGCGCGTTCCCCATCTTCGTCAAGGCGAACAAGCTCGACGGGGGCAAGATCCAGTGGACGGCGATGGATCCGCCGTTGCGCGAGACCATGCTCGTGAAGGGCGACGTGGACGCGATCACCGGCTTCTATTTCACGAGCCTCCTCAACCTCAACGCGCGCGGCATCAAGGACGAGGACGTCGACGTCCTCATGTATCCGAAGTACGGCGTGAACATCTACGGCAACGCCATCATCGTCTCCGAGCAGTTCCTGAAGGAGAAGCCGGAGGCGGTGAAGGCTTTCCTGCGCGCGTTCACCCGCGGCATGAAGGACGTGCTCGCCGACCCGGATGGCTCGATCAGGTACGTCAAGGAGCGCGACGCGCTCATCGACGAGACGCTCGAGAAGCGGCGCATGAAGCTCGCGCTCGACAGCGTCATCGTGACGCCCGAGGCGAAGGCGAACGGGCTCGGCGACGTCACGCCCACGCGCCTCGCCGACATGGTGACGCAGGTTTCGCAGGCGTTCGAGATCAAGAATCCCGTGAAGGCGGAGACCATCTGGAGCAACGCGTACCTGCCTGCGAAGGCCGACCGCATGGTGTTCCCGAAATAGGGACGGACCCTGTAATGGGGTACGTCCCTATTTCGTTCGTCGATTTTCGCGACGTCGCGCTCGCCTACGACGGCCAGGCCGGCTTCGCCGTCGAGGACATCTCGTTGTCGATCGCGCCCGGCGAGTTCGTCTCGATCGTCGGGCCGTCGGGCTGCGGCAAGTCGACGTTCATGAAGCTCGCGACGGGGCTGAAAGCGCCGACGCGCGGCTCGGTGACGGTCGAAGGGGCGCCGGTCACGGGCCCTCTCAAGATCGTGGGCATGGCCTTCCAGGCGCCCACGCTCCTGCCGTGGCGCACGACGCTGCGCAACGTGGTGCTGCCGCTCGAGATCGTCGAGCCGTACCGCTCGACGTTCAAGCGCGACCGCGCGATGTTCGAGGACCGCGCGCGTGCATTGCTGCGCACGGTCGGGCTCGACGGGTATGCCGAGAAGTATCCATGGGAGCTTTCCGGCGGCATGCAGCAGCGCGCGTCGATCTGCCGCGCCCTCGTGCACCAGCCGAAGATGCTGCTGCTCGACGAGCCGTTCGGCGCGCTCGACGCGTTCACACGCGAGGAGCTGTGGTGCCTCCTCCGCGATCTGTGGACCGAGCAACAATTCACCGTGATCCTCGTGACGCACGACCTGCGCGAAGCCGTCTTCCTCGCCGACACCGTGTACGTGATGAGCGCGCGGCCCGGGCGCATCGTCGGGCGACGCAGTGTCGACCTTGCTCGCCCGCGCGAGCTCGACGTCATATACACCGACGCGTTCACCGACATCGTGCACGACCTGCGTGAGCGGATCGGCCGGGTGCGCCAATGAAGCGCGAGAGGCTCGAGACGGCGGCGCCGTGGATCATGGCGATCGTGCTGCTCCTCGTGTGGCAGGCGATCTGCACCGCGTTCCGCGTCTCCGATTTCATCTTCCCGAGCCCCTACACGATCACCGTGTCGCTGATCGAGTACGCGGGTCCGATCGCCGGCCACGCCTGGCAGACGTTCTGGACGACGATGATCGGGTTCGCGATCGGCGTCGCCGTGGGCTTGAGCCTCGGCATCGCGGTCGGCACGTCGCGATTCGTCTACAAGGGCCTGTATCCGCTGCTGGTGGCGTTCAACGCGATCCCCAAGGTCGCGTTCGTGCCGATCCTGGTCGTGTGGTTCGGCATCGGCACGATCCCCGCGGTGCTGACCGCATTCCTCATCAGCTTCTTCCCGATCGTCGTGAACGTGGCGACGGGCCTTGCGACACTCGAGCCCGAGCTCGAGGACGTGCTGCGCTCGCTGGGTGCCACGAAGGCGGACATCCTGTGGAAGGTCGGCCTGCCGCGGTCGCTCCCGTACTTCTTCGCATCGCTCAAGGTGTCGATCACCCTCGCGTTCATCGGCACTGTCGTGTCGGAAACGGTGGCGTCGAACCAGGGCATCGGCTACCTCATGATGTCCGCGGGATCGTCGATGCGGATGCCGCTCGTGTTCGCGGGCCTCGCCGTCATCGGCGTCATGGCGATGGCAATGTACGAGCTCTTCGCGGTGCTCGAGCGCCGCATGACGCGATGGGCGCATCGCGGAGACATTTCATGACGAAGTCGTTGCTGTTCTCGCCGATCACGCTGCGCGGTGTCACCTTGCGCAACCGGACGGTCGTCTCGCCGATGTGCCAGTACTCGGCGCGCGACGGCATGCCCAACGACTGGCACTTCGTCCATCTCGGCCAGTTCGCGATGGGCGGCTTCGGCCTCGTGTTCGTCGAAGCCACCGCCGTGCTGCCCGAGGCGCGCATCACGCACGGCGACACCGGCCTCTGGTCGGACGCGCACATCGGGCCGTACCGGCGCATCGCTGATTACGTGCATGCGCAGGGCGCGCGCATCGGCATGCAGCTCGCGCACGCAGGACGCAAGGCGAGCATGCAGCGCCCGTGGTTCGGCAATGCCGCGCTGGATGCGGCCGATCACGACCGCGGCGACGATCCGTGGCCCATCGTCGGACCCGTGGCGATGCCTCACAACGAAGGCTGGCTCGTTCCGCGCGAGCTCGACGCGAGTGGCATCGCGGGCATCGTCGCAGCGTTTGGCGCAGCGGCAGCGCGAGCGCACGCCGCCGGGCTCGACGTGCTGGAGATCCACGGCGCGCACGGGTACCTCATCCATTCGTTCCTGTCCCCGATCTCGAACACGCGCAACGACGCCTATGGCGGAGACCTCGCGGGGCGCATGCGCATGGCACTGGAAGTCGCGCGTGCGGTGCGCGAGGCGTGGCCGGCCGACAAGCCACTCTTCTTCCGCACGTCGACCATCGACGGCGTCGACAGCGGATGGTCGCTCGACGACACGGTCGTGCTCGCGCGCGAGTTGAAGGCAATAGGCGTCGACGTCGTGGACTGCTCGGCAGGCGGCTTCACGTCCTCCCGGCTTGCGTTGAAGATCGGGTACCTCGTGCCCAATGCGTTGCGCGTGCGGCGCGAAGCGGGCATCGCGACCCAGGCCGTGGGATTCATCCTGGATGCGCATCAAGCCGAGCAGATCGTTCGTTCGGGCGCAGCGGATCTCGTGGCCCTGGCGCGCGAGGCGCTCGTCGATCCGCATTGGGCGGGCAGGGCGGCGGTCGAGCTCGAAGGCGACGCAGGCTGGGCGCAATGGCCGGCGCAGTACGGCTGGTGGCTGGAGCGCCGCGCGGCCCAAATGAGGAAGTTCGACTAGCGCGTCGGCGCCGCGCGATCGATGAGGCCGACCGTCTTCAACTCGTCCCAGAACTGAGCCGGGATGTCGGCGCTGCAATGGGCGAGATTGGACTTGGCTTCCTCCGCACTGCGCATGCCCGCCACCACGCTCGCCACGGCCGGATGGTGCAGCGGGAACTGGATCGCGGCGGCGGCAAGCGCCACGCCGTGGCGCGCGCACACGGCCTCGATGCGGCGCGTGCGCTCCTTGATCTCGGCGTCGGCCTCGACATAGAAAAAAGTGGCGCCGTCGCGAGCGCCGGTCGCGAGGATGCCCGAGTTGAACGGCGCCGCCATCAGCACCGAGATGCCGCGGCGCTCGCAATCGGGCATGAACGTCGACAGCGCTGTGTGATCGAGCAGCGTGTAACGGCCCGCGAGCATGAAGCAGTCGAAGTCGCCGTCCGCAGCGAAGCGCAGCAGGATGCTCCAGTCGTTGACGCCCACGCCGAATGCCTTGATCGTTCCCGCCGCGCGCAATTCCGAGAGCGCCTTGTGCGCGCCTGCCATCGCTTCGGCGTAGCGCTGCTCGACGAGGTCGCCTTGCCAGCGGCGGTTCACGTCGTGGATGAGCACGATGTCGAGCGCGTTGGTGCCGAGGCGCTGCATGCTGTGCTCGATCGAGCGCATGGTGCCGTCGTAGCTGTAGTCGTAAGCGACCTCGAACGCGTGCGAGCCGGACGCCGCAACGGTGGCGGGTCGCAGCAGCCGTCCGACCTTGGACGAGATGACGAGCGAAGCGCGTTCGACGCGGCGCATGCACATGCCGAGGCGGTGCTCGGCGAGGCCCGTTCCGTAGAACGGCGCCGTGTCGAAGTAGCGCAATCCGGCGTCGTAGAGCGCAGCGAACGCGCCGCCAACGGACGCGTCGGTGTCGGACTTGCCACCGAACGGCGCCGTGCCGACACCGAGCTGCGAGACGTGCAAGTTGCGACGCCCGATCCGGCGGCATGCAGCCGGGTCGAAGCTCATACCGCATCCCACGACGAGAGCGTACCGTTGCAAATCTGCGCCTCGAGCGAGCGCTCCTGTGCGTCGATCGTCGCTGCGAGCTCGAGCACCCGCTCGACGGCAGCCCGCGGGATGGACAGCACGCCGCTGTCGTCGGCCGCGATGTAGTCGCCGGGCTCGATCGTGACGCCCGAGATGGTGATCGGAACGTTGATGCCGCCGAACGTGAACTCGTTGCGGCTGCGGCGCGGGCACGTCGCGACCGACCACACCGGATAGCCGATCGCGCGGATCTCCTCGACGTCGCGGCATGCGCCCCACATGATCGTGCCGCGCACGCCGCGGCGCTGCGCGATGCGCGAGGCGAGCCCGCCCCACGCGGCGGCGCGATTGGATCCACCGAGGTCCATCACGACGACGTCGCCGTCGCGCATCGTCTGGAGCACTTGCTCGAGCGGCTTGCCGACGCCACCGCCGAAGCGGTATGCCGAGGGGTCGTTCGACTTCGGCTGCAGCCGCACCGGCAGCGCGCGGCCCACGACGAGCCCTTGCCCGATGCGACGCGCCTCGATGCCCGGCAGCACGCCGAGGATGCCCAATTCGTCGAGTGCGTCGGAGAGGAGCGACGTGTCGTATTGCGCGAGTGCCGAGAGAGGATCGAGAGGTGTCGTCATGTTGAGGATATCTACATCGAGGGTCCCAGGCGGCTCACCACTTCCGCACCTTCACCGACGATCTCGCCGAAGGTGAGCGATCCGGACGCCACGTCGAGCAGTTTTGCGAATCCTTCGTGCGCCATCGCTTCGAGCGTGTGCGTGCCGGCAAGCACGCCGGCCGCCGCGAAGTCGATCTGCTCGGTGAGACGCGCACAGGTGTCCGGATGCGCGCTCATCTTGAGCGTCGGCGCCACGAGGCTCGCGTAGCTGTTGCCGGCACCCGTGGTGAAGCAGACGAGCTGCGCGCCCGCGGCGACCATCGCGGTGATGGACTCGGGCGAGAAGAACGGCGTGTCCATCAGGTACAGCCCGGGCGTCGGGGGACGTTGTGCAGGCGCGAGCACGCCCTGGATCGTCTGCCGGCCGCCCTTGGCGATGGCACCCAGCGCTTTTTCTTCAATCGTGGTGAGGCCGCCCGCCTTGTTCTGGGGGCCCGGATTCTGTGCGCGCAGGTCGCCGCCCGAAGCACGCACCATCCGTTCGCGCTCGCTGACCGCGGCCACGATCTGCGCCGCAACTTCCGGCGTCGCCGCGCGTTGTGCGAGGAGATGCTCCGCGCCGGTCCACTCGACGGTCTCGCTGAACATCGCGGTGCCGCCCGATTCGACGACGAGCTCCATCATGCGGCCCGTGAGCGGATTGCAGACGAGGCCCGACGTGGCATCGGAGTGGCCGCACTCGACCGCCACCACGAGATCGCCTGCGGCGCAGGTCTCGCGCCGCAGTTGCGACGCCTCGCGCACGAGGCGCGTTGCGATGCGCACGCCGGCGTCGACCAGCGCGAGTGCGTCTTCGTGCACCACTTGAAGCGACAGGCCCGCTGCGGGTTTGCCTGATGCACGCGCGGCCTCGACGTAGATCGACGTGATGTCGTCCGCTGCCGAAACCACGAGCACGGCGGCAACGTTCGGATGCGCGGCGAGCCCGGACAACGTCGCGATCTGCAGCTTCGCATCCGCGCCCACCTGGCCACGACCGTAGCCGGTGGCCACGCAGATCGTGCCACGCACGAGTTGAGAGATGCGCTGCGCAGCGGCGGAGGTGAGTCCGGTGGGCGAGAGCACGAGCACGTGATTGCGCGTGCCTGCGCGGCCATCCGCACGGGGGTAGCCCTGGAAGCTGGGTCCGTTCACGACGTGCCCTCGGGGCAGGCGGTGCGTTGCGCCGCGGTCGCGAGGTTGTGCGTGTGGATCCATTCGCCTTCCGCGACGTCGGCCGTGAGTTTTCCGATGAGCTCGCCGTACTTGCGCACGCCCGAGCCGGCGTCCATCGCGCGCAGCGCGATCTTGTGTCCGAGCGCGATGGCCTCGCGCGCAGCAACGGTGCGTTCATCGTCGCCGCATCGAACGTGCACATGCTCGCCTGGCTCGATGGCGCGAAGAGCGGTCGCCACGTCGTCGCGCGCGTCGAGCCACACCGCGACCATCGAGTGTCCTGGCACGCCTAGTCCGCCTTGATGTTCGCTTCCTGGATCGTCTTCGCCCACTTGGCGACGTCCTTGGCGAGGAACTCGCCGAACGCGGCCGGTCCAAGGGGCGGCTGTACCGCCTGCATCGTGCTCTTCTCGAGTTTCTCGCGTACCGCCGGATCGGCGTAGGCGGCAGACAACGCCTGGTGAAGCTTCTGCTTCACGTCGTTGGGCGTGCCCTTCGGCACTACGAACCCGATCCAGTCGGCGACGTCGATCGACCCGAATCCGGCTTCCGCGAGCGTCGGCACGTCGGGCAATTCCGCGAGGCGCGACTTCGACGTGACCGCGAGCGCCTTGACCTTGCCCGCCTTGATCTGCGGAAGCGCCGCCGATGCCGTGCTGAACATAAGCGATGTCTCGCCCGTGATGACCGAGAGCACCGCGGGCGGCGCGCCCTTGTACGGGATGTGCGTCATCGCCACGCCCGTGCGCAGCTTGAACGTCTCGCCCGAGAGGTGTCCCGGGCTGCCGGAACCGCCCGACGCGTAGTCGGTCATCGGCCGCGCCTTCAGCACGCCGACGAGCTCCGTGACCGACTTCGCCGGGATCGCAGGCGTCACGATCAGCACGTTGGCGAGCCACACGTACAAGCCGACCGGCTCGAGGTCCGACAACAGGTTGAAGGCCTTGTCGCGGGTCAGCGTCTCGTTGGCTGTGTTGATCGCGTTGATGACGCCGACGACGGTGCCGTCCGGCTTCGCACTCTTCACGGCCTCGACCGCGATGCCGCCGCCGGCGCCGGGGCGGTTCTCGACGACGACCGTCGTGCCCATTGCCTGGCCCAGCTTCTCGGAGGCGAGCCGCGCCGCGAGATCGGAATTGCCTCCCGCCGGTCCGCCGATGATGAGACGGATCGGTGCCTGCGCCACCGCACTCAGCGGCAAGCTCGCAGCAGCGGCCGCAAGGAGTGAAGCAAACAATCGAGCCTTGATCTGCATGAATGTTCGCGGGCTACGCCGCGCCCCCCGCCAGCCGCACCTTCACTCCCGCCGCATCCTCGCGCATCTTGAGCAGCGCTCCCACGTCGTGATCCTGGTAGCCCTTGGCGAGCCCTTCCTCCAGGCTCGCGAGCGTGGCCTTGCCCACCGGCGCGCTCACGCCCAGCGACTCGACCATCGATACGGCCAGCCGGCAGTCCTTGTGCGCGAGCTTCATCATGAATCCCGGCTTGAAGTCGCCCATCATCGAGCGCTTCTGCATCGAGATGGCGAGCTGGTTGTTCCACGCCATCGTCGTCTTCAGCACGGAGAGCATGAGATCGATGGTGAGCCCCGCCTTCGTTCCAGCCACCACGGCTTCGACCGAAGCCTCGCCGATCGCCTGCGCGAGCAGGTTGTTCAGGAGCTTCATCGTCTGCCCTGCGCCCAATTCCCCGCAATGGAAGAAATCGGTGCCCATCGCGCCGAGCACGTCGCGCACGCGCGCGATGTCGGCGGCATCGCCCCCGACCATGAGCGTGAGCGTGCCCGCGACGGCGTGGTCGGCGGTCTTGCCCACGGGGCTGTCGATCATCGCAGCACCCTTGGCCTTGACCGCCGCACCGACTTTCCTCGTCGTGGCGGGATCGATCGTGCTCATGTCGATGTAGATCGAGCCGGGCTTCAATCCCTCCACGACGCCGTCCCTGCCGAGCGCCACGCGCTCGACGTCGGGTGCGTCGGGCAGCATCGTGATCACGACCTCGCTCGCCGCGGCAACGTCGCGCGGCGTGGCCGCTGTCGTGGCACCGGCGTCGACCAACGGTTGCATCGACGTCGCGTTCACATCGAGCACGGTGAGCGAGTGCCCCTTTTTCAGGAGGTTCTTCGCCATCGAGCTGCCCATTACACCCAGTCCAATGAAGCCTACGTTCATGTCAGGTCCGATCCTTCCATCGTCCGAGGTCCCACGCCGGCGCGCCGCGCAGGTCCTTCGCATCCTTCGCCTCGAACGCCGGCGTGTCGGGCTTGCGTCCCATCTTCTCCCACGCGGACTTCACCGGGACCGACGCGAGCGCGAACGCGTCGCGCACCTGGGCCCACGCGAGCGGCTTCGGGATCAGCTTGCCGTCGACCATGTACCTGGATGTCTCGAGGAGCGCAGCCGCATCGCCTTCCGTCGGCCAGCACCATCCGCGCTGGAAGAGCACGTCGTCCTTGACGACCAGGGCGCCGAGCTTGGGCTCGAGCTCCCAGTACTTGCGCGCGAGCTCGGAGACGGCGCCCGCTTCCATCGTGGATAGCTTCGCGACGGCATCCTGCTGCGCCATCGTGAACGCGGTGACGACGCCCGGGTTCTCCTTCACCATCTTGTCGCCGGTGATCCAGAACGAGCGGTGCAGGTAGTAGCCGTCCGGATAGAACGGCGACTTCTTCACCGACTCGAGCAGGATGCCCGCGCCTTCGCCGGCCGGTCCCTTGTAATGGCTTTCGGTGTAGCCGAACGAATTCATGATGCCGACGGTGCCGATCTCCGTGTTCGCCTTGAGGAAGGCGGGATAGATCACCATCGCGGCGTCCATGCCCTGCGGAATCGTCGCGGCCTGCGCCTGCGTCGGCGTGTTCACGACGGTGATGCCGTGCGCCTTCGGATCGCCGTTGCCGAGCTCGAAGCGCAGCATCTGCACGAGCACGTTGTACGGGTCGCCGCCGAGCAGCGCGCCGACGGTCTTGCCCTTGAGGTCGGCGATGTTGCGGATCGGCGAGTCCTTGCGCGTGGCCAGCACGAAACGGAAGTGACCTTCGCCGACGGTGACGAGCTGGATGCCCTGGTTCTGGGAGATGAGGCGCACGATCGGCGTGTTGCCCCACATGCCGAAGTCGAGGTTGCCCGAGACGAACGCCTCGACCATCGGCAGCGCCGACGGATAGTCGCGATAGTCGGGCGTGATGTCGTACCCGAGCTCCGCGCCGTATTTCTCGAACGTCTTGTTCGCCATCATGTACGCAGTGACCGGCGAATTGCCGGCGGCCCACGGCTGGCGCCCGACCGCGACCTTGATCGCCTTGCGCTGCTGCGCGCGCACGATGCCGGGCGCCGCCATGGCGACCGATGCCGCGCCTACCGCGGTCACGAAGCGCCGGCGTGATGGGGTGTGTTCGCTCATGTCTCCTCCTGTTATGCGACCGTGGCGCGGTACGCCTCGTCGCGAATCGATTGCCAGATGTGCTGCGTCAACGCCTGGAACTCGGGCAGCGCGCGCGTGGCGTCGTTGCGCGCGCGCGGCAGGGTCACGTCGATCACTTCCTTGATGCGTCCGGGGTGCGTCGTCATCACGGCGATGCGGTCCGCGAGGAAGACCGCCTCGTCGATGGCGTGAGTGATGAATACGACGGTGCGACGCTTGGTCGCCGGACGATCCTGTCCCCATATGCGAAGCAGCTCGTCCTGCAGGATGAGCCGCGTCTGCGCGTCGAGTGCCGCAAGCGGCTCGTCCATCAGCAGGACCGCAGGCTCGATGGCCATCAGCCGCGCGAGCGCGACGCGCTGGCGCATGCCGCCGGACAATTGATGCGGATACTTTTCCTCCGAACCTACGAGGCCGACGAGGTCGACGTAATGCCGCACGCGCTCGCGCCGCGCGGTCGCGTCGAGCTTCGCGCCCGCCGGGCCGTGGCGCAATCCGAACTCGATGTTGCCGGACACGGTGCACCAGGGAAAGAGCGCGTAGTCCTGGAACATGACGCCACGCTCGGGACCCGGTCCGGCGATCGGCTTGTCGTCGAGGATCACGCTTCCGGACGTCGGCAGCTGCAATCCCGCCAGCATGTTGAGCACCGTAGTCTTGCCGCAACCCGAAGGTCCGACGATGACGAGGAACTCGC
>Ga0207701_10002693_pt1 | contig 18362 bp, 19 predicted proteins | sample KBSSwiSSwithPhiX_FD_184294 | JGI IMG/M metagenome (GOLD analysis project Ga0207701, IMG submission 184294) | Switchgrass rhizosphere bulk soil microbial communities from Kellogg Biological Station, Michigan, USA, with PhiX - S5 (SPAdes) (version 2) | ecosystem: Environmental > Terrestrial >... | reverse complement strand
CGTTGAGCCAATTGGTCAGTTGAGCGGGGGTAAACCGCCCTTCCTCACTTGCATTCATTTCGCTTGAGTAGTTTCAGTGAAATTGAGCGCTGATGGTTATGCACGTCGCATAATTCTGCGGGACACCCTTCATAAATTCCGGATAGCCAGCACTTCTTTGGCGGGCGTTCGATCTCCAGTGCAGCTGATGCGCCGAGGGGCGTCGAGGTAAATCAGTCGGTATTTGAGTTTGGAATAGAGTTCCACTATTCGTTCAGTCGCCTGATTTGATAGCACAACTGGTCCCTGATGTTTTGCCAGCCACTTTGCAGTTCCTGCCTGTTCCTCCCATCCAAAGCCGCCCTTTGAATACTGCGTGAACTCAACGTCGTAAGGAGGATCAGCGTAAACGAAATCATCGCTCGCGAGTGGCAGTGCGTCGAAATCGGCGTTTTCAAAATCCCAGTTGGCGAATTGCGACTTATACGAGAAGAAATCCCGTTGGTAATTGATCATGTTGTAGCGACCAAAGGGTACGTTGAATTCACCACTGCTATTGAAGCGGCAAAGTCCATTGTAGCCAGTCCGGTTTAGATAATAGAAAAGCGAGGCGGCTGCTTTGGTTGTGTGTTTGCCCCGGCGCAGCAGTTCATTGAAGCGATCGCGGTGAGCGTAGAACAGCTTTTCATCGTTCGACATATCAAGCGAGATCGCAAGCCCGCGTTTGAGCCAGCGATAGAAGTTAATGAGGTGCGGATTGATGTCGTTTAGTAATGCGCGCTTGGGAGTTAGTCCAAGCGTAACGGCCAAGCCACCACAGAAAGGCTCGACCAGACGCCGGTGACCTTCGCGTTCCCAAAAAGTTTTCAGATGAGGGAGTTGCCAACGCTTGCCGCCAGCCCACTTCAGGGGAGGGGCTAATTGATCGGGTTCTTGTGAGTTGCAGCGTCTAAGAGTTGCGGCGACGGTCATTGTCAGGGTTATAGCACGAGCTGGAAAAACAGTCAGTAGCGCAACGCGGTAGCGGATGTCCGATACACTTTAGTTTGTCGTGTTGTACCCATGCTTCAACTGCTTTCAGAAAACAACCTCACGATTCCTGAAAACAGTTGAATATATGGAAGCACACGACAAACTAAAGTGTATCGGACATCCGCTACCGCGTTACGGTGCTGACTGTTTTGGCCAAGAAACCAGCGTAAACCCTAATCCGAAGCTAACCCCAATAACCAAAAACGCCAGCATGAAGCCAACAGCTTCCGTCGCTGACATCTTTCGATTAATCAGAAACGCGAGAAACAGAAAGATTGGCAGGTTGCACACGACTCCGGTGAGCAAAGCAAATTTTAGTCGTGAGTGAAGCATGCCAAACCGCCTTCTCAATTTATACAGGCTGGGTAAGTAGAGAAGAAGCATCAAGAGTCCTGAAACAACAATGGTGATTACACCAAAGCCTGTCAGATCGATAGCCGTGAAGTCGGCGCCGTTGTTAGTGAAATAGAGGTTGCCGGCGATGAAGAGCAGGCCGGCGATCCATGCGACAACAGCATTCAGTAGTAGTTTGAGTACTGTGCTCATGACGATCGCCGGCACCGACAATATTCTTACGTGATGGCATTGAGTCTTTCTTGAACTGTAAACGCACGAACACCGTGAATCATTAACGGGCGGTCTAGTGAGAAAACTGAACGTCGAAATGCAAACTTGTAACCGATGTCGTTTAGAGAAATACGAAATGGTGTTTCTCAAGCAATCGTGCAATGAAATTCACGAATGAACCCGAAAGTTCCCGTGCACGGTCTATGTCAGGCATGACAGTTGCGAACTACCAGGCCGGAGGTTCTTTACTATGAAGTTCGATTATTTAGCCAAACGGCTTGTTCTAGGTCCCCTGGCATTTTTCTTACTCCTTGGAGTCGTAACACTCGGAGCTTCAACTGCACAGGCTCAGTGGAGCAGAGACAGGCGGTATGATCGCGATGATTATTATCGTCGCGACCGTAACTACAACAACGGCTATCAAGTCGCTCGCCAACAAGGTTACAGCTACGGACTAAACGCAGGAGCAATCGACGCTCAGCGCGACCGCAGATTTGACCCGCAGCGTTCGAGCGCGTTCAGGAATGGCACTGCCGGATACAATTCATCCTTCGGCAGCAAAGGTCAGTACAAGCAGTTGTTCCGAGATGCGTTCGTTCAGGGCTATCGCGAAGGCTATCAACGCTACGCCAACGATCGTCGTGGAAATAATGGCCGATGGGGAAATAACGGCCGGTGGGTGAACGGCGTTTGGGTTCCCAGGTAATAAGGGTTCGCAAAATCGTTAGAACGGGATGCCGCGAAGTCTTCGGATTTCGCGGCATTTTTGTGGCCCGAAAAAATCTCCGCTGAAATCTGGAAACAGCCCGCCATTAATGCTGCTTAATGTTTACAGGGCAAAAAAACGTGAAAGCACTAAAACGAAAAGAACTGCAAACTCTGTCTCTCGTGGCGCCTGAGCGCCCCAAGATGACGCAACCCATAATTTTCCCAGCACCGGTCACCAACGCGATCCGGCTGTCTGAAAGCGAAACGGTACGTCGGCCGCGACTGTCCGCCTCGGAAGTGAGACGGAGGTTGTTGCTCAGCGCTGTGGATGTCATGCGCGTCAATCGCGCAACCATCAGGGAGGGCGAGGGGCACTGTATCTGGCCACCCGAAATCCTGGAAAGGTTCAGGAGCGCCGACGTTATTACAGAGAAGTCGGTCCCACATTACACTCTTCGCGAAGGAACCCTCACGCGCGTAAAGTAGCCCGCGCCGAGGGCACAGTCACATCATCAAGAATTGTCGGGGCGGCCCACTGGCCGCCCTAAATTCTTTTTAGGGAGCGGCACAGATCGGCTCAACCACGCTCAAGAATTTCTCAACCACCCCTGGCTACAGTGCAAATTGCGGATAAGGCTAAACTCCGCAAGGCCAATTGGGAAGGGCCAACGGCAAGGGCCCATGGCCCGGTGTCTGGGGGCGGGAAGTGATGAGTGAATAGTCGGGAGCTAGTCACTTGCACGCGTTATTGCTTTTCGCTTTTGGACACCGGGCCCTGGGCCCTTGTTATTTGGCGTTCGCGTTCTGTTCATCCAGCCAGGTCTTGAGCGGCGCGAAATAATCGATGATGGCGGTAGCATCCATCTTGTCTTCACCGGTCATCGCTTTCAACGCCTCCGGCCATGGTCGGCTCAAGCCCATCGCCAGCATCGCCTTCAGTTTTTCACCCGCCTTCTTATTTCCATAGATCGAACACTGATAAAGTGGTCCATTGAATCCCGCTTCACGACACAGTGCGCGGTGGAATTGAAACTGTAGGATCGAAGCCAGGAAGTAACGTGCATACGGCGTATTCGCCGGCACGTGATACTTTGCGCCCGCATCAAAATCCTGTTCACTACGCGGTACAGGTGGCGAGACGCCCTGGTATTTTTCGCGCAACTCCCACCACGCTTTGTTGTAATCGTTGGGCCCGATCTCACCTGAGAACACTTTCCAGCGCCATTGATCGACAAGATAACCAAACGGAAGGAACGCGACTTTGTCGAGGGCGCGGTTCAATAGGAATCCGAGATCCGCGCTCGAATCAGGAACGCGATCGATCAAACCGATCTGTTTGAGATAAGGAGGAGTGACAGACAGGGCAACCGTGTCGCCGATCGCTTCGTGAAATGCGTCGTTCGCGCTATCGCGGAAGAGAAACGGTTGGACCGAGTACGCCAGCTGATAATAGTTGTGACCCAGCTCGTGGTGAACGACAGTGAAATCTTCTTCATTGATCTGAACGCACATCTTCAAGCGCACATCTTTTTCGAAGTCGATGTGCCAGGCGCTCGCATGGCAAACCACTTCACGGTCGTTTGGTTTCGCCAACATCGATCGTTCCCAGAATGTTGGCGGCAACGATTCAAAACCAAGAGACGTGAAAAATGATTCACCGTAGCGCACCATCTGCTTCACGTCAGTGTTGCGTGCTTTCAGGATTTGCGTGAGATCGTATCCGCGGTCACCGCCGGCTGGCGCCAGCAAGGGATAGACGTTGCCCCACGTTTGGGCCCACATGTTTCCCAATAGGTGCGCGGGAATGGGTTTGTCTGTCGCGACAATGTCTTTGCCGTATTTCTCCGAGAGCTTTCGTCGCGTGTACGTGTATAACGAATCGTAGAGTGGCTTCACTTGTTGCCATAGGCGTTCCATCTCCGCCGCGAACGCATCCGGATCCATGTCGTATTTCGAACGCCATAGTGCGCCGGTATCTTTGAAGCCCATTTCTTTCGCACCTTTATTACTCAACTCCACAAACCGTTCGTAGTTCTTGCGGTAAGGCGGAGCAATCTGGTGCCAGCCGATCCACGTCTGTTTCAGCTTTTCGGGATCGCGACTTGTGCCCATGATCTCCTCAAGAGCAGTGATATCGAGACACTTCCCTTTGTCGCCATCCGGACAGTATTTGCCTTTCCCGTAGTCGCCCTCCATGGAGGCAGCGATTTTCGTTAACTCTTCTCGCTCAGCGGGATTCTTCGGCGCCGGCAGAGTCAGCGAGAGTTTCAAGAGCTTCATCTTTCGCTGGGTGTCAGCGGAGAGTTCGAGGCCTTCAAACTTAGTCGCCTGCTCGGCTAATTCGGTAGTCGCCGCAATTAGTTCTTTGTTTGCGTTCGCCGACTTTTCTTCGGTTTGGTCGGTGATGTTCGTGCTTTTCTCCCAGTCGGCGTATGAGTATTTGAGATTCAGATCGAGCAGCCGCTTCTCAGCGTTACCGATGAAGTTCTCAGCCTCAGCCGCGGTGGCTTTGCCGGTGGAAGGCGAGTCAGATTTGTTCATGCATGAACTCATAACGGTTAGTAGCAGCGTAAGAACTGACAGGACGGCCAGCCAAAGGTGGCGCGTCGAAGCGTTGGGCTTCACTTTTGACCTCCAGATGCATTTGTTTTAATGATGGGGAAGCTTCAATATAACTACGATTTCCCAATCCTCAAAGGCCGGGATGTAGTGGCAAACAGTCAGTACCGGAACGCAGTAGCGTCGGGTGACGCTAGCACAACCAGGCCTAACAATGGACCTTGACCCGACGCTACCGCGTTTCGGTACCGACTGTTTGTCACTACATTGCCCGTGCCACGTGTAGAGGCACTGCTGAGCAAAATCGATTCAGTACCGTTCGCGGTAGCGGATGGCCATCATTCAAGCACCATCGGTAGCACAATCTTGACTTTTGGCCATCCGCTACCGCGAATGGTACTGAATACGACCACTGAAAATTTTGAGGGGCCACATGACATCAACCAAACTGATTATGTTCGCCGCAGTACTGGCCTGTGCACTTGTCGCGCCGAAGATCGCTACTACGTCAACGGCTGCTGCAAAGCCTGAAGACAATTTCACGCTTGTAAAAGTTGCGGACGGAGTTTACGCGGCGATCGCTAAAGCTGGCGGCCTGGCGTCAGGCAATGCCGGCTTCGTTGTTGGAGACAACGGTGTGTTGGTATTCGACACGTTCTTCACTCCTCAGGCTATTGAAGATCTGCTTGCGGTCATCGAATCCGAAACAAAGAAGCCGGTAAAGTTTGCGGTCAACAGTCACTACCATCTGGATCACACTGGCGGCAATCAGGTGTTGGCAGCGCGCGGCATTCCGATCATCGCCCACGATCGCCTGATCGAATGGCAGACAACGAAGAATCGCCGCTTCCTTCCCGCAGCAGAAGAGCTGCAAAAACGGAAAGCTGATCTGACCAAACAATTGAACGAAACCGCAGCCGATCAGGCTGACCGGCGCACTCAACTCGAACGACAGCTCCGACGCCTCGACGCAATGATGGGCATCAAGCTTACTAACCCAACAGTTACCTTCAACAGTGGAGTGGCCCGGCTCTATGTTGGTCAAAGGGAAGTGTTGCTGTTCACTCTGCCGGGACACACCGGAGGCGATGTTCTTGCTTACATTCCAGACGCGAACGTCGTGTTCACGGGAGACATGGGCTGGCGCAAAACGTTGCCCAATCTCGTAGACGCAACGGTCAACGATTGGATTCCATCACTTGATAAACTTTTGGGTGATTATCCGACTGCGCGATTTGTTCCCGGGCATGGTGAGGTTGCTTCGGCGGAAGAGATACGTGAGTTCAGAGATTATCTAGCTGATCTGCGTTCACGCGTTCAGCAATCAATCGCAGACAAGTTGACGCTCGACCAGGCGAAAGAACGTTTGAAGCTGCCCGAAAAATATAAAGGATTTGCTTTCCAGAATTTCGCAACACCAAACGTCGAAGATATGTTCAAGGAATTATCGGGAACAAAGAAATAGTCTGGGGGTGATGTGTGAGTAAACCATTAGTAATTTTGGGAATTGCCGGAAGTTTGCGGCGCGACTCGTTCAATCGGCGGGCCTTGAGTGCAGCGCAACAATTAGCGCCGGAGGGTGCGCGAATCGACGTTGCAGATATCGAGGGCTTGCCCGGTTTCAATCAAGACCTGGAAGGGGAACCGCCTGCGAAGGTCAGTGAACTAAAGCGACAAATTCGCGATGCTGACGCGATCCTCTTTGTCACTCCGGAGTACAACTACTCCGTGCCGGGAGTTTTGAAGAACGCGATCGATTGGGCATCGCGCCCTTACGGCGATAGTGCATGGGTTGGAAAACCTGTCGCTGTGATGGGCGCTTCAGTCGGTATGCTGGGCACGGCGCGGGCGCAATATCACCTTAGGCAGATGTTCGTGTTTCTGAACATGCACGCCGTAAATCAGCCTGAGGTAATGATCAGCAATGCCGCAAAGAGGTTTGACGAACAGGGCAACCTCACGGACGACACATCCAGGAAACTCATCCAGCAACTATTACAGGAGTTGGTGAGGTGGACGAAGCTTTTGCAAGATCAGTAACGAAGATCAGCACTACGGAGTGACCAGACCCTTTTTGATGTTACGTTGCCATGCCTCGTAGTTTCGAATCCTTCGCTTGGCTTGTTTACGTGTGAGTTTCATCTCCTGGGCCACAAAATCAATCCGGGTCGTGCGGTCCTTCTTCTTATCATAACGATCGCCGGGCGCCTTCAGGTAAAGTTTGTAGGCGTGGGTCCATTCTGCCTTGACCTCAGGAGTAGCTTGCTTACCGCGTTGTTCGGGCACTGGCTGCCGCCCCTTTCTGAGAAATTCAATCTGCGAATTTTACACGCAAGTCGCAACTCTGAACAGTGAAGATGGGCCGTTCACCGACTCAACACTCTTCAGTTCTCTGCGTCGTCGGTGTCTTCTTAGAGACTTAAGCAACGACCGAGAGAAAATTCCAAGTCTCTGCGAAACCTCTGCGCTCTCTGCGGCTCTGCGGTTTTCATTGGTCGTTCCCAGTACTGAACAAGCCAGTGAAGTTAGGTTCTCCACTCTCGGCTTTGTTGGTCGCTCGGAACGTAAGTTAAAACCGCAGAGCCGCAGAGAACGCAGAGGTTTCGCAGAGAATCGAGTCGTTTTAACGATACTTCCAGACCCGAACTTAACTTACGATCGTTGGTCCTGAAGACTTGGTCGCTGCTGCTCGTGAGGCTTCTGTACCCATTTCCGCACGGAGATGACGCTGAGAACGATTGCGATCGCAATCAACCCATAGACGAAATACTCAACAGCGGGAGAGTTCATCACCTTAATAACTTGCCGGCCAAAGAACAACGCCAAAACAGCTTCGCCGCTGAAACGGATTAGACGTCCGGTTAGCACCGCAGTGAATAAGGTCCTTCGCGGCGTCTGCAATGCGGAAGCACTCACCAATACTGGCGTAAACGGAAACGGTGGTGGCAATAGTGTCGCGAGGAAGACGGTTACCCATCCTTTTGTTTTCAACTTCGATTTGAGTTGCTCCAACTTTCGCTCACCAACAAAACGCTGCAAGCCTTTCTCACCTGTTTTCCGCATCAGCGCATCAATCACAAAGACACCGAGCAAAGATCCGGCTACTGAGGCCAAGACGAAGGCAATCGCCATCAATATCGATCGACTTCTACTCACCAGCGCAATGAGCATCAGATCATTGCCGAATGGCAGCACGAGGAACGAAGAGTCGAGAGCGCTCAGCAAAAACAGCCCCACGACTCCAAGACGGCTAAAGAAGCGAAAGAATGAATGGGCCGACACGGCCAGAACGAGAATGGAAAAAGCCACTTTGTTTGTCCGTTATCAAATTCAGAGACGCGTTGGCCCGGATGGTGTTGGCTCGGTTATTGGCGTCGGCTGATCAGGCTCGCGCACCGGGGCCGATGGTTGTGGATTCGTATCAGGAGGAAGAGGCACCCGCCCTGGCTGATTTGGATCCGCCGGATCGTAGGGCGTTTGCGGAGGAGTCTGCGGTTTTTCAGGATCTTCGATGTTAGTTGTTATGCTCATACATTCTGCTCCCTTGGTTGAATAATTACAGCGGTAGGTATCTTTTGTTTGTTGCGTGAAGTATCAATCGGCTCAGTTGGGTGCGGCTTACCGTCAAATCTGAATCTAGACTTAAGTCTGTTGAAAGGTAATTCGATCAGATAAAAAGAGATTGCGGAAATTAGAATGGCGGCTGCACACTTGGCCCATGGATCCCATTTTGGACCCACCCAGTAGTAAAAGGTCGCACTCTTCAGCAGTAGCCAGTGCCACAGATACAACGCGTAAGAGATCTTTCCGAACCACCTCAGTGGTCTCCACTCGAGAATATTGACCAGCCTCGATTGCTGAGTGCCGGCGGTCCAAGTCACAATTCCAGCCAGAGCCGCAATGCCTGTGTAACCCCACTGGTAAAGAAACGCATCGGTGTACTCAACGGTCGCTATTAGATAAATCAAAACGCAGGCAGCGGCGATCGCGGCGATTTTTAAAACTTGCTGTTTGGCACTGGACCAGGCAGCCATTGGAACCAGCGCCAACAAGCAGCCCATCAGCGGCGCGTCTGCACGCGTATCAGTGCCGTAGTAGAGTCGATTCAATTCAGCATTAGCCGACCAAAGTTGATAACGGTGCAGCATGATCAAAGTGATCACCAGGCCTAATCCGATGGCAATGTGCCTGCGTTTGAGACCGAGTGCGAGGCTTGTCAGCAACAACAATGGCCAGACCAGGTAGAATTGCTCTTCGATGGATAGCGACCAGATGATCGCCGTCGGGTCTAGCGACAAATCCCACCCGAATGCCATGCGCCAATTAGTTGCGTAGGCCAATGCATAGCCAACAAGACGAAACTCACGCGCAAGATCCTCCGGATGCAGTGCATAGGTGACGATCAAACTGGCGATGAGATAGATCAACAACGCTGGACCAAGCCGCAGGGCTCGTCGCAGGTAGAAGTCTTTTAAAGAGATGCTGTTCGTTGCATGGAATTCCTTCAGTAGCAGAGTGGTAATCAAAAAACCGCTCAAGACGAAAAACAAATCGACTCCAAGAAAGCCTCCACTGAAAGAAAACGGAATTAACTGGTGATGCGTGACGACGAGGAGTATTGCAACTCCACGAAGTCCATCGAGCGCGGGGACGTGCTTTGCCTTAAAACCATGCATAACTGGAAGCAGAAAAGTGTGATAAGCAATTTGAGTGCTAAGACATTGTTGATTGGTGATTGTTGATTGATGATTGCCCAGGTTGAGCTATTGTCAATCGCCAATCAAAAATCTAAAATCATCAATCAAAAATGAAAAGACCACCGTTTCTAAAACCCGGTGGTCTTTGAACTTCGAACGAGTTCACGCCTGGGCGCTCAATTGTTCACGGACGAACAGTAAACGTGAAGTTCTCTCCCAGGCGGAAACCCATGTTGTTCTGTTGTTGCGGCTTCACATCCAGTAATCCCTGGACGACCGCGAGCCTTGCCATGATTCGCGACTCCGGAAATTGGAATCTGCCCGCAAGCGTTTCCGAACGTTCGAAATCGGTCCTGGACAACAGCGCAATCTCCTGACCGAATCGATTCACCATCGTGCCTAGTGCACTGCCGCCTTGCATTGGCAATTCGCCATCGCGAAAGACGTTAGTCTCGAAACCACTCAACAGCGCAGCCGCCGACAACAATTCATTCAGATGACTGATGCCCGAATCGAGAATCTCAAAACTGCGCGCGACATCCACTGAAGCAAAGGCATGGGCCACACGCAACTGCTGCTCGAAGTGCTCGTAACTCGTGGCCCGCTTGTTCGTCATTTGACGCGCTTCTTCCAGAAGTTGCCGTTGCACCTTCGGGTTCTTTGTCGCTACGTCATTCGCGATTTGAATCAAGAGGTCGATTCGCTCGTTGTCTGATGGTAGCCGGGCTAGAGTTTGGCGCACCTCTTCGAGCCGGATTCCTTCGGCTTTTGTTGCGAGCTCGCGGAAATCAATTCTCTGCATCACCGTATCACGCAGACGCGCATCAGTGAGATGATCTGTTGCGATCTGTCGCGCAAGACCCGAATTGCCTTCATCCAGAGCCTTGAGGGCCGCCTGTTGATACAGGCGTGGCTGAATTTGTGCCGGGGCACTGGCGGCGGTCTGCATCAGCGCTTCAGAGGTAACATTTTCTCCGCGAAAGGCATTCAGCATTTGACCCATCGGGGAACGATTGTTATCGCCAATTCCCATCTCCGTCAGTTTCTGACGAACGGCTTGTGATCTGCCGGGAAGGCTCTGATCTATCTGCGGCAGCAGTCGTTGGAGGCCCGACAGGATCCGTCGTGCATTACCCTGTTCGATTTGCGCTTCGGTAGGAGCGCTTTGATTGGGCCCGATGACGCGAACGGCGCCGCCAGATCCTGTTTGAAACGAAACCGTGCCGCCGCCGCCTCCACCGCGCGGGTTATTTGGACGAGGTTGATTGTTCTGCGGTGCAGGCTGCGCTTTGAGAGCCGTATCGATCACGCTTCCTAACAGATCGACATACAAGGATTGGTCCAGTACTGGCGTCCTGACATCCGAGCCCGATTTCGCGTCCGCCTCCTTCGCAGCTTCGGAGGTTGCTCCAATGCGTGGCCCCGGATTCAACAGTGCCATCGCGAGACCTCCGGCCTCAGTGTTTGAGAGCATGTTCGCGGATTGGAGCCGTTTGACTGTCTTGTCAGCGAGTTTTGTGGCGGCCTCCGCATCCTGCCGCCGCAATTTACTGATTACCGTGTTCAGGGAATACGGAAACTGACCCTTCTCCAATAACTGATCAGCATTTTGCGCCGCTAACTTCGGATCCAGAGATGCGACCGCCGCCAGAAGCGTCTGCTCAAGCGTATCTTCAACAATGATTTGCGTCTGACGAGGTTGTCTTGTGTCGGTTTGCTGCGCCGGCAGCGGCGGTTTGGTTGTTGCGAGAAGTTGATAAGCGAGTGGCGCGTCATGACGGGCGGCTGCTAAGACGAGTTCCTGTCGTAACTGTGACGGTCGGCTAAATTGAACTGGGCCCGGTCTCGGATTTTTTTCGGGCGTTCGATTTATTTCAGCTACGGCGTCGCCGGCCACCATGAACATCGAGCGAGCGCGTCCTTGGTCGCGATCCCAGAGCACGTCTGCCGCGTAGATCTGCATCCGCACCCGGTTCTCAGGCAGACGAAGCGATTGCGATTCGTCAATCACCTGATCGAGCAGCCGGTAGGCATTCTTCGTCTGTTCTTCTTTCTGTTTCTCGAGTTCTTCGGCCGTTGGTTTGGAGGCCTGCTGCTCCTGCGCGATCACTGTTGCGGCGCAAGCAATTAGGAGAAAAATGACTAAAAGAGCTAATCGCTTCATTTGCTTTACCTCGTTGGGGTCGAATCTTACCAACCAATTGGACGCGTGGAAAGGCGGAGAGGTTGGGAAGAGATCGTGAGACGGGGAGACGCGGGGACGCGGGGACGGAGAGGCGGAGAGACAGGCAAGGGGAGACGCGGGGACGCGGAGACCTTATAATCCCGAAAGATTATGAAAACCAAAGCAGCTATTATCAGCATCATGTTGCTCATCGCGTCGGTTAACGCCGTTGCGGTGGGTCAGGGACAACAACAAGCAACACCTGAATCCAAATTGATTCAGTTTCACATGGCATTGCTAAAGCGTGGGCCGAAGTGGCCCGGCGACCCGGCGCCGACGCCCCCTGTGATGCAAGAACACGTCGCGTATGCCCTTTCATTACTCGAATCCGGGAAGGCGGTGATAGCTGGTCCCATCGCAAGTGATCCCGATCTGGTCGGCGTTTATATCTTTCGCGCAAAATCAGCTGAAGAAGCGAACAGTTGGGTAATGGCTGATCCGGCAGTTTCATCTGGCCTTTTCGTCCCGGAGATGCATCCGTGGTGGTCTGAAGATGTGATGAAGAAAACTTCAGCACCATTCAAGATGACAACGGCTTATCTTGCGTTCCTTATTCGTGGCGACAAATGGACCCCGGAAAAGACACCAGCCACAGAAGCAATTCAAAAGGCCCATCTCGAAAATATCAATCGGCTTGCTGAAATGAAGAAGCTTGTTGTTGCAGGACCGTTTGGTGATAACGGCAGGCTGCGCGGCATCTTCGTGTTTCGTGTCGCGTCAATTGAAGAAGCGCGCGAACTCGCTGAAACTGATCCTGCGGTGAAAGCTGGTCGGCTCGCATTGATAGTGCATCCGTGGAGAGTGCCGGAGGGGATTCTGCCTTAGAGAAAGAAATCATTGGTCATGACCAATGATTTCTTTTTTCGGCCCTGCTCGTATCGGGAACATAGATAAGGCACGAGCCGTATCAACCTTCGCCATGTACTGTCCATCCTGCGGATCTGACGAACGACAACCTAGCCAATACTGTCGTGTGTGCGGCGTCGACTTGCGCGGCGTTCGCCAGACGCTTGAGCGGCCCGATAGCATTACCGCGTCAGCCATTTCAGCACGGCAGCAGATAAGCCTGGCAATCGCCGAACGAATCCGGCAGGTGGAAACCGGAAAAGATCTCGAACACATCGCGGAAGACGTGCTCCCTCAAATCGAGAAGTTTCTCGAGTCGCCTGAAGAACGCCGGTTGCGCCGCATTCGCGCAGGGTTAATGACTACGGCGATTGGCTTGGCCGCTACCCTCGGAGCATTAATAGTGGTGCTAAACGACGGGGAATACGTCCCAATGCTGGTGCTACCAATCATCCTCTTCATGGTGGGCGTCGGAATAATGGTCAATGGCTTTTGGTTTACGCTACCGCGCAAACAGTTTCCCGAACCCGATCTAAACAGTTTGCAAGCCGAAACGTTTGAACTGCCTCAGCGACAGATCACTCAAAACATCTCCCCGGCATATCCGCCGCTAACGAATTCCTCAGTGACCGAACACACCACGCATCATCTACGCGAGAAGGATGTTCGATAGCCTCTAGATTGTCGTATAGTTCGACAACAATGAGTGTCTATCTCGAGGGCGGCTGTTTTGTTAGTCACATGTTGGAGACTGAGCCGGTCGTTACGGGCACTTTGTCTCAACGAAATGTGATTGGCTCACAAAACGGCACCAGAGACATCTCGCTTCGTGTTCTCGAGTTCGGTAAAGGACTCTCGCTCGGTCTACGTGCAGAGGCCGACACGGTTATCTACACTCTCGATGCGATGGACAATCTAACCTGCACTGTATTCATCGACGGCAGTGCGAGCGAGGTTACTCCCCAAACTGGTATTTACGTTCGTCCGGGTCAAACTCTGTCGGTTCTAAACAAAGAAGAACAGCCTGTCGTGATGATCAGTTCGCAATGTCCGCAGTCGGCCCATTCATCGATTGTGGAACCGGTTGAGCAGTCAGATCGTTCGGTGAGCATGCAGAAGTTTCCGTCTATCAAGCTGACAGACCGCGAGGCAATTCCAACCGCAGATCGCTGGTATCGAGTGTTGGTTGACGATGAGTTGGGAAGCACGCAGGTTACGCAATTTGTCGGCTCAATTCCGCCGGGCCGCGCGCCTGATCACTTTCATAATTACGAAGAAGTGTTGTTCATCCTTCAAGGCGAAGGACAGATGTGGGCCGGTGAGACAAAGACACCGATTGGACCGGGCTATTGCATCTATCTGCCTAAGCGGCAAGTGCACTGTGTGGAAAATACTGGTGACGGTGAGTTGCGACTGCTGGGTGTCTTCTATCCAGCCGGAAGTCCTGCGGTTAGGTATGAAGCCTGAATAGTGAATAAGTCCAATAGGTCGCATGGGTACTATTAGATTGACTCACGATTCAAAATCCCGAATATCCCTGAACGGGCGATCGCTATCGGCAAAGTCAGGCCGGTAATAAAACGCCGCACCGTCGTACTCTTGCATCCAGCCGTCTTCCATTCCCAACTCTGCAAGAGCATTTGTCGCTTTCATCCATTCTGATTCGCGAATGCGGCGCGACAACAACACATAACGCTTGTTGGTTTCGGCTTGGTGCGTTGGGTAGTACTGGGCCATCAACGAGATCGCCACACGCGGACTCAATTCGTCCTTGATCCACTCCAACGACTCGCGTACTTCCGCAACATCGTTCGGTAACACCAGCAGCCGGATCACTAAACCCCGAACCAGGAGACCATTCCCGTCAAATACCAACTCGTCTCCCGTCTGACGATACATCTCAGCCAGCGCTCGCCTCGAATGTTCTTTGTATCCGCTGACTTTCGAGTATTGATAGCCGGCGTCGTCTGAGGCGTACTTCAGATCGGGCAGATAAATATCAACGACGTTCTCCAAAAGTTTCAGCACCTCAACAGAGTCGTACGCGTTGGTGTTGTAAACGATTGGAACCTGTAGACCTTTTTCAGCAGCAATCAGAATTGATCGGGCCATCTGCGGGGCGAAATGAGTCGGCGAGACAAAGTTTATGTTGTGACAACCACGGGACTGCAATTCCAGCATCATCTCCGCCAGGTGCTCGTGCGTTACCTGGTTCTTAATCTGTTCTTTGTGAGTTTGTGAGATTTGATAGTTCTGGCAATAAACACAGCGGAGGTTGCAGTTGCCAAAGAATATATTGCCTGCTCCGCTCGTACCGACGAGAGGAGGCTCCTCACCAAAGTGCGCCGTGTAGGATGAAACGATCGGCAAGCGACCCGAGTAGCACGCGGCGATCTCATCTTTGAGCCGGTTGTTCAGGCAATCGCGTGGACACACCGTGCAACGTTCCAGCAGTCGCTCGAGCTGTTCGACGCGCTGATGCAGCACGCCATCGCGAAGCAACGAAAGATATCCAGGGATGGAGGCAGCTTCAGTCATGTCTCCGGAAGTGAACAAAATGTGGCTTATGCTGTTTGACTACTTCCGCCGGCGCCACTTTCTTTGAGCGCCGCCAAATGAAATCCATTTCAGCATGGATTGTACTCAGCGCCAATCGCGCCTCGAGAATCAGCAGGATGCTGCCATAAAACAAGAACATTGCACCAGCTATGCCCAATGCGACAGGAACGAAGTTGTAGCGAGGGTTACCGGTGAAGGGAACGATTCCGATGGCGACGCTCGTGGCTACAAACATTCCGAGGCTTAGGTAAAACGTCACCATGCATCTTTGCAGGATGCGCGCGCGGCTTGTCAGCTTATCTAGTTGTTGAAAGATGACGGCTTGTCGCTCTGTAAAATCGGCACTATCGGCAGCGTTTTCAGTCATCTCATCCAGGCGATCGGACAATGAGCGCACCCGGTCGACGACGCGGCCCAGACGCGAAGAAGTAGAAAGAATCATGCTGCCGCAGGCGGAAATTAAGACTGCCGGCGTAATCATCGCGGTCAAGACGGCTATGGCCGAGGCTGTGTCCATGGGACTTTTATAGAAGGAAATCCGCAGTCAGGCAAATCGGCAGATAGGCCCTATAGGTCAACTCGGTCCTATGTTATCCTGCGCCGCGACATGAAGCTCTGGCTCTCCAAGAATAGCGACGTTCCTCTTCATGAACAGCTCGTCACTCAAATAATCCTTGGCATCGTCAGCAACGATCTGAAAGTGAAGCAGCGTCTGCCGAGCACTCGTGACCTGGCCCGCCGATACTCAATTCATGCCAACACTGTCAGCGCCGCGTATCGCGAGTTAGCCCGTCGCGGTTGGGTGGATTTTCGAAAGGGCAGTGGCGTCTACGTTCGAACTCAGACAGACTCCGACGAAAGCAAGCTCGAACTTGACCAACTCATCGCGCGTTTTCTTCGCGCTACTCGCCAACAAGGGTATTCGCTCGCGGAGATAAGAACGGGGATCGAACGTTCGTTGACGGTCGCGCCTCCGGATCATTTTGTTTTATGTGAACCCGATCCGGATTTGTGCGCGATCCTGGTTGCTGAAATCACGCAGGCGACAAAAGCCAAAGTGGTTGGCATTAGTGTCGAGGAAGCAGAGCAACCGGACGCCTTTGTTGGTGGTGTGCCAATGTTTCTGTACGGACACGCATCGGATCTTAGTGAGCGATTAGCGAAAAAATCAGACGTTCTGATCATCCACTCGGGCTCCGTAGTTGGATCGATGAGCGGACAAACCCGTCCGCCGGCAGATGCTCTGATCGGTGTCGTATCGTGCTGGCCCGACTTCCTGCGTTGGAGTAAGACAATACTTGTGGCAGCTGGTTTGGATCCGGATGCATTGACGTTTCGCGATGGCCGAGAGCGCGGCTGGGACAAAGGTTTGCGCTCGGCGGCTTTCGTGATTACTGACTCAGTGATGGCGCCAAAGATCCCAGCCGGATGCCCGGTCAAAGTATTCCGAATGATCTCTGACGCTTCAATTAAGGAGATTAAGGTCTACGCGGAAAAATTTTTCTAGACTCCAAAGCAGATCCACCGATTTTCATGCATCTGCTTGGAATTAGTTGGTCTTGTCCTTCGCCAACGTGCGCACGTAATTCACCACGTGCCATCGTTCTTCCTCATTCATTCGCCGCTCGCCTGCGGGCATGATGCCCGTTATGCCCTTCGAGATCTTCCAGAACACTTCACCATCAGTCATAGCAGTCATCCGCTCTTTATTCGATAGGTCAGCGGGTTTGCGACGCAGCCGCGGTAGATTGGCTTCATTACCCGACCCAGTTTCACCGTGGCAAAAAATGCAATTGCCCTTCGTCGGTTCTAAAAAGAGCGCCTTACCCTTTTCTATTGATTCGGGACTGGACGCAATCGGGTTCTTAGTTTTGTCTGCATCTTCCGGCAACTCCCAGGTGTTTTTGGAAAAATCTGGCCTGCTGTTCATATCGTTTGGATTCGGGGTTGATGAGTTTGCGTTTTGTGTTGTCGACGAATTCGCGTTCTGATTGCGGCCGAATGAGGGCAGCGCCAATGCAAACGACATCAACGCCAGCGCCGACACAATGATTATTAGTTTGTCTGCTTTTCGCATGGACTCTCCTGTGGCTGTTTTGAATGCGGGGAGCTGTTGATACGGGGGTACTTTGTACTTGCTTCTTCGTGCTTCTGCAAGGCAGAACACAGAGCGACGACTCGGTCTCTCAGCTACCAGAGATCGTTTCCCGCTCTGAACACATTCAGTACCATCCGCGATCGCAAATGGTACTGAATACGAGTTCTACTATGCGCGTTTCACGACACGCGGTCTCTTTCTTACCACTCTCTTCTTCGTTGGCGTGGTCGCCGGTGCGCTTGCAGTTTTCGGCTGCGACTGTTGACGGAGCATGTCGGCGACGGTCGCTTCCGGTATCGACGCGGAAATGACTACCTCACTTTCCTGTGCCGTGAGCTTCATAGCATTCAAGATATTCTGCGCGTCCTTATCCGGAACGGCGCTAACGGCTTGTTGAAACAACCCTGAGAACAGCCCGTGAATGATTTTTGCGGTGTCCGGATTATCGGCATTCATCGCTCCGCGCACGTTGAAAGCATTGCCTTCCATGGTGACTGCCGCATAAAAATTTCCGAACGACGTCTCGCACCGCGGATCGCGCGGGGTCTCCTGAGTCCCGAGCAATCCAAAACTCTTGGCGAAGGCGGCCAGCGGTGAGCCGGCCGCGCTCATCAATGCATTCGGATCACGAACAAGTGAAGCGATGGCCGTGTTAGCAATTCTGCCATTGCCGTCAGCTGCATCCAGCGCGGCTTTGAGATAGCCGATGCTACCGACGGCGATCGTGTTGGTGTTTAGTGCAGTAAAGCCGATCTCGGAAAACGACTTGAGTAGTGGAGTCTTTTCAGCTGCGGCTGCAACAGGATCGATTTTCGCGATCGCGATCTTCCGCGCACCATATTTTTCTTCGCGTGCTTTGTCCTGCAATCCAAGTTCAGCAACAGTCATGAGTGAGTCGGCGCTAAAGTCGCCGCTGGCAACGGCAATTATTTCAGGAGGCACGAAGCTGAGATCGGCCGCCGGTTTATGGAAACGCAGGGCGATGACGACGTAGTCGAGCGTTGATGGATCTACACCCAGATCCTTCTTTAGATCCTGAAATGCTGCGCGCATGCTCGCTAGATCTTTTGCAGGTACAACTTTGGGTACAGCG
>Ga0207701_10002692_pt1 | contig 18369 bp, 14 predicted proteins | sample KBSSwiSSwithPhiX_FD_184294 | JGI IMG/M metagenome (GOLD analysis project Ga0207701, IMG submission 184294) | Switchgrass rhizosphere bulk soil microbial communities from Kellogg Biological Station, Michigan, USA, with PhiX - S5 (SPAdes) (version 2) | ecosystem: Environmental > Terrestrial >... | reverse complement strand
CGCGGACGTCACCGACGTCGAGCTGGCGCGCGCGAAGGATCAGATCATCAAGTCCTTCCCGGCGCGCTTCGCCACGCGCGCCAACGTCGCGGCGCAGCTGGCCGAGCTGGCGGTGTTCGGGCTACCCGACAGCTACGTCACCGACTACACCAAGAAGATCGCCGCGGTCACCAAGGACGACATCCGTCGCGTCGCGCGCAAGTACCTCGACCCGAACCACCTCACCATCGTCGTCGTCGGCGACCGCAAGACCCTGACCGAACCGCTGGCCAAGCTGGCGCCTGTCGAGGTCCGCGACCTCGACGGCAATCCGCCCCCCAGCGGGCCATGATCTCCTTCGGACCATGATTTCGTTCATGGACGATTGTGCGCACGCCGAGCCCACGGCGGAGGCGCAGCGCATGGCCGACGAGCGCCGCGCGGCGGTCCGCCGTGTCTTCATGCTGACGCTCGGGCTGAACGCCGCGGTGGCGCTCGCGAAGGCGGGCTACGGTTACCTGTCGGGGTCGCTGACGCTGGGGACGGACTCGCTGCATTCGATCCTGGACGCGTCGTCGAACGTGCTGGCGCTGTTCGGCCTGCGCTGGGCGGCGGTGCCCGCCGACGCCCGCCACCCTTATGGCCGCCAGAAGATCGAGATCCTGGCGGCCCTCGGCATCGGCGTGCTGATCGTCGGCGGCCTGTTCGAGTTCGGCGCCGCGGCCATCCATTCACTGATCGATCGCCACCCGCCGCCGCGCATCGGCGTGGCGGGCTTCGCCGTCGTGGTGGCGACGATGGCCGTCAACCTGTGGGTCGCGCGTTACGAGCGCCGGAAGGCGACGGAGCTCTCCAGCGCGCTCCTGAGCGCCGACGCGCGCCACACGCAATCAGACCTGTACGCGTCGCTGGCCGTCGTCGCGTCTTTCGTGGCGGCCCGGGCGGGTGTGGGCTGGGCGGACGGCGTCGCGACGCTGCTGCTCATCATTCTCATCGGCCACGCCGCCTGGGACGTGTTCCGCGAGAACATCCCGATCCTGATCGACGTCGCGATGCTGGATCCCGCCAGCGTGACGGCCTTCGCGCGGCCGCTCGCGCGCGAGGGGTCGATCCACCGGGTAAGGTCCCGCGGCGTCCGCGGCGCCGTGGAGCTGGATCTGCACCTGGAAGTGGCCCCGGACATGAGCGTGGCGGACGCTCACAGCCTGGCTCGGCAGATTGCAGGCGATCTAAAAGTTAAGTTCCCTGAGGTTTCCGACGTAATCATCCACATCGAACCGAAATCGAGCCGTGAGCCGACCACTGGTGCGCAAACGACTTCAGATCGTGGGAAAAGCAAGCCTCCGACGGCTTGACACCCCCGGCCATACCGATAAGATACCGGCCGCACTGAAGTAATCGGCCACGGCTAGGAACCCATCTGAGCCCAACCGTCGTCCAGGCACCCACTATCCAAAAGCTAGCCGCCCTACCCCAACCAGCCAGTCGAAAGCGGCCGTAAGCCGCGCGCGAGGAGATACGAGATGCAAGGACTTGCCCAGTTCCTAGCCGATGGTGGCACCCTGATGTACGTGAACTTGGTGGTCTCGATGATCACCTTGGCCATCATCATCGACCGCGCCATCTTCTTCCTCGGCAAGGGGTCGGTGAACGCGAAGGCGTTTCTCGAGCAGATTCGCAAGCTTGTTCTCGCGAACAACATCGACCGCGCGGTCAAGCTGTGCTCCGCCACCGAGGCGCCCGTCGCCCAGGTTGCGCGCGCCGGCCTGCAGCGCGTTCACCGTGGCGAGATCGCGATTGCTCAGTCGATCGAAGAGACGCTGGTTGACGTGACGCCGCTCCTCAAGAAGCGCGTCCAGATCCTGTGGTCGATCGCGAACATCGCGACCCTGGTCGGCCTCCTCGGTACGGTCATCGGTCTTATCCGCGCGTTCGGCGCCGTCGCCGCCGCGAAGCCGGAAGAGCGCTCCGCGCTGCTCGCGCGTGGTATCTCCGAGGCGCTCAACAACACCGCCATGGGTCTCGGTATCGCCGTTACCTGCATCATCGCTCACGCCTTCCTGTCGTCGGCGTCGAAGAAGCAGGTCGGTGACCTCGAAGGGTTCGCGCTGAAGCTGGAGAACCTCCTGGCCGAGTCGGCTCAGGGCGCGAAGGCCTAAGGGCAAGGGATAAAGGGCCGATCGCCCGCATGTCCATGTCGAAGACGAGGACGCCATGACGAGAAGCCAGGTCCGCGCGGCGACGCGCCGCATGCGGGACCACGTCGAGGAGATCGAGGAAGAGGCGGGCGAGCTCAACCTCGTCCCCTACATGGATATCGTCACCAACATCATCATCTTCCTCCTCGCCTCGGTCGTGAATCAGGTCGCGCTGGGAAACATCAACGTCTCGTCGCCGACCATCCAGGGCGGCGGGCCCGGCGACAACGACACGCCCCCGGACAAGCCCCCGCTGAACCTGACGATCACCGTCGGCAACACGGGCTACGTCATCGCGGCGTCGGGCGGCGTGCTCCCCGCCATCCCGAAGCTGGCGAACGGGCAGTACGACTACAAGCAGCTGACGACGAAGCTCAAGGAGATCAAGTCGAACCCGGACAACGCCGACGAGACCAAGGCGACGTTCAACGCGGACGCGATGATTCCGTACGACATCGTGATCGCGACGCTAGATGCCATGAGGCAAGCCGACGATGGGAAGCTGCTATTCCCCGACGTGAACTTCGCTGCGGGGATCCAATAGATGGCGATGACGCCCGAGATGTCCCGCCTCGCCGGCAAGAAGGCGATCCGTTCGTTCGCGCGCAAGCTGGCCGAACCCGAGGTGATCAAGGACCTGAACATCACCCCGATGATGGACATGATGACCATCATCCTAGTGTTCTTGCTGAAGTCGTTCACGTCGACGACGTCGGTCATCACGTTCGACTCGAACCTGCAGGTGCCGAAGTCGCTGACCGAGCTGAAGCCGAAGCTGGCCGTGACGGTCACGGTGACCAAGAAGGTCATCCTGGTCGAGGGCGACGCGATCGCGCCGATCAACGCCGGCCGCGTCGACCCGAACGTCAAGCGCGACGGCGAGAACGGCTACTACATCACGCCCATGGTCGAGATCCTCGAGAAGCACGCCCGCCGCGAGAAGCGCGTCGCCGAGATGACCGGCCAGAAGTTCGAAGCGCAGCTGATGCTGGTGGCGGACCAGACGACGCCCTACCGCCTGCTGACCGAGGTCATCTATTCGTGCGGTCAGGCCGGCTACGCCAACTACCGCCTGCTGGTCTTGAAAGCCAAGGGCGACTAGCCGCCCCCGCGCGAAGCGCCTTTGGCGCGGAGCGACTAGCCCTTCCGGCGCATCAGTCGAATCCTGCGTCGCTGCCGCTGGACGGCATGCAGATGCAGTAGCTGTGGCCCTGGTTCGGGTTGTACTGCGACGTGCAGGCGCAGTCGGCGGGATAGTCGATGAACGCGCACTCCCGCCCGTCGCTCATGATGCCCCAGTAAAATTGCGTCGGGCACGTTGAGTAGCTGCAGTGCCAGCTGCCCGACGCGCAGCTGCAGATGCCCGATCCCGGGTCGAGCGGATCCTGCAGGCAGCCGGTGCCGGTCGCGCAGGCATTTCCGGCGCGCACGCCGCCTTCCGGGCAGCCGGGGGGCAGGTCCGGTCCGGCGGAATCGGTCTCGCCCGTCGCGTCGCCGCCATCGAGCGTCGGCCTCTCGAGGGTGCTGCCGCAGCCGACGACCGCCGGCGCCACAAACAGCGCCGCCGCCACCAGCCACGCCGCCATACCGGAATCAGGAAATCCCGCACGCACCGTCGTGATCATACTGCGCGGCACGCCAGGCGGCTCACTCCCTTTACTTCGGGGGTCGTTTGGTTTAAACAGCCCGCGCGATGCGTAGAACACGTCTGTCCTCTGTCCTGGGTCTTTTGGCGGCGGCCGTGGCCGTCCTGGCGGCGCCCGCGGCCTTCGCGCAGGAGCACGGCGGCGGCGAAGCTTCCCTGGTGCTCCCCGATCTGAGGAGCGTGAACTTCCTGGGGACGACGTCAGGCTGGACGCTGCTGTCGATCGGTATCGCCGTCTGCTTGCTCGGCGTCGGGTTCGGGCTGGTGATCTACTTTCAGCTCAAGAACCTGCCCGTGCACAAGTCGATGCGCGAGATCTCGGAGCTGATCTACGAGACCTGCAAGACGTACCTCGTCACGCAGGGCAAGTTCATCCTGCTCCTCGAGCTGTTCATCGGCGTCATCATGATCTTCTACTTCGCGATCCTGCGCGAGTTCAGCTCGTTCAAGGTCGCCGTGATCTTGCTGTTCTCGCTGATCGGCATCGGCGGCAGCTACGGGGTCGCCTGGTTCGGCATCCGGATCAACACCTTCGCGAACTCGCGTACGGCCTACGCCAGCCTGAAGGGCAAGCCCTACCCGATCTACGCGATCCCGCTGAAGGCCGGCATGAGCATCGGCATGCTCCTGATCAGCGTCGAGCTGGTGATGATGCTGATCATCCTGCTGTTCCTGCCCAACGACTACGCCGGCGCGTGCTTCATCGGGTTCGCGATCGGCGAATCGCTGGGCGCCTCGGCGCTGCGCATCGCGGGCGGCATCTTCACCAAGATCGCCGACATCGGGTCGGACCTGATGAAGATCGTCTTCAACATCAAGGAGGACGACGCGCGTAACCCCGGCGTCATCGCCGACTGCACGGGCGACAACGCGGGCGACTCGGTCGGCCCCAGCGCCGACGGCTTCGAGACCTACGGCGTCACGGGCGTCGCCCTCATCACCTTCATCCTGCTGGGCGTTCCCAACGCGGAGGTCCAGGTCCAGCTGCTGGTCTGGATCTTCGCGATGCGCATCATGATGATCGTCGCCAGCGGCCTGTCGTATCTGGTCAACGAGGCGGTCGTGAAGGCGCGCTCCGGCAACGCCGACAAGATGCACTTCGAGGCGCCGCTGACCCAGCTGGTCTGGGTGACGTCGATCGTCTCGGTCGCGATGACCTTCCTCGTGTCTTACCTTCTGGTCCCGCGGCTGGGCGCTGGTGGCGAGAACGACAGTCTGTGGTGGAAGCTGTCGCTGATCATCACCTGCGGCACGCTGGCGGGCGCGATCATCCCCGAGGTGGTCAAGATCTTCACGTCGACCCAGTCCAAGCACGTCAAGGAGGTCGTCACCGCCTCCCGCGAGGGCGGCCCGTCGCTGAACATCCTGTCGGGGCTGACCGCGGGCAATTTCAGCGCCTACTGGATGGGAATCGTCATCGCGGGCCTGATGGGCATCGCGTACGGCGTCAGCACGACCGGCCTCGAGGAGATCATTCCGAACGCGCCGGCGGTGTTCTCGTTCGGCCTGGTCGCGTTCGGCTTCCTGGGCATGGGCCCGGTGACGATCGCGGTCGATTCCTACGGCCCCGTCACCGACAACGCGCAGTCCGTCTACGAGTTGTCGGTCATCGAGACAATCCCCGGGGTGAAGGACGAGATCAAGAAGTCGGAAGGCTGGGACGTCAACTTCGAGCGTGCCAAGCACATGCTCGAGGAGAACGACGGCGCCGGAAACACCTTCAAGGCGACGGCGAAGCCCGTGCTGATCGGCACCGCCGTCGTCGGCGCGACGACGATGATCTTCTCGATCATCATGAACCTGACCCAGGGCCTCACGACCGGTAAGGAGTACCTGTCGCTGCTGCACCCGCCCTTCCTGCTGGGCTTGATCCTGGGCGGCGCCGTGATCTTCTGGTTCACCGGCGCGTCCACGCAGGCCGTGACCACCGGCGCCTACCGCGCCGTCGAGTTCATCAAGCGGAACATCAGGCTGGACAGCGGGGCGACCAAGGCATCCATCACCGACAGCAAACGGGTCGTCGAGATCTGCACCCAGTACGCCCAGAAGGGGATGTTCAACATCTTCCTGACGGTGTTCTTCAGCACGCTGGCGTTCGCCTGCCTGGAGCCGTTCTTCTTCATCGGCTACCTGATCTCGATCGCGCTGTTCGGCCTGTTCCAGGCGATCTTCATGGCCAACGCGGGCGGCGCCTGGGACAACGCCAAGAAGCTGGTCGAGGTCGACCTGAAGGAAAAGGGCACCGAGCTGCACGCCGCCACCGTCGTCGGCGACACCGTCGGCGACCCGTTCAAGGACACCTCGTCGGTCGCGATGAACCCGATCATCAAGTTCACGACCCTGTTCGGCCTACTGGCCGTCGAGCTCGCCGTCGGCATGAGCCGCGGCAAGAGCCTGGCGCTGGCCGGTGTCTTCCTGGCCCTGTCAATGGTGTTCGTCTGGCGGTCGTTCTACGGCATGCGCATCACGGCGGCAAAGGACGCCGCCGCCCCCGCCGCCAAGCCCGAAAGCGCCTAGCCGCCCCCGCGCGAAGCGCGGGATCGCGGCTACCAAAAAAACAAAAATAGTCGCACACCGCGCCTGCGGCGCGGAGCGACTGGACCGCCTGACCGGCGCTAACGCGCCGGACGGCGCAGGAAGCGCGCCATCGCGCCCGCGAACGGCAGCGCCGCCGCGAACAGCAGCGCCACCGCGAGCGGCGCGCCCACCACCCGGGTCACCTGCGTCATCGGGTCGACGTGCGAATCCATGACCATGCCGCCGCAGGTCCGCGAGAACAACGCCGCCGCGCCGGCCACGATCCCCGCGACCGCCGCCGCACCGCCGATCGCCACCACGCCCCAGCTGCGCAGCCGGATCAGGCCGCGCAAGCCCGCGATGGCCAGCACCGTCGCCACCAGCGCTCCAGCGGCCACCATGCCCTCTTCCTTTGGCGCGAGCGCCCAGATGATCATGCTCGGCAGCGTTGCCGCCGTGCGCGTGACCGTCTTCTGCAGGCGGGCGACGCCGAACTCGTCCATCTTGTACTTCAGCCGCCACGCCTCCTGCAGCTCGTAGCGCGCCGCCATCTTCTTGCCCATCAGCGGGATGAGCACCAGCAGGTGGATGCCGCCGTAGATCGCCAGCGCCGGCGCCCAGCCCATCATCACCATCGCGACGATCGCGATCATGATTCCAGACCAGGCCAGCCCGTTGGCGAACCAGCGCCCCCAGAACCATTCGGCCACCACGGCCACGAAGGCGACGCCGTACAGCGCGGACAGGGCCAGGAACACCCGGCCGAAGCCGTCCGGCGCGTTCAGCGACAGCAGCAAGTAGAGGCTGAAGAAGACGCTCAGCCCCAGCGCGGACACCGCCCGCCGGGTCCGCTCGAATCCGATCTGGCTCAGCCGCGCAGACAGCGCAGCGACAACGGGAGGCACCGGCATCGGCATGGCTTCATTATAGCCACGCCCGAGGCAAACCGCCCGGCGGGCTACTGCACCACGACCAGCTCGACCCTGCGGTTCTTGGCCTGATTCGCCGGGCCGAGGTTGGGGACCAGCGGCGCTTCACCCCCCATACCGGCGGTGTCGATGCGGTCGGCGGGCGCACCCTTGGATACCAGGTAGTCCTTGATGGCGGCCGCCTGCTTCTCCGTCAGCTTCTTGGCCGCCTCGCCGCTCTTGCCCTTGGCCGCGCCGCTCCAGTGGGCCTCGATGCGCAGCGTCTTGATCTCGGGGTGGTCCGCCAGCACGTCGGCGACCCCTTCCAGCTCGCTCTTGACGGCGGGCACCAGCTTGGGCGCCCCCGCCTGGAACTTGATCGGCACGCGCAGCACGATCGCCGTCGGCGTCACCGTCACGTCCGCGTTCGCCGGCCGCAGCGTCAGGTCGTAATCGCGCTCCTGCCCGGCCGTGACCTCCAGCGGCAGCTCCCGTCGCGAGTACCCCGCCGCTTCCACCGACACGCGGTAGGGGCCCGCGGGCAGCACCGCCGAGTAGACGCCGCCCGGATCGCTGTGCGCCTCGAACGTGTTCGGGCCGTTGAAGCGGATGGTGGCGGCGATCGGTTTGCCCGCGCGATCGGACACCTTGCCGCGGATGTTGCCGTTGACGACCTTGGCGACCAGCGCCACCTCGACCGTCGCCGCCGACCCGGCGACGATGGTGGCCTTGCCCGTCGCTGACTCGAACCCGGCGGCCGCGACGGTGATGCTGGCCGTTCCGGGCGGCAAGGCCGCGCTCTGGAATGTGCCGTCCGGATCCGTCGCGACGCGGGCACGCGGCTGTCCGGCGAACGACACGACCGCCTCGGCGATCGGCTTCCCGTCGGACTTGTTCCTGACGGTACCGGACACGGTTCCGGTCGCCGGCGGCGGCGCTTTCTCGACGGTCTTCGTCACCACCGTCGGGCGCGCGAACGCCGCCGTATCGAACGGATAGCTGAGACCGAAGATCAGGTCATACGGAGGAACGGGCGGACCGTACTCGAACCCCACCGAACGCAGGCCGATGTCGACGCCCGCGTCGAGAGTCAGTCCCTGGAAGACGCGGGCGCGCAAGCCCAGGGTCATCCAGTGCATGTCGCGGTTCTTCGTGTCCCCTGCTTGATCCGAGAACGCGGGGTCGGCCGACGCGGTCACGATCTCCGCGTGATATTCGGCGAACGGACGCAGCCCCACGGCCCCCGTCAAGCGTTCCAGCGGCGCGTCGACGCCCAGCCCGAAACGCATCCGGCTGGCGGCGATGCCGTACGCGAACATCGCGACCTCGCGGGTCTGGTCCGTCGTGTTCTGGTCGAACGTCGCCAGGTTCGACGAGTTATCCAGGTAATAGTTGATGTTCGCGTGAAAGCGCAGCGGCACATCGGCGATCTGCCGCAGGTCCATCGTCGCGACCGGCCCGATCCACAGCGACGTCGAGCTGGGCGAGACCGATAGATTGGAGATGCCCGACAGGAACCGGAACCCCAGCTCGGCGCCGGCGGTGAAGCCGCGGCTGACCGGCAGCACCGCCTTGCCGCCCAGCACGAGGTCGCCGAACGACTTGATCAGCTCCGGGTCGCGCCGGCCGGTTTCGGACTCGCGCACGTTGCGGTTGCTGGAGCTCATGATGGCGCCGTAGAGCTCGATCGCTTCGTGCGGCGTGAACCCGAACGTGAAGGTGCCCCCGAAGCGGGTATTCGTGTCCTGCGAGCCGTTCTGGCCCTCGACCAGGAATCCCGACGATTTGAAGAACTGGCCGTGCAGGCCGAAGCGCAGGTGGCCGACCGGGCCGACCTCGGCCGTGGACACGTGATAAAGCCCGATCTGACCGGTCAGCGACGTCAGGTACGAATCATGGTCCTTAGCGACCGTCTCCGTCGCCCGGGACGCGGGCGGTGAAGCCGTGGCTTCCAGGCCGGCCGCCGTGCTCTTCGACCGGCGCCGCCGCCGGGATTCGCCCGGTTGGGGCTGCCGGGGCTCGGGCTGAGGCGCGGGGGCCGTCTCGGCAGCCGGCGGGGCGGCCGGGGGCGGCGCGGCAGCCGGCGGCGCGGCCGGGGGCGGCGCAGCCGCGGGCGGTGGCGAAGCCGGCGGGGGCAGCGCCGCGGGCGGCGGGGCCGTCGGCGGGGCTGCGGGCGGCGGCGGCGCGGCGGGCCGGTTCATCGCCGGAGGCAACGGTTCGTCGTCGGGCGCCGTCTGGCCGACAGCAGCAGGGATGAGCGCGAACAGACCTGCGGCGAGCACGCCGGCGCTCACCAGGGTACGCGAATGGGGGCGCATGGCCCGACACTACCAGGGGATGCCGCTTCGCGAAATGGTGCGAATGCAGAGGTTTGGGGGCCTGGGCCCTCGTGACGACCGCCCCTTGCCCTCGGCGGCCGGGCGTGGGAAATAGTCCGCCCGTGGATGCCCCCGATACACCGCTGACCGTCGAGGTGCTTAACGGCGAGATCCGCGATGTGGCCCTGCAGGTTCACCTCGCGGAAGAACGAAAGGACGAGCGCGACGTGGTGGCGGCGGCACACGCCGGCGTCGACCGGCTGTCGCGGCGTTACCGCGAGTTGCTGCAATCCCTGTCGCCCGGCGAACAGATGCGGGCCGAGCGCGCGCTGGGCCGGCGGGTGATCGATCTCAAGCGACTCGCCTCGCTGCTTCCCAAGATTCCTGCTGCCATGAACACCGTCGAGAGCACACCCGACCGCGCGGCGAGCGGCGGCGCGGTGGAGGATCGGCGCATCACCGGCGTGTCGTGGTCGCACGGCCGCCGCGCGCCGGCCGCCAAGCTGGGCGTGGGGGGCGACGTCGAGTCGTGGTGCGGAAAGTGCGGCGAGTCGACGACCCACAGCATCGTCGCGATGGTCGGCGATGATCCGAAGCAGGTGCTCTGCCAGGTGTGCGGATCGCGCCACACGCATCGGACCGGTCCCGCGCGTCGGACGACGACCGGCTCCGTCGCGAGCAGCGGCGACGATCGCCCGCGCGCCGTCGATCCGGAAGCGCAGAGGAAGGCCGCCGAGCTGCGCGCCCTCGGCGAGGAGGTCTCGTCGGCGGCCACCGTGCGCGTGTTCGATCCGAAGGAACGCTACAAGGCCGGCGAGATCATCGTCCACGCCGAATTCGGCCGCGGCAAGATCGAGAACGTGCTGCGTTCCAGCCTGCTGGTCCGGTTCCCGATCGGCGGCCTGAAGTCGCTGATGCTCGTCTGATCTGTCTCTCGCGAGCTACTTCGCGTCGATGTCGTCGAGGAACCGCTTGAGCAGCCCGTCGACCATCAGGTTGCGGCTGGCGGCGTCGTAGCGGCCCGCGCGATAGCCGCCCTGCGCTTCTTCGAAGCGGGTGCGCGTCTCGCCGATCAAGGTGCGGTACGTGGTGACCTTCTCGCGGATCTCCTTCTGGTGCTTCACGACGTAGGCGCCGAGAGACAGCGCCGCCGCGCCGGTGAGGATGATGCCCAGCGGGCCCGACAGCGCATAGCGCAGGCCGATGCGCAGGGCGACGACGCCCGCCGCGCCCAGCGCCGCCTTCTTCAGGCCGCTGCCGTCCTTGACCGAGTCCACCGCCATCGACATCGCCTGCCCAGAAGCGATGATCAACGCGACGAAGTTCGCCCGCTGGCTCTTCCAGCTGCGATCGTAGTAGTCGCGAATCGCCTGCTTCAGGAACGCGTCGAAGTCGTCGAAAACCTCCGGACCCAGCTCCGTCGGTTTCCCGTTCGTCTTGTTGTTGGTGTCCGCCTCAGTCGCCATGGCCTGGATCGTACCACGGACACAGGGGAGACTACGGGCGATGCAGGGAACCGCCGCCGCCGTCGCCAGCGTGGTCGTCGTCGTCGCGCAGCTTGCGGTTCCGGCGTACGCAGCGGCCCCTAAGGGTGACGCCGAACAGGCGCTTCGCACGGGCCGCTACGAGCAGGCGCGGAAGCTCGCCTGTCCGACCGGGCGGGCGCGCCCCACAGGCGACACCGCGGGCCTGCTCGCTTGCGCGCGGGCCGAGCTCGCGCTCGGACGGACGGCCGACGCGCGCAAGCGGCTCGAGGCCGCGGCGGAGGCGCGCCCCGACGATCTTCCCGTGCGCGACGCGCTGATGCGCCTCTACGACGCGGTCGCCGATCGCGGCGCGCTGGCCCCGCTGATCGACGCGAGCTACGCCGACTGGAATGGCGGCAAGGTGGCGCGCAACCGCCCCGCCGATCTGATCGCCATCGCCACCGCGGTCCGGCTGGACGGAAACTGGAAGGACGCCAACGACGTCTTGCGCGATGCCGTCCGTGCCAATCCACGGGCAACCGCCGCCAACCTCGACTGGGGAGACGTGCTGCTCGAGAAGCACAACGCCTCCGACGCCGAGGCCGCGTTCAAGGATGTTCTCAAGGTCGACCCCGACAACCCCGACGCCCACGTCGGCCTGGCGCGCGTCGCGGTGACCGATCGGTACGACGGCGCCACGGCGCTGGAGGAGATTCGCCGCGCCCTGGCCGTCAACCCCGCCCACGCCGGGGCGCTCGCCTTGCGCGCGACTCTGGCGCTGGACGCCGAGAACTGGACCGGCGCCGCAGCCGACGTGGCCGCCATTCGCCGCACCAACCCGCGCGACGTCTCCGCGGCGCGGGTGTCGGCCGCGTCCGCGCTGCTGCTCGACGACCGCGCAGGATACGAACGCGATCGCGCGCTCGACCTCGCCGTCCGTCCGAACGACGGTGCGTTCTTCGCGTTCGTCGCCGAGACGCTGACACATCACCGGCGCTACGACGACGCGCGCGACGTCGCGAACGCGGGCGTCGCCGCCGATCCCGACGACGCCGGCTGTCTGGCCGTCCTGGCGATGACCCTGCTGCGGCTGGGCGACGAGACGGCCGGGCTCGATGCCCTGCGCCGCGCCTGGAAGCGCGATCCCTACGACGTCCGCACGTTCAATCTCTTGAACCTCTACGAGAAGATCATCCCGGCGCGCTACACGACGATTCCCGGGAAGCACCTGCACTTTCGCGTGCCCACCCCGCACCGGACCGCCATCACCGAGGTCGTCGCCCCGTACCTCGAGGAGCGCTACCGGGATCTCGTCGCCCGCTATCGTCTGGAACCGACCGGGCCGGTGATCCTCGAACTGTTCGGCGAGCCGCAGGAGTTCGCCGTTCGCACGACCGGCCTTCCCGCGATCGGTGTCGCCGGCGTGTGCTTCGGCCGCGTGATCACCTCGCAGGCGCCGAGCAACCACGCCTTCAACTGGGGAATGGTCCTGACGCACGAGCTGGCCCACGTGTTCGCGATCCAGCTCTCGCGCTCGCGCGTCCCCCGCTGGTTCACCGAAGGGTTGTCCGAGCTGGAGACCGCGCGCCTGCGGCCGGAGTGGGCCCGACATGATGACGCCGCCCTGTTCGCCGCGCTTCGCCACGGCGAATTGCCCACGTTGCTTTCGTTGTCCAACGCGTTCGTGACCGCGCGGGGCGACGAGGCCGTTCGCGCCTACGCGCACGCGGCGGTCGCCGTCGAGTTCCTCGAACGCCGGTTCGGTTTCGCGGCGCTGCGCGACGCGCTGGTCGCGTTCGGGCGCGGCGAGGCCGAGGCGGCCGTGATGGGCAAGATGACGGGGATGTCGGCGGACGCCCTGGAACGGGAGTTCCGGGCCGAGCTCGCGCGGCGCTTCGTCCGCTTCGACAAGCAGTACCTGCCGCCGCAGGCCATCCGTCCCGCCACCGCCACCGCGCCCGCGCCGACGACCACGAAGTCCGGGGGCGGGCGTGACTGGGTCGGACGCGGCCTCGGCGCGTTGCGCACCGGCGACGTCGACGAAGCGCGGAAGGCGCTGGAGCGGGCGCGCGCGCTGTCCCAGCCGTCGCCCGACGAGCAGGCGGATGCGCTGTTCCTGGCCGGCGAGATCGCGCTCGCGCGCCGTGACGCCGACGCCGCGGTGGCGGCCTTCGAGGGGCTGCTGGACACGGGGGCGCCACCTCGGGACGGCTATGAGATCCGCGTCCGCCTTGCGCTGGCGGAGATTCACCGCAAGCACCCGGCGGTTGCGGAAGCGCACCTGCGCCGCGCCATCGAGCTCGACCCGGCGCGCGTCGAGCCACATGCCTTGCTCGCCGAGCTCTACAAGAATCAGTCGCGCGTCCAGGACCGGGTCGCAGAGCTAGCGGCCGCCGTACGCCTCGACCCGCAAGCTGACCGCATCGCCAAGGAGGCCGTGCTGGGCGAAGCCAAGGCCGGCCGATCCGCGCGCGTCACGGAGCTCGGGCCGCTGGCGATCTTCATCGATCCAGCGAACGCCGATCTTCACGCGGCGCTCGGCCGCGCCCTAGCTGCCACCGGCAAGGCTGCCGCCGGGGCCGCCTCCCTCGAGCGCGCGCTCCTCTTCGGCCCGCAGTCCCCTGCCCTGTTGCACCTCGAGCTCGCCACTCTTTACGACACGCTCGGCGACCGCAAGCGGGCGGCCGCTCACCGCACCGCTGCCGGCGGCGGCGCCCACTGAAGTCTGCCGATCGCCGTCGCCCGACGGCAACGTGAGCGTGAAAGTCGTGCCCGCTCCCGACGGGCTGGCGACCTCGATCTGGCCACCGTGATCGACGACGATGTGCTGCACCAGCGCCAGCCCCAGCCCCGTCCCGCGCTCCTTGGTCGAGAAGAACGGATCGAAGATCTTGGCCATATTCGCGGCGCCAATGCCGGGCCCCGTGTCGTGAATCGCTATGACGATGCGGCCCGCCGCCTCGCGCACCGCGACGTCCAGCCGCCGCTCCGCCGCGCCCGACATCGCCTCGCGCGCATTGCGGATCAAGTTCAGCAGCGCCTGCCGCAGTTGGCCCTCATCGGCGCCGACATCCGGTAATCCCGGCGCGATGTCGACGTTGACCGTGACGCCATCCTGCGCCAGCTCACCCCGGGACATGTCGACGACCGACGCAACGATCGCTCCGATGTCCTCCGGCTCCAGCTTCGGGCGCGGCAGGCGCGCGAAGCGCAGGTACGTCTCGGTGATCTCGGTCAGGCGATCCACCTCGCCGATGATGGACGTGACCAACCGCCGTGCCTCGTCGCCGCGGTCGGCGATCTCGTCGCCCAGCAGCTCGGCGTTGAGCCCGATCGACGCCAGCGGATTGCGAACCTCGTGCGCGATGTGCGCGGCCATCCGCCCGACGGTGGCGAGGCGTTCCGAGCGGATCAGGCGCTGCTCGCGCTCCTGGATCGCGTCCGCCATCGCGTCGAAGTCGCGCGCCAGATCGCCGATCTCGTCGTTGGAGGTGACGCCCGTCCGCTGCGCGTAGTTGCCCTTGCCCAGCTGACGGGCGTGCGCGCGCAGCACCGACAGCGGCCGCAGCGACGCGAGCGTGAACAGAAGCACCGCACCCGCGACCAGCAGACCGCCGACACCCAGCGCGATCGCCATCCACAGCGCCGTCTCGCCGTCGTCGGACAGACGCTGCGCGATCTGCGCGCTCTCACCACGCAGCGGCCGCCGCATCCGGTTCAGGTTGTGCGTCAGCGTCGCGAAGTGACTCTCGAACTCGGGGCGCGCCTTCGGATCGACAGCGGCGGCCGCCGTCCCGAGCTCGCTCGCCACGCCGTCCAGCTGAGTCCCCAGCGCCGCAACCTGCTGCCTCCGATTTTCGAAATCCGCTCGCCGGGACGAACGCGGTTCCTTTTCCAGGTAGCGATCGATCACGCCCAGCGCATCGTCCAGGTGCTTGCGCCCCATGCGCAGCGCGAGCGGCAGATTGGGGTCGAGGCGCGCCGTCGTACCGCGCCCGAGCGCGGGCGCGAAGTCGTTCAGCGACTTCCAGGCCGCGTCGACCGACCCCTGCAATTCCAGATAGGCTTCGTTCGCGACCAGCCCCTGCCGCGTGCGATCTGACGAGATCGTCGTGAGAATCGCGTTGACGACCAGCGCCAGCAGCAGGACGACCAGCGCGAACAGGACCTTGAGGCGCACGGCCGTCCGACGCTAGCACGCCCGGTCGGTTTCCACATTTTCGCGTGCGGTTTTCCCGCAAAAATCAACGGCGTTTTGGGCTGTTTTATCCCACACGTTGACACAGCCTAAACATGCGGAAAAAATGGCGCCTCATGCGTCTAGCCGGGCTGCCATTTCTTGTCCTCGCGACCAGCCTGACCACCGCCGCCATGGCCCCTTCCCGCGCCGTTGCCGGGGACGAGGTCGGCACTGTGGTTCTGGGTATCGAACCACTCGAGGGAGCGCCAGACACCATCGCCGCCGAGATAACGGATGCGCTGCGGCAACGGGTCGCCGCGACGAAGGGCTACCAGCTCTTGCAGGGCAAGGACCTCGTCGAAGTGAAGCTGGTGTTCGCTTGCCCCGACGCTGCGCCCGCCTGCATGTCGACCGCGGGAAAGAGCCTGGGCGCCGACAAGGTCATCTTCGGCAACGTGAAGCGCGCCGGTAACGACTATCAGCTGACGCTGAAGATGCTCGACGTCAGCCGCGCCGTGGTCGAGAGCTTCACGGCCGAAACCGTGACCAAGAAGCACGCTGACGCCGCCGGGCTACGCGCCAGCGCGTCTGGCTGGCTCGCGAAACTGAGTGGCAAGGGCGGCGGCTCGATCCAGGTTCGCGCGAATTTTCCCGGCGCGGCTGTCAGCCTGGATGGAACGCAAGTGGGTACGACGGGCAGCAGCCCGGTCGTCATCCCCGACGTCGCGCCCGGCCGTCACGAGGTGACCGTCGAGAAGAGCGGCTACACCACCACCAAGCAGGAGTTCACGCTCGCGGCCGGGCAGAGCTTGCCGCTGAACCTGACGCTGTCGCCGGTCTCGGTCGAGGTGCTGCGACCAGACAACACCGGCAAGGGCAGCGAGATCGGCGGCGGGGGCGAACCGCCGAGCAGCGAAGGACCGACGATGGCCCGCACGGGTTTCTGGATCGCCGTGGTCGGAACGGTCGCGTCCGGCGCGCTGGCGTTGAAATACGGACTGGATGTTCGAGACATCAACAGCCAACTCGACCAGTACCGTCGCTTCCAGTGCATGGGCGACCCACCGATGACCACCAACTGCGACATCAACGGCAACAAGGCTGCGGCCTTGACCGAGGATCAGCGGGCCAGTGCCCACACGCTGACCGACAAAGGGAACCAGGATCAGCTATTGCAGTGGGTGTTTGTGGGACTGGCCGGGGCGTTCGCTATCGCGGGGGGCGTCCTGCTATACAAGGGCTATCTGACATCGGAGGGGACGCAGAGTGCCTCAAATCACGGGCTCAAGCTTTTCCCGACAGCATCGGCGTCTTCGGGTGGAATCATTGCGGAATTCGAGTTCTGACCTGAACCCGCCGAAACATGGTTGTGGCTTGGAAACAGCTGGCGGTTCGGAAAGGCTCCCGGCGTAAAATGGCATTTCAGGACCTCAGATTTTTTAGATTTTGGCTGTCGTCGCGTCTAGGTTGAGGGGATCTCGGTCGTGTCCACCACCAACGCAAGTTTGATCAACCATACGATCGGGAACTACCGCGTCACGAGCCTGTTGGGCGAGGGTGGGATGGGGGTCGTTTACCTCGCCCAGCACCCGGTTTTCGGTCGCAAGGTCGCCATCAAGCTGCTGCACGCCGTGCTGGCGCGCGACCCCGACATCGTCGCCCGTTTCTTCAACGAGGCGCGCGCCATCCACATGGTCGCGCACGAGAACATCGTCGAGATCCTCGACTTTGGCCAGACGCCCGACGGCCAGCCCTATTTCATCATGGAGTTCCTGCAGGGCGAGTCGCTGACGGAAGCGATCGCCCGCGGACCGATGGCGCCCGAGCAGGCGGAGGCGATCGGCGTGCAGATGTGCAGGGCGCTCGGCGCCGCGCACGCGAAGGGGATCGTCCATCGCGATTTGAAGCCGCACAACGTGCAGTTGGTCATCAAGCCCGACGGCGCGTTGCAGGTGAAGATTCTCGATTTCGGCGTGGCGAAGATCCTGTCGTCGCCCGACGGCGCCAGCTCCGTGAAGACGCGCACCGGATCGTTGATGGGGACGCCGCTCTACATGTCGCCCGAGCAGTGCAAGGGCGCGGGCGTGCTCGACCACCGCACGGACATCTATTCGCTGGGCGTCATCCTGTTCGAGATGCTGTCGGGCCGGCCGCCCTTCAACGCGGAAGGCGTCGGCGAGCTGTTCGCCAAGCACATGCTGGAGGATCCGCCTGCGCTGACTGACTTCGCACCGAACGCGCCGCCCCACATGGCCGCCGCGATCATGAAGTCGCTGGCGAAGGACCCGGCGGCGCGCTTCCAGAGCATGGAGGATTTCCGCAAGGCGATCGTCGGCGAGGTGCGCGTGACCGCCCCGGTGCCGAGCGGGCGCCGGTTGTCCAACGCGGCGGCAGCGAGCACGATGGCCCAGACGATATCGTCGCGCGCGTCGACCACCTCGACGCTGTCTTCGGCGTCGTCCGAAATCGACGACGCGCTCGCGATCCAGCCGAAGCGCGGGAAGCTTTTCCTGGGCGCCGGCGCGGTGCTCGTCGTGGGCGTGGTTCTTTTCGTGGGGTTCAGGGGAAAGGAGCCGCCGCCCGCTCCGCCGCCCGTCGCGACAACGACGACGCCGGTGAAACCGCCGCCCCCGCAGCCGCCGCCGATTCCGGTCAAGAAGACCGTCACGATCCGCTTCGAGGCGGAACCGGCCGGCGCACACGTGTTCCGCTCGAAGGACGACAAGGACCTGGGCGTCGTTCCCGTCGAGATCCAGCTGGCCAAGGACGCGGGCAAGGGCGGACCGGACGCGCTTTCGTACGTGTTGCGCTTGCCCGGCTACAAGGAGCGGCCGCTGACAGCGGACGTCAACATGGACCGGACGTTCCACGTTTCGCTGGAGAAGATGGCGGCGCCCGCCGACCCCAAGAAGAACAAGGGCGGCGGCGGCCACCACGTGACCAAGAAGCGGAACCCCGTCGACGAGGACGGGCTCGCGACGCCGTCGTTCTGAGTCAGCAGCGTCAGCAGCGTCAGCAGCGTCAGCAGCGTCAGCAGCGTCAGATAGACGGGTCGTCGTCGGGCTTGCGGCCGTGGCGCACGGTGAGCAGGTCGAGGAATCGTTCCGGCGCCAGCGCAACGCGGCTGCGGCTTTCCATGTAGCGCCGGCGCTCCAGCG
>Ga0207701_10002691_pt1 | contig 18371 bp, 9 predicted proteins | sample KBSSwiSSwithPhiX_FD_184294 | JGI IMG/M metagenome (GOLD analysis project Ga0207701, IMG submission 184294) | Switchgrass rhizosphere bulk soil microbial communities from Kellogg Biological Station, Michigan, USA, with PhiX - S5 (SPAdes) (version 2) | ecosystem: Environmental > Terrestrial > Soil... | reverse complement strand
GACCTTTCCGGCCTTGAGATCCTCCGGCGTGTGCGCGATCGGCGCGCGAAAGAACGTCGGGACGCCACGCGGGACCGAGATCGGGCCGGGATCCCGTTTCGGGTCCTTCGACCGGTCAATCGGCCGGACGAACGCGGTGAGGTTGGCGTCGGGGTTCAGATACACGACCGGATCTTCGGGCCGCTGAATGACGTACTTCGTCGGTTGCGGGGCACTTGCGCTCTGGCCCGCCGGCGCGGTCTGTGTATTTGTCGGAGCAGAAGGCTGGGTCGCCTGGCCAGTCGCAGGGGGTTGAGGCGAGGCCTGACCGGCCGGCGCCTGCGCGGCTTCGCTTCGCAAGCACGCGGATGTCCCGGCACACGCTGCGAGAACGACAAACCCGTCGAGTAGCAACCGTAGGCGCATGTGAAGCCCTCTTGGGCGGATCCTCGGACGCGCAACACGCCAACCATCCGGTGTTCTGAAGGCCACCGCAGGTCCGGCTTGGATCAGCGTCGCAAACTTACAAGACGTATGAGCTCCAAGTCAAAACAATGACTCAACCGCCTTTGGCCGGCACAACCGCGGTTGACTCGATCTCGACCTTGGCCCGTTCCTCCAGGAGCGCCGCCACCTGGACGAGCGTCATCGCCGGGTAATGCCGGCCGATGACGCGCTGATACGCCTGCCCGACCTCCCGCGCGCGCGCCAGGTATTCCCGCTTGTCGGTGACGTACCAGGTGAGCCGCACGAGATGCTCCGGCCGCGCCCCCGCCTCGGCCAGGATGTCGACGATGTTGCGGAGCGCTTGGTCGACCTGGGCGACGAAGTCGTCGCTCACGATCTCCTGCTGCGCGTTCCAGCCAATCTGCCCCGCGACGAACACCTGCCGCCCTTCGGCGTCAACGCCGTTCGAGAAGCCTTTGGTCGGGGCCCAGTCTTTCGGGTGCAGCAGTCGCATCGTGTTCTTCCGGTCCGCCTGAAGGCGGACACTACATTTGTGGTTTCAGCCTGAAGCGCTGGATCTTCCCCGTCTGCGTCCGCGGCAGCGCGCTGACGAACTTCACCGAGCGCGGATACTTGTAGGGCGCGATCGTCGCCTTGACGTGATCCTGCAGCCGCTTCGCGCACGCGTCATCCGCCTCGACGCCCGGCTTCACCACGACGTGCGCCTGGACGATCTGCCCCCGTTCGGTGTCGGGCGCGGCGACCACCGCGCACTCCGCGACGTCCGGGTGCGTGAGCAGCGCCGCCTCCACCTCGGGCCCGGCGATGTTGTAACCCGACGAGATAATCATGTCGTCGGCGCGCGCCACGAAGTGAAAGACGCCGTTGGCGTCGCGGCGGAAATCGTCGCCGGTCAGGTTGAATCCGTTGCGCACGTAGCCGCGCTGCCGGTCGTCGGCGAGATAGCGGCAACCAGTCGGTCCGCGCACCGCGAGGTGTCCGATTGTTCCGTCAGGCACCTCGTTCATCTCGTCGTCCACCACCCGTGCCTCGTAGCCGTCGATCGGACGGCCGGTCGCGCCCGGCGCGGCATCGCCGACGCGGTTGCTGATGAAGATGTGCAGCAGTTCGGTGGTGCCGATGCCGTCGAGGATCGGCTTGCCGGTCCGCCGCGTCCACTCCTCGAAGACCGGCGCCGGCAGCGTTTCGCCCGCGGCCACGGCCATGCGCAGCGACGACAGATCGGCGCCTTCGTCCATCGCCGCCATCATCGCGCGGTACGCGGTCGGCGAGGTGAAGCTGATCGTCGCCTTGTAGGTCTCGATGATCTCGATCATGTTCGCCGGCGACGCGTTCTCGAGCAACGTCGCCGTGGCGCCGAACCGCAGCGGGAAAATTGCGAGGCCGCCGAGGCCGAAGGTGAACGCCAGCGGCGGCGAGCCGACAAAGACGTCGTCCGGCGTCACGCCGAGCACTTGCTTCGCGTAGCCGTCGGCAATGATCAGCAGGTCGCGGTGGAAGTGCATCGTCGCCTTGGGCTGACCGGTCGTGCCCGAGGTGAAGCCGAGCAGCGCCACGTCGTCTCTCCCCGTTCGGACGGCGTCGAACCGTACCGGCTTGTTGAGGGCGACGCGATCGAGCTCGGCGTCGTGGTTCGAGGTGCCGTCGAACCCGACGACGCTGCGGAGAAAGCTGCTGGTTTTGGCAACCGCCACGAGCTCGTCGCCCATCCGGTTGTCGCACAGCGCGAAGGCGATCTCCGCCTGGTCGACAATCGTCGCCAGCTCGCCGGCGCGCAGCAGCGGCATCGTGTTGACCGCCACGGCGCCGGCTTTGGTCACGGCCAGCCAGGCGGCGACCATCGCCGGGTTGTTGCCGGAGCGAATCAGCACCCGGTTGCCCGGCTTGACGCCGAAGTCCTCGACCAGCGCGTGCGCCAGGCGGTTGGTCCAGTCCACCAGCTCCTTGTACGTGCGCCGGCGCCCGTTGCCGATGAGCGCGTCGTGATCGCCGAACCCCCGCTCGACCATCCGATCGGTCAGCTCGACGCCGACGTTCAAGTACTCGGGATACTGAAACTCCGGCCGATCGATCAGCAGGTCCGGCCACTCGTCGATTGGCGGCAGCCGGTCGCGCGTGAACGTGTCCACGTGGCCGGTCGGGCCAAGCGAGATTGGCTTGGTAAGCATCGCGGTCATTCCCCGTACGTGGGGGCGCGGCTTCAGCCGTGCCTCGAGGCGGCGCTGAAGCGCCGCCCTGCGCCAACTCAATCCCCCGCAAACCGGGGCTTCTGCTTCGCCACGAACGCCTCGTACGCCCGCTTGAAATCCTCGGTCTGCATGCAGATCGCCTGCGCCTGGGCCTCGGCCTCGATCGCCTGGTCGAGCGTCATCGACCACTCCTGGTTCAGCATCGTCTTCGTCATCATGTGCGCGAAGGTCGGCCCCTCGGCGAGGCTGCGCGCCAGCGCGATCGCCTCGCGCTCGAGCGCGTCGGCCTCGACGAGGCGGTTGAAGAAGCCCCAGCGCTCCCCCTCCTCCGCCGACATCGAGCGGCCGGTCAGCAGCAGCTCCGCGGCGCGCCCCTGACCGATGACACGCGGCAGCATGGCGCACGCGCCCATGTCGCAGCCGGCGAGGCCGACGCGCGTGAAGAGAAACGCGGTCTTCGCTCCCGGCGTGCCGAGTCGCAGCTCGGAGAAGAGCGCGATCATCGCGCCGGCGCCGACGCAGACGCCGTCGACCGCAGCGACGACCGGTTGCGGACAGGCGCGCATCGCCTTGATCAGATCGCCGGTGAGGCGCGTGAAGGCGAGGAGTCCCTTCATGTCGCGCGCGAGCAGCGGGCCAATAATCTCGTGCACGTCGCCGCCGGAGGAGAAGTTGCCGCCATTCGACGCAAAGACCACGGCCTGGATGTCGTCGGCGGAGGCCAGGGCGCGGAACGTGTCGCGCAACTCCGCGTACGACTCGAAGGTCAGCGGGTTCTTCCGCTCGGGACGCGCCAGCGAGACGACGGCGACGGTGCCGTCGACGCGCCAGTTGAAGTGGACGGGGCGGAGATCGCGCATCGTCATACGTTTGTGGATGGTGTGTCGGCGCGGCCGCTCACCCGGTGGAGCTGATCGCGGCCGGCCAGGTAGGGTTTCGGCCACGTCTCGCCGCGATAGCCAAGCTGCGCCGCCGCATGCAGCGTCCAGTACGGATCGGCCAGGTGCGGCCGCGCCAGGCAGCAGAGATCGGCGCGACCCGCCATGAGAATCGAGTTCACGTGGTCGGGCTCGAAGATGTTGCCGACCGCCATCGTCGCAATGCCGGTCTCGTTACGAATCCGATCGGAGAACGGCGTCTGAAACATGCGGCCGTAGACCGGCCGCGCCCGCGCCGTTGTCTGCCCGGCGGAGACGTTGATGATGTCTACACCGGCGGCGCCGAACAGGCGCGCGATTTCGACCGCTTCTTCCGGCGTCACGCCTTCGTCGCCGACCCAGTCGTTGGCCGAGATGCGAACCGAGATCGGCCGCCCGTCGGGCCAGACGGCACGGATGGCGTGATAGACCTCGAGCGGATAGCGCATCCGGTTCTCGAGCGAGCCGCCGTAGGCATCAGTGCGGCGATTGGTCAGCGGGGTGATGAACGCCGACAGCAGGTAGCCGTGCGCGCAATGCAGCTCCAGCAGATCGAAGCCGGCGTGCGCCGCCATCGCCGCCGCGCGCACGAACTCGTCGCGGACGCGGTCCATGTCGTCGCGCGTCATCTCGCGCGGCACCTGGTTGGCCGGCGACCAGGCCACCGGCGACGGGCCAATCACCTGCCAGTTGTCCTCGGCCAGCGGCGCATCCATGGTCTCCCAGCCAAGCTGGGTTGATCCCTTCGGCCCCGAATGTCCGAGCTGCATGCCGATGCGCGCGTCGGTCTCGTCGTGCACGAAGTCGACGATCCGCTTCCATGCCGCTTCGTGCTCGGGCGCGTACAGACCGGCGCAACCCGGCGTGATCCGCCCTTCCGGCGACACGCACGTCATCTCGGTCGTGACCAGCGCCGCGCCGCCCTTCGCCCGTTCCGCGTAGTGCACCAGGTGCCAGTCGGTCGGCGTGCCGTCGACCGCTCGGTACTGGGCCATCGGCGACACGACGATCCGGTTCTTGAGGTGAAGGTCGCGCAGGCGGAAGGGGGTGAACATCGGCGGCCGCGACCGTTCCGGCTTCTGGCTCGTCGCCTGCTCCTCGAACCATATCTCCGCGCTCTCGAGCCACGCCTGGTCGCGCGCGCGAAGATTCTCGTGGCTGATGCGCTGCGAGCGCGTCAGCAGCGAATAGTTGAATTGAACCGGATCGAGGTGCAGGTAGCGTTCGATGTTCTCGAACCACTCGGTGGAATTGCGCGCCGCGCTCTGCAGCCGGAGCACTTCGGTGCGCCGTTCCTCCTCATAGCGATGGAGCGCCCCTTCCATCCTCGGCTCGGTGTGCAGGTAGCCGGCGAGCGCGATGGCGCTCTCGAGCGCGAGCTTCGTGCCCGAGCCAACCGAGAAGTGCGCGGTCGCCGCCGCGTCGCCCATCAGCACGATGTTCTCGTGCGACCACTTCTCGCACTGCACGCGCCGGAAGTTCAGCCACGCGGATCCGCGAAGGTGCCGCGCGTTGGTCGCCAGCTGGTGGCCGCCAAGGTGGGCGGCGAAGATCCGCTCGCACGCCGCCAGCGTCTCGTCCTGGCTCATGGCGTCGAACCCGAACCGCCGCCAGGTTTCCTCCGAGCATTCGACGATGAAGGTGGCCGTGGCGGCGTCGAACTGATAGGCATGCGCCCAGATCCAGCCGTGCGGCGTCTCTTCGAAGATGAACGTGAACGCGTCCTGGAAGCTCTGGCTGGTGCCGAGCCAGATGTACTTGCAGGCGCGCACGTCGATGTCCGGCTTGAAGATGCCGGCAAGGCCGCTGCGAATCTTCGAGTTCGCGCCGTCGGCCGCGACGACGAGATCGAAGCCGCGGTAGGAATCGGCGCTGTCGAACTCGGTTTCGAACTCCAGCACGACGCCGAGGGCGCGCGCCCGGTCCTGAAGGATGTTCAGCAGTCGCTTGCGTCCGATTCCGCAGAAGCCGTGGCCGGACGAACGCGTCACCGTCCCGCGATAGACGACGGCAATGTCGTCCCAGTAGACGAACGACTGCCGGATGGCATCCGCGCTCTCGGGATCGGCGATCTCGAGGTTCCCGAGCGTCTCGTCGGAGAGGACCACGCCCCAGCCGAACGTGTCGTAGGGGCGATTGCGCTCGACGACCACGATCTCGTGGCGCGGATCGCGCCGCTTCATCGCGATCGCGAAGTAAAGCCCGGCTGGTCCGCCGCCAAGGCAGGCAATGCGCATAGCAAGTCCGGCACGGTGCCGACCACCGTGTCCGATCGCTCATTGTACGGTTTGCGGGTGCTAGACGCGCTGAAGCTTGCGGGTCCGCTGGCGATACTGGAACTGGCCGCACGGGCCGGAACACGTGTAGTAGTCCCACTGCTCCGGCTCGCGGGCGCTGACGCCGCCGATGTGGCTGAAGCCGTAGGTCAACGCTCGATCGCACGCCGGGCAGCGCAGCGCGGGCGGCGCCGCCGGCGGCTCGGTCGTATCGTAGCGCCGGTGCGAACGGCTCTTGATCCCGCGCGGCTTGCCGCCGTCGGAACCTGCCACGGGCTCGAGCGCTGGTGCCGGCGTCACCGCCAGCGACGGGCGGCCGAACTCCCCGCGTATCAGCCGCCTCGCCTCCGCCCCCAGATCTCCGTCCGTCCACGGCTTGACGAACACGGCGTCCGCACCTGCCTGCAACGCGCGCCGCTGCGCCGTCTGGCGCACGTCGGTCGTCACCACCACGATCGGCATCGTTCGGATCAACTCGTCCCGGCGCACCAGCTGGCAGAGCGCGTAGCCGTCGATCAACGGCAGCTCGGTTTCGGTGATGAGGAGCGCGACCGGCTGTTCGAGGACCTTGACCAGGGCCTCGCGGCCGTCGGACGCGTAGACGATGTCGAAATCGGAGAGGCCAAGCGCCTGCTCGTACAGCGCTCGCGACTCGGGATCGGGATCCGCGACGAGCGCTCTCGGTGCCGGCTTTGTTTGTCGTGCGATGGTCATCAAGACAGCCTTGCGAGCGTCCCCAACTCGCGGGGCCTACGGGTTCGAACGACCTCTAACGGGGGGTCCGCGAGATGGTCGCGAATCGTGAGCGCGAGCTTGTCGAGCTCGGCCTGCATGGACGCGATCCGCTGGAACTGGATCGCGAGCGTGCGCTGCCCGTCGCGCAGCGTGGCTTCCATTCGCCCCAGGACCGCTGCCGATGCATCGGCAGCGGCGGCGGGCTCGCCGTCTGGCAACGCGATTCGACCTGACGTCGGCGATGGGATTTGTCTGCCCGACGTCTGCCAGACATCGTGGACAGTCTTTCCGACGGACTCGGGCTCAACTATTAGGGATGTCCCTTATCGCGACGTAGGACCAACCACCACGCAAAAGTTTCGAGTGCATCTCGACGACGAGAGGCACGTTCAAGGCCGGTTGGTTTCCGTGATGTAAACGATTGCCGACCGAACGTTCACCTCGAGACGCGGGGCCAGCTCGTCGGTGCCACCTCAACGTGAGATTCGAAGCTTCGTCCCTATAATGGGTTCAACGGACTCGCGGCCCGCCGGGTGGCGGCGCGCATTGCCTGATGGCGCAATCGACGGACAGCTCACTCCTCGAATCAGCCACTCCCGACATCGAGCCTTCAGCGCACGTGCTGCTCACACAGGAGCAGCTCGAAGCTCACGCTGCATCGCTTGCCGCGGCACACGCGGTGTCGACCGTGCCAGGGCGCGCGATGCGGCAGCTGCTGCCGCGCCTGCACGAGAGTGCCGAACGGCTCGAGAAGGCGTATCAGTTCCTCACCTCGGTCGCGCGCGGCGATCCGCATCCGGTTGCCTCGGAAGACTGGCTCCGCGACAACTATCACGTCGTTCAGGATCAGGTCCGCGAAGTCAGGCAGGACCTGCCGAAGAAGTTCTACGTCGAGCTGCCGAAGCTCGCCGACGGGCCGAACCAGGGATACCCGCGCGTCTACCTGATCGCGCGCGAGCTGATCGCGCACACCGCGGGCCGGCTCGATCTCGACACGGTGGTCGACTTCACCGCCGCCTACCAGCGCGTCTCGCCGCTCTCGATCGGCGAGACGTGGGCGGTGCCGATCATGCTGCGCCTGGCGCTGGTCGAGGAACTGCAGCGTCTGGTCGACGTCATCGTGTCGGCGCGCCGCAGCCGCGAGCAGGCGCGCACGCTCGAGACCTCGCTCGCCTCAGGCGGCGTGCGCTCCGACGCCGAGATCGATGCGCTGCTGCGGAACGAACTGCGCGCCAACAAGCGGCTCTCCGCCGCCTTCGTCGTCGAGGTGCTGCAGTGGCTGCGCGACCAGCCGTCCTCGGCCGCGCCGGCGTGGCTGGCGCTGCAGCGCGCGCTCGTGGCGCAGGGCGACACGCCCGAACGGCTGCTGCGCGCCGAGCACCAGCGTGAGGCGACCGGCCAGCTCGGGATGGGCAACCTCATCACGAGCATGCGGCTGCTGTCGACCATCGACTGGCCGCTCTTCTTCGATCGCGTCAGCGTCGTCGAGCGCGTGCTCTGCGACGACCCGGCGAAGGCCTACGAGGAGATGGACTTCCCGACGCGCGACCGCTATCGCCACTCGGTGGAACAGCTGGCCAAGCGCTCGAAGCAGCCCGAGCTGGCGGTGGCGCGCCGCGTCGTCGCGCTGGCACGCGAGGCGCGCGAGGCCGATCCGCGAAACGACCGGCGCCATCACGTCGGCTACTACCTGATTTCTCGCGGCCGGTTCCGGCTCGAGAGCGATCTGGGGTATCCGCCCAGCGCCGGGGAGTGGTTTGCCCGTTTCTTCTTCAAGCACCCGGCGATCGGCTATCTCGGGACGATGGCGGCTGCCGTCGCGCTCGGCATCGCGAGCCTGCTGGCCTACGCGCAGCGGCACGGCGCGTCGACGGCGGCGATCTGGCTGGTCGGCGTGGTCGCGCTGATTCCGGTCAGCGAGCTGGCGATCAGCCTGCTGAATGCGATCCTGACGTCGCGGATTCCGCCGCGACCGCTGCCGAAGCTGGCGCTGCGCACCGGCATCCCCGCCGACAGTCGCACGCTGGTCGTCGTGCCGGCGATCATCGATTCCGAGGCCGGCGCCGAATCGCTGCTGCACGACCTCGAGGTGCGGTTCCTGGCGAACCGCGATCCGCATCTCCACTTTGCGCTGCTGAGCGACTTCCCCGATGGCAGCGCCGCCACCGAGCCGGGCGACGAGGCGCTGATGCACGCCGTCCAGCGGCTGGTCGAGGAGCTGCAGGAGCGGCACGGCGACGATCGCTTCTTCCTGCTCCACCGCGAGCGCCGGTGGAACCCGAAGGAGCAGAAGTGGATGGGATGGGAGCGCAAGCGCGGCAAGCTCGCCGAGCTGAATCGGCTGCTGCGCGGCGCGACCGACACGAGCTTCACGATCCGTATCGGCCGCCTGCCGATCCTGCGTTCGGTCAAGTACGTGATCACGCTCGACTCCGACACCCGCCTGCCGATGGAAGCCGGGCGCCGCCTCGTCGGCGCGCTCTCGCACCCGCTGAACCGGCCGCGCTTCGATGCCGAGAAGGGGCGCGTGACCGAAGGGTACGGCGTGCTGCAGCCGCGCGTGCAGGTGAGCGTCGAGAGCGCGAGCCGGACGCCGTTCGCCCGCGTGTACTCCGGCCATGTCGGCATCGACCCGTACACGACCGCGGTGTCTGACGTCTACCAGGACCTCTTCCACGAGGGCAGCTTCGTCGGCAAGGGGATCTACGACGTCGACGCGTTCGAGGCCGCGCTGTCGTTGCGCGTGCCGGAGAACACGCTGCTCAGCCACGACCTGTTCGAGGGGTTCTACGCGCGAACCGGCCTGTGCACCGACATCGAGCTGGTCGACGACTACCCCGTCAACTACCTCGCCTTTGCCGCGCGGCTGCACCGGTGGGTGCGCGGCGACTGGCAGATCGTGCGCTGGCTCGGCCTGCGCGTGCCCGATGCGAACGGCCGTCTCGTGCCGAACACGCTGCCGGCGATCGCGCGCTGGAAGATTCTCGACAACCTGCGCCGCAGCCTGCTGCCGCCGGCGCTGGTCGCACTGCTCGTCGCCGGGTGGACGATCCTGCCGGGTAGCGCGCTGCTGTGGTCGACGCTCGCGGTCCTCGTCCTCGCCTTTCCCGCCTACGTACAAGTCGGGCGCTCGCTCTCGAGCCGCTATGCCGGCGTGCCGCTGCGGGAGCACATCCTCGCGGAGCAGGATTCGCTGGCGACCAGCACCCGGCAGGCGTTCCTCTCCGCGGTGTTTCTCCTGCACCAGAGTGGTGCGATGCTCGACGCGATTGCGCGCACCCTCGTGCGCATGGCGGTGACGCAGCGGCGCCTGCTCGAATGGGTGACGGCCGATCGCGCGTCCGGCCAGCTTCGATCGCAGCTCGACACCTGGCGCGCGATGCGCTTGACGCCGATTGCCGCCGGGGTGATCGCGCTGCTGGTGGCGATTGTGGCACCGGGCCGGCTGCCGCTCGCGTTTCCGATGCTCGTCTTGTGGGGCTTCTCGCCGCTGCTCGCCTACGTCACCGGCCAGGAGCTCGCGCTCGAACGCCGGCCGCTGCAGCGCGGCGACCGCGACGCCTACCGGAAGATCGCCCGGCGCACCTGGCGCTTCTTCGACGATCTCATCGGCGCCGGCGACAACTGGCTGATGCCGGACAACCTGCAGGAGGACCGGCGCGAGCCGATCGCGCACCGCACCTCGCCCACCAACATCGGCCTGCAGCTGCTCTCGACGCTCGCCGCCTACGACTTCGGCTACGTCAACGCCGCCGGTCTGCTCAACCGGCTCGAGCCGGTGTTCGACACGCTGCTGCGCATGCCGCGCTACCGCGGCCACTTCTACAACTGGTACGACACGCGCACGCTCGCGCTGCTGCCGCCGGCCTACATTTCAACCGTCGACAGCGGCAACCTCGCCGGCTATTTCCTCACGCTGCGCGCCGGCCTGGCGGACGTCGCCGAGCGCTCGCCGACGATCGACCCGGCGTGTCTCTCGGGCCTGCGCGATCTCGTCGATCTGGTGCAGGAGGAAGCCGCCCGCGCGGTCGACATTGCCGGCGGCGGCGCGGCGCCGAGCCGGCGCCTGCGGCGCGATCTGGTGCAACTGCGCGACACGCTCGACGAGCGCCCCGAGAACATCGCCGACTGGAATGCGCTCTTACGCCGCCTGAAGGACCAGATATCCGGCGTTGCCGTCCTGCTGCACGAGATCGAGGAGTGGCTCCAGGCGCGGCGCCTCAACCAGGAGGGCTCGAACGCGGCGATGGGCGAGGCCGGCTACTGGCTCGATCGCGCCGCCTCGGCGATCGTCGAGCGGCAGGCCGATCTGCAGCGCCTCGCGCCGGTGCTGGAGGAAATCGAGCGCCACGACGGCGTGGCCGTCCAGGCCGCCTCGCTCAGCCTCGCGGAGATCGTTCGCCGCGGCCGTCGCGTGCTCGACGCCGGCACCGACATCCACGGCCGCGCGGCGGTCACCCATGCGATGCAGATCGCGGAGGAGTCGGTCGAACGGATGGAGCGGCTCGGCGCGCTCGCCGACGACTTCGTCGAGGAGACCGAATTCGGCTTCCTCTTCACGCCCGAGCGCCAGCTGTTCTCGATCGGCTTCAACGTCGCCGAAGGGCGGCTCGACGCCTCGTACTACGACACGCTGGCATCCGAGGCGCGCCTTGCCAGCTTCATGGCGATCGCCACCGGCAAGATCGCGCCGGAGCACTGGTTCAAGCTCGGTCGCTCGCTCACGCCCGCGGGCCGCTCGCGCGCGCTGCTCTCGTGGAGCGCGTCGATGTTCGAGTACCTGATGCCGCTGCTGGTGATGCGCTCGTATCCGGGGACGCTGCTCGAGGAGACGTACGGCGCCGTCATCGACCGGCAGATGCAGTACGGCGAGCGGCGCGGCGTGCCGTGGGGCGTCTCCGAGTCGGTGTACTACGCGCAGGATCTCGAGGGCAATTATCAATACCGTGCCTTCGGCGTGCCGGGGCTCGGCCTCAAACGCGGCCTCGGCGACGATCTCGTCATCGCGCCCTACGCGAGCCTGCTGGCCGCGCCGCTCGCGCCGCGGGAAGTGCTGACCAACCTCGAGCGCCTGCACGCGCAGGGGATGAGCGGCCGCTACGGTTTCTACGACGCCATCGACTACACCGCCGACCGGCTGCCGAAGGATCACGACGGCGGCATACCCCTCGTCACCTACATGGCGCACCACCAGGGGATGACGCTCCTCGCGCTCGACAACGCGCTGCACGACTCGCCGATGCAGGCGCGCTTCCACTCCGACCCGCGGGTCAGGGCGGCGGAGCTCATGCTGCAGGAGCGGCTCCCCCACCTCGTGCCGCTCAAGAACCCGCCGATCGAAAAGGCCGAGCACGTGCCGTGGGCGCGGCAGCCGGTGGCGCCGCACTTCCGCCGCTACATCACGCCGCACACGCTCAGCCCGCGGACCCATCTGCTGTCGAACGGGTCGTACGCCGTCATGCTCACCAACGCCGGCGGCGGCTACTCGCGGCGCCAGGGGCTGGCGATCACGCGCTGGCGCGAGGATGCCACGACCGACGCCTGGGGCAGCTTCATCTACGTGCGCGACCTCGAGAATGGCGACGTCTGGTCGACCACGTACCACCCGACCCGGCGCGAGCCCGACGACTACGAAGCGACCTTCGCCGCCGATCGCGCCACCTTCCGCCGCGTTGATGGCCAAATCGAGATCCGCACCGAGATCGTGGTCTCGCCCGAAGACGATGTCGAGCTGCGGCGGGTGTCGGTGACCAACCACGGCACCGCGGCGCGCAGCCTCGAGCTCACGAGCTACGCCGAAGTCGTGCTCGCTCCGGGCGACGCCGACCTCGCGCACCCCGCGTTCAGCAACCTCTTCATCGAAACCACCGCCGTGCCCGAGCGCGACGCGCTGTTGTGCGCGCGGCGGCCGCGCACCGGCACCGCGCGCCTGTATCTCTTCCACGTCGTCAGCGGGCGCGGCAGCGTCGGCGGCGCGGCCGAGCACGAGACCGACCGGGCGCGCTTCATCGGCCGCGGCCACACGCTCGAGCATCCGGCCGCGCTCGCGGGCCTGGGTCCCCTCTCGAACACCACCGGCGCCGTGCTCGATCCGATCGTCTCGCTGCGTCAGACGATCCGCGTGCCGCCGGGCGGCACCGCCCGCCTCGCGTTCGCCACCGGCTTTGCCGACGACGAGGCGGTCGCGCGGCGGCTGATCGACAAGTACCACGATCGCCGCGCCATCGCCCGGTCGCTCGCGCTGGCGAGCACGCACATGCAGATCGAGCTGCGCCATCTCGGCCTCACCGTCGACGAGACGATGCGGTTCCAGCGGCTCGGCGGACGGTTGCTCTACGCCGATGCGCGCCTGCGCGACGCCGACGCCGTGCGCACCAACACCCGCGGCCAGGCCGAGCTCTGGAAGTACGGCATCTCCGGCGACGTGCCGATCCTGCTGGTGACGCTGCACGATCACAACGAGCTGAAGCTGTTCCGCGAGCTGGTGAAGGCGCACGAGTACCTGCGCCGCAGCGGTTTCTCCTTCGATCTGGTGGCGCTGAACGAGCACGCCACCAGCTACCTGCAGGACTTTCACAACGCGCTGGTGCAGATTGTCGAGACCAGCCCGGAGCAGGGCTGGGTCGACAAGCCGGGCGGCATCTTCATCCGGCGGCTCGACCTGATGCCGCTCGAGGATCGGACGCTGCTGCGGGCGGCGGCGCGCGTCGTGGTCGACGCCGCCGACGGCACGTTGCACGAGCAGCTGAAGCGGACGCCGATTCCGTTCGGCCCCGATGCCGGCCGGATCGTCGAGATCGCGCCGCGGCCGGCGCAGCGCGCCGCCCGGCCCGGCTTGAGCACGCCGCCGGCCACCGACCTCGAGCTGTTCAACGGCATCGGCGGCTTCGCCAACGACGGCCGCGAATACGTGATCTCGCTCGATCCGGAAACGGAGGCGCGCACGCCGGCGCCGTGGTCGAACGTCGTCGCGTACCCGACCTTCGGCTTCACCACCACCGAGAGCGGCGGCGGCTGCACCTGGTCGGAGAATAGCCACGACAACCGCCTCACCCCGTGGCGCAACGACCCGGTCAGCGATCCGCCCGGCGAGATATTCTACCTGCGCGACGAAGAGAGCGGCGCGTTCTGGTCGGCGACGCCGCTGCCCTCCGGAGGCGGCGGTCGATTCGTCGTCCGGCACGGCCAGGGATCGAGCACCTTCGAGCATGCCCGCGACGGCATCGCCTCGACGCTCGTCCTCTCGATGCCGCCGTCAGCGCCGGTCAAGATTTTCCACCTCACGCTTCGTAACGACACGCCGGCGCGGCGGCGCCTCACGGTGACGCTCTACGTGGAGTGGGTCCTCGGCGAGAACCGCGAGCGATCGCGGCTGCACGTGGTCACCAGCCGCGATCCGGCGACCGGCGCGGTCATGGCGCGCAACGCGTTCCGGCAGGAGTTCGCCAGCCGCGTGGCGTTCGTCGATCTCTACCCGGGCGACAAGCGCACGGTGACTGGAGACCGCGCGGAGTTCCTCGGCCGCAACGGCACGGCGCGTGCGCCGTCGGCGCTGGCTCGTGAAGAGCTGTCCGGGCAGACGGGAGCCGGCTTCGATCCGTGCGGCGCGATTCAGGTGACGGTGGAGCTCGAGCCGCGCGCGACGCGGACCCTGATCGGCCTGCTCGGCGACGCGGCCGACGCCGAGGCGGCGCGCGCGCTGGTGCAGCAGTACCGGCAGCCCGGCGCCGCGGACGAAGCGATTCGCCAGACGCGCGGCTTCTGGGACGGCGTCCTCGACACGCTGACGGTGAAGACGCCCGATCGCGCGTTCGACCTGATGATGAACCGCTGGGCGCTCTACCAGTGCCTGGCCTGCCGCATCTGGGGTCGATCGGCCTTTTATCAATCGAGCGGCGCGTTCGGCTTCCGCGATCAGCTGCAGGACGTGCTCTCGCTGATCCTTGCCGCGCCGCAGCTCGCGCGCGCGCACATCATCCACGCGGCGTCGCGGCAGTTTGTCGAGGGCGACGTGCAGCACTGGTGGCACGAGCCCGGCGGCCAGGGGGTGCGGACGCGCTTCGCCGACGATCGCCTCTGGCTCCCGTACGCGGCGCTGCGCTACATCGACGCGACCGGCGACGGCGCGATTCTCGACGAGATGGCGCCGTTCCTCGAGGGGCGGGTGCTCCGCCCCGAAGAGCACGAAGCGTACGAGCGGCCGGCGACCTCACACGAACGCGGCTCGGTGTACGAGCACTGTGTCCGCGCCGTCGAAGTCAGCCTCGGACTCGGCGCGCACGGCTTGCCGCTCATCGGCACCGGCGACTGGAACGATGGCATGAGCCTGGTCGGCCCCGAGGGGCACGGTGAGAGCGTCTGGCTCGGCTGGTTCCTGATGTCGATCCTCCGCCCGTTTGCCGACGTCGCCGAGGCGCGCGGCGAGGTCGATCGCGCCAACCGCTATCGCCGTCACGCCGAGTTGCTGCTCCGGGGAGTCGAGGGCGCGTGGGACGGCGAGTGGTACCGCCGCGCCTATTTCGACGATGGGACGCCGCTCGGATCGAAGGACAACATCGAGTGCCGGATCGACGCAATCGCGCAGTCGTGGTCGGTCATCGCCGGCGGCGGCGATCCCGCGCGCGCCGCGCAGGCGATGGCGTCGTCGGACCGCCATCTGGTCCGGGAGCCGGACAAAATCATCCTGCTGCTGACGCCGCCCTTCGACCGGATGAAGCCGACGCCCGGCTACATCCAGGGCTACGTGCCCGGCGTGCGCGAGAACGGCGGACAGTACACGCACGCCGCGCTGTGGACCGTGCTGGCATTCGCGGGGCTTGGCGACGGCGATCGCGCGGCGGAGCTCTTTGCGCTGCTGAACCCGGTGAACCACGGACGCACGCGCGAAGAAGTCGAACGCTACCGCGCCGAGCCCTACGTCGTCGCCGCGGACGTGTATTCGCGACAACCGCATACCGGCCGCGGCGGCTGGACCTGGTACACCGGGTCGGCGGGATGGATGTACCGGGTCGGGACCGAAGCGATCCTCGGGATCACGCTCGAGCGCGGCGCGCTGCGCATCAACCCGTGCGTCCCCCGGAGCTGGCCGCGGTTCGAGGCGCGGCTGCGGACGCCGCACGCCGAGCTCCAGATCGTGGTCGAGAACCCGGGCGGCGTGTGCCGCGGCGTCGCGTCGATCGAGCTCGATGGCGTCCCGCAGGACGGACAGGCGATAAAGCTCGAAGGGTTGACTGGTCAACACGCCGTGAAGATTGTGCTCGGGATCCCGCGGCGGCCCTGAAGGGCCGCCCCACGTACGATTAAAAGGGCCGCCGGTGCTATACTCCGCGGCGATCCGCTTCCGAGCAGAGGTCACGCCATTCTTCCCGGCTCCATTTCCGATCTCCAGCAACGCCTCGCCGACCAGCACTATGTCGCCGACCGTGGCCTCGCGGTCTCGCTGTTCCTGGCGCTGCGCCTGAAGCGGCCGCTGTTCCTCGAGGGCGAGGCCGGCGTCGGCAAGACCGCGCTCGCCGCCGCCGTCGCCGCGGCGCTCGGGACCGACCTGATTCGGCTTCAGTGCTACGAGGGACTCGACGTCGGCCATGCGCTCTACGAGTGGGACTACGCGCGCCAGCTGCTCGAGCTGCGCATCCTCGACGCGACCCACTCGCTCGACCGCGACAGCGCGCGGCGCGAGCTCTACAGCGAGGCCTTCCTGATCAAGCGGCCGCTGCTTCGCGCCATCGATCCAGCCCGCACGCAGCCGGCGGTGCTGCTGATCGACGAGATCGATCGCGCCGACGAGGAGTTCGAGGGATTCCTGCTGGAGCTGCTCGCCGAGTTCCAGATCACGATTCCCGAGCTCGGCACCATCCGCGCCACCGAGCCGCCGCTGGTCGTGCTCACGTCCAACCGCACCCGCGAGGTCCACGACGCGCTCAAGCGGCGCTGCCTCTACCAGTGGATCGCGTACCCCTCGTTCGAGAAGGAGCTGGCGATCGTCCGCGAGCGCGCGCCCGAGGCATCGGCGCGGCTGGCCGAGCAGGTCACCGCGATGGTTCAGGAGATGCGCAGCGCCGACTTGTACAAAGTGCCCGGCGTCTCCGAGACCATCGACTGGGCAAAAGCGCTCGAGGCGCTCGACCGCGACATGCTCGACGCCGAAGCGGTCGAAGCGACCCTCGGCGTCGTGCTCAAAGCGAAGGAAGATCTCGAAGCGTTCCGCGGCCGCAAGGCGGCGGAACTGCTCGAGCGCGCCATTGCCCGCAGCGCCTCGCCGGCGTGAAGCTGCGCTGATGTCGTCACGACTGCTCGATAACCTGCTGCTCTTCGGCCGCCTGCTGCGGCGGGCCGGCGTCGACGTCCACCCCGGACGTGTGCTCGACCTCGTCGAGGCGCTGGGCCATGTCGATCTGAGCGCACGCGACGACGTGTATCACACCTGCCGCACGCTGCTGGTGCATCGCCAGGACCAGATCGCGCTCTTCGATCGCGCGTTTGCGGCGTTCTGGCGCATTCACACCGAGGGAACCGCGGCGGGCCCGAAGCGTCGCGACGGCGTCAGCGCGTCGATCGTGGAGATCGAGCAGGTGCTCGCGCCCGGCGATATCGCGGAATCCGATTCTGACGCGGCCGAAGAAAGCGAGCCGGCCGTCGAAGTCGGGATCAAGACGTGGAGCGATCTCGGCGGGCTTCGCGACAAGGACTTCGCGGCCTTCAGCGCCGACGAGATCGCGCGGGCGCGCATCGCGCTCGCGCGCCTGGTGTGGAACCCGGGCGTCCGCCGGACGCGACGCTGGGTGCCGGGCCGCGGTCCGCGCCTCGACCTGCGCCGCGCGCTCGCCGACAGCGTGCGCACTGGCGGCGACATCGTCACGCTGCGGCGCCGGATGCGGCGGATCCGCCCCCGGCCGCTCGTCCTGCTTTGCGACGTCAGCGGATCGATGGATCGCTACTGCCGCATGCTGCTGCACTTCGCGCACACGCTCGCGTCGCGCCGGCGCCGCGTCGAGGCGTTCCTCTTCTCCACCGGGCTGACGCGGATCACGCGGCTGCTGCGGATGCCGCGCCCGGACGATGCGCTCGCGGCGGTGTCGCGATCGGTGCCGGACTGGTCCGGGGGCACGCGCATCGGCGCCGCGGTTAAAGACTTTCACCAGCGGTGGAGCCGGCGCGTCTTGACGGGCGGGCCGGTGGTGCTGCTCATCTCCGACGGCTGGGATCGCGGCGACCCTGGAGAGCTGCGCGATCAGATCGCGCGGCTGCAGCGCAGCTGCCATCGGCTGGTGTGGCTCAACCCGCTCATCGGCACCGACGGCTACGCGCCGCTGACCCGCGGGCTGCAGGCGGCGCTGCCGTACGTGGACGACTTCCTGCCGGCGCGGACGCTGAACAATCTTGCGGACCTGGCGACGCACCTGAACGCCCTCGCCTGATCCGCGCAACAACGACTCGATTACGCGATCACCCGATTCACCGAGAGGGCACATGGACATCACCGGCTCGTACACCTTCAATGCCCCGCCCGATCGCGTCTGGGATCTGCTGATGAACCCGGCCATCCTCTCCTCGTGCATCCCCGGATGCGAGGGCTTCGAGCCGGACGGCGACGACCGCTACAAGGTGACGATGACCGTCGGCCTCGCCGCGATCACCGGCACCTACAATGGCACCGTCGTGCTCGTCGACAAGGAGCCGCTCAAGTCTTATCGCCTGGTCGTCGAGGGCCAGGGACGGCCGGGGTTCGTGAAAGGCAGCTCGGCGATCGCGCTGCGGGCCGAGGGCGAGGCGACCGCCGTGGACGTGACCGGGACGGTGCAGACCGG
>Ga0207701_10002689_pt1 | contig 18384 bp, 18 predicted proteins | sample KBSSwiSSwithPhiX_FD_184294 | JGI IMG/M metagenome (GOLD analysis project Ga0207701, IMG submission 184294) | Switchgrass rhizosphere bulk soil microbial communities from Kellogg Biological Station, Michigan, USA, with PhiX - S5 (SPAdes) (version 2) | ecosystem: Environmental > Terrestrial >... | reverse complement strand
GGTTTATTTCATGTGCCACTATTGAAAGGATGGAAATTAGAAAATTAATTCTTTAAACTTCGTGTCACTTGGAGCCTTTGTGTCTTTGTGGTTCAAGAAAGCCTGCGGGGAGGGTTTACGAGGTATTAAAAAACCACTAAGGTTCCAGGGCACAAAGGGTCACAAAGATTTCACGCTTATGTATGCGAAGCTGTCGGAAAGAGAAGAGTACCTGGCTAAACAAATAGTCGATATCGCAATCAGGATTCATAAAGAATTGGGACCTGGTTTATTGGAGAGTGTATACGCGAAATGCTTCTACTACGAACTGACAAATAGGAATATTAATTATGAAAGGCAAAAAGAAGTTCCGGTTATTTACCAATCTTTAATTATTGACGAGGGACTCCGTCTGGATTTACTAATTGAAGATTTAATAATAATCGAAATGAAAGCACAGGAAAATTATCACCCGGTTTGGGAGGCACAAATACTTAGTTACCTTAAGTTGACGAAAAAGCGATTAGGTTTTTTGATCAATTTTCATGTGCCATTAATGAAGGATGGAATTAAAAGATTAATTCTTTAAACTTTGTGCCACTTAGCGCCTTCGTGTCTTTGTGGTTCAAAAAAAACAATTATTGGCAATGCCGCGTGTCGCATTTAAGATGAAATTATTTAGGGGATTCGAAGCTGAATATAAAAAAAGGCATGATGCATTATGGCCGGAACTCCAAACGCTCTTGAAACAAGCAGGAGTTAAGGATTATTCGATTTTCCTTGACGAGGAAGCGAATGTATTGTTCGGTTATCTTACAATCGGTGATCAAACTAAATTGGCTGACCTGCCCTCGCAGCCGGTGATGAAAAGATGGTGGGCATACATGAAGGATATTATGGAAACAAATGAAGACAACTCACCGGTGACTATTCCATTGAAAGAAGTTTTTTATTTACCATAAATAAGATTGCAATGCGCATTGAAAAATATAAGATACAGGATCACAACGAGACCCTGTTCGCTGATCACAAAAGAAAATTTGAATTTATAGCGGGCAGTATCAATAACGTGGAGAGTGTGTTAAAAAAGCTGGTGGATTTCCAGGTGGCCATACCCAGCTGGGCCTTGGGCACCGGGGGAACGAGATTTGGAAGATTTTCCGGCGCCGGTGAACCGGGAAGTCTTGAAGAGAAAATGGAAGATGTGGGATTGCTGCATGCGTTGAACCAGAGCAGCGGAGCCATATCCTTGCACATACCCTGGGATATTCCGGAAAATTATTCCGCGATCAAAGCATTAGGCGCGCAGCTGGGATTGCGTTTTGATGCAGTCAACTCAAATACGTTCCAGGATCAAAAGGATCAGGAGCTGAGTTACAAGTTTGGTTCAATGCAACACGCAGACAAAGCCGTACGAAAACAAGCTATTGATCATAACATCGAAGTAATAAGGCATGGGATAGAATTAGGTTCCGAAGCTTTGACGGTTTGGTTGAGCGACGGAAGTTGTTTCCCCGGTCAGTTGAATTTTAGAAAGGCTTTTCAGAATACATTAGATAGCCTGCAGCAGATTTATGCGGCTTTACCTGAAAACTGGAAAGTATTTGTTGAGTACAAGGCATTTGAGCCCAACTTTTATTCAATGACTGTTGGCGACTGGGGACAATCATTGTTATATGCAAACAAGCTGGGATCAAAAGCCTATACCCTGGTGGACCTTGGGCACCACCTTCCGAATGCCAATATTGAACAGATCGTTGCTTTGTTACTGATGGAAGGTAAACTGGCCGGCTTTCATTTCAATGATAGCAAATATGGCGACGATGATCTTACAGTCGGAAGCATAAGACCCTACCAGTTGTTTTTAATTTTTAATGAATTGGTAGAAGGAATGGACGCGAGAAAAATGGATCATGCCAAGGACCTTGGATGGATGATCGATGCCAGCCATAATGTAAAAGATCCGCTGGAAGACTTGTTGCAGTCTGTTGAAGCCATCATGCTTGCCTATGCACAGGCATTGACGGTAGACAGGAAGAAATTGAATGCAGCGCAGGACAGCAATGATGTCGTCACAGCCCAGGAAGTTTTGCAAAACACGTTCCGTACTGATTTACGGCCATTGGTTGCTGAGGCAAGATTACGGAGCGGAGCTGCATTGAATCCGCTGCAACTTTTTCGCGAATTGAAGGTAAGGGAACAGTTGACAAAGGAAAGAGGGAACAAAACGGTCGCGACGGGATTGTGAGGTGAGGGGTGAGGGGTGAGTGGTGAGTGGGAGTGCAGCTATTTCGGTTCATTTGAATATTGCCGAAGGATGTTCCAGAAAATCACCAAACGAAAGAAACCGGTATTTGGAAATAGCGAGGGGATCAGCAATTGAAATCGATAGTGCAATTGGAATTTCCTTTAAACTCGAGTATGTAAAATTAGCGGATCTAAAACCTTTGGGTGAATCTATTGTCAATACAGTTAAATTAATAAGGGTATGATCAAGTAGACATACTCACAATTCACTACTCACAACTCACAGAATGAGCAAGATTCCGGTTATAGCGATATTCGACGTTGGTAAAACAAACAAGAAACTTTTGCTTTTTGACGAGCAATATAAACTTGTATATGAGACAAGCCAGCAACTTCAGGAAACAATGGATGAAGATGAATTTCCCTGCGAGGATGTCCTCGCATTGACGGAGTGGGTAAAGGACAATTTCCGCAGATTGCTTAACGAAAAACAATTCGATATCAGGGCAGTGAACTTTTCGGCTTACGGTGCAAGTTTTGTATATCTTGACTCAGATCTGAACGTCATACCTCCATTGTACAATTATCTGAAACCCTATTCCGCTGATCTGCAAAAGAAGTTTTATAGTAAATATGGAGGTGAAGCCCTTGTGGCAAGAGAAACTGCGTCCCCGGTTCTGGGTAATTTGAATTCAGGAATGCAATTGTACAGAATCAAATATGAGAAACCGGAAACGTTTGGAAAAATTAAATGGTCATTACATTTGCCGCAATATTTGAGTTTTATTCTTTCATCGGCGGTCATTTCTGATATTACCAGCATTGGATGTCATACGCAACTCTGGGATTTTCAAAATAAGAGATATCACAGGTGGGTCAAAGATGAGGGTTTGGATAAATTGTTACCCGATATTATTCCCTGTACCCGGGTTGTGGGACAGACGAAAGAAAAGATTCCAGTTGGTCCGGGTTTGCATGATAGTTCATCGGCGCTTATACCCTATCTTATTTCCTTTACGGAGCCATTTATATTGTTATCGACAGGTACCTGGTGCATCAGTCTTAATCCCTTCAACCATGCACAACTAACGAATAATGAATTGAACCAGGATTGCCTGTGCTATCTTTCCTATGAAGGAAAGGCGGTGAAAGCTTCCAGACTTTTTGCCGGCTATGAGCACGAGCAGCAGGTAAAGAATTTATCGGCTTATTTTAAGAAGCCCCTGGACTATTTTACTACTGTATCATGTGATACGAACCTGCTGCGCCAATTAAAAAATGCCAAAAAACTAACAACGAAGACAACGGGTAATGCAATGACAGGTCAATCGGTTTTTGCCGGCCGAAAATTGGATGGCTTCAATAATTATGAGGAAGCTTACCACCAGTTGATCGTTGATATTATTAATCAGCAAATCAACAGTACCGGCCTGGTATTGAAAGGTACGCCTGTCAAGCGCATATTTGTAGACGGAGGTTTCAGCAAAAACCCAATCTACATGTATTTGCTTGCAGAGGCATTTCCGTCTATTGAAGTATATGCTGCTTCGGTGGCGCAGGCGAGCGCATTGGGTGCGGCGCTGGCACTCCATCCAAATTGGAATACGAAGACTTTACCCGCCGATATCATTGATCTGAAACTTTATTCCGTGACGCAGGATACAGCAATTTGAAAAAAAATCACGATGCTTTGATACGCCAACTGCCCCAGGTGATGGAATAGTTCTTTTGTGATGAAATTAAATGTTTGCTGCTTACCTCGCCTGATTACGCTATTGCATGATCTAAATTTTACGGTTCAGTCAGTAGGCTTCGAAACAGGCTTCAATTCAAAGACAACTTTCAATACAGTATTTAAGAAAGTTACCGACCTTACCCCTACCGGGTTCCGGCAACAGCAACGCAATAAATCATAGCCGGAGTAATATTTTTCAGCTGGATTCACATTGTAGTTGGAGCTAACATGATAAAGTGATGTCATGGCAATTGCCTCTATGGCCAATTGATTTTTTAAGTGGTTAAAAATCCATTATTTATCAGTATTTTTAGTAACATTCAAGTAATTGCAGAATTATGTTTGTACTTGCTCTTTCTGTCAACCTTATTTTTTTTATTGCAGGTATTCTACAGGGCATTCTTTTAGCAGCTGTATCTTATTTTCACCCGAAAGGTGATAAATCGGTTAATATCTTCCTGTCTCTTTATATTATTTGTGTCACCGCCCTAATGCTAATTCCGGTTGTGCAGGAACTATTTTCATGGCAGGCTATGTTTTACCTCATGCCATTTCCTCTCTTGATCGGACCCTTTCTTTACCTGTATGTGAGAAGCTTTAAAGAAACAATTACATGGCGAAAGACCTGGCCCCATTTCGTGTTATTTTTTGTTTTTTTAGTCCTCGATTATGCGTTTATTCCTTCGTTGTTTACCAAGTATCCCGCATCGCACCAGATGCCTGAAGAAGTATTGCTAAACCCCGTCAGCAACCTCCGCATTGGTATTCGTATTCTTCGTAATGTGCAGATGATTGTATACTATTTACTGGCCTTACGAGCTTTAACATCATACCAAAAATCCATCCAGCATATATTTTCAGAGATAAGCCGCATCAACCTGACCTGGTTAAGATGGGTGATAAACGGATATTTGTTTTTGATCATTTCATTGGTAGTTCTTTTCTACTTTGTATTTCAGTTTCCTGAGCAGTTTAACTTGTTGATTGGCATTAACATGGCTATTATCACTCCATATCTTTATATAATTACTATCAAGGGGCTGACCCAGGCCACTCTGTGGCAAATGAAAGCGAATGGAAAGAAGGAAAATATAGAGAAAGAGTTCCTGCAGGCAGAGGCGATTGAATCATCGAAAAAGGAACAGGACAAAACTCAGTCTCCAAAGAAACAACCGGAAACTAAAATTGACGAAATAGCTGCCCGCATACTGCGCACGATGGAGCAGGATAAGCTGTACCAGGAAGCCGATCTCACTCTTCAAAACCTCGCGGACCGGATTCAGCTACCTTCTTACCAGGTTTCGCAGGCCATCAATGACGGGATGAACAAGAATTTCTATGACCTGGTCAACAGTTACAGGGTAGAAGAAGCCAAGCGCCTTTTGCTGGACGCAAAGAATAAGGATTTTACAATTCTTTCGGTGGGCTTTGAAGCAGGATTCAATTCCAAAACAACTTTCAATACGGTCTTTAAAAAATTTACGGGTTTGACGCCTACCGAATTCAGGGCGAAGCAAAAAGATCGATTGTTCTCCGAACAGAAATAATCGCGGTTCATTACTCCATATCTATAACCTCGTCGTTGTAGACGGACTTATGATGATTAAGGCCGTTTGCGGCATCCTTGCGATCGGTTCGTTTAGTTGATTGCCGCATCCACTCAAGATATTTCCCCGTTCACTAAATACCACCTCCTTGTGCCTGTATGGTGTATTACTTTTGGCAATGTAAATTGTTACCAGCAAGAACATTCATTATAAAATATGGAGGCGCTTTCGATTTCTGAGAAAATTCTGTTTTTTATCTGCGGGTTTGGAGTGCTGCAGGGTCTCATCCTCGCCTGCCTGATCTTTTTCCATCCAAAATGTGAGCGGTCCGTTAATATTTTCTTGTCTTTTTATATTCTTTGCACCTCTTTGGTTATTTCCATCCCGTTCTACATAAAAGTAATCGGTTGGCAAAACAGCTACATCATTCAGCCGATTCCATTACTAACCGGTCCTTTGCTGTACTTATACCTCCGTAGTTTTAAAGAGAACATTACATGGAGAAAGGTATTGCCTCATCTGCTTCTTCCGGTTCTGTACATGGCTTTTATTTATTCGAATGTGTTCTATTACGGGCACAAATATGTTGGGTTAAAAGACGTTCCTGCTGAACTTTTGCAAAAACCGAGGACTATTATCCTGCAATTCATAAAACCTGCACAACAGATAGTTTACTTTTTTGCGGCGCGCAAAGTATTATTGTCGTACAGGCGATCCATTAACCAATTGTTTTCTGACACGAGCCGATTTGACCTGAACTGGGCGAGATACCTTTTGTATGGTTTTTTGATCCTGGTATTATGCTTTGTGGTGATCTTTCCGTTGATATTGCGTTTTCCGGATAAATTTGATCTGCTGCTGCTCATCAACATGGTGATCGCAACTCCATATATTTATATAGCCACGTATAAAGGCATGCAGCAACTCACCGTCTGGCAAATTCAACCAGCAATAAATAAGACTTCGGTTGTGCATGAAATGGAGGAAGCGAAACAGGCACTGGGCAAGGAGGGTCAAAAATCAATTCCTGTCCGGGTGGGGCTGAGCAGGGACAAGATTGAAGGGCTATCGCGACGAATAACTCATTTGATGGAAAGGGAAAAGCTTTTCCAGGAGACGGAGCTTACGCTTCAGCAACTGGCGAATAAATTGCAGGTACCCGCCTACCAGGTGTCGCAAGCATTAAATGAAGGTATGGGTAAGAATTTTTATGACCTGGTAAACGGCTACCGGGTAAAAGAAGCTAAGACACTACTACTGGATTCGAAAAATAGAAACTATACTATTCTATCCGTAGGTTTTGAAGCAGGATTCAATTCAAAAACGACTTTCAATACCGTCTTTAAGAAATTTACCGGGCTTACCCCAACAGAGTTTAAAAACCAGGATAAGTCTGCCCTTGCCCTGGTTTAAATTTCCCGCATAGGGAAGGTATCCGTTCTGCCCTGTTTTTTGCGCGCAATGCCTGCCATAACACTCGCCGGTTTTGAAATATTAAATACTGATATGGTTTTTATATTGCAGAGAAGCAGGTTTCTTTCAACAGTGTGGGCGAAATAATGGTAAGTTTCTACCAAGCTTTTCAAAAGACTTTGCAATGGAATGAATCGGCAGCAACAGTTTTTATGAGTATTTTAGCTCGGATAATAACATCATTAATTTTCAAACAATGTTGTTGCTTTCTATTTCGAAGAGGTATTGATTAGTGTCATGCGGTTTAAAAAAAACAAAAACAAAAACAAAAAACATGTGGACGACTGATTCACTTTGGTTTGAAATAGCTATCGTAAGTGCCATATTTGCCGTCGGCAATATGGTTATGGGTCATTTTGAAGAACGGACCCCAAAGGCAAGGCGCGTGGGAAAATATGTTTTGGTTATGGCGCTGATCTGCGGCTTATCAGTTTGGCTGGGCAGACCGGTGGCAATGGCAGTGCTTGGTCTATCCATATTCCCACTATTATATATTCATGCCTACTACCTGCCAAAGAAAAAAGGTATTAACGGGTGGACCGGTGAGCCCAAAATCAAGTACTACGAATTTCGAAAGTGGGATAAAGATATTTTTTCCAAATAGCCTGCCTGGTCCATCCTCGAAAGTCAATGCACAATCATTGACTTTTTTTTGCATTTTAAATACGCCCCCCGGCGAATTCGAATTCAAAGCCGCAAAACCTACGCATCAGGTCTACACCTGGCCAACTTTTTGTTGGTGTCCAGCCCCCATTTTCGTCTGACTTATTCATTGCTGATGTGACAGGAAAATAGTTTGCAGATTCTAAGGTCCAAACTTGGGGAATTGCCTGGTCAAACCCGAATGGGGTCATAATAACAGTTCGGATTTATTAATTCGTACTTCGGTTATCCTCCCTCAAACGATTCACTGTTCTGGATTCAAAATCATTTTATTGTATAGTTCGAACGTTCGAACCGAACATCCCGAACCACTAGTTGCATGTTCGACCGGTTCGGATTGCTTAAATGGAACAGTATCGCCTTTTCTGCACGCCATTTTTGTGCTGCAAATAAAATTTTTAAAGATCAAAAACCATAAGTAATGAGAAAAGTTTTCAAAACAATCCTGAAGTTGATGATACCGGCGCTATATATATTAATAGCCCACCGGGGATCAGCGCAACAGGAAACGCTGACCATTAAAAAGGCAATTGATATTGCTCTGACCAACAACCGTTCGCTTCGCTCCGATAGCCTGAACATCGGGATCACGGACCAAAAGAACCAGCAACTGGCTGCATCCTATCGCCCCCAGATCAATTACACCAGTGGGGCGGAATACAACCCGGCGATTGCTTCGCAGATGGTTCCGGGCAGCATGGTGGGTCAAAACAACAAGGACATGGTGCCGGTTCAGTTTGGCACACGTTACAATTTCAAAACCGGGGTTGAAGTAACGCAAACCATTTTTCGCAAGGATCTGCTAACCCAGATCAGGGCAGCCGATCTGCAGAATAATATCGCAAAGACAAAGCATAATCTTACCAAAGAAGATTTGGTGTACCAGGTAGCCGGGCTATTTTATGCACTTCAGGCTAATGCAGAATTGATCCGGACTACGCACTTTGACTATCTCAATATGAAAGACGTGCTGAGTATAGCAAAAGCACAGTTTCAAAATGGCGTGTTGAAAAAAATCGATTATGAATCACTGGAAATAAATGTTGCGAATACAGAATCGCAATTGAACCAATTGCAAACTCAATACAATGATCAACTCGCTTATTTTAACTATTTACTCGGTCTTCCGGCCAACTCGGAGACCATTATCAGTGATAACATCTCACGTGAACTTCATGCGCTGACCGGCAACGGCAAAGATCTGCAAAGAGAGGACATACGTTTGTCGTTGCAACTGATAGAAGCTAAACAAGAGGAGTTGAAAAGCATCAGGGCTGAAAAAATGCCGGCAATCAGTTCTTTCCTGCGCTATAGCTATCAGTCACACTTCAATGAACCGGGCAAAGCCTTTAACAGTAATTACCTGTATAATAGTTCTACTATTGGTATTAGTGCGACAATTCCCATTTTCGACGGTAATAAAAGAAAGAGCCGTATCAGCACTGCAAAAACTGAACTGGAACAGCTGAAGTTGAATAGCGAATACAAACAGGAAGAAGCAGAAATGCAATGGAAATCTGCTTCAGGAACTTTCCATAATAACCAACAGCAATACAAGATTACGTTGCGTAACCTGGAATTGGCAGAAAAAGTTTTCAATTCCCGCAGGGCACTTTACACGGAAGGGGTGACAACGCTTATCGAGCTGCTCGATGCTGAAAGCGAGCTAAGCCAGGCCAGGAACCTGCATATACAGGCACTGATCGATGTGCAAACAAGCTGGCTTGACCTGCACAAAGCAAATGGTACCCTGTTGACACAGTATGTCAATTCAATCTGATAAAGTAAAATCATTAACCGCTACAAAAAACCTTAAATCATGAAAAAGAAAATAATAACCATTACTGCTGCTGTATCAGTCATAAATGCAATTGGGCTTTTGCTGATCACAATCAAACCGCAACGCCGCGTGATGCAGCAGATAACGCTGAAAGGGATCAGAAAACCTGTAAGCATTTGTCTTAATTAATTAAACAACAATCAAAAACTAAAAACCATTAAAATGAAAAAGATTGTATTAACCCTGGTTACTGCACTTATAATAGTGACCAGTGTATTCGCCACGAAAGAAGTAACGTCCGAAGTATTAGAGGCCTTTAATGCCAAATTTCCCGGAGCAAAGGAAGTAAGCTGGAGCAGCGGAAGAAATTACTACAAGGCCACATTCATATTTTCCGGCACCCAGATGGTTGCCTGGTATGAAATGAGCGGAAAGTTGATTAGTGTAACGCGCAACATGAGTTCTACTGAACTACCCCTTTACCTCCGAAGCAGTCTAAAAAACAATTATACCAATTACTGGATAACTGATCTGGTTGAAGAATCCAACAAGAATGGATTCACTTTCTACATCACACTGGAAAATGCGGACTATAAAATCATCCTCGTATCTAAGAAAGGAAGTGACTGGGAATTGGATGAAAAACACGAAAAACCTTAAATCACAATTAAAACTTAAACTAAAAATTAAATCAATTAAAATAAGATGAAAAAGAAGATTATAACAATGAGCATATGCCTGTTAATCGTTGCCGGCATCGGGGTAGTGCTGGCCAACAACAAGGCAAAAATCGACGCAGCTGCCAGACCTGTAAAAGAAAAAAGGTCCGTCCCGGTAAAGGTCACCGTAGCAAAGGAAGATTCATTCAACACGTCGTTTACAATCAACGGCTCAACAGTTCCGGCAAAAGAAGTGAAGGTTGCTTCGGAGGTACAGGGTAAACTGGTTGGGCTTTATATCGAAAATGGCGACCAGGTTAGGGCAGGACAAGTGATCGCAACATTAGACGCTTCGGTTTATTCGGTACAATTGGCCAGCATAGATGCATCAATTGCTAAAGCCCGGCTCGACCTGGCGAGGTACGTTAAACTTATAGAAATGGGCGGCGCTACTCCTATGCAGGCAGAAAGCGTACAACTTCAGATCAATTCATTAGTGGCTGAAAAGAAACAAGTGCTGGAGCAGATAGATCACATGCAGATAAGGGCACCATTCAGCGGTAAAATCGAAAACGTCAGCGTTGAACTTGGCTCATTTGTAACGTTCGGAACCGTGTTGGGACAGTTAATTGATAACTCTTCATTAAAAATAAATGTATACCTGTCCGAACGGGAAGCATTCAAAGTCAAACTGAACCAACCAGTGACAATCAGCAGCGCAGTATTGGTACAGCCAAAAACAGGTCGTATTAGCATGATCAGCGATAAGGCAGACGCGTCAGGGAAATTTTTGACAGAAGTAAGCTTTTTAAACAATGATAAAGAAAAACTGAAAGCGGGAATAATCGCAGATGTTCACTTCAATGCGGAAGAATCTGAAACTGGTTTGTCGGTGCCGGTTGCCGCATTGGTTGGTAGTGCAAAGGATGCAAAAGTCTATGTGGCTGATGGCAATAAAGTTAGCCTGAGGAATATCAGGACGGGCGTGGTAACTGCAACTAAGGTCCAGGTGACGGAAGGATTGCGGGCGGGCGAACAGGTCGTTGTGTCTGGCCAGCTGAACCTGGAAAATGGAACGGAGATATCAATTAACAAGTGAGTTGTGAGTTGTCATTGCGAGCGAACCAGGGAGTAATGAGTAATGAGTAATGAGTGATGAGTGATGAATAGTGAATAATTAATAATTAATTCATCACGGATTATTCAAGATTAAAAATAAAAGAATCATCAAAAGTAAAAAGCAAAATATGTCATTAACAGCATTATCAATAAAACGTCCTTCACTGATCGTGGTAATCTTCGCAGTTTTGGGGTTATTAGGAGTGGCGAGTTATTTCACAATAGGCTACGAGCTGCTTCCCAAGATGTCGAAGCAGATCATAACGATCAGCACAACTTACCCGGGAGCTGCGCCCACTGAAGTGGAGAACTCAGTCACTAAAGAAATAGAAGACGCAGTTTCTTCATTAGAAAAGCTGGACAACATCAAATCTCAGTCCTTTGAAGGAATGTCCAAAGTGATTGTCGAATTCAAGGCAGATGTTGATATCAACCAGGCGATGCAGGATGCCCAGCAAAAGATAGACGGTATCGCTGCCGATCTGCCCGATGACGCAGAAACTCCGGAAATTTCTAAGTTCTCGTTCGATGAAGCCCCGATCATGAAAATGTCGGTATCTGCCAACACAGATAACCGGGAATTGTTTGAGATCGTAGACCAGCGCATCAAACCATTATTGTCAAAATTGTCCGGCGTGGCGAATGTGGGTATGATGGGTGGCGAAGAAAGACAGATCCGTGTGAACATTGATCGGAAGAAGCTCGAATCATCTGGTTTGGATGCTCAACAAGTATTGAAAGCCATCGAAAGCTCGAACCTGGATTTCCCGGCCGGATCAGTAAAGGACCAATCGAACGAAACAACAATTCGCCTTGCCGGAAAGCTCAAGAACACAAAGGATATAGAGGATGTGGTGATCACTCATCGCGACGGTCGCGCCATTTTCCTGAAAGATGTGGCAGCTGTGATTGACGGTATTCGCGAGACAGAAACAGTCAGCCGATATAATGCAAATACCGCGATTGGCCTGATGATGTATAAACAAACAGATGCGAATGCCGTGGAAGTAAGTGACCAGGTGCGGGATGAAATAGCAAAGCTTGAAAAAGAATATGCAGCACAAAGTTTGAAATTCGCGATTGCACAGGATTCGTCTGAGTTTACATTAAAAGCCGCTGAAGCTGTAAATCACGACCTTCTCCTGGCGATTGTATTGGTTGCATTGGTGATGCTCGTGTTCCTCCATAGTATGCGAAATGCAATCATTGTTATGGTTGCCATACCCGCGTCATTAGTTACTACCTATATCGCAATCCATGCATTTGGCTTCACCTTCAACCTTATGACGTTGCTGGCTCTTTCCCTGGTGATTGGTATTCTCGTGGATGATAGTATCGTTGTTTTGGAAAATATCCAGCGCCACATGGAGATGGGTAAGGATAAACGAAAAGCGGCATTGGAAGGAAGGCAGGAGATAGGATTTACTGCAATGTCAATTACGCTGGTGGATGTAGTGGTGTTTCTGCCGATCACAATGGTTGATGGAATGATTGCGGATATTCTCAGGCAGTTCTCCGCGGTTGTAGTGGTTTCCACCCTGATGAGTCTCTTTGTATGTTTTACGTTAACGCCATTATTGGTTTCGCGTTTTGGCAAGGTGACACACCCCACCAGGAAAAAACTGGGCGGACGGATCATCCTTTGGGTGGAAGCAAGAATCAATAAGTTGATCGAAAGCTATACTGTACTGCTCAAATGGAGCTTAGGACACAAGCGATGGATATTGGTCACCACAATGGCTTTGCTGGTCGGATCTTTCTCACTCGTGGGTGGTGGATTTATCGGTAGTGAGTTTGTAAATATGGGCGATAGGGGAGAGCTGGTGGTAAAAGTGGAACTTCCAAAGGATGCAAATATTCAGCAGACCAACTTGAAAACCCAGGAAGTTGAACAATTCATTTTGTCAAAGCCCGAAGTTGTGAATGTGTTCTCTTCGATGGGGAAGAGCGATGACAAGTTTAGCGCACAGGGGGAAAGACATCTCGCCGAGATTGGTATTAAACTCGTCGACAAAAATGAGCGTTCTGTGAGCTCAGAAAAGTTTGCCCAGGCGATCCAAAAAGAACTGCAGGAAAAAGTTGAAGGCGCAAAGATCACTACGAGCCAGGTGGATATTATGGGTAACACAAGCGAAGCGCCGATACAGTTAGTGCTCAATGGCGAAAACGTAGACAGTCTCCTAAGTTATGCTGATATTATTTTGGCGAAGATGAAAACCGTTCCCGGCACGTCGAGCCAAAAAGTTTCCATTGAAAATAATAAACCTGAAGTAAGTGTAAAGGTGGATAAGGAAAAAATGATGGCGCTGGGCCTGCGGATGGAGCAAGTAGGTGGAATAATCAACCTTGCCTTCAGCGGTAATACTGATTCTAAACTGACAGAGGGCCAATACGACTATGACATCGCCGTAAAGTTAGATGCATTCAACAGGCAATCCATTGATGAATTGAAGCAATTATCGTTTGTCAACTCTTCAGGGGAAGCGATTCGTCTGGAGCAATTTGCCAATATCGAAAGAACGATCGGGCCAGCTAAGCTGGAACGCAAAGACAGGATGAGTTCTGTGACTGTCTCGACAGAAGTAATAGGCCGTCCCCAGGGAACAGTGGGTGAGGAAATCAAAGCATTAGTAGAAAAAGATCCTGCACCGGCAGGCATCACGATCTCTTATGAAGGTAATATGAAACAGCAAGCCGAAGCATTTGGCAGTTTAGGCTTAGCGCTTCTCGCTTCGATCATTTTTGTGTACCTGATCATGGTGGCATTGTATGATTCATACATCTATCCTTTTGTGGTATTGTTCTCTATCCCGGTTGCATTGGTGGGTGCCTTGCTTGCGCTGGCAATGACCCTTCAGTCATTAAATATCTTCTCTATACTCGGTATCATCATGCTCGTGGGATTGGTCGCAAAGAATGCGATACTGCTGGTTGATTATACGAACCAGTTGAAAGCACAGGGCCATAATACAAAAAATGCGCTGATTGAATCCGGACGAACAAGGCTTCGCCCGATCCTGATGACAACTATCGCGATGGTGATAGGAATGTTACCACTTGCATTGGCCAGCGGCGCGGGTGCTGAATGGAAAAATGGAATGGCCTGGGCGCTCATCGGTGGTTTGACAAGTTCAATGTTATTGACGCTGGTTGTCGTGCCGGTGATGTATGTCATCATTGATAAGATTAAAGAAAGGTTTACAAGAAAAACAGTGGAAAAAATAACCGAAATAAAACTTTTGCCTGCACCGAACTCATAATTCGAAAAGAATTGCATTTCGCCCTGAAAAGCACCTTATTGCATATCACAGGAAGATCAAATCATGAGTATTAAGGCTGGGTCTTTTTTAAAAGAGCAGGGCCCTAACGATAGTTCTTTTTGCATAGGGTTTCATGGTCAAAGGAGAGCAGGTGGCCGAAGGTTGCCTGCTGCTTTTAAAGTTGACCTATTGATTTGTAGCAATGAATCAGCAATCAATTTAAAATCTAAATCAATCTTATAATGAAAATTAACTCAGTCTCTTACTTTAAGAATTTGCCCGCCGCGATGGATTTTTTTAATAATTGGATCATGCGGGTGGCCGAACTAAGCGGTACTTCCTATGAACGAATAAACCTGGAAACTGCATTGGGTGAAACGGTTGTTTGGGGAATAAACAGGGATCGGGTTGACCTGAAAACAATTGTCATTTTTCCCGGTTTCCGAACCTGCGGCCTGTTTTGGGATTTGGACAATGGCCTCAAACCGCTAAAGGGAGAATTCCGGATCTTTCTTGTTGACACAAACGGGCAGCCAAACCTAAGTGATGGGAACACTCCCGACATAAAATCAAATGACTACGGCGCCTGGGCGGCAGATGTTCTAAAGAAATTGCGTGTCGGGAAAGCTATTGTCGCAGGTGCATCATTTGGTGCCCTGGTAGGTCTAAAGCTTTGTATCGTTGCGCCCCGCATGGTTGAAAAAGTTATTTTGCTCAACCCTGGTTGCCTTCAGACGTTCTCGCTTTCCTTGCGCAACTTGTATTATAATCTTTTGCCCCTTATATCGCCGACGACAAATAGCGTTGAAAAATTTCTCGACAATGCAGTCTTCCATAAGGACAAACATTCGGTTTCCCCCGCCGCAAAAAAGCTGGTCACCGAATACGAGTTATTTGCTATTAAGCAATACGTAGATAAAACCCAAAAACCATATGCCATGAAGGCAACAGAGCTTGAAGATGTGATATCAGATGTTTACCTGGTAGTCAGCGACAAGGATCCGCTTTTTCCCTATCAAAAATCCGTGAAGGCTGCCCGAAAGTATATCCGAACCCTTCGCGGAATTTTTATCCTCGCAGATATCGGTCATGGGATAGAAACTTCTCATAAGGCGATGGAAATAGTGGCGGCAATTGCCTCGGGAAAGGAAGAATCACCCCCGCTAAACGAACGAACTTATAAATCCGAACCTGTAAACGTTATTCAGGTTAGTTCGGATTGATAAAACGGGGCGATTCCAGCTATTACGGATGCCAAATTTGTATCGCCAAACAAAATTGATCGAATCATAAAACAGACAGAAATGGAAGTACTTTTTTCTCTGCCAATATTGATAATCCCATTTATCCTGCCAATGATAGCCGGGTTGATGGCAAAAAGCTATGGCAGAAGTTTCTGGACGTGGTTCCTTATTGGAGTGCCGTTGCCGCTTATTGCTAACGTCATCTTGCTTTGCCTCCCCGACAGGGCACAAAATCACAGCAAACCGGTAAACAAGGACAAATCATCGCCCGGTTCCCTGGTCTGGATCAACCCGGCCAATGAAGAAGATCAACTTGACTTTTCAAAAATCGCATAAACTAATTATCTATGAAAAATAAATACATCGCGATTGAAATTTTAATGGCCGCAAGTTGAAAACCTAAGCGAATTAAATCGGATATCTATGGCGAACTCGAAAAAACTATTGCCGAAAGGAAAAAGTTGATCAAACAGTTTGAGAAAATCTTCTCGCCTGGGAAACCCGGCAATGAGAAAGACATTCATGTTCAACTGGCGGAAACGATCGCTGAATTCAAAAGGACGAGATGGCTTCTGGATAAACGATTATTCGGCGGTAAGCCACTAAGCAGTTTAGAATTTACAAAAACACGGGCAGCATAAGACAATTAATCAAAAATGGAGTCAATATACTCAATAATGCTTCTTTTGTTGATGCTTTCATGTGCCTTGGTAACTGGCCTTATTGCAGAAAAGTTAGGTAGAGGCTTTTGGTTGTGGTTCGCGATCGCCATCTCGTTTTCCATAGCCGCCCTTTGCCTGGTCCTGTGTCTTTCATCAAACCAGGAGGCCCGCGAAAAATCTTAATTCAAAAAATTTTGGAAACTGACGATGCCTGCCCGGCATTGAATTCGGCGATATCGCTTTTTCCGCTGTTAGTCTTATTGTTTGAGTCAATGTCACTGATCTATATTATTAATGTCCGCTTAGAAAGAAGCAAAACAGGTATCCCGCTTTTTTAGCGGTACCTCAGTGTCGTCGTTGACATCTGTCTGGCCTTCTTATTAATCAGGGGAAATCAGTAAGTCGGCTAATGACTATTTCTTAAAGGGAGCAGGGTTGGGATTGGCATTCATATCGGCGATCTGGTTACCGGGAATCTCGGAACAGAATTTCGCCAGCAATACTCCATCACGGGCAACGTGATGATCGCGGTCTCAGGAATTGAACAATTAAACAAGAAGTACAATTTCCTGGTTCTCGTGTCGGAAGCCGTTGTACAAAAAAATGGAAAAGGACTCAATTCCCGCTGAATTTCTGGACACCATTGAGCTAAAAGGCATGCCTGATATGTTCCGGATATACATGGTAGCGTAGCGAAATAGAATTTGGCGGTTTTGGGGTAAGAATCTTCAGAGGAAGGCAGGCTAATATTACCAAAAACCGGTCTGCTAACACACGTTGAAAAATAAAAACGACGGGCTAAACTTTTGTTACTACTTTTGTAAAAACCAGGTATGATTACCTATCCTCCTATAAAATTTGAATGCCGCGTCAATGGCAAAGAGCTATTGGCAGAAGTTGAAACAACGGCGCATGATGGAGGAAAATTCGAATTCTGCACCAAATTCAGTGATGGGTATAGTGACACTGTTTTCCATGATGAAAAGTCGGGAGTCTGGGAAACAGGGCATGGAAAAACTACTGCCTATTTCAAGAAAATCAAAGATGATCTCTCCGCACTTTTATTTTACCCGGCATTTAAGCATTACCTGAACTTCAGGCACAAGCTCGCAAACCAGGTGGTCAACATCTGGGTCTTCGAAACAGAAACGGAAAATCGCAATGTCGTTTATACCATTTACTACCATGGAAATTACCGGTTCGAAATGAAAAAAATCCGCGGCGGCTGGTATGCCAAAACGGTAAAACAAGATCGTCCCGAAACAATTGATGAAGAGTTGATTGAAAAAATCGGTAAGATGATAGATGACCGGATCAAAAAGTAATGATATATATGACATGCTTGGACCGAAGTAAAAAATCCGGGTTTCAATAGAAAGCTTTCGTTAATTGGTTTTTAAAGTTATTCAGACCAGCCGGTGTTAATAAGTCCGGCATGAGATTTTCTATTGAATCTCTCTCTAATTTGCTATATATGAAAAACAACGCCTCGACGATCCGCCAGGAAAAACCAAATCTGACCGTTGTAAGAAAAGACGACAGTAAAAGCAATTCATCCGGACCAAAACTGGTACCGGTAAAAAAAAGTGTAGAACAGCAGAAGATTCTTCTGCCCAACCAGCCTGAAAAGTATATAAAGGCAAAAAAACACGATTTCCTCTAATGTGTTTTATTGCTATTTTCAATTATCGTCACTCGGTAAATTTGTGACGTACGAATGAACTTGACGCCAGTCAATATGATGTTCAACTTTCCCCTTCTTCATATTATACACACTTTGAGATTTTGAAAAGTAATTTGTCCCGGCTTTAATTGTTCGCCAGGGCATCGAGTTTGGTCTTTGGTCATTGTTTGAAGTAAAAACAAGTTGTGAGAATATTTTCAGTCCGTAGGAAACCAAAGGACACAGATTACAACTAACCCGTAGCGCGGGACCTATACTGCGACCAGGTTTTGGTTGTTGGTCAGGGCGGCGGGTTTGGTATTTGGTCATTGTTTGAAGAGCAAACAAATTGT
>Ga0207701_10002688_pt1 | contig 18394 bp, 15 predicted proteins | sample KBSSwiSSwithPhiX_FD_184294 | JGI IMG/M metagenome (GOLD analysis project Ga0207701, IMG submission 184294) | Switchgrass rhizosphere bulk soil microbial communities from Kellogg Biological Station, Michigan, USA, with PhiX - S5 (SPAdes) (version 2) | ecosystem: Environmental > Terrestrial >... | reverse complement strand
CTTGGGCAGCCATGATGCAGACGCCCGGCTTCGATCTGACCTTCGTTCCGGACCAGATCATTGTGTCGTCGTCCGGTGACATGGCACTCGATCGTGGGACGTATAAGCTGGCAGTTGCGCCAACCGGAACGGCACGCACCGACACCGGCAAGTACGTGGTCGTTTGGCGAAAGATCGGCAGCGAATGGAAAGCGGCTGCAGACATCTTCAACAGTGACTTACCGGTCGAGGGAGGCTGACCCGACGTAACGTCGCGCTAGTCGCAAATGTCCGCATGGGTCGAATGCGGACATTGGCTCGGATGCAGAATTTCCTGTCCTACAGGTGGCGGCTCATGCCAGCACGGACATGTCCGGATTCGTTCGGGACGCGGCTCATTCTTTTGTTGAATAGCGAAGGGACTTCCGGGCGATGGACGCCTGGCTCAGTAGGATTTGGCACCGCAAAGGTAATACCGAAGGTAATGACCCCCCGTTTTGGTAGGAAATATCGGCGCCGCCACAGTTGGGCATCCCCTGATCCGGCGGTCTGTTTTGGGTCTGGGGGGGGTTCTAGAACCCCATCCGCGCCGTCACTCGGACGTCGCGACCGGCGAGCGGCGCGAAGTCTTTCAGCACTGACGTGCTGCGCCGCGCATCGACGTCGAACAGGTTGTTGGCTGCCAGCGACAGCGTCACTGACGGCTTTGCCAGCGGATGCCAGTCGATCGAGGCGTTGACCATCGTATAGCCGTCGGTATCGGTCTCGTTCGGCGCGGTCCGATTGTGGTCGAAGGCATGTTCGACCTCCAGCCGCCCGTCGACCTGGCCGCGCTCCCCGGTCAGTGCCCCGATCAATCGCACCGGCGGGATCAGCGGCGCCGGGCCGAAGTGGCTGACCGTCGCCTTGACCGCATCGCCCTGCAACTCGGCGCCCCAGTCGATGCCGAGCGCCTTGCCAATCTTGGACTCCGCCTGGAACTCCAGGCCCGCGAACTTCGCCTTGCCCGCCAATGTCGCAAACAGCGGCAAATCGTCCTCCATCTCTCCCGTCGGCGCCTGGAAGATGAAGTTGGTGAAGCGGCTGTAATAGATGCTGGCCTGCAGGTGCACCGGCCCGGCGCGGCCGTGCATCGATAGTTCGGCCGAGTTGCTCTTCTCTGGCTTGAGGTCGGGGTTGCCGACCTCGAAGGATTGCGTCGCTCCGTGCGGGCCGTTGGCGAAGAGTTCGTCGATCGACGGCGCCCGCTCGGCATGGGAAAGTGACAGGCCGGCACGCCAGCCGGGGGTGAACTCGTACTGCGCGCCAAGCGAACCGGAGAGGGTGGTGAAGTCGAGCGATTCCGACGGGGTGCCAAGCTGCTCGTCCTCGTCTGCGGAAAGCTTGCTGAATTCGATCCGGCCGCCGCCCTCCAGCCGCCATGGGCCCGTGGCGAAGGTTTGCAGCGTGAAGAGGCCCGCCTGCTTCTGGCGGCTATCGGGCAGGAACTTCTCCTCGCCGCGGATCCTGGCGTTGCGCTCCAGGTACTGGAAGCCGCTGGTGCCGCCCCACCCGTTGCGGTCGGCCTGGACCAGCTCGACCCGGCCTTCGCCACCCTTGCTGAAGAAGCTCGATCCGACTTCGCCGGATTCCTCCAGCTCGTCGTGATGATAATCGGCATAGCCACCGCGCAAAAGAATTCGGCTGAAGAAGCCGCCCAGCGGGATTTCGGCCCGCGCGTCGTAGCGCGTCTGCTCCTGGTCGATGGTCGGCGCCTCCGCCTCAACTGCCGGATCCAGCGAATAGCGGATCGGCACCTGGTAGGTGCTTTCCTGTCGCGTCACCGACACGCCGACATTAAGCCCGCCGTCGACATAGGCGGCGCCGATCGCGCCTTCCTTGGCCTCGGACCTGGAATTGGGGAGCTCGCCATCGAGATCGGCCAAGCCGCGGTTAGCCGGGTCAGGGCTGTCCAACGCCTCGCGGCGCAGATTCTTCGCCAGTACGTGACCGCCGATGCTGAGGTCGTCGCTCTTGGAATAATTGCCGTCGGCGTGAACCACGAAATGCTCGGTGACCGGCACGTCGACGCTCAGGTTCGCCGATCGCTCGTTCGCCGCCGAACCATAGGTCGCGAGCGCGTCCGCGCCGATCGGCCCGTCCGGCGCCCGGCGCGGGATGCGCGTGTCGATGACGTTGACGACGCCGCCGACGGCCGACGATCCGAACAACAAAGCGGACGGCCCGCGCAAAACTTCGATGCGCTCGGCAGTGATGGGATTGATCGCGACCTTGTGGTCCGGCCCGGATGACGACAGGTCAAGCGTGCCGATGCCGTCGGTCAGCACCCGGACTCGGTCGCCCGACAGGCCGCGCAGAACGGGCGCAGAGGCTGTCGGCCCGAAGCTGGTTGCGCTGACGCCAGGCTGGCGCGCCAGTGTCTCCCCGATGCTGGTGCGAACCTCGCGAGTCAGTTCGGCCTTCCCGAGCACCGAGACGCCGCCAAGCACATCCCCTTCGGAGCGGCGGACACCGGTGACGACCAGCTTCTCGCCATGCTGTTCAGCGTGTGCGTCCGCCGCGCTTCCCGGCTCGGAAACGGCCACTGCCTCGGTGGCAGCGGCGGCCTCAGTCACTGCGTCCTCCGCCAGTGCAGGGCGGGCAGCCAGGGCAACGGCAAGGGCGACGAGCGAAATCGATCTGCGGGACATTCTGGACTTTCCGGGGAAGCGACTCGGGATTGGCCCGCCGCTTATCCAAGATGTTATACTGTCACAAGGCTCGCTTCGACGAATGGATACCGTTAGGCGTTAGGAGACCATGGGAGCAGGACATTCACACGACCATTCGCCGCCGGCCGATTTCGGCGGCGCCTTCGCGATTGGTATCGCCCTCAACCTGGCTTTCGTCGCGGTTGAGGCCTTCTATGGTTTCTTCGCCGACTCCATGGCGTTGCTTGCGGACGCCGGACACAATCTGTCCGACGTCCTTGGGCTCGTCCTCGCCTGGGCCGGGGCCGCTTTGGTCAAGCGGCGGCCCAACGCCCGTTTCTCTTATGGGCTGAAGAAAAGCTCGATTCTCGCCGCCTTGCTCAATGCATTGCTGCTGCTGGTAGCCATCGGAGCGATTATCGCCGAAGCCATCCGCCGCCTCGGCAGCCCGGAGGCGACCAACGGCGGCATCGTCATGTGGGTCGCGGCCATCGGCATCCTCATCAACGGGGCCACCGCCTGGATGTTCGCCCGGGGCCGCCACAATGACATCAACATTCGCGGCGCCTACCTCCACATGGTTGCCGACGCCGGCGTTTCGGTCGGAGTCGTCGCGGCAGGCTTCCTCATCCAGCGGACCGGCCTTCTGTGGATCGACCCTGTCACCAGCCTCATCGTCGCCGCCATCATCCTCTGGGGCACCTGGGACCTGCTGACTGAAAGCACCGCGATGACGCTGGCGGGCGTGCCCAAGGGCATCGATTCCGAACAGGTCGGCCATGCGCTGGAGAAACTGCCGGGCGTCAGCGCGATCCATCACCTGCACATCTGGTCCATCAGCACGACCGAAACGGCATTGACCGTCCATCTCGTCGTCGATGACGCCTGCGACCGCGACAAGCTGATCCGCCAGGCTAATGCCTATGTCCACCAGCTGTTCGGCATCTCGCACTCAACCATCCAGGTTGAAAGCGCCGGCATGGACCATTCCGACCATTGCCACGACGAGCCCGCGCAGAAGCATCACCACCATCATTAAGCGAGTAGGAATGTTCGTCACTCATCTCGAATGCTCGTCCACGGGCGAGCGCTATGAAGCCGGCAAGCCGCACAACCTCTCGAGCGCCGGCAAGCCGCTCCTTGTCCGCTACGATCTCGATGCGGTTAAGGCCGCGCTGACGAAGGCCGTGCTGACCTCGCGGCCGGCGGATATGTGGAAATGGCGTGAGCTTCTGCCGCTTCCCGACCGCGCCGCGCCGGTCAGTCTCGGGGAGCCGGAGACGCCACTCATCCCGCTAACGAAGACCGGCGGTCCCAACCTGCTCGTCAAGGATGAAGGCCGACTGCCGACCGGCTCCTTCAAGGCGCGCGGCCTCGCAATGGCAGTCAGCATGGCGAAGCATTTCGGCGTCGAACGGATCGCCATGCCGACCAACGGCAATGCGGGCGCCGCGCTGGCCGCTTATGGCGCGCGCGCCGGAATGCGGACGTTCGTCATCTGTCCGGCCGAAACCCCCGCCATCAACGTCCATGAAACCGCCGCTTATGGCGCCGAAGTCTATGTCGCCAACGGGCAGATCGACGAATGCGGCCGGATCGTCGGGGAGGGGGCTGCTGCCGGCAAATGGTTCGACTGCTCGACTCTCAAGGAGCCCTACCGGATCGAGGGCAAGAAGGTCATGGGCCTCGAGCTTGCCGAGCAGCTCGGCTGGGAATTGCCCGACGCAATTTTCTATCCCACCGGCGGCGGCACCGGCCTCATTGGCATGTGGAAGGCATTCGACGAACTCGAAGCCATTGGTTTTATTGGCAAGAAGCGGCCGCGGATGTTTGCAGTCCAGGCTTCCGGCTGCGCCCCAATCGTGCGCGCCTTCGAATCCGGTGCTGAGTCTGCCGAGCGTTGGGAAAATGCCGCGACCTTGGCCACCGGAATCCGGGTTCCAAAGGCGATCGGCGACTTCCTGATCCTCCGCGCCGTTCGCGAATCCGGCGGTGCCGCCATCGCAGTCGAGGAGTCGGAAATTGCGCAGGCGGTGGAGGACGCGGCCCGCGACGATGGTTTCCTGCTGTGTCCGGAAGGTGGTGCGGTGCTGGCTGGCTGGCGCGAGGCGCTGAAGCGCAACCTGGTGACCAGGGACGAACGGGTCGTCCTGTTCAATTGCGCCAGCGGCAACAAATATCCGCTGTCCGACAAAGCCGGGCGGATCGACCTCAACAATGTGGATTTAGCGGCGCTCTAGGGAGTTCTTGAGGCCCAGAAACAGGTAAGCCCCGGTCACCGAAGTGACCGGGGCTCCATGGTTTTCAACCGAAGTCTCAAACCACGACTCGGACAATAGCGAGATCGCTCGAGGAGTCGAGTCCGCGACTCAAAATATTTTTCGGATTGGTGGGGCGCTGTGCCAAAAACGAGTAAGCCCCGGTTACCGAAGTAACCGGGGCTCCATGCTTTTGGTATCGCTACCACAAGCACGACGATAAAACGGTCCGACCCACATCAGGTTCCGGCGGCCCTGCTGCCAGTTTTAAAATTCCTGTGGATAAGTTCGGATCGCCGAAAACGGCCATGCCCCTGGCATAGGGTTTGCGGCAATGGTGCCGGCTGAGGGATTTGAACCCCCGACCTTCGGTTTACAAAACCGCTGCACTACCACTGTGCTAAGCCGGCCACGTCCGGTGCCAATGCTTCAGATGATGCCGAACGTCCAGCCTTCGGTTTGGGCGAGCGCGGGTGTCAGCACGGGCGGATCAAAGGCCCTAGGCTCGCTTTGCGCCAGAGTCCGCATCCCGGCGGCGGTCACGAGCGCGTCGGATTGGTGATCGTTGGGCTCGAAGCGGAGTTGCGCGGGAGGGCTCCCCAACCCCTTGAGCGCCAGGTTGAGTTCGGCGCGACTGCGTAGCTTCTTGCCGGTCATGCCTGCATTGCGCAGGTAGATGCGCGTATAGATCTCGACGACGGCACTCCCGGCGCCGGGCATGGGGTCCATCGGCCAGATTGCCACCTCGCCGTTGAGCCTATGCAAGAGTCGCATGCCCGAAAAACTGGCCTTGGCGACCTGTGCCGCCCCGATTGCGTCATAAGCGCTGGCCGACTTGCGTCCTCCCTGTTCGTTCAGCCGAGCATCGCATTGGCGAAAGCGTACGAAGTCGGCTTTTACGCCGTCAGCGATTCCGAAATAGAAGTGCCGGCGGTGGACATGCTCGAGGAAACTCGCAGCGCCCAGGTCGTCGTCTCCGCTCATCGCGTCGACATAGGCCCAGAAATCAGGGGCTTTTTCGGGAACGCCAAGCTCACCGGGTAAATAAGCGCCACGCTCGGCGAACGGCGGCGCGAAGCTGAAATCGAAGCCGAACAGGGTCGGTTCTTGCCCGGCGCGTTCCAGTAGCCAATCGAGCACTTCCGTGCGCGACCAGACATGTTCTGGCCGGATAAGCCGTGGCGCGCGACCTCCGCGAGCTTCGGCGATTGCAATGCCCTTGTGCCGGCGGCCCTTCGCGCCCGACCAGTCGATGGCAACGTAGGCCGAGAACCGAGGCGTCACACCAAGGGTGGCTGGCTGTCGTCCTCTTCCGCCGTATGGCGCCTGATCCGTGGCGGTGGTGGTGGCGGAGAGAAGGGCCGGCCGCTGCCGCTCCAATCGTCCAGCCGGCGCGCCGCCCAGTCGCGACCGCCCAGTCCAAAGGCAAGGGCAGTGGCGACCGCCGCGCTTCCGAGGATCAGGCCGAACGCCATCATGACGATCTGGTCTGCAAGGCCCATGAAAGTCAGGCCGATCGCCGTAAACAAGGCGATGATTGCATATTTGACAATCGTCTCGGCGTAGCTGCTTTCGCCCGTCGAACTCCCCACGAGGTTGGCGAGGATTCGCGCCAGGAACAGGCCGACGACGATGATGACGGTCCCGAAGATCACCTTGCCGCCAAGTTCCGTGATCTGAAACAGGAGCGCCGCGACGCTGTCGCCGCCCAGTTGGCGCGCAGCTTCAATGGCAGCGGCGAGCAGGATGGCGGTCATGGCAATGGCGCCGACCACGCGTGATGGGCTGGTGCTCGCCGGCATGATGTTGAGTGCATGGACGAAGCGGTCAAAGCCAAGGCTCGGACCAACGGTTTCTATAATTTGCTTGATCCAACGGCCTGCCACGAAAGCGACCGCGAGCCAGACGAGGGCTCCAAGCACCCGCGGGATGGCGAGTGCAATACTGTTCAACATGTTGGTTGCGGGATCAGTCAAAGACGAAATCTGGAGGATTTGCAGCGCTCCAACGGCGGCAAATAGGATGATGACCGCCGCAACAGTTATCCCTACCGCCTTGGCGATGGAGCTTCGGACCGGGGCGGCGCCTTCTTGCGCCACGCCGCTTTCGTCGACGGCGAGCGGTGCTTCGCCAATACTTACACCGGCGCGACCGAGCAGCTTCTCCAGGTTAAGCGCGCCGAGGAATGCCTCAATGACGTGGCGGACGACGCGGGCCAGGATTAGCCCGGCAATAAAAAATAAGCCTGCGCCCAGCACGCGAGGCAGGAAGGCGAAGACCTCGTTGGTCAGCGCCGTCACCGGCGTCAGAACGCCTGACAGGCCGAGCGGCTGCAGTGCTGCGATCAGCCCAACGAGCCAGACCAGCCAATAGGCAAGGCGGCCAAGTTCGGTCCCGACCGACTCAACGCCGGCCTCGCGATGGCGCTTGAGGACCGGCATTCGGTCGATGCCTTTCGCCACGCCCCATTGCACCGCCTTGGCGACGAAATGAGTGACAATGAGGATAAGGACAGCGAACAGCACGCGCGGACCCCAGAGGAACAACTGGTCGCGCCAATAAGCGGCTGGAGCTTCGGAACGGTACATTGCCTCTCCCCTAATTCTCGTCGCTTGGGTTATGCTTCTCTCTCCGCATTTCTTCCCAATAGGCAAGGCGCTCGCGCACGCGTGCCTCGAAGCCACGGTCGGTGGGCTCGTAGAAGGTTTCGGCGGTCATTCCTTCGGGCCAATAATCCTGGCCGGAAAAGGCTCCCTCGACGCCATGGTCGTAGGCATAATTCTTACCGTAGCCGATGTCCTTCATCAGCTTGGTCGGCGCGTTGAGGATATGCGGAGGAGGGACCAGCGATCCCGTGTCGCGGGCGCTTCGCCACGCGGCCTTCTGGGCGGAGTAGGCTGCATTCGATTTGGGCGCGACAGCGAGGTAGAGGCAGGCTTGAACCAGTGCCAGTTCGCCCTCCGGCGAACCCAGGAAATCATAGGCATCCTTGGCGGCAAGGCACTGCACGAGCGCCTGGGGGTCGGCGAGGCCGATATCCTCCATCGCTGCGCGCGTAAGGCGGCGCAGGAGGTAGAGCGGTTCCTCACCAGCGGTCAGCATGCGAGCCAAATAGTAGAGCGCGGCCTGCGGGTCGGACCCCCGGATCGACTTATGCAGAGCGGAGATGAGGTTGTAGTGGCCCTCACGATCCTTGTCGTACACCGCCACCCGTCGCTGCAAAAACGAGGCGAGACCGGCCGGATCGAGAGGCGACTCCAGCCCGACATCGAACAAAGTCTCGGCCTGATTCAGCAGGAAGCGGCCGTCGCCGTCGGCACTGGCGACCAGCGCATCTCGCGCTTCGGAGGTGAGCGGTAGCGACCGCCCGACCAGTTCTTCAGCGCGATCGAGAAGGTTGCAAAGCGCATCATGATCCAGCCGATGGAGGATGAGCACTTGGCAGCGCGATAACAAAGCCGCGTTCAGCTCAAAGCTCGGGTTTTCCGTCGTGGCGCCGACCAGGGTGACGGTGCCGTCCTCAACATAGGGCAGGAAGCCGTCTTGTTGGGCGCGGTTGAAGCGATGGATCTCGTCCACGAATAATAAGGTCCGCTGGCCCGCCTTTGCCGCCTGCCGGGCCTCGGCGAACACCTTTTTCAGATCGGCGACGCCGGAGAACACGGCGGAAAGCGCCACGAAGCGAAGGCCGACTGCGTCGGCGAGCAATCGGGCGATACTGGTCTTGCCGGTCCCCGGCGGCCCCCAAAGAATCAGCGACGACAATTTTCCCGCCGCCACCATCCGGCCGATCGCGCCTTCCGGGCCCGTCAGATGCTCCTGACCAACGATTTCTCCCAGATTGCGGGGCCGTATGCGGTCGGCGAGCGGTGAGTCCGCTGACGGCTCGGGCGTCGCGGTCGCGGGCGGCGGATCGTCGGCGAACAAGTCTGCCATGTCCTCGCCATAAGCTCGGCCAGAAAAAGTTGCACGGCTCTCTTGTTAGCGATGCATCTAAGATATATCTTAGAACTATCTAAAGGAGAGAATATGCGACATCGACATGCACATGGCTGCGGCAAGCGCGGCTTCGCGATCGGCATTCCCGAAGGCTTGTTCGCCGGCGGAAAAGGCTTCCGCGGCAGTTGGGGTCCGTTCCATTTTGACTTTGACGACGGGCCCGGTGGGGGCGGTTGGGGCGGCGGTCGCCGTCACGGCCGGCGCGACCGCAAGCGGATGTTCGAGGCCGGCGAGCTTCGCCTCGTGCTCTTGAAGCTGATCGCCGACCAGCCGCGCCATGGCTACGAGCTTATCAAGGCGATCGAGGAACTGACCGAAGGCGATTACGCACCGAGCCCTGGCGTCGTTTACCCGACGCTGACGATGCTCGAGGACATCGGCTTCATCCTGGAGCGCAAGTCCAAGGACAGCAAGAAGATCTACGAGGCGACGGACGAAGGCCGCACGCACCTCGCCGAGAATGAGGAGGAGATCGACGATCTTCTTGAGCGGCTCGAAGGTCACGGCCGTACGCGCCGTCACGGTCAGCGGCCGGAAATCGGCCGGGCGATCGGCAACCTCATGACCGCGCTTCGCAACCGGGTAGCGGCCGAGGGCTGGCACGAGGAACTGCTCGAGGAAGTGGTCGACATCCTCGACGATGCTGCCCAGCGCATCGAGCGGGCCAAGAGGGCTAAGCGCACTGACCGTGACGACCAGGATCGCGATGACGACCAATAACAGTTGATGAAACTGACGGTGGCCGGCCCTAAGCGCCGGTCACGCTCTTTGCGCCGAACGGCCAGCGCAACCGGCGGATCTCGCGGATGCGTTCGAGCCGGCCGCGGCGATCGATGACTCGCTGATAGAGCCGCATCACCACGGAATTGATCCGGTCCCAATCCATAGTCCTGGCGAAGTCCAGACCGGCTTCGCCGTGCCGGCGCCGAAGCGAGGGATCGGCGGCATAGGCTTCCAGCGCGTCGGCGTAAGCCTCGATGTCGAGCGGATTGACCAAGGCACCCGTCACGCCGTCCCGAACAAGGTTGGTCGCACCGGTCGCGATCGCGGCGATCACCGGCAGCCCGCAAGCCATCGCCTCCAGCGTCACATTGCCGAACGCCTCGGTGATGGACGGATTGAGGAAGACGTCAGTCGAAGCGAATGCGGTCGCGAGCATCTCGCCGGTCAGCTGACCTGTGAAAATCGCGTCGGGTAGCCGGTCGCGGAAATAGTCGCGGGCCGGACCGTCGCCGATCGCTACGACCCTGAGCGATACGCCCCGCTCCCTGGCCGTATCGATGGCATCGGAAAAAACGTCGAGGCCCTTCTCCAGCACGAGCCGACCAAGGAAGCTAACGACCATTTCATCATCGCCAATGCCATGTGCGCGGCGCCATTCGACGCTGCGGCGATCCGGGCGGAATTGCTCTCGGTCGACTCCCCGCCGCCACATTGAAATGTCGTTGCTCATGCGCTGGGCGCGCAGGATGGCGGCCATGGATTCCGCCGGCACGACGATGGCGTCGCAGCGCCGATAATATCGCCGCATGATCGCCCGGGCGAGCGGCTCCAGCCACTTGAGATTGTAATATTGCAGGTATGTGTCGAAGCGTGTGTGGACCGAAGCGACGGCCGGGATCCTGCGGACGCGTGCCCAGCTGACCGCGCGGTGGCCGATGATGTCCGGCGCGGAAACATGGACGACGTTGGGATTGAACTCGGCCAAGTCGCGGCGGATAGCCGGAGTCAGGCTGAGGCCGAGCCTATATTCGCCGCGACCCGGAATGCCGACCGACGGAATGCCAACAAGATCGCCCGTAGGGGCGAATGCCGGCGTGGCGGTCGTCGGCGAATAGATGCGGACGTGCGCCCCTTGGCGCAGCAGGTACGCCACTAGCCGGTTCAGTGCCTGATTGGCCCCGTCTCGCACATAATTGTAATTGCCCGAAAAGAGGGCAATGCGGAGCTCTTCAGGCTTCATCACGCCGACTGTAGCGGTAGGGAAGCATGGCTCGCAACCGCTGGAGGACTCCGATCACCATCAAGCGCTCCATGGCTCCGGTGGGTTCGCAGGATGCCTGCCTGTTGATCCTTGGATCGCTTCCGGGCGAAGTGTCGCTGGCCGAGCAGCGTTACTATGCCCACCCCACCAATCAGTTCTGGAAACTGCTCGGCCATGCCATCGGCGAAGACTTGGCCCTTCTCGAGTACGAAGATCGCATGCGCCGCCTCGCTGAGCGCGACATCGCGCTCTGGGACGTTGTCGCCGAGGCTCAACGGCGGGGTAGTCTCGACGGCGCGATCCGTGCCGCGATGGCCAATGCGCTTGCTGACTTTGCCGCCACCCATCCACGCCTCGAGGCTGTCGCTTTCAATGGGAAAACCGCAGCAAAGATCGGACGGCCGGTACTGGCGGCCAATGGCCGCCTCACGCTCATCGAACTGCCGTCGTCCAGCGCGGCACTGACCCGGCCCTTCGGCGCCAAAGCTGAGGAATGGGCAGTTCTTGGCCGCTACGCCGGGGTTGCACGCCGAACGAAATCGTCCAAACTACCCGAATGACCGAAGCCGAAGAACAAGAAGAGCAAGACAAGGACTCTAATCTGTCGATGGTCGACGAGGCGCTCGTCGCCGGGAACATCGCCAACACCAACGGCTTGCTCGTCATCCTCGCCAAGCTGGTGCAGCGCGGCGTGTTCGATAAGCAAGACCTCAAGGCGTTCAGCGAGAGCTATTCCAAGCCGCTCGACCATGAAGGCATGCGCGAGAACGAACTAGTCACCCAGATGCAGGACCAGATGGAAGCGACGCTTGCAGAACTGATGCGCTACTTGAGCGAACAGGGATAGGCGAGGCGCAGCCTTTCCAGCCACCAATCCTTCGAACCAATTGCCGGAGTATCTCATGCGTCCCAAGTACCTACTGGCCGCCGCGGCCATCAGCGCCGCCACTGCCGCCTTGGCTCAGACCACAGATCCGTATCTTTGGCTGGAGGATATCCAGGGCGCCAAGCCACTGGCGACTGTCAAGCAGTGGAATGCCCAGACCGAGGCGGCGCTGACGCAGATGCCTGGCTATGAATCCCATCGGCAGCGTGCAGCCGCCTTGCTGAACGACCCGAACAATATCGCTACCCCGGACGAAGTGATGGGCGATCTGGTCGCCAACCACTGGGTCGATGCCAACCACAAGCGCGGCCTGTGGCGGGTGTCGCCGCTCAATGCCTTTCTCGACGGCAGGCCGCAGTGGCGGACGCTGATCGATGTCGATGCCTTGGGCAAGGCCGAGGGCAAAAGCTGGGTCTGGCATGGCGCGAGTTGCCTTCCGCCGACCTTCCAGCACTGTCTCGTGTCGCTCAGTCCCGGCGGCAGCGATGCCGACGTCGTTCGCGAGTTCGACCTCTCGACCGGACAATTCGTGGACGGCGGGTTTGAAATTCCCGAAGGCAAGAACAACGCCACTTGGGTTGACCAGGATACGCTGCTGGTTGCCCGCGTCGAAGGCGACGGCACCGCGACGCGGTCCGGCTATCCGCGTTTCGTCAAGGAATGGAAGCGCGGAACGCCGTGGAGCGCTGCGACGGTCGTCGCTGACGTCGGCGAGTCGAACATAGGCATCAGCCCCTATGCGGTCATGGACGGCGAAACCCGCCGTGTCGCGATCAGTCGCAACATTGGCTTTTACGAGTCGCGAGTGTCGATGCGTGCGCCGGACGGCCGTTGGGTCGACCTCCCCATTCCGCAGACGGCGAGCGTCGATGCCGTTGTCTCCGGCCAAGCGATCGTCACGCTCGTCGAACCGCTGGGTACTTACAAACCGGGGTCGGTCGTCTCCTACGACATCAACCAGATGCTCGCCGGTCAAAAGCCGGCCCCAACACTGGTCATGGCGCCAAACAAGACGCAGGCTATCGAAGAAGTCTCCGCCACCGACAATGTACTTTGGATCAAGGCGCTCGACGATGTCTCGGGCAAGCTTTTCGAATATGCCCGCCAGCCCGACGGTAAATGGGCCGGGCGAGACATGAACCTGCCAGGCAATAGCACCCTCCACATCGTCGGCACCGCCGACAAGCAGGATATCGCTTTCGTCACCGTCGAGAGCATGTTGCAGCCGACGACCCTGATGGCGATCGGCAATGGCCCTGCACGCACTGTGCAGTCCCTTCCTGCCCAGTTCGATGCTTCAAAGTTCACCGTGACCCAGCGATTTGCGACCTCGAAGGACGGCACCCGCGTGCCCTACTTCCTTGTTCGCAAGAAGGGTGTGGCAAAGCCGACCGGTGCATTGGTCCACGCCTATGGCGGTTTCCGCAACGCCCAGACACCGACCTACCTTACCGGCCAGCCTTATCGGTCCGGTCCGCTCGGCCTTTTCTGGGTAGAGGACGGCGGTGTTTTCGTCCTTGCCAATATCCGCGGCGGCGGTGAATACGGCCCCGGCTGGTGGCGCGATGCCCTGCGGGAAAAGCGCCAGAACAGCTTCGATGACCTCGAAGCCGTGTCGCGCGACCTTATCAAGACCGGCGTCGCCAAGAAGAACGGCATCGCCATTTCCGGCCGCTCCAACGGAGGCGTCCTTACCGGCGCTGCGATCACCCAGCACCCGGACTTGTATCGCGCCGCGATCATCGGTTCCCCGTTGTTCGACATGCAGCGCTATTCGCACTTGCTCGCCGGCGCTTCCTGGATCGACGAATATGGCGACCCCGAAAAGCCGGCCGACTGGGCCTTCATGTCTGAATATTCACCCTATCAGAACCTGAAGAAGGGCGTTCGCTACCCCGCGACCTTCTTCTACCTTTCCACCAAGGACGACCGCGTCCACCCGGGACACGCGCGCAAGGCATCCGCCAAGCTGAAGGAAGACGGCAACACCGTCTATTATCACGAGTATCTGGAAGGCGGTCACTCGGTCGGCGCGGACAAGGAAGAAGACGCCGTCCGCGCCGCCTTGCTTTGGGCTTTCCTGACAAAGGAGGTGGGCACGACGAAGCCCTAGCGAGGCCTAGCGTCAATCGTCGCCGTCCCGGCGTGATGCGTGTCTAGGTGGCGCTTGATGATTCTCAGGTTGCGTGTGTTCGACTTGAAAAAGAAGTCGGGAATTGCACCGACCCACGGAATGAGGCCGAGCAGCCAGTCGACGCCGATATTCCCGGCCATCCGGGTCATTTGCCACTTCGACATCCCGAGGTTGCGCGCTTCCCAGGTCATGTAGGCGCCCAGGACGGCCGCGGCCGTGCTCCCGGCGAAGGGCACCAAGTCGAGGATGACGTCCAGCCCGATTTGTTGCCTGGTGCCGGGGATGGTGATCGCGCGCTCCAGCAGCCTTTCCATGGCTTCGACTCGAGTGCGTACCGACTTCGGGTCAGTCCCAAGGCCAGGGAAGGGCCGGCGGTCTTCGGCTTCAATATCCATCACTGGCGCTCCGGGCTCAGTTTCTCCGTCAGCCCGCCTAACGGGTGGCGGGCGAAGTTGTTCTCGGAAAAACCGGGCAAATCGCCGACAAGCGACCAGCGAATGGGTGCGGCAAGCGAAAAGAACAGGTCTTCGCTGTCCAGGATACGTCCCGCTTCAAGGAGCATTGCGGCGCGCTGCGAAGCGTCTTGCGCGGTCCGGGCCGCCTCCATCAGCTTATCCGCATCTTCCGAACAGATCGGCGCGATGCCGCAGCGGAAGGTGCGCACGAACCATGCCGGACTGCTCGAAGGCGCGACCAAATCTACCAGCTGAAGATCTGCTCTGAGCCCCCTTGAAACCTGGGCAAGGTCGATCCCCAAAGGCCGCCAATCCGCGGCGAGCCTGGCGAAGACAATCTTGGCGCCGGGCCCGTCCGGAAGTTGGATCGAGACCTTGATCCGATCGTCGCCGAAGGCCGTGTGCGCTTCGCCAATGAGCTGAGGATAACGTTCCTGGAACGGAATACCGGCCCAAGCCGGTGGCGGCGGATTGCCGCCGCCTTCCAGGCCGCCCTGCAGGATCGTGGTGCGCCCGACGAGGTTTGGGACATTGAGCGCCGCGATGAGCGCCTCGCGGTTTATCGCGCGGTTAAGCAGGCTGCGCAGTTGCTTATCGGCCAAGGGACCGCCGGCTCGTGCCGGAATCAGCCCAAACAGGCCCGCGACCGGGTCGAAATGCAAGGCGCTACGCATCGCCCGTTCGCGCCGAGCCACCAGCGGCAGATCGACAAACGTGCCGCCGAGCACAAGATCAGCCTTGCCGTCGCGGAACCGGGCGATCGCTTCGGCGGCGCCCGCGTTGCGCAAGTGGGCGTGTTCGATGCGGTCTTTGTCGTCGATCACCCGTATCGTCCGCGACAGCGACATTGCGCCCGGCGAATCCTGCCTCGTATCGATCCTGAACGGCCCGGTCCCCTGGCCTTCGCGAATGATGCTAAGCTGAGGCTGCGCCAATAGCTGCAACAAATTGGGGCGCGGCGCCCTCAGGCGGATTTCGATCACCCGGTCCGTCATCGAAACGATTTCGCTCACCGCGCCAAGAGTGTCCTTCAGCGGGTTGCGGCTGGCCGATCGCATTTGCCTGTTGAGAATCCGGGCGACATCGCGGGCGTTGATCGACCGGCCGTCGGGCCAGTCGCCGGATCCTATGCGGAAGATGTAACTCAACCCATCGTCGCTGACGTTCCAGCGTTCGGCGAGTCCCGGCTCGATCTGCCCGCGGGCGTCGAACCGCACCAGGCCTTGGGCAATGCTGGATTCCAGCACCTCGCTTGGCAGAGACAATGGGGCAGCCGCAGGGTCATCGAGACGAGGTGCCTGCGTTCCGATTACCGTGACGTCGAGCGCCTCCTCACCCTGGTTCCCGCAGGCTGCGAGCGCGGAGGCCAGCAAAGCCGCAAGCAGGGTGCGAGGGATCGCGCTGCGCATCACATTGGCTCTAGCGTTCTTGCCTAGTTCATCAAGCATCTGGATATGTCGCTCCGACTGTTTTACTTAAGTAAGTCAGTGACGGCGAGTCCCGCGTGGAAAAGGCTTGGATGAGCGAAGGCGATACCATCTGGCGGCGGGACGGACGCAATGTCGAGGACTTGCCTGATCCATTCGGCACGCAGCCACCGCAGCCGCCACCGGTCGACGAGCGACCAGACAAGCGTCGTTACTGGAAGTACGGTCTCTACGGCTTTGCCGCGCTGTTGTTGGTCACGCTCATTTGGCTGATTGTCACGGCGCCGCTCAGCCGGGCGTTGGAGCCCCTCGAAGATCCGGCGATCCTTCTGCTCAGCGCAGAAGGTCAGCCCATTGCCCGGCGGGGCGCCATCAAGGACAAGCCGGTCACGATCGCCGAACTCAATCCGCTCACCCCCAATGCCTTTATCGCCATCGAGGATCGGCGGTTCCGCCGCCACTGGGGCATCGATCCTCGTGCCATCGGCCGGGCCATGGTCGCCAATTTCCAGGCGGGCGGCGTCCGCCAGGGCGGCAGCACGCTGACCCAGCAGCTCGCCAAGACCAGCTTCCTCAGCTCCGATCGCAGCCTCAAGCGTAAGGCGCAGGAGGTCATCATCGCCTTCTGGCTGGAAGCCTGGCTGACCAAGGACGAAATTCTGTCGCGCTACCTGTCGTCGGTCTATTTCGGAGATGGCGTCTACGGATTGCGCGCCGCCTCCAATCATTATTTTGGACGCTCACCGGAAAATCTGAACCTCGGCCAGTCCGCAATGCTTGCGGGCATGGTCCAGGCCCCGTCACGCCTGGCCCCAACCCGCAATCTCGAAGGCGCGCGCAAACGGAGCCGCCTCGTGCTCCAGGCCATGGCGGACACCGGCGTCATTTCGCAGGCGCGCGCGCGAGGGACGGCAATGGCTCGGCCGGTCGCTAGGTCGGATAAAATTCCGACCGGCACCTATTTCGCCGATTGGGTGGCCCCAGCGGCGCAAAAGGCGTTCGAGGCCGACTTCGGCGAGGTCAGGGTCCAGACCACGCTCGACGCCAACCTGCAGCGCCTCGCCAATCGTGCCATCTCCAATGCTGCTATCGGCGATGCGCAGGCTGCCTTGGTCGCCATGCGACCGGACGGCCGCGTCGTCGCCATGGTCGGTGGCCGCAGCTACAGCAAGAGCCCGTTCAACCGGGCCACGCAGGCGCGGCGCCAACCGGGCTCGGCCTTCAAGCTGTTCGTCTATCTCGCGGCGCTGCGCTCCGGTTACCGGATCGACGACAAGATCGAAGACCGGCCGATTACCATTAACGGCTGGAGTCCGGCCAACAATGATGGGGTCTATCGCGGCGAGATCAGCCTGCGAGAAGCGTTCCTTCGCTCCAGCAACGCTGCCGCGGTCCGGCTTTCGGAGCGGGTCGGGCGGCAGAATGTCCTGCGGGCCGCGCGTGAACTCGGCATCACGTCACCCTTGCCCGATTCGCCAAGCGTCGCGCTCGGCACTGCCGGCGTCAGCCTGGTTGAACTCACCGGTGCTTACGCCGCCATCGCCAGCGGCCGCTATCCGATCAGGGCGAGGGGCCTGCCGCTCAATGAAGGGGATCAGGGGTTCGCGTCGTTTTTTCAGCGCGGCGGGTCGCTCGATCGCGAACGCGACTGGGGGCCGATGCTCGACCTACTGTGGGCAGCGGCAAATGAGGGTACGGGTCGCCGGGCAGCGCTTGGCATTCCGACTTTTGGCAAGACCGGAACCACCCAGAACAACCGCGATGCACTGTTCATCGGTTTTGCAGGCAACCTCGTCGTGGGCGTTTGGGTGGGCCGCGACGACGATAAGTCACTCGGCCGGATGACCGGCGGCACTGCTCCTGCCCGCATCTGGCGCAATTTCATGACCAGCGCCGTCGCCGTCGATGGCCGCCGCGGCCCGGCCTTGCCGCGTGATTATCGCCGCAAGGCGCTGCCGAAACCGGAAAAACAAAGTCCGCTTCCCGAGGAATGGAGCAGCGAGGCGATCCGCGCCATCGCCAAGCGGATCGAAGAGCTCGTCAGCGGCCGCTAGGCCCTCCTTAAAATAAAAAATGGTGAACGCGCTGGAAAGGCGCGGTTTTAAGCTTTTTTCAATCCTTTCAGGCCAAATCGGTCACATCCGGATGCGCGTCACAGGGCACCCGGGGGGGATGTGGACCCCGATTGTGGAACCAAGGAGACCAGAAATGGCAAAGTTTCTTAAGCTGATTCGCAACAACAAGGGTGCGACTGCGATCGAATACGGCCTGATCGCCGCTCTCATCGCCGTTGCCGCGATTGCCGCCATGCAGAACATCGGTTCGAAGCTTGGTGAGACCTTCAACAACGTTTCAGACGAGCTCTAAGTCTCGACTGAAAGTTGAAACGGGGCGGCGGCGTCGAAAGACGCCGCCGCCTTCGTTTTGTGCCCGCGACTCGCGTCAGAAAGACGGAGCCTCTGCTGGGCGGGCCGGGTTGCCGTGCTCTCGATAGGGCCCCAGCGGGGCGATTTCTAACAAGACGTCGCTGTCGGCGGCCAACGCCCTCAAAGCACTGTTGCGGACGATCGAGTCCCTTGACG
>Ga0207701_10002687_pt1 | contig 18395 bp, 18 predicted proteins | sample KBSSwiSSwithPhiX_FD_184294 | JGI IMG/M metagenome (GOLD analysis project Ga0207701, IMG submission 184294) | Switchgrass rhizosphere bulk soil microbial communities from Kellogg Biological Station, Michigan, USA, with PhiX - S5 (SPAdes) (version 2) | ecosystem: Environmental > Terrestrial >... | reverse complement strand
CATGGAGGACAGCAAAGCGCTAACGGATACCGTGGAATTCCTGAAGAAGGCGACCGATGGCACGGTCACGCTGCAGCCGTTCTACAGCTCGGCGCTGTTCGACGAGATCGCGGGCATGGGTGCCGTGCAAAGCGGACTGATCGACATGGCGGTCGCGTGCACCTGCAACATGACCAAGCAGACCAACGCTTATCTCTTCTCCGACGTGCCGTACCTGTGGACGGAGATGGACAACGGCCGCAAGGTCTGGAACGGCCCGATCGGCGAAGGCGTCAAGAAGGAGCTCACCGACAAGCTCGGCATCGTGCCCGTCGCCTACACGCCGAGCGGCGGCGGCTACCGCATCCTGTGGAACAACAAGAAGCCGATCAAGGTTCCAGCCGACATGAAGGGCATCAAGATCCGCACCACGGCTACGCCCATCGAGCAGGAGTTCTGGAAGCGGATGGGCGGCATCCCGACGCCCGTGGACGTCAAGGAGATCTACACCGCCCTGCAGCAGGGCCTCGTGGACTCCGAGCACCTGCAGCCCGTATGGCTGACGCTCCTCAAGCACGACGAGGTCGTCAAGCACGGCACCGAGATCGGCGCGCTTGCGGTGTACCGCGTACTGGTGATCGCGCAGAAGTCGTACGACAAGATGGACGCCGCGCAGAAGCAGGCGTTCACCGACGCCATGAAACTCTACGAAGACAAGGCGTACGCCTACAACCGGTCGCTGCGCGAGACCTCGCTAGAGACGATCAAGAAACGCGGCATCGTGCTGTACACGCCGACGGCCGAGGAGATGAAGCAGTGGCGCGACTACGGCACGCAGTTCCAGCAGTCGGATGTGGTCAGCGGCAGCGTGAGCAAACAGACGATCGACGAAGTTACGAAGGCCCAGCACTAGCCGCGAGCACCCTTGCGGCCGGCGTCGATGCCGACCGCAACTATCGCCTGGAGGAGGGCGAAGCCGATGATCGGACTCTACGATCGCCTGACGCGCTTCTATCGCGCGCTCGGCGCGCTGTGCGTCATCACCATGATCGCGGTGCTGCTCGCCGCGATCGTGATGCGCGAGGTCATGGCGCTGGCGCTGGTATGGGCCAACGAGGTGTCCATCACGCTGTTCGTGTGGTCCGTGTTCCTCGGCGCCGGCGTCGCCATCGCGGAGAATGCGCACATCCGTTTCAACATGATGGTCGAGCGTTTGCCGCTTGCCGGCAGGCGCTCGGTCGGCCTGTTCGTCAGCTACGTCGGATTGGCGTTGCTGGTGGGCTTCTGGCTCATCAGCATCTACGTCACCTGGGTGTACCGAGGTCAGGTCTTCACGACGATCGCTACTTCCGTCGCGTGGGAGTGGGCCGCCGTGCCCGTGGGCATGTTGCTCGCCATTCTCGGTTGGCTGCGTTACGGCAAATGGACGTGGGAGTCTGCCGAGCTCACCGAAAAGCCGGCCACCGAGATCGCCGGCACGTGAACCCCTCCTTATCCACGCATCACGAGTCCGCGGAGACATCGTGGAACTGATCCTCCTGACCGGTGCCTTCCTGGGCGCCATCGCGCTGTCGTTCGACATTGCACTCGCCATGATCCTCGCGAGCGCCGTGCTGTTGCTCGTCACCGGCGCTGTACCCTTGCATCTGATCGCGGAGAAGGCCGTCTCACAGATCTCGTTGTTTCCCCTGCTCGCCATCCCCGGCTTCATCGTCGCGGGAGAGCTCATGAACCTGACGGGCCTGACGCAGGCGCTCGGAGAAGTCGCCCGCGCGCTGGTGGGACGCTGGCGGGGCGGTATGGGCATCGCCACGATCCTCGCATGCATGATCTTCGGAGGCATGACCGGCTCGGGGCTTGCCGAAACGGTGGCCATCGGCACGCTGATGATCCCGATGCTCGCGCGTCACGGGTATCCGAAGGCGTTCTCCGCGGCGATGGTTGCGTCGGGCGGCAGCCTCGGACCGATCATTCCGCCCTCGATTCCGATGGTCATCTACGCGAGCATCGCGCCCACCGTCTCGGTGGCGGCATTATTCGTGGGTGGCGTCATCCCGGGCATCCTGATCGGGCTGAGCTTCATGGTCGTCGTCTGGCTCCGCAGCCGCAAGCTGCTGGCCTCCGGGTCGACGGAGGCGGAGGGCATCGGGCCCGTCGGCAAGGTGTTCGTGCGCGCGCTCCCCGCCGTCATGGTGCCGGTGATCATCCTGTATGGCATGCTCGCCGGCTTCGTCACCGTGACCGAAGCGTCGATCCTCGCCGCGACGTATGTTTTCCTGTACGGGCTCTTCACGCGCACGATCGGCTGGAAAAGCCTGTTCCACGCCGCGTCCAACACCGCCGTTGCCACGGGCCTCTTCGGATTCATCATCGCTGCGGCCGGCCCGTTCTCGTTCTTTCTCGCCCTGTACCAGGCGCCGGAGGCTGTCGGCCAGCTGCTGCTTGCAATGTCCGGGGGCAATACCGACGTGCTGATGGTGGGCCTCACGATCATCCTGCTGATCCTGGGCTGCCTGGTCGAGGCGACCTCGCTCGTGATCATCCTCGCGCCCATCCTCGCCGGCACCGCAACCGTGGCCGGGATCGATCAGCTGCACATGGCGCTGGTGTCGATCGTCGCGTTGATGATCGGACTCTTCACGCCGCCCGTCGGCACGAATCTGTTCGCCGTCGTGGGTATCTCCGGCGAGCCGATCGAGAAGGTGTCGCGCGAGATCATTCCGTTCGCCCTCGTATCCGGCCTGGTCGTGCTCGCGCTCGCTCTGATGCCGCGGCTCGTCACCTGGTTGCCCAGGATCGTGATGAACTAGCAGAGGAGACGGAAAAGCGTGTCCACCATCACGGGAGGCGCCGCGGTCGTCACGGCCCTCGAGGCCGAGGGCGTGCGCCACGTCTTCGGGCTGATCGGCTCCGCGGGAATGGAGATCTTCGATGCCCTCTACGGCCATCGAACGATTCGCTTCATCGGGGTGCGCGACGAGCGCACCGGCTCGCACATGGCCGACGGCTATGCGCGCGCTTCCGGCCAAGCGGGCGTATTCCTGGCCGGTCAGAACGGGCCCGGTGCCACCAATACCGTGACAGCGCTGGCGCAAGCGTATGCCGCGTATTCGCCGGTCGTGCTGCTGGCCGGATCGTTGTCGTCCGCGCACGTCTATCGGGACGCTTTCCAGGAAGTGGATCAACAGGCGTTGTTCCGCCCCATCACCAAGCGGACGATGACCGTCACGCAGGCGTCGCGCCTCACGGAGGCCGTGCGCGAAGCGTTCCGCACCGCGCTCGCGCCGCGTCGCGGACCGGTGGCGCTGAACCTTCCACGCGACCTGCTGGCGCAGACGCTCGAGCCGACACCGATCGCGCCGAATACGGTGAAGGACGTCGTTCCCGCCGGGGATCCCGACGCGATCGCGCGTGCCGCACGACTGCTAGCCGCGGCGCAGCGGCCGCTGATCCTGGCCGGCGGCGGCGTGAAGAACGGCCGCGCGCACGAGGCGACGCTGCAGCTCGCGGAGCGCCTGAACGCGCCGGTGGCAGCTTCGCCCGGTCACGGCGACGCGGTTCCCTATACGCATGCGCTGTACGCCGGACAGGTGGGGCCGCGCGGCAACACGGTGGCTTCACGGCTTGCGCGCGAGGCCGATGTGATCCTCGCGCTCGGCACGCGACTCGGCTTCAACACCACGTTCTACACGTACGATCACCTGAATCGCGGCGCGAAGATCATCCAGGTGGAGATCGAGCCCACCGCGCTTGCGCGCTTCTTCCCGGTCGAGGTAGGCATTCTCGGCGATGCGGGCCGCGTGGCGGTGCAACTTGTCCACGCCTTATCCGGACACCGCGTCGAAGCCGCGAACACGTGGACGTCGACCTTTCAGGCGGAGCGCGCGGCGCTGCGTGCCGAGCGGGACGCTGCCGGCCGTGCCTCAGGTGTGCCGATGCAGCCGGGGGCGTTGTTCAAGGCGCTGCGCACTGCCGCGCCTGCGGACGCAATGTTCACCATGGACGCAGGTACGCTGTGCCTGCAGGCGACGGACCAGATGCCCTACGTGCAGCCACCGGCGCTGTTCACGCCGCTGGACTTCGGCCTGGTCGGCTTTTCGTATGCGTGCGGGCTCGGTGCGAAAGTCGCGTGCCCCGAACGCACGGTCATCAGCCTGATGGGCGACGGCGGCTTCGGGATGACGGTGAGCGAGCTCGGCACTGCTGTTGCGGAAGCCATCAATACGGTGTGCGTGGTCATGAACAACGGCTGCTGGGGCGCCGAGAAGGCCTACCAGCGAGACTTCTTCGGCGGCCGCTACATCGGAGCCGACGTGCCCAATCCGCGCTACGACGAGCTCGCCCGGCTCTATGGCGCCGCGGGCTTTCGCGTCGAGAAGCCGGCCGAAGCCGAGGGTGCGCTGCGCGCAGCCATGACCTGCGGCCGGCCTGCGATCGTCGACGTGATGATCGACCCGGACGCGCTCTACAGCTTTCGCCGCGATTCGTTCCAGCATCGCGCGGCCGAACCCAAGGCATCGGCATGAGCACGGAGGTCTACGACTACGTGATCGTCGGCGCCGGCTCGGCGGGCTGCGCGCTGGCGGCGCGGCTCACGGAGAACGGGCGCTATCGGGTGCTGCTCCTGGAGGCGGGCGGCGAGGACAACAGCGTATGGATCCACCTCCCGCTTGGTGTCGGCAAGCTGCTCAACAACGAGCGCTTCGCGTGGAAGTTCGAGACGGAGCCGCAGACCGAGCTCAAGGGCAAGAAGATCTACTGGCCGCGTGGCAAGGTGCTCGGTGGATCGAGCTCGATCAATGGGATGGCCTACATCTGGGGCGATCCCCGCGAATTCGACCATTGGCAGCGCGACCTTGGCCTCGACGGGTGGTCGTTCTCGGACGTGCATCCATTCTTCTGCAAGCTCGAGTCCAACGAGTTCACGCCCGATCCGGGTCGCGGCCACAGCGGGCCGGTGAAGATCACCGACCGCGGCCAGCGGGACCGCGACGTCCTGTCCGACGCCTTCGTCGCCGCGTGCCGTGAAGCGGCGATTCCCGAGACGCGCGACTACAACACCGTCAGCTACGAGGGGGTGCGATACCTCGAGCAGACCGCCTATCACGGCAAGCGGTGGAGCACCGCCACCGCCTACCTGCGCGAGGCGCGGCGCCGCCCCAATCTGCGCATCGAGTCCCACGCGCTCGCGTCGGCTCTGGTGTTCGAGAATACTCGTGCGTCGGGAGTGGAGTACTTCCAGCACGGCGAGAAGCGCGTCGCGCATGCGGCGCGCGAGGTGGTGCTGGCGACGGGTGCGATCCAGTCACCGCAGCTGCTCGAGCTATCGGGCGTCGGCGATCCCGAGCGTCTGCGCTCGTTGGGCATTCCGGTGGTAGCTGCGTCGCCGGCCGTGGGCGAGCACATGGTCGACCACCTGCAGATCCGCTGCACCTACCGCACCAACGTACCGATCACGATCAACGACCTCATGCGCAGCACCTGGCACAAGGCGCGCGTCGGCCTGCAGTACGTGTTGACGCGCCGGGGTCTTCTCGCCAACACGTCCTCGACCGCGCATGCGATCACGCGCACGCGACCTGACAGCCAGAGCCCCGACGTGATGGTGCGCATCTACCACATCAGTGGACGCGATCGCTTCTCCCGCTCGAAGGGCGGTGGCATCGATCCGTTCTCGGGCTTCTCGATTGGCGGGTTCAAGCTGCACCCCGAGTCGCGCGGATACATTCACATCCGCTCGCGCGATCCGCGCGAGTACCCGCGCATCGATCCGCATTATTTCGCCGAGCGCGCCGATCGCGAGACGGCAGTCGGACTCCTGCGGTTGATAAGGCGCATCGCCGCGCAACCGGCGATGAAGCCTTACATCCTCTCGGAAGAGCGGCCGGGCCCGGCGACGGACGACGATGCGGGGTTGCTCGACTACGCCCGCGAGACCGGCCAGACCGCATGGCACACGGTGGGGACGTGCCGCATGGGGCGGCCCAGCGAAGGCGTGGTCGACGCGCGGCTACGTGTCCACGGCGTCGCGGGCCTTCGCGTCATCGACACGGCCGTCATGCCGACGATTCCGTCATCCAACACCAACGCGGCGGCGATCATGGTGGGCGAGCGTGGCGCTGCGTTCATCCTGGAGGACGCGCGATGAGTGCCAGGCCGAAGAAGACGTCGCGCAAGGCGAGCACGACACCGCACACCGATCGCCAGATCGAGCGGGGGGGTGACTGGAATCCGCTGTGGGACACGCTGCGGGCGTGGGACCCCGCCTTCGTGGAGGGCTACCTCACGATGCGGAATGCCTCGTTCGGCAAGGGGCCGCTGCCGGACAAGACCAAGGAACTGATCCTGATCGCGGTCAACGCCGCGACGACGCACCTCTATGCACCGGGCGTGCGCCGCCACATCCGCAACGCGCTGCAGCTCGGCGCAACGCGCGACGAGATCCTGCAGGTCATCGAGCTCACGACCGTGCTGGGCATCCACGGCTGCAATCTTGCCGTCCCGATACTGGCCGAGGAGCTGGCGGCAACCTCGAAATGAACACCATCGGACACTTCTGGGGCCCCGGCCACGTCGCTTTCGGGCGCGGCTGCATCCGCGAGCTCGACACGCTTTGCGCGGAGCTCGACGCGCGCCAAGTGCTCGTGATCGTCGATCGTCACGTGCGCGCGAACGCCGCCCTTCAGGCAGCAGTCGACGCGATGCGCGAGGGAAGGCGCGTGCACGTCGCCGAGCACGATGGCTCCGAACCGTCGCTGGCTCAGGCGACTGAGCTGGCTGCAGCCGTGGAGGGCGCCGTCGGCGCGATCGTGGCCGTCGGCGGCGGCAGCACGATCGACATCGCCAAGGCAGTCGCGCTCGCGCAGGGGTCCGGCGGGCAGCCGCTCATCGACTTCGAAGGGGCCCAACAGCTCACGTTCGACCCGATTCCGCTGATCGCCGCGCCGACGACGGCCGGCACGGGCAGCGAAGTGACGGGGTCCTGCGTGCTCACGGACTACGCATCGGGGCGAAAGGTATCGATCCGCAGCCCGAAGCTGCGCCCTCGCATTGCGCTGCTGGACAGCGCCTTCCTATCCAGCGTGCCGAAGGGCGTCATCCGCGCAACCGGCGTCGATGCGCTCACCCACGCCCTCGAGGCCTACCATTCGACCGGCGCCAACGTCGTCACCGACCGTCTCGCGCTCGGCGCCATCGCGCTCATAGGCAAGTCGCTCCGGCGCTACTACGCCGATCCTGCGGATCCGGATGCGAGCGCTTCGATGGCCGTCGGCTCGTGCATGGCGGGGATGGCGTTCAACAGCGCGCGCGTTGGGCTCGCGCACGCCGTGGCGTCGGCCATCGGACCGCTCACCGGCTTTTCGCACGGGCTATCGGTGGGACTGGCGTTGCCGGCCGCGATGCGCACCAACCTCCGAGCACGGGCGGCGAACCGCGGGGAACTCCTGTTCCATCTGGGCCTCGATGATCCGGGCGAGCGGATGTGGGAGCAGGCGGTGCTCGCCTGGCTCGACGAGCTCTACGCGGCGCTCGACTTTCCGCGCACCGCGCGGGATGCCGGACGACCCTTCGATGTGGACGAGCGACTCGTGAACAACATCGTCCGCAGCGGGCGTCTCGACACCAACCCGGTGAAGCTGACCGAGGCCGCCTTGCGCGACGTGCTCGAATCGATCCGTGGCTAAGGCGATGAGGTCCAGCCCGTTTCCGACCGAGGCGACGAGGGCGCGTACGGCCGCTCCCACCGGTGCGTCCACGGGCGGTGTCGCGGCCGACCTGATTACGCTCGACGACATTTCGATCTGGTACGGTGAGGAGCAGGCCGGCCCCGTGCTGTCGAACGTGAGCCTGTCTGCCAAGGGCGGTGAATTCATCTGCCTCGTCGGCCCGAGCGGTTGCGGCAAGTCGACACTGCTGAAGGCGATCGCGGGATTCACGCCGATCGGCCGCGGCAGCATTCGCGTGCTTGGCGTGGAGGTCACCGGTCCCGGGTCCGACCGCGGCATGGTGTTCCAGGAGTTCGCGCTCTTTCCCTGGCTCACGGTCGAGGAGAACGTGCTGTTCGGCGACAAGGCATCCAAAGGCTCGGCGCAGGAGCGACGCGAGCGCGCGACGCACTATCTCGATCTCGTTGGGCTCACCGCCTATCGCGGCTATCGTCCGGCTCAGCTGTCCGGCGGAATGCGCCAGCGGGTGGCGCTGGCGCGCGCGTGGGCCAATCAACCGACGGTGCTCCTGATGGACGAGCCCTTCGGTGCGCTGGACGCTCGCACGCGACAGGAACTGCAGGAGACGCTCCTGCGCATCTTCACCGAGGAGCGCACGCTCTGTTTCTTCGTCACCCACGACACCAGCGAAGCCGTGTATCTTGCCGACCGCGTGATCGTGATGCATGCGCGCGGCGCTTCGCGACACGAGGTCGACGTGAGCCTGCCCCGGCCGCGCGACCGCCATGCGGATGCCGTTCGCCTGCACGTCAAGGACGTCGATCGACTCGCCTGGGACGCCAAATGAGTACGCCAACGCTCTCGCTCACTCGCCCGTCCGAACGCTCGCGCCGACTCCTGTTGCGGGCCCTGCCGGCCGCGAGCGTCGTAGCGGTGATAACGCTGTGGCAGCTCGGTGGGACGGTGCTGGCGAATCCGCAGGTGCTGCCAGGGCCGCTCGCGGCGGCGACGGCAGCCTGGCAGCTGATGCAGAACGGGTCATTGTTTGCCGATATCGCCGCGAGCCTGACGCGCGTGATCGAGGGCTGGCTGCTCGCGCTGGCGATCGCCATTCCGCTCGGGGGTGCGATGGGCCGCAGCGAGGCGCTGCGCCGTGTGTTTGGCACGCTGATCGAGCTCGTGCGTCCGATTCCGCCGATCGCCATGGTGCCGATCGCCATCCTGTGGTTCGGCATCGGCTGGGCCTCGCAGCTCTTCATCGTCTGCTACGGCGCCTTCTTTCCGATGGTGATCGGGATCTACGACGCGTTCCGCAACGTCGACCAGCTCTATGAGCAGGCAGCCCGGAGCCTCGGCGTCCACGGAGTGGCGCTGTTCAGGCGAGTCGTGGTCATGGCGGCGTTGCCGACAGTCATCTCGTCGATGCGCATTGGACTGGGGCTTGCGTTCGTTTCGCTCGTCGCTGCGGAGCTGATTGCGGCAAGCACGGGTCTCGGGGCGCTCATCGCAAATTCGCGCGTGACGTTCCAGACCGACCAGATGCTCGTAGGCATGATCACCATCGGCGTCGTCGGCTTCGTGCTCGGCTGGATCATGCGGAGAATCGAAGAGTACTTCCTGAAGTGGCGGTAGCAATGGACCCGTCCCCCACGGACACGAGACACGGGCGGACGTTCAACGTTTCCGAGGAGGGTGCATGAGGCGATTGGCGAAGACGATCATGGTGTGCGTGATGGCGCTGGGGTCGCTGATGTCGTGGGCGACCGTGCTGGCTCAGTCCGGGGCGCCGAGCTTCACTATCGGCAGCGTCCTGGATCCCAACATCAACATTCCATTGCTCGTGGCAGAGCAGCAGGGGTATTTCAAGCAATTCGGTGTCCCGGCGACGGTCAAGTTGTTCCCGAGCGGTGCCGAGATCGTTCAAGCGATTGCGGGTGGAAGCATCGAGTTCGGCGCTACCGGCGGCGTACCCGCGACGATCCTGGCCGGGCGCGGCACCGACGTCAAAGTAATCGCTCGGGTCGCGGATATCTCATACGAGCTCGCGCTCGTGAGCACCAAGTCCACCGGCATGCAGAAGCCGCAGGACATCCAGGGCAAGACGGTCGGCATGACGAGCGGTACGGTGTCGCAATACCTGGTGCTCGCATTCGCGAAGCATTGGAACATTCCCCTGGACAGCTTCAAGCGCGTGAACCTGGGTCCCGCCGATCAGCTCAACGCCCTCGCGACTGGCAGCATCCAGCTAGCCTCGGTCTGGGAGCCGTTCACCAGCCGGGTCCGCGAGAGCGGCGGCGTGATCCTGCAGACGGCACTGCAATCCCACTGGCCCGGAGCGGAAGGCAGCGTGCGCCTCGTGGGCGATCCGGGGATCGTCTTTGCGCGCAACACCTACCTGACGTCGTCGCCGGCGACCGTGCACAATTTGCTTCGGGCGCTCGACGCCGCGACCCGCTGGGCGAACGCGAATCCGGAAAAGGCCGCCGAGATCGCCGCGAAAGCGCTCAAGGCGACACCCGCTTCGATGCTCGCCCTGATCCAGACCAAGAACATCTATTTCAATTTCGACCAGGACCTCGTCGACGAGCTGACCGCGGAAGCAGCGTTCCTGCAGGAGCAGAACCTGCTTCCGAAGACGTTCGTCGTCAAGGATTGGCTTGCGCCGCAGTACATGAAGGCCGTTTTTCCGCAGCTCGTGACATACAAGGAATAGCTGTTCCGATGGATCGTGCAGCAACCGACCAGGAGAGCAACGTCGTGAAAGTGGCACCGAGCGGCACGCGCCTGTATGTGCAGCACCATGGCAACATGCACATGGATGCGCGCCGCATGGCGGGAGTACCCGATTACTTCCAGCGCGCGAGTAATCGGCTACCGCTTGACCTCTGGCTTCCGTGTCCGTGCCTGACCTTCCTGATCCGGCATCCATCGGGAAACATCCTGTTCGATGTCGGCTGCAGCGAGGATTGGGCGGAAAGCTGGAAGGCCACGGGCATTGCCGAGATGGTCCCCTACGACGAGTGGACCGCAGAGCAGCAGCTTGGACCGATGCTCGAACGCCAGGGGCTCGGTGTCGACGACATCGACCTCGTGGTGGCCAGCCATCTCCATATGGATCACTGCGGCAAGCTGGACCTGTTCCAGCGCGCGCGCGCCGACATCCTGATCCAGCGCACGGAATACGAAGGCGCGATGGCCATTCCGGCACCGGGAAGAGGGGGATACGTCACCTCTCAATACCGCGACCTGGACGTGAAATGGCGTCTCATCGAGGGCGATCTCGACCTCGTCGTGGGTGTCCAGGTGCTGTCGCTGCCCGGACACAGCTACGGCTCACAAGGGCTCGCCGTGCGCCTCGAGGTGGCAGGTCTCTTCGTGCTCGCCTCGGACGCCGCGCAAGTCGCGCCCAATCTGAACGATCCGCCGATCGCGTCGCCCAACGTCTACGACAGCCTTCGCTGGCGCGAGTCCATTCGTCGCCTGCAGCACCTGCGCGATCACGAAGGTGCGCTCATCGTCTGCGGACACGAGCCTAGCCAGCTCGCGCAGTTGCGGCTGTCGCCCGATTACTACACTTGAAGACGAACCCATGATGCGCAAACTGATCCTCCTCTCGACCTTCGCCGCTGCGCTCGTGTGCAGTGCATCGCAGGCAGCCGACTACCCGACGCGGCCGATACGACTCATCGTCGGTGCCGCTGTCGGCGGGGCAAGCGACTTCGTTGCGCGAACGCTCAGCGCGAAGGCGGGGGCACTGCTGGGGCAGCCGATCGTCATCGACAATCGTGGCGGCGCGGCCGGTCTCGTCGCAAGCGATTTCGTCGCTAAGTCGCCAGCCGACGGCTACACGCTGCTCCTCGTGTTCGCCAACTACGCGACGTTCCCGAGCCTCAAGCGAACGCTCGAATTCGATCCGCAGAAGGACCTCATCCCGGTGAGCGACGTTGCCACGACCGCGCTCGTGCTGACGGTGCCGCCCTCGCTGCCGGCGAAGTCCGTCAAGGAATTGATCGACGTCGCGAAGACGCGGACGCTGAACTATGCGTCACCCGGCGTCGGGTCGATGGGCCACCTGGCTGCCGAGCTGTTCCAGTCAACGGCGGGCGTGAAGATGACACACGTGCCGTACAAGGGCGGCGGTCCGGCGATCATCGGGCTGCTCGGCGGACAGGTGGACTTGTATTTCTCGACACCGCCGGCCGCGCTCACGCAGGTGCAGGCGGGCAAGCTGCGCGCGCTTGCGGTGACCAGCGCGACCCGTTCGGACATCGCACCGGACCTGCCGACGATCGCCGAATCCGGCCTGCCCGGTTACGAGGTGAGCGGTTGGTTCGGCGTCTTCGCGCGCGCCGGCACGCCTACGACGATCGTCGATGCGGTCAATCGCGCATTCGCGGCTGCCGCGAAAGACCCGGATGTGCGTAAGGCTTTCGCCGGCGAAGGCGTCACGGGCGTCGGGAATAGCCCGGCCAAATTCGCCACGGAAGTTCGCCGCGACTTCGCGAAATGGCGCACGGTCATCCAGGACGCACACATCGACCTGGATTAGGGGTTGAGACAGTCGAATTCCCCTGACTTCCGGACACTTCCGATAGGTGTCATATGGTAAAGGAGGTGGTCCATGACGCGTCGTTTGTTCACGGCGTAGTTCGAGCGGGAGGCGGTTTGCTCAGCGCGTAAGCCTGGTCTATCTCGCCGGCAGGCGGCCAAGCAGCTCGGCGTTCATCCCAATGTTCTGGCGTATTGGTACAAGCAGATCGATGAGGTAATTGGAGTGACAAAGCCGGCGGCGAACTGAAGACGGAGCAGGGGAAGGAGTTCGAGCGCCTGCGGCGAGGAAACGCGTAGCTCAGGATGCTCGACTCGTTTTGACGGCGCGTGGTTGGCTGGTCTATGAGCGCCCAGACCACCGCGCAGTTCGTCTTCGATGCCCTGACCATGGCGCTAGGGCGGCGTGGCCGGCCGAAGGAATTGCTGCACCATTCCGATCGGGCAGTCAGTACTCCGCGGAAGACTTCGAACGTTTGCCCGCACACCACCGCATCTCGTGCAGCATGAGTCGCAAAGGTGATTGCTGGGACACGCGGCGGTGGAAAGGCTCTTCGCGAGTCTCAAGAAGGAGCGGGTTAAACCCTGCCGCGCTATCGGACGCGCGGTGAAGCGCGCGCCGACATCTTCGAGTACATGAGAGCTTCTACAATCCGGTTCGCCGGCACTCGACGTTGGGACAGATCAGCCCAGCCGAGCTTGAGCACAGTTATCAACCCAATGCACCTAAGAGAACTGTCCGGAGTATTGGGGGAATTCCATCCCGCGAAAGCAGAACAGGTGCGTCGCATGTTTCCCGACCTGGCGACAAACGATCGCCGCCGCTTCGGCGTTGAGCGGTACTGCGATTGCCTTCCGCGCTTTGGCTTGATCCGGGTGAATCCACGCCAGTCGCCGCACCAAATCCACTTGCGTCCACTGCAAGTCGGTGACGTTCGCTCGCCGTAGTCCGGTAACCAGCGAGAACGCCGCCATATCCGCCAAATGAATCGGCAACTCTGCAAGTAACTTGCGCGCCTCGTCGCGAGTAAGAAAACGTAGTCGCCTTGGAGACTCTTTCAGCATACGCACCTGCGGCGCGCGATCCAGCCATTCGACTGGTTGACGCATTTGCGAAGGATGGCGCGCAACACCTCGAGCAGCCGATTTACCGTTGCGTTTGAAACACCCTCGGCAAGCTTCACTTCCGTAATGTGGTCGATGATGCCACGGCTGATGAGGTCAAGAGGCTTGCCGCCGAGGTGTTGATTGAGCCACCGCAAGTGCATTTTGTCGGTGTCGATCGTCGCCTTGTGGCTCTGCTCTTCTAGCCATCGAACCACCGCTTCATTCCACGTAAGCACGCCGTGGCTTCTTCACCTAGCCTGGTGATGTGCCACAACGATCACAACTAGAGCTCCGCCGTCGATGACGGAGACCTCTATATATAGAGACGAATGATGGCCATAAGTAATTGATAATAAACGATCATTGTCGTTGGTGATCACTTCATTTCGTCGATCTTAACTCGCGACCAAGGATATACCGGGCGGGTGCTGTGAAGCCCGCGTTTCCGAAAGCATTAGCACAGCGTCCTGGGCGTGCGCAGTGCCTACCAGCAGTGCGAAGGCTGCCAATAACAGAACAACGAAAAGACCTAACATTTGGTCACGCTTTAATCCGGCGAGGCGCGGCCGCCGGATATTAGCGGGTCCGCGAATTGACGGAATGAGTTCCCAAGGGATCGAAAAAGGGCTTTAGCAGCCGCGGAGGGACTGAGACTCACTGACATCTCGGGCACGCATTCATTTATCGGCGCATCAGCATTTTTATTCGAGAGATAGGTCGGTGCGATGTAAGGTTCCTCGCGTCCCCAACGAGCGGCATCCTCATGCCTCCTCTCATCTCCCCGCATGGGGGCGGTAACCTGCGACCGCTGCGGTTGCATGGCGAGCATTGCGCGCACGAAAAAGCGCGAGCTCGAACGCTTCGCCAGCTGCGCATCACATCCCGCGAGAAGGGTGATCTCGTGATGCTCGGCATCGGGGGCTTCACGCCTCTTGGCGGGTTCATGACCCGCTCCGACTGGGAGGGCGTGTGCAATGAGATGCGCACGTCCCACGGGGTGTTCTGGCCGATACCTATCACGCTTTCGACGGACGGCTCGATGGCAGATTCGATCGCCGTCGGCGAGGACGTTGCGTTGCTCGATCCGGACGGCGATGGCGTGCTCGCCGTGCTCGGCGTCAGCGAAAAGTACCGCATCGACAAGGCACACGAGTGCTTGTCGGTCTTCCGGACGACAGATGCGGCGCATCCTGGCGTGCAGATGGTGATGCAGCAGGGAGACGTCAATCTCGCGGGTGCCGTTCAGGTGCTCGACGATGGCGGATTCAAGGCAAAGTACGGCGCGCTGTTCATGACCCCCGCCGAGACGCGCGCGGAATTCGCACGGCTCGGCTGGTCGCGCGTCGCGGCGTTCCAGACCCGCAATCCGATGCATCGCTCGCATGAATATCTGGCGAAGATCGCCGTCGAGGTCTGCGACGGCGTTCTCGTCCATTCGTTGCTCGGCAACCTCAAGCCCGGCGACATTCCCGCCGAGATCCGTACGCGCGCGATCGCCGTGCTGATCAACCGGTACTTCCGCGCCGGCACAGTGTTGCAGGCGGGCTATCCGCTCGACATGCGGTACGCGGGTCCGCGCGAGGCCCTGCTGCACGCACTGTTCCGTCAGAACTACGGATGCGCGTATCAGATTCTCGGCCGCGACCACGCAGGAGTCGGCAGTTACTACGGTCCGTTCGAAGCGCATCGCATCTTCGACGAGATTCCGCGTGATGCGCTCGCTATCGAGCCAATGAAGATCGACTGGACGTTCTGGTGCTACAAGTGCGCAGGGATGGCGTCGGCGCGCACTTGCCCGCACGACGATGCGGATCGCTTGCTCGTTTCGGGTACGAAGCTTCGCAAGTGGCTGTCCGAAGGCAGCGACGTGCCGCCGGAATTCAGCCGGCCGGAAGTGCTCGACGTCATGCGGGCGTACTACGCGTCGCTCCCCGCGCACGAAAACGTCGAAGTGAAGCTCAGTGGGCACTCCGCGCGGTAGCAGTCCGCCGCAGTGATGCCCCGTTCGACTTTGCGCTCTCAGCCGGTGCCGAGCCGGGTCTCGCTCGACCGCGCTGCAGCGAGCCTTTCCTTCGCGAAGCAGACGAAGCCGTTGACGACCTTGGAGTGGAACCGCTCCTTCGGGTATACGACGGACAAGTGACGGATCAGCGGCGGCGCGAGGCGTATCTGCACGAGCTCGCCCAGGCGCACTTCCTTTTCCGCCGTCGCGCGAGACATGATCGCGAACCCGAGTCCGGTCGCAACCATGCCCTTCAGGGCCTCGGGGCTGCTCGCTTCCATGACGGCCCGCAGCGAGTCGATCGGAAGGCCGCACTTTTCCAGGTAGTGGTCGATCACCTCGCGCGTGCCGGATCCCGCCTCCCGGCTGATGTACGCGTGCTCGGTCAGCGACGCCACGGTCACCGCTTGCAGCCGTGCGAGCGGATGCGAAGGGGCGCACACGACCTGCAGCTCGTCCTCGCAGCATACGTCGGTGACGAGTGTCGGCAGGTGCGAATCGCCTTCGATGAAGCCCAGGTCGAGGCTTCGCTCCGCCACACGGGCCTGCACGGCTTCGGAGTTCGCAACGCTGAGCCGCGGCACGATCCCCGGGTGCAGCGCCTTGTATTCAGCCAGGATCTTGGGAAGCATGAACTCGGCGATGGTCGTGCTGGCGCCGATCAGCAGCGGACCGACCTCCTGCCCGCTCATTTCCCTCATCCGCGCATTCAACTCGGCGGACAGCGCGACAACCCGCTCTGCATAGTCGAGCGCGATCACACCGGCCGGCGTGAGCGTTATCCGGCCGTTCGTGCGGTCGAACAGGCGCGTATTGAACTGCTCCTCAAGTTGGCGGATCTGAAACGTCACCGCCGGCTGCGTCATGCACAGCGCGTCGGCTGCCTTCGTGAACGACAGGTGCTTCGCGACGGCGTGAAATGCTTGCAGACGACGATCCGCCATGGCGATCGGCTGTGATGAGGGCCAGGCGGAATCATACGCGGTCGTCGAGCGACGATAATGTCGCGGCCCTCGTCACGAACCAGGATCAGCTGTCCCCGATCAGCCCTTCCTCGGGGGATCGGACGTGGAACAACAGTTCGCGAGCATGGGCCTCGGTGTCCGTCTCGATCATCTTCACTTCGGGCTGGTGCGACGGGCCGGCCGATTCACGCAGTTCCCTTTCAACCGCCAGCGCCTCGTGGAAGTGGTCGCAGACGGCGACGTTTTCGGCTTTCATCGATCCGAAGATCCGATAAACGAAATAAGGCATTGGCGTCCTTTCATGGAGACAACAGCGCATTCCGGCTCTCGCGTCGCAGCAGCATGCTGTTTGATTTGACGACGCCTTCGAATCTACCTCGCTTCGAGCTCCTTGACGTCGAAACGCATCGCATCGAGATCGCCGAGCATCCACGTGGCCGGTGCGAAAAGTCCGGCCACCGTGCCGGGGTTGACAAGCCACGTCTCGCCGTTCTTCACGTTCGGCACGCGGTCGACGCGTGCCGCGTGGGAATGCCCGCAGCACACGAGGTCCCAGTCGCCCGTGCACGCCATCCCGTATGCATACTCCGGATAGTGCACGACGAAGATTCGGCGTCCGCCGAGCTCGATCCGCGCGTCGGTGCCGTGGTATTGGACGGCACCGTCGCTTTCACGCGCCAGGCGGCTGAGGGAGACGGGGTCGCCCAGGTTGTTGCCGTGAATCACATGCAACGGCAGTCCCGAGCGCGTCGCAGCGCGCAACGTCTGCGTGCCGATGACGTCGCCGCAATGGATGATCGCGACGGCACCCTGCGCAGCGGCAGCGCGCACGGCCTGCGCCAGCGCTTCACTGCGGTCGTGGCTGTCGGACACGATGCATATCTTCACCTTCGCATCATAGCGAACTGCCGGCGGCCTGACACCCGAGTCGTTGATAGCCCAGCCTGCCGCCCTGCGCCGATATTCATGCGCCCTTATGGCCGCATAGGAAATCTTGCATCAGCCCGCCGCATGGCTACGTAGAATAGGGCGCAGGAGGAGGGAAATTCGATGCCGAGCGTCAATCCGTTCGCTGTCGCGGGCGCGTCGCTGCCTGTCGACTTCCTGCAGGTATTCCTGGTGGTGATGGTCCTGGCGGTGGTGGCCGGGACGCTTTTCGACATCGTCCATAAAGGCAGCGCGAGGTATTTCTTCGCCAACATGCGCAAGGCGAAGGACAAGGGCCGGCCGCTCGGCGGCGGCGAGCTGGTGTCGATCGCCGTGCAGACCGCGGTCGTCGACGTGCTGGCATCGGGCGAATTCTGCAACCACAAGCGCCGGGTGGCGCACTTGCTCGGCATGTACGGGTTTGTCCTCTATGTGGTGGCGACGGCGGTCATGGTGTTCCGCTATCCGACCACTGCCACGCCGCCGGCGATCTGGCCGCTGCTGTGGTGGATCGGCGCCCTGATGGTGCTGGTGGGCGGCTACTGGTTCTGGTTCTTCATCCGCGTCGACGTCGCCGCGGAAGGCCACTCGCCCTTCAGTCTGGTGAAGGCGGATCTCTTCGTCCTGTCGCTGCTCGCGAGCGTCACGCTGGGGGTCGTCTGGGCCGCCGCGGGCGGCGGCGTGGGCCTGTTGTTCTGGCTCTACATCATCGCGACCATCGTGCTCTTCGGCGGCGTGCCGTGGTCGAAGTTCGCGCACATGTTCTTCAAGCCGGCAGCAGCCTTCGAGAAGCGCGTCTCCAGGGCAGATGGCACGGCCGAGAACCTGCCGACGCAGACGCGCGACGATCCCGAGCAGCGAAAGCGCCACTCGATGGAGCTGATGCGAGACGCCCCGATGGACATGGGGCTAGGCATCAAGCGCGAGGCACCCCGCCACTATTAGAAGCAGCCTCGATCGAGACAGCCGAAGGAGCCGACTCAATGCCTACGTTCGTATACATGACGAGATGCGACGGATGCGGACACTGCGTCGACATCTGCCCGTCGGACATCATGCACATCGACCCGACGTATCGCCGGGCCTACAACATCGAGCCGAACATGTGCTGGGAGTGCTACTCCTGCGTCAAGGCTTGCCCCCAGCATGCGATCGACGTGCGCGGATATGCGGATTTCGCCCCGCTCGGTCACAGCGTTC
>Ga0207701_10002685_pt1 | contig 18399 bp, 19 predicted proteins | sample KBSSwiSSwithPhiX_FD_184294 | JGI IMG/M metagenome (GOLD analysis project Ga0207701, IMG submission 184294) | Switchgrass rhizosphere bulk soil microbial communities from Kellogg Biological Station, Michigan, USA, with PhiX - S5 (SPAdes) (version 2) | ecosystem: Environmental > Terrestrial >... | reverse complement strand
CCGCGACGTCGGCCTCGTGCTGCGCGTGCGCCCGCAGATCACCGAAGGCGGCACGGTGCGCCTCGGCATCTACCAGGAAGTGTCGCGTGTGCAGGACACGTCGAACGCCGGTCCCATCCTGTCGAAGCGCGCGCTCGAATCCTCGGTGATCATCGACGACCAGCAGATCGTCGTGCTTGGCGGCTTGATCTCGGACACTCTCACCGACGGCACCGAGAAGCTTCCGTACGCAGGCGACATGCCCGTGTTTGGATCGCTGTTCCGCTACGACAAGCGCTCGCGGCTGAAAACCAACCTGATGATCTTCCTGAAGCCGACAATCGTGCGCAGCACTACCGAGGGCCGCGAGCTCACGTCGGAGCGCTACGACTACCTGCGCGGCGAGCAGTCGAACATCGCGCCACCCGAGCGCTGGTTCTGGAAGGACCCCTCGGCGCCCGTACTGCCGCCGCAGGGGACGATGCAGGGCACACCGCAGGCAACGCCGATTGGCCCGCCCGAACCCCTCAACCGCTGAAGCACCCGGCGCGCGGATTCCTTACGCATTTTCGCGGGCGCACGGCGTGCTCGCATGGCGCACCGAAGGCGATGCCGTCGTCGTGCTACTGCGCCCCGATGCAACCGTCGAAGGCATCGCCGAGTTGAAGCGCGTGCTGAACCGGCCGCTCGTCACGCGCGCGGTCGAAGCCGACACGTTCGCCGCCGAGCTGTCGCGCGTCTACAACCAGGGCGGCGCTGCGCTCGCGATGAGCGAAGGTCTCGCCAACGAGGCGGATCTCGCGCGCCTGATGCAGGATCTGCCGACGAGCGAGGACCTGCTCGACGGCAGCGCGCAGGCCCCGGTCATCCGAATGATCAACGCGCTGCTGCTGCAGGCGTTGCGCGAGCGCGCGTCGGACCTGCATTTCGAGCCGTACGAGGCGCGCGCCGTCGTGCGCTTTCGCGTCGACGGCATGCTGCGCGACATCGTCGAGCCGCCGCGAGCGCTGCACGGTGCGCTCGTATCGCGTCTGAAGATCATGGCCGGCCTCGACATCGCCGAAAAGCGGCTGCCGCAGGACGGGCGCATCGCGCTGAAGCTCGGCGACCGGCAGGTGGACGTGCGCGTGTCGACGCTGCCCACGGGGGCGGGCGAGCGGGTCGTGCTGCGCCTGCTCGACCAGGAGGCGGCGCGCCTCGATCTCGCGACGCTCGGCATGAGCGGCGACACGCTCGCGACGATCGACGCACTGATCCGCCAGCCGCACGGCATCCTGCTGGTCACGGGCCCGACCGGCTCGGGCAAGACGACGACGCTCTACGCCGGACTGTCACGGCTGCCGCGCGGGACGACGAACATGATGACCGTCGAGGATCCGATCGAATACGCGCTCGACGGTGTTGCGCAGACCCAGGTGAACGCGCGGATCGAGCTCACGTTTGCGCGCGCGCTGCGCTCGATCCTGCGCCAGGATCCGGACGTCATCATGGTCGGTGAGATCCGCGATCTCGAAACGGCGCAGATCGCCGTGCAGGCGTCGCTGACCGGCCACCTCGTGCTGGCGACGCTGCACACCAACGATGCCGCGAGCGCGATCACGCGTCTCGCCGATATGGGCGTCGAGCCCTACCTGCTCGCAACAAGCCTGCTCGGCGTGCTCGCGCAGCGGCTGGTGCGCACGCTGTGTCCGCAGTGCAGGCACGCGGCTGCGCCCAGTGAAGGCGAGGGCCACCTGCTCGAGGAGCTGGGCCTGCCGGCCGATCAGCCGGTCTGGCGGGCGCCGGGATGTGCGCACTGCAATCAATCGGGATTCAGCGGCCGCACCGGCATCTACGAGTTGCTGCGGATCGACGAGACGCTGCGGCGACTGATCCACGACGGCGCCGGCGAGATGACGCTGCGCGATGCCGCCGTTCGCGCCGGCATGCAGAAGTTGCGCCGCGACGGCGCACGACTGGTCGCCGACGGCAGCACCTCACTCGCGGAATTGACGCGCGTCACGCGCGAGCAGTGACGCATCGGGCTTAAGCATTGAGCGCGTTCCGCTTCGAAGCCGTCGACGCACACGGCCGGTTGCGGCAGGGACTTGTCGACGCTGCGGATGCACGCGCGGCGCGCGACCGCCTGCGTGCCGACGGGTTGACGCCGACGGCCGTCGATGCGGCACCGTCGCGCGACACGCCGCTGCAGCGCACGCGGCTGCCGGCCGCGTCGCTGGCACTGCTGACACGGCAGCTCGCATCGCTCGTCCAGTCCGGGATGCCGCTCGATCAGGCGCTCGTGGCCGTGCACGAGCAGGCCGACGACGCGCCGGCACGCAAGCTCGTCGACGCGATTCGGACGCAGGTGCTTGCGGGTGAATCGCTGCCGGCGGCGCTGTCGCGCTTCCCCCGCACTTTCTCGCCGCTGTATCGCGGGCTGATCGGCGCAGGTACCGAGACGGGCCGGCTGCCGGAAGTGCTCACGCGCCTCGCCGACTATCTCGACGCGCGGCTCGCGCTGCGGCAGAAATTCGTCGTCGCGCTGATCTATCCGGCGCTCGTCACCGTGATCGCCGTGGGCGTGATCGCCGTTCTGGTCACCTACGTCGTGCCCCAGGTCGTGTCCGTTTATCAGCAGAGCCGGCAGACGCTGCCGCTGCTCACGCGGGCGCTGATCGCGACGAGCGAGTTCTTTCGCGCCACCGGCTGGCTGTGGCTCGGTGCGCTCGCAGCGGTGGCGATAGCGCTGGCGCTCGCGTGGCGACGCGATCGCACGCGCGAGCGGCTGCATCGCGCGCTGCTGCGGCTTCCTGGCGTGGGACGGCTGGCGGCAAGCCTCGACACGGCCCGTTATGCGAGCACGCTCGCAATTCTCGTCGGCAGCGGCACCCCGCTGCTGCGCGCGCTCGACGCGGCCACCGGTGTGGTCAGGATGCTGCCGCTCGCACGCGCGGCCCGCACGGCGAGCGCGCTCGTGCGCGAAGGCGTGTCGCTGTCCCGGGCGCTGAAGGAACAAAAGGCGTTTCCACCTGTTCTCATCCATCTGATCGCCAACGGCGAGCAGAGCGGAGCACTGGCGCCGATGCTCGAACGCGCTGCGGCCGAGCTCGAGCGCGATGCCGAGCGGCGGCTCGCGTGGGTCGCGGCGCTGATCCAGCCGACCCTGATCGTCGCGATGGGCGCCATCGTGCTCGTGCTGGTGCTGGCGGTAATGCTGCCGATCGTGACGATGAACCAGCTCGTACGCTGACCGCGCCTCGTTGGCTTGTGTAGAATCGGCATGCGATCTTTACCGGATCTTCGCCGGGCGATGAAAAGTGCATTCGTTGCAGCGATCGGCGTCGCATGCGCAGCGCTGCTGATGGCCGTGAGCGTGCGTGCGACCGACCTGCCGTCCACATTCGACCCCGCGCGCGACGCCGCGCGTGACCTCGAAAGCGCGCTGGCGCTCGCCAAGACGCAGGGCAAGCGTGTGATCGTCGACGTCGGCGGCGAATGGTGCTCGTGGTGTCACGTGCTCGATCGCTTCATCGCCGCGAACGCCGACGTGCGCGACACGCTCGACGCGCAGTTCGTGTGGCTCAAGATCAACTTCTCCAAACAGAACGAGAACGCCGGCGTACTGCGGCGCTGGCCCAAGGTCGCCGGCTATCCGCATCTGTTCGTACTGGACGCCAGCGGCGTCGTCGTGCTGTCGCAGGACACCGAGCTGCTCGAAGGCGGCCGTACCTACGACAAGCGACGCTTCCTCGACTTTCTCGCGCGCGCCGCCGCAGCGCACCCGAGCCGGGCGGCCACCGCTTACGGCCCGTTTGGACTCGTGGGCCCGCCGATGCGAGTGCTCTGACCGGCGGGCCAACCGACGCCGCGCTAGTCCTCCACCTTGACCAGCGCACGCATCCACGGATGGATGCAGCACTGGTACAGATGATCGCCCTCGGTGAGCCCTTGCAGCACGACGCGCTCGCCCGGCGCGATGTTCACCGACGCCGCGCATTCGGGTGCGGGCGTCAACCCTTCGCTGAGTTGCGGCACCTTGCCGCCACCGAAGTTTGCCACCTCGGTGAACGTATGCGTGCGACCGCCGTCGTTCGTGACGCGCAGCGATTTGTCGGCGCGCGCTTCGCTGAACGAGGGTTCCATCCGCCATCCGGGATGGCCAACGACGGCCGGCGACAGCACCGAGTGCAACAGCGCGTTGAACTCGGCGAGTGTTACGTCGCCGTCTTTCAGCAGGCATCCACCCGTGGGCGCCCAGCCCGGATCCGCCGGATCGCAATAGTCGACGATCGAGACATGATCGGCCGCGATGGCGACGGAAGTGGCGGTGGCGAAGACGACGCTCACGGCGAAGCGCACGAGAGTTCTCATGAAAGGCTCCTTGATGATTGACCGACCTGGAATGGATGCCCGTCCGGCGTTATGACGAGTTCGGTGTCACGGCGCGCAACGGCGTGCTACGGCGCCTCGGGTACTGCCGCGCGGGTCGGCGATTCGTCGGCCAGCGCTTGAAGCTCGGCGGCAATCGTCGCGGACGGCGTATCGGGATGGAGCTTCAGCCAATGCCCCGTTGCCGCGTTGCCCGCGATGAACATCGATGTATGCGCCCTGCGCTCCGCGACCAGTTGACCGAGCCTGCGCAGCACGTCGTTCACGATTTGCGGCGATCCGGTGAGAAACGTCCAGTCGTTGCCGGCGTGCCATGTGGCGGCGTACGCGGCGAGCGCGGCCGGTGAATCGTGCGCCGGATCGACGCTGACGGATACGAGCCGCACCCGCGGTCGCGGATTCGCCCGCAGCAGCGTCTGCACTTCCTCAAGCCGGGCGCTTTGCGTCGGGCACGAATCGGCGCATTGCGTGAAAAAGAAGTTGATCAGCACGACGTTGTTCTTGAGCACGTCGGTGTAGAACGCGACGTCGTGCCCGTCCTGCGTCACGAGCCGCCGATCGCTGAAGAAAAGACGCGCGGCTCGTTCGCGCGGGCTCGCGATCGCCGGCATCGGGGAATCGGCGGGTCCGATCGCCTCCGGAGAAGGATGATGGCCGTCATGCGCGAACGAACGCGCGCACGCCAGCAATGTTGTTGCGAACAACAGCATTCGAAGCTTCACGGGCTCGATCTCTCGATGGACGCCGTGATGGATCGAACACTCCTAATCGATCCGCTATTCCGTCGCGCACATCGGACATGCGCCGCCGGAGACCGGTCAGTTACGTGGCGGCGGTTGAAGCGAGCCTGCGCTGGCGCTCGATCGCCCACGCGACGTGCTCGCGCACGACCGGCGACGGATCGTTGGCCCGGCTTCGCAATGCAGCGACGATCGCAGGTGCCGGCGCCGCATTGCCGAGCGCGACGGCGATGTTGCGCGACCAGCGCTCGAAGCCGATTCGCCGGATTGCGCTGCCTTCGGTGTTGCGCAGGAAGGCCGGTTCGTCCCACGCGAAGAGCGTCGTAAGCTGCGCGGTGTCGAGGCCGTTGCGGACTCTCGCGAAATCCGTCGCTGTCGCGGCGACTGCGTAGCGGTTCCACGGGCACACGAGCTGGCAGTCGTCGCAGCCATAGATGCGATTTCCGATCAGCGCGCGCAGCGGTTCGGGGATGCTGCCGGCGAGCTCGATCGTCAGGTACGAGATGCAGCGCCGCGCATCGAGCTCGTACGGTGCGACGATCGCACCGGTCGGGCACGCAGTCATGCATGCCGTGCACGTACCGCAATGCGCACTGACCGGCGCCGTCTCGGGCAGCGGCAGATCGGTGTAGATCTCGCCGAGAAAGAAATACGACCCCATGTCGCGCGTCAGGAGCAGCGTGTGCTTGCCGCGCCAGCCCAGTCCCGAGCGCGCGGCGAGCGCCACTTCGAGCACCGGCGCGCTGTCGGTGAACACGCGGCAGCCGAACGGGCCGACGTCATCCTGGATTCGGCGTGCGAGCCGCGCAAGGCCGCGCCGAAGCACGCGGTGATAGTCGCGCCCCAGCGCATAACGCGAGACGTACGCGCGGTGCGAGTCGCCGAGCGCGCTGGCGGCGGGCTCGGCCCCCGCCGGCCAGTAGTTCATTCGCGCGGTGATAACGCGCACGGTACCCGGCACGAGTTCGGCGGGACGCGCCCGGGCGGCGCCGTGCCGAGCCATATAATCCATTTCGCCGTGCCGTCCGGCGCGAAGCCAGTTCAGCAGGCGAAGTTCCTCGACGCCCAGATCGACGCCGGCAACACCCACCGATTCGAAACCGAGCTCATGCCCCCACGCCTGAATTCGCGCCGCGAGCGCGCCCCAATCGCGCGCCGCTGCCGGCCCCGCGTCGTCGTCGCGTGTCACTGACAATTCATCTTGCCGATGCGGCTGCAATGCAGGCGTGCGGTGCCCGACTCGCACCTGCATTGCAGGGTGGCATGGTCGTGACGCTGCAAGGTGAGCTCGGAACCGGCAAGACGACGTTCGTCCGCGGGTTGTTGCGCGCCCGCGGCATCAGGGGTGCGGTGAAGAGCCCGACCTACACGTTGGTTGAACATTATCCGATTTCGAGCTTATACTTTTTTCACTTTGATTTTTATCGTTTCACGAATCCGAATGAATGGGATTCCGCCGGCATGTCCGACTACTTCCGCGACGACGCCGTCTGCCTCGTGGAGTGGCCGGAACGCGTCGGTGACCGGCTGCCGAAACCGGATCTCGCATTATCGCTGTCCTACGCGGACGAAGACGAGGGTCGCGACGTCGTCGCCGTCGCGCATACGGCGGACGGCGAGCGATGCCTGACCGCGCTCGCGCAAGGCGAACCGCTGTGACGCTGAAGTGCGTGTCGATCGAGCGGCGGCGCGCGCTCGGCTGGATGCTGCTGCCGGCCGCGCAATGGCTGGCGCCTGCCGCGTGGGCCGATGCAGCGCGGATCGCGTCGGCGCGGCTGTGGCCCGCGCAGGAATACACGCGCGTCATCTTCGAATCGGCGACACCGATCGAGCATCAACTCGTCGTGCTCCGCGATCCGGGCCGGCTCGTGCTCGATCTCGCGCGCATCGAGCGATCCGACGATCTCGCGGCCCTCGCGTCGCGCGTTCAGCCGGCGGACCCGTACATCGCCGCGATTCGCGTAGGCCAGCCGGCGGCCGGTTTCCTGCGCGTCGTGCTGGATCTCAAATCCGAGATCCGGCCACAGGTGTTCGCGCTCAAACCCGTAGCGGAGTTCGGCCACCGGCTCATCATCGATCTGTATCCCGTGAATGCCGTCGATCCGCTGATGGCGCTGCTCGACCGCGAGCGCGCCGACACGTTGACACCTGCGCCGGGGGCGACAGCACCCCGGCGCGAGGCAGCGCCATCCCAGCCGTCGGCAAGCGCTTCGCACAAGACACCGCCGCGACGAATCACCGTCGCGATCGATCCCGGCCACGGCGGCGAGGATCCCGGTGCCGTGGGTCGCCGCGGAACCTACGAGAAGAACGTCGTGCTCGCGATCGCGCGCAAGCTCAAACAGAATCTCGATCCCGACATGCGCGTGATGCTGACACGCAACGACGACTTCTATGTTCCCCTGGCAGACCGGGTGAAGAAAGCGCGGCGCGTGCAGGCGGACCTGTTCGTGTCGATCCACGCCGATGCGTTTCGCGAATCGTCGGCTCGCGGATCGTCAGTGTTCGCGCTATCGGATCACGGCGCGACCAGCGCCGCCGCACGCTGGCTCGCCCAGCGCGAGAACGCCGCGGATCTGATCGGCGGGGTCAACCTGGACGTCAATGATCCGGTGCTGGCGCGCACGCTGCTCGACTTGTCGCAGACGGCGCAGATCAGCGACAGCCTGAAGGTCGGCCGACAGATCCTCGACGGCATCGGGACGCACAACGCGCTGCACAAGGCGACCGTCGAACAGGCGGGCTTCGCCGTGCTGAAGGCGCCGGACATTCCTTCGATTCTCGTCGAGACGGCGTTCATCTCGAATCCCGACGAGGAACTGATGCTGCGCAATCCGCGCCACCAGCAGCGCTTCGCCGATTCGATCGCCGACGGCATTCGCAGGTACTTCGCCAAGAGCCCGCCGCTGGCCCGCGCGTGAGCGTGCGGCGTTCGGATCACAGGAACGCCGGCTGTCGCGCTTCCTTGTCGCCTTCGTAGTGCTGTTGGCGCTGTCGTTCCGTCTCGAGCTGACGCCTTGGGCGCAGGCGTGGCTTGTTACGCCGTGGACCGATGCCGTCGCACGCGTCGCCGCCGTGCAGGTGCTGTACATAGTTCGCGTCATCAGCCTGCTCTATCCTGGGCCATGGAACAAGGATGTATTCGAGTGGGCGCATCTTTACGTGTGGCAGGCGCTGATCATGCTCGACGTGCTCGTCGTGTGGGTGATCGGGGTCGGGCTCGCGGGCGTGCACCGCGCGGGCGGCGGAAATGCGCTCGCCGCGTAGCGATGCACGCCGTTGCGCAACGCGCGCACCACGCGTGACGTTTGAGTGATGGCGCGCGCCGAGGAGGCGCAGCTGGCGGCGCGCCCGACAACCGTCGTCTGCTGTGCGCTTCGCGCGCTCGCGTGACTGCCGCCGTCGTCAAGCTGAACGGCGGTTTGGCCGGAACAAAATTACCGCGAAAGCGGATCGGCCATCTGTTGCACGCTCATGGCAATGCGCGCTTGCGCGCCGCTTCGCGGTCGCGCAGCACCTTGCGTTGCACCTTGCCGGTCGTCGTCATCGGCAGCGCGTCGATGAACTCGATTTCCTTCGGGTATTCGTACGGCGCGAGATGCTTGCGAACGTGTTGCGCGATGTCGGCCTCCAGCTCGGGCGACGCCGCGTGCCCGGGCGCGAGCACGATGAACGCCTTGACGACGTTGCCGCGCGTCTCGTCCGGCGACGGCACCACGGCTGCGTTCGCGACGGCGGGGTGCTTGACGAGGCAGTTTTCGATTTCCGACGGCCCGATCCGGTAGCCGGCCGCCTTGAACATGTCGTCGGCGCGGCCCTGGTACCACAGGTAACCGTCGTCGTCCGCGATGGCGACGTCGCCGGTGCGACACCATTCGCCGGTGAACTTCGCGCGCGTGCCGTCGGGGTTTGCGAAGTACTCGAGGAAGAACACCGGGTCGAGCGTGCCGTCGGGCGCACGGCGATGGATCGCCACTTCGCCCGCTTCGCCGCGTGGGCGTTCGCGGCCGTCGTCGTCGATGATCGCAATCCGGTGGCCCGGGTACGGACGCCCCATCGAGCCCGGCTTGGCCGGCCACTGCGACTGCGAGTTGCCCACGATGTAGTTCATCTCCGTCTGGCCGAACATCTCGTTGATCGTCACGCCGAGCGCCTCTCGCGCCCATTCGAACACCGTCGTGCCGACCGCTTCGCCGGCGCTCATGATGCTGCGCAGGTTGATGTCGAACGCGTCGCGCGGCTTCGGAAACGCCTTCATCATCAGCTTCAGCGCCGTCGGGAACAGGAACGTGTTGCGGATCTGGTAGCGCTCGATCAGCCGTAGCGCGCGCTCGGCGTCGAAGCGGCCGCGATAGCCGACGATCGGCTGTCCGAAGTAGAGCGTGGGCAACAGCGCATCCATCAGGCCACCGGTCCACGCCCAATCGGCCGGCGACCAGAACAGGTCACCCGGCTGCGGGAACCCGTCGTGCGAGTGAATGAAGCCGGGCAGGTTGCCGAGCAGGCACTGCTGCGGCATCAGCGCGCCCTTCGGCGGTCCCGTCGTGCCGCTGGTGTAGATCAGCAGAGCGGCGTCCGTCGCGCGCGTGGCCACGCGCGTGAACTGCCGGGGCGCCGTTTGCAGCGATTCCCAGCTGTCGATGCCGGGCCCGGTCGCGCCGGCAACGCCAACGACGTGCCGCAGCGTTCCGCAGCGGTCGCGGATCGGCTGGAGATTGGGCAGCGATTGCGGATCGACGAACGCGATCTTCGCGGCGCTGTTCTGCAACCGGTACTCCAGTGCCTCGGGACCGAACAGGAACGAGAGCGGCACGGCAACCGCGCCCACCTGATGGCACGCGAGGTGCGCGACGATCGTTTCGGGACGCTGCGGCAGGATCAGCGCGATACGATCGCCGCGCCGGATGCCTGCACTCGTCAGCGCATTCGACAGCCGATTCGCCTGCTGCTGCAGGTCCCAGAACGTCAGCGCTGCGCGTGTCCCGTCCTCGTCCTCCCAGTACAGCGCGAAGCGCGTCCGGTCGGCCGCCCAGCGACCGCAGCAGGCTTCGGCAAGATTGAAATCGGACGGAACGTCCCAGCGATGCGCGGCGCAGATCTCCGCATAACGGTCGACGGCGGGCATTCGGCTAGGGCCTGTTCGCGCTCATGGCAGTGACGGCCCAAGTATCGCTCAACCGACGCCAAACGCCAGCGCCGGCGCGCGGCGCGGCTCGCCGCAGAGATAGTTGCGGGACGAGCGGCCCGTTCTCCGTCCTACTGCAGCGTAGACCCTGGAGAAACGCGCTGGGACGTCGTTTTCGTTCCCGGCTGCAGCGGCTCGATCGCGGTCCAGATCCAGTCGGGTTGTTGCTCGATCAACCGGCCGAAGCGGATCGTGTAGTCGGTCTTCGACGTCGATAGCCGATAGCGCTTGACCGGCTGGTACTCGACGGCGGGGACGATCAGCGATTGCACCATCGGCTCGGCGTCGCGCGCACGCAGCGCCAGCAACAGCGCGCCGAACCGGCGCCCGTTGATCGTCGTACCTTCGCCGTCGATCGAATATTCATCGGCACCGCGCTTGCGCTGCTCGACGAGGTCGACGGAGGAGATCGTATCGGCGACGATCTGCAAGCCGATCTCCGCGCGATCGGCGGCCGTCCGCTTCATCCGGCGGATGATGCCGAGCGTCCAGCGCGGCTGGCCGTGCGGGTGGATCGCGACGAGCGTGCCGAGCGTAACGGCGTTGGCGACCTGGATCGGCGCGATCAGCTTGAAGCCCGTTTGCGAGACGTCTTTTGCCTCCCACGGTCCTCCGGCCGCCGCGTGGGCGCCGATGCGCCGCCGTGCGAGCTCGTTGCGCCGCGTCGGCTCGTCGCGGATGCGACCGAAGACGGCGATGTCCATCGTGCTGTCGAAGCTCTCGCCGGTCGTGTCGGCCAACGGAATGGGCTCGTGGGCCTCTTCCTTGAAGTAGCTGGCGATCTTCTGGAAGCCGACGATTGCGTCGACGTTTCCGGTCGTGCTCACCCGCTCGCCGCGGCGCGCGAATGGCCTGAACTCGGGATCGACCTGGGCGGCGAGCTTCGTGAACAGCGTCAGCTGCTCGCTGCGGCGCGGGGTCCGGTTCGACAGCGGTTCGGCCTTGATCTTCTGTTCGAGCGTGACGGCATGCTGGACCATCACGGCGTGCAGTGGCCGCGTGTCGAGGAACAGCACGCGGCCCTCGAGCGCACCTGTCTTGCGGCGCCGCAGGCCTTCCCGTCCGCCGAGATCGACGAAGAACGCATTGGCCGCCGACTGCTCGAGTGTCAGGCGCAGCGGCGAGCACCAGTCGTCGAGCTCGCCCCAGATGAACTCCACCTGCGACGCGGTCAGGCTGCCGGCGTTCATCAGGTGCAGAACCAGCGCGCGCAGGTATTCATGCTCGATGCTGGTCGTGCTCGATTCGGTCAGCGAGACAAGCTGGCGCTCGACCTGCTGCGAGCACGCGAGCGACATCAGGCCGTGTAATTCCGCCCATTTCGCGGGGATCCACTGCTCGTATCGGAAGAGCCGCACACGTGCATCGAGCGCCAGGTGGACGAGTTGGCGACAGATGAGCTCGGGCATCAGCTCCTGCCAGCGACCGCTTTGCGGCCGCTCGACGATCTCGCGCGCGAACGACTGGTAGGTCTGGAGGAAGCCCTGCGTCAGCCCGAACAGCGCGGTCCAGAGCTGGTTTTCGATTTTCGAGCTGCGGCTCGCATGCTCGATGTACTGGCCGATCAGCGCGCGGCGCTGCGCGCCCGTCTGGGCATCGACGTGAAAGACGGCCCGAAGCCGTTGCGGCGTCCGGTTCGCGCCAGCGCCCGTCGCGCGTTCCAGCTCGCCGATGACGTTCGAATGGACCGCGAGCGTATCCGCGCCGGGGAGCGTTGCCAGCCAGCGCTCGGCTGCCTTGATATCCGACAGCGGATCCTTGCTCGACTTGCCAAAACCGAACATCGTGCGTCGCCCAGCGTCACGTGCCGCTTAGAAACGGCGTGTTGTCTGCGGTGCGGTCGGCGGCCCTTCAGAGCGAAGGACGCCGCCCCCGCCGCGCGAGGGGTTTCCGTTTGATAGCGGTTGCAAGTTCCGGACCGACGTTCGTCGGATCGGAGGGCCACGTCCGTCCGGGCGCTCCGGACGATGGCACGCATCCTGCATAGGCTCGCACCGTGCATCACAACTCGCATCGATCAGATTGATCCGCGGCGCGCAGGGCATGCCGGAGCACGCCGCTATACTTGTGCCAGACAGATTGCACAGTCGAATAGAAAAGAGCAGGGGATAAAACCCATGGGAATCCTTATCGAGGCGCCGTCCAGGCGCCAGGACGCCGTAGGAATGCCGGCCAACGCCCCCGCGGCGGCGCCCGCCGGTGAGCCTGCCGGCGCGCTGCACATCCGCGAAGTCGTCCGGATTACCGGACTTCGCCGCGAGCAGCTCTACATGTGGCAACGACGGTACGGCTTTCCGGCGCCGCTTCGCGATACGTTCGGCGACCGCGTCTATCCGGCGGATCAGGTCGCGCGGCTCAAGCTGATCAAGCAATTGCTGTCGGAAGGCTGGCGCGCAGGCGCAGTCGTACCGCTCGCCGATACGGCGCTGCAATCGATGGTGGGCCTCGCGGTCGCGGAACCCGCGCCGCTGCCGGCCGAAATATCGCAGGCGGTCAAGCTGCTCGGCGAGCACCGGATCGGCGAAATGCAGAATCATCTGTCCAAGCTCCTTGTCGGTCAGGGGCTGCGCAAATTCCTCGAGCAGACGCTGATTCCGCTCAACGAAGCGGTGCACGAGCGTGTCGTGCGCGGCGAGATGCAGACGTACCAGGAATTGCGGTTCACCGACCTCACGCAACGACTGCTGCGCGACGTGACGAGGCTGGTCCGGCCGACGCGCGACGCGCGCCAGATCCTGCTCGCCACGCCGCCGAACGATCCGAATCAGCTGGGCCTGGCGATTCTCGAATTGCTGCTGTTCACCGAAGGCATCAACTGCCTGACGCTCGGTACCGGCGTGCCGGCACAGGAAATCGCGAGCGCATCGGAAGCGTATCACGCAGCGCTGGTCGTGCTGCTGTTCGACCGCGGCATTTCCGGCAAGATCGCGGGCCAGGAGATTCGCTGCCTGCGTCGTGCATTGCCGCAGGACGTGCCGTTGATCGTCAGTGGACGCGCGGTCAACCTGCTCGCGAAGCCGATCGAGAACGTTCAGGTCGCCGCCGATTTCAATTCCGTGATGTCCACGCTGCGCGCACGGGGTGTGCTGCCTGCCGCGCCGCTCACGCGCGTCGCCGATTTGCCGGACGCCTCGCAATCGGCGTAAATTCGGCGGGGTGAACCCGCGTCCAACTACGCCCGGCGACCTGGCCGAACCGTCCGGTGGCGCAACCAGCGGCCGGCGATTCGTGTGGCACGCGATCGCGCTGCTGCTTGCGGCGGCTGTCGCGTGGTTCATCTTCGCGTCGTACCGGCAACCCGACCTGATGCTCGACCTGGCCGGCATGCGCCTTTGCGCGGAACGTCCCCCGGTGATGTCCGTCGCTGCGTAGCGGCACCGCCTTACGGCTCATTCAGGAAGTCCTCCAGCCTGCGCCGGTCGCGTTTCGTCGGCCGACCCGCCGGCAGCGCCTGCGCCTGTGCGCGCGCAGCCTTCTGCTCGGCTGTCGTCTTCTCGCGGAGCGCTGCGCTGTCCGCCGTTTCGCGATACAGCGCGGCTGCATCGGTTGCAGAACCGCGCCGCTGCGCGACGCCCACGACGTCCACGCTCCATGTCAGCGCCTGCTTGCGCACGCTCACGCGCATGCCGGCGCGTATCGGATGCGCAGCCTTGACGCGTTCGCCGTCGACGCGGACCTGCCCCGCGTCGATCGCCTGCGCGGACAGGCTGCGCGTGCGGTAGAAGCGCGCGGCCCACAGCCACTTGTCGAGGCGGATTCGTCCGCTCGTTCCGGAATCCGCGGTTTCCGCGATCATTGTCGGTCCGCGGCGCCGTACGTGCGCATCCACGCGGCAACGGCGGCGGCATCGGCGTAGGTCTCGCTGTCGAGCGCCGCGGCGATCCGCTGCTGATCGCCCACCGGCCGATTCTGCGACAGCTTGAACTTGCCGGTCAGGTGCCGGACACGCATGCGGAACGCGACGATCGCGCCGACCAGCGCATCGCGTTGCCGCTCGGCCATCGCGAAGGTCCATGGCGCCGCACGATCCGCTTCGAAGCGGTGTACGAGCGCGTCCAGCACGCGGCGCTTCTCGACCGGCTCGTCGATGACGTCGAGCATCCCGTACGCGTGCACGACGGCGTAGTTCCACGTCGGCACGCCCTTCGACGGCTCGGCGAACCACGATGGCGAAACGTACGCGTGCGGCCCGTGGAATATCGCCACCGATTCGGCGCCCGTCGCGTGCTGCCAGTGCGGGTTCGCGCGCGCCACGTGCCCGATCAGCGTACCGTTCGGCTCCGCGTCGGGCACGAGCAGCAGCGGCACGTGCGACAGCATCGGCTCCGGCATCGACGGCGTCAGCAGCGTCGCGAACGGATGATCGTGCATCAGCCGCGCGATTGCCGCGCGGTCGTCCATCCTGAAATGTTCCGGTGTGTAAACGCTCATCGAACGACACCTGTCGCCGCACTTGCATCCGGCGCCGCGCCGGCGAGAAGCGCGCGCGCGTCATCGGCGGCGAACGAGTAGCGGCGATTGCAGAATTCGCACGTCACCTCGACGACACCGCGCTCGGCGAGCGCCGCCTCGATTTCGTCCCGGCCGGCTATGCGCAACGCGTTCGCGACGCGCGCGACCGAGCACTTGCAGCGGAACGCCACCGGACGCACGTCGAAGATCCGCAGGTCGTCGTGTACGAACATCGCCTGCAGGACGCCGGGAAGCGTCGATTCTCCCAGCGCGCGTTGCGACGCCGCGTCGGCCTCGCGACCCAGACGCGCCCACGTCGCATCGTCGGCTCCATCGGCGCCTGGCAGCCGCTGCAGCAGCAGGCCGCGTACGTTGTGTGCATCCGGCCGCAACCACAGGCGGCTTTGCAGCTGCTCCGACGTCGCGAGATAGTGCTCGATCGATGCGGCGATCGACGTCGAATCGAGGCTGACGATCCCCTGGTACAACGTGCCGGCGTCACGCGGGTCGAGGGTCAGCGCAAGCCGTCCGTGCGTGCTGCCGCCGGCGAGGTCGGCCAGCGACGCGTCGGCAGAAAGCGCAGCCACGCGGCCCGCGTCCCACTGCGCGGTTGCACGAAGCTGCAGCGCGTCGTTGCACTCGACGACGATCAGGCGCACGGGACCGTCCCCCGACAGTTGCACGATCAGGCTGCCGTCGAGCTTCAGCGACGACGCCAGCAGCGCGGCGGCCGCAAGCAACTCGGCAAGCGCGCGCGCGAGCGGCGGCGGATAGTCGTGGCTGCCGAGAATGTCGCCGCTCGTCGCTTCGAGGCTCACCAGCGCGCCGCGGACGTTCGCATGCTCGAACACAAACGGCATCAGCGCGTCGGTGCTGCGGGTTGCTGCGGCTTCTCGCTGCATCACCGCGCCAGAGGCAGTGTGTAGATCGTCATCGGCAGCGCCGAATTCTTGTCGAACGTGGCGCCAATGTCGACGCCGACGCGCGCGACCGCTTCGGCCGTCTTCAGCTGTCCGTAGCGGGCCTGCATTGCGCCAAGCGCGAACTCGGCGCCCGATCCGGCGGCCCAGAACTGCGTGTACTCGAACACTTCGCGCATCGAGAACACGCCGAAGATGCCGTTCGCGTTGGCGATCAGCGCGGTGATCTGCGTCGACTCGTACGGATCGTCTTCCTCTTCCTTCGGATTCAGGTAATGCTGCTCCTTCAGGATCGGATGCAGCTTCCGGAACGTCTCGAAGATCCCCGCCTTGTGCGAGAAATCGAAGTCGCCCTGCTTGGCGAGCAGGCTTTCGAAGACGAGCTGGTGCGCCGCCGATCCGCAGAGGCCGATGTAGGTGTCGCGGTGCCGGACGATCTTGTCGTAAGTCCGGTCGTGCTGCGCGGCCAGCTTGGTATCGCCGAAAGTCGTCAAGGAATCAGCGGCGATGGCGACGGAGTCGCCTTTGCGAACGACGACGAGTGTGGTCATGCGGCATCGATTATACGCGGCGGTGCAGGCCGCATCGCGACGCGAGGCAGTTGGAGCGGCTGCCAGTTCGCGCGTGCCCACGTCCAGAACTCGGCGACCGACGCCGGCGGTTCGGCAGGTGCGGGCTGCTCGAGGAACTTCCATGCGGCCATCAACCCCGGCAAAGGCGCCGACGGCAGCGCCGCGGCACCGGTGGCCTTCGACAGCTTGCGTCCGGCGGAGTCGGCGGCCACCGGCACGTGCAGGTAACGCGGCGTCGGCATGCCGAGCAACCGCTGCAGGAAGATCTGGCGCGGCGTTGACGCGAGCAGGTCGGCGCCGCGCACGACATCGGTGATCCCCTGCGCGGCGTCGTCGACGACGACGGCGAGTTGATACGCGTAGAGGCCGTCGCTGCGGCGCAGGACGCAGTCGCCGACATCCACACTGAGCCGTTGCTGCTGTGCACCGTACAGGCGATCGGTGAACTCGATCGGCGATGCGTCGACCCGCACGCGCAGCGCGTGCCGCTTCCGCGCTGCGGCGCCGGCGTCGATGCCGTGGCGGCACACACCGGGATAGACCCGTTCGCCGATGGACGACACAGGGTCATCCGCGCGCTCGGCGCGCGAGCACGCACACGGATAAACCCGGTCGAGCTCACGCAAGCGCCCGAGGGCTTCCTCATAGCTCGCCGTGCGCTGCGACTGATGCCACACCGGGCCGTCCCACTCGAAGCCAAGTCGCTCGAGCGTCGCCAGCATTGCATCGGCGGCACCGGGCCGCGTACGCGGCGTATCGACGTCCTCGATGCGCAGCAGCCATTCGCCATCGACCGCACGCGCGTCGGCATGGCTCGCAACGGCCGCGACAAGCGATCCGAAGTGCAGCGGGCCGGAAGGAGATGGCGCAAACCGCCCGCGATAACAGGCGCACGCCTTCGTCGACAACGCGAACTCAGCGAAGCGAGGCGGTGGACACCGTCTGGACGGCAAGCACCGACGGGCGCGTCTGGTAGCGCTGCGCGGCGCTCATCACCGCCGTCGGGTATTCCGGCCGCCCGAGGCTGCCGTTGTAGCGGCCGAGCGCGCGATAGACGTCGCCTTTTTCCACATCGAGGTAATGCCGCAGGATCGTGCAGCCGTAGCGCAGGTTCGTGCGGAGCTGGAACAGGTTCTGGTCCGGCGTGCCGATCAGCTTCACCCAGAACGGCATCACCTGCATGAAGCCGCGTGCGTCGGCGACCGACACCGCGTACTTGCGGAAATTGCTTTCGTGGTGGATGACGCCCAGCACGAGTTGCGGGTCGAGGCCGGCGCGCGTCGCCTCGTAATGGACGGTCGCGAGAAATTCGCTGCGACCCGTGTCGTCGGGGAGGCGCGGCGTGAGCACGCGGGACATCTCGGCGAGCCACGAGCGTACGGCCGGTCGCTCGGCGTAATCGCGGGGCACGGGGTTGTCGCCGATCGCGCGCTGCAGGCCCGACACGACGGACGCCGCGAGGTGCTCTTCGGCCTGCGCGCCGGCATGCGCCGGCCGCGCGCCGATGAGGCACGCCGCGAGACCCACGAAAGCCGCGGCGATCGCGCGTTGTCGTAATCCGTACCGCATCATGTCGTTGCTATGCGCTGCCTAATGAACGAGAGGATATCCGCGAGCGCCACTTTCGTGGCCTGAGTTTCGCGCCGTGCCTGGTATTCGACGATACCTTCCTTCAGCCCGCGGTCGCCGATCGTCACCCGATGCGGGATTCCGATCAGCTCCAGGTCAGCAAACATCACGCCAGGCCGCTCGCTGCGGTCGTCGAGCAAGACCTCGACCCCGGCAGCGGTCAACGCCTCGTGCAGGCCGTCCGCGCATTGCCGGACCCCATCGCTGCGGTCGTAGCCGATCGGCGCGATCGCCACGGCAAATGGTGCCATCGCCGCCGGCCAGGCGATACCCCGCTCATCGTGATTCTGCTCGATCGCCGCGGCGACGACGCGGGTGACGCCGATGCCGTAGCACCCCATCTGGATGACGTGCGACTGACCGGCGGCGTCGAGATAGGTTGCGCCCATCGCTGTAGAGTACACATCACCCAGGGCGAAGACGTGGCCGACCTCGATGCCGCGCACGATCGCCAGGGTCCCCTTGCCGTCCGGCGACGGGTCGCCTGCCACGACACTGCGGATATCAGCAATGGTGTCCGGCTCGCGACAATCGCGTCCGAAATTGACGCC